>Ga0163152_10008234_pt1 | contig 11186 bp, 7 predicted proteins | sample OliLakLV19MP8IB2_FD_148635 | JGI IMG/M metagenome (GOLD analysis project Ga0163152, IMG submission 148635) | Freshwater microbial mat bacterial communities from Lake Vanda, McMurdo Dry Valleys, Antarctica - Oligotrophic Lake LV.19.MP8.IB-2 | ecosystem: Environmental > Aquatic > Freshwater > Lake...
CCCGTAGGCGGGTAGCCCACGGGCGTTTTTGTTTGGTGCGAGTGCGGGGCGGGTTAGGCCGCGGCGGCCAGGGCGCTGTCGTCGGCGGCCGGCTCGGCGAGCTCGGCGAGCTCGGCGGGGACGGCGGCTTCGGGGCGCTGGTGATAGGCCCAGAAGCCGGTGCCGGCGGGGATGAGCTTGCCGATGATGACGTTCTCCTTCAGGCCGAAGAGCGGGTCTTCGCGGCCTTCGATGGCGGCCCCGGCCAGCACCTTGATGGTGTGCTGGAAGGAGGCCGCGCTCAGGAACGAGTCGGTGGAGAGCGAGGCCTTGGTGACGCCCAGGAGCACGGGCACGGCCGAGGACGGCTGCTTGCCTTCGGCGATGAGCGCCTCGTTGATCTTCTGGAGCTTGAGGCGGTCAATCAGATCACCCGGCAGCAGGCCGGTGTCGCCGGTGCGGGTGATCTGCACCTTGGCCAGCATCTTCTTGATGATAACTTCGAAGTGCTTGTCGTTGATGTTCTGGCCCTGGCTGCGGTAGACCTTCTGGACCTCGGTCATCAGGTACAGTTCGGTGGCCTCGCGGCCCAAGATGCGCAGGATGCGGTGCGGGTTGAGCGAGCCTTCGGTCAGGGCCTCGCCGGCCTTGACGCGCTGGCCGTCAATCACCAGGGTGCGCGTGGCCGAGGGGATTTCGTACTCCACCTCTTCGCGGCGCTCGTAGGAGATGACGACGGTGTGATCCTTGCGCTTGACCGACCCGGCGTGCGTGGCGGTCATGGCGCTCTCGCCCCGCGTGGCGATGACATCGTTCAGGCTGACGGTCTGGCCGTCTTCGACCTTGACGGCCCAGTTGCCGGGGATCTCGTACTCGTCGCGGATCACGGCGCTGTCCACGATCTTGACCAGGCGCAGCGCGCCGGGCTTCTCGGAGCGGATGACCTCGACGATACCGTCAATCTCAGTGATGACGGCCTCGCCCTTGGGCTTCTTGCGGGCCTCGAACAGCTCTTCGACGCGCGGCAGACCGTGCGTGATGTCGCCGCCGGCGGCGGTCACACCACCGGTGTGGAAGGTGCGCAGGGTGAGCTGCGTGCCCGGCTCGCCGATAGACTGGGCGGCGACGATGCCGACCGCCGAGCCGATATCCACGACGCGGCCCCGGCCCAGATCGCGGCCGTAGCACATCTGGCACATGCCCTGCTCTAACTGGCAGGTGAGCGGGCTGCGGACGAAGATTTGCAGCAGGGTGGAGGCGACGATGCGCAGGGCGGTCGCCTCTTCGATGATTTCGTTGCGGGCCACCAGCAGTTCGCCGGTCTTGGGATCAACCACGTTCTTGCCGGCGGTGCGGCCGATGACGCGGTCGTAGTAGGGCTGGCCGGCGACGTCGTCGTCGCGACGGACCCACAGGCCCAGTTCGGTGCCGCAGTCCACGGTGTTGATGATCTGGTCCTGCGCCACGTCGACCAGGCGGCGGGTGAGGTACCCGGCGTCGGCGGTGCGGAGCGCGGTGTCGGCCAGGCCCTTGCGGGCGCCGTGGGTCGAGATGAAGTACTCGAGCGCGGTCAGGCCGTCGCGGAAGTTGGAGCGGATGGGCAGCGGGATGATGCGGCCGGAGGGGTCGGCCATCAAACCGCGCATACCGGCCAACTGCGAGATCGGGCCAAAACCGCCCTTGGTCGCGCCGGACTTAGCCATCATGGCGAGCGGGCCGGCCGGGTTGAGGTTGGCCGAGACGGCCTTGGCGACCTCTTCTTTGGCCTTGGTCCACATGTCAATGATGCGCTCGTTCTGCTCCAGCTCGGTCAGCAGGCCGCGCCGGAACTGCTTCTCCAGCTCTTCCTGCTCTTCGAGCGTGGCGTCCACGATCTGCTTCTTTTCCTTCGGGACGGTCAGGTCGGAGACGGCGATGGTCATGCCCGACTTGGTGGCGTACTTGAAGCCGATGTTCTTGATGTCGTCTACCACGTCGGTGGTGCGGTCGGAACCGACCACCTGGTAGCAGCGCGACACCAGCTTCTGCAGGCCGGCCTTGTCGAGCTCTTCGTTGACGAACAGCATGTCGTCGGGCATGACGCGGTTGAACAGCGCGCGGCCGACGGTGGTGTCAATCATGCGCCGCTGCGGCTTGAGCAGGCGCTCGCCCTTGTCGTTGAACCAGGTGTTGACCTGGAGCTTGATCTTGGCGTGCACGTCAATCTGGCCCAGGCTGTAGGCCAGATCAACATCGTCAATGTCCACAAAGCGGCGGCCGTCGCCCTTCTTAGCGGCGGTCTGCCAGGTGGTGAGGTAGTAAACGCCCAGCACCATGTCCTTGGCCGGGCCGACCACCGGCTCGCCGTCGGCCGGCTTGAGCAGGTTGCGGGTCGAGAGCATCAACTCGCGGGCCTCGATGACGGCCTTTTCAGACAGCGGCACATGCACGGCCATCTGGTCGCCGTCGAAGTCGGCGTTGAAGGCGGTGCAGACCAGCGGGTGGATTTGGATGGCCTTGCCCTCGACCAGCACCGGCTCGAAAGCCTGAATGCCCAGGCGGTGGAGGGTGGGGGCGCGGTTGAGCAGCACCGGGCGGTCTTTGATGACCTCTTCCAGCACTTCCCAGACTTCGGGCCGCTCGCGCTCGATGAAGCGCTTGGCGCCCTTGACGTTGGAGGCGTAGTTGTATTCGACCAGCTTGGCGATGACGAACGGGCGGTAGAGCTCGAGCGCCATGGTCTTGGGCAGGCCGCACTGATGCAGCTTGAGCTTGGGGCCGATGACGATGACCGAGCGGCCCGAATAGTCTACGCGCTTGCCGAGCAGGTTGCGGCGGAAGCGGCCCTTCTTGCCCTTGAGCATGTCGCTCAGGCTCTTGAGTTCGCGGCGGCCCCGGCGCGAGAGCGCCTTGCCGCGCTGGCTGTTGTCAATCAGCGAGTCGACCGCTTCTTGCAACATGCGCTTTTCGTTGCGCACGATCACGTCGGGCGCGCCGAGTTCGAGCAGGCGCTTGAGGCGGTTGTTGCGGTTGATGACGCGGCGGTACAGGTCGTTCAGGTCGGAGGTGGCGAACCGGCCGCCGTCGAGCTGCACCATCGGGCGCAGGTCGGGCGGGATGACCGGCAGCGTGGTCAGGATCATCCACTCCGGGCGGTTGCCCGAGCGGCGCAGGGCCTCGACCACCTTCAGGCGCTTGACGGCCTTCTTCTTCTTTTGCTTGCTCTTGGTGGTGCGGACTTCGTGCCAGAGTTCCTTGCCGAGGCGCTCCAGGTCCATGGTGCGCAGGATTTCAAAGAAGGCCTCGGCCCCCATGTCGGCCTTGAAGACCTGGCCCCACTTCTGCTTGAGTTCGCGGTACTTGCTCTCGCCCAGGAACATCATGCCGGTCAGGCCGAGCAGTTCTTCGCGCTCTTCGGCAAACTTCTCGTGGCTGCCGTCGGAGCGGTCGTCCAACTGCTGGCGCAGCTCGACCACGGCGTCTTCGGCTTCGGCCTTGTTCTTGTCGGTATCGTCCTTGAGGCGCTCGAGGGCGCGGTCAAGCTTTTCCTTCAGATCCGACTCGATCTTGTCTACGTAGGCCTGCACCGTCTTGGTCAGGGCGGTGACGTGCTTGCGGGTAATGGTCTCGCCCTTGTCGGCGATGACTTCATCGGTGTAGGTGAAGGTGATGGGCACGCGAATGGTGGTGTCAACCTTCTCTTGCAGAGAGCGCTCGAGCTTCTGCCCTTCCTTCATGATCGGGTCAATCTTCTCGGCCGCTTCGGCTTCGTACTTCTCGCGGGCGGTGTTCTTGCGGTTTTCCAGGTCGCCCAGGCGGCGGTCACGCTGGGTCTTGACGATGGCGATCTTCTGGTTGATCTCGTCGCCGCGGCGCTTCTCGGCGCGCATGATTTCTTCGTCGAGGCGCTTGAGGGCCTTCTGGCGGGCTTCGTCGTCGACGTGGGTGACGACGTACTGGGCGAAGTAGAGCACGCGGTCGAGGTTGCGGCGCGAGACATCGAGCAGCAGGCCCAGGTAGGAGGGCACGCGCCGGGTGTACCAGACGTGGGCGACCGGGGCGGCCAGGTCAATGTGACCCATGCGCTCGCGGCGGACGGACGAGCGCGTGATTTCGACGCCGCACTTGTCGCAGATGATGCCCTTATAGCGGACGTTCTTGTACTTGCCGCAATAGCACTGCCAATCTTTGGTCGGGCCGAAAATGGCTTCACAAAACAGCCCGTCTTTCTCAGGCCGCAGGCGGCGATAGTTAATCGTCTCGGGCTTGAGGACTTCTCCATACGACCAACTCTTGATCTGCTCGGGCGAGGCCAAACTTACCCGCAGCGCGCTGAAGCCCTTGGCTTCTAACGGCTGCCCACCACGATACCCATCCGTCATGTGTGAGCCTCCCAATGGAAAAAAGTGAACTGCGCGACGCTCAACCGAAATATCGAACAAGCAAAACAAGCGCTTGAAGCAATTTTTTGCTCCAAGCGCTTACGGGCGCGTTAATGTCACGCGTGTTGCGTGACTGGTCAATTATATCGAAGGGCGTCTATCTGTCAAGGACAGATTTTGCGGCGGTTTGGGGGTGTTTTCCCGCCCCGAGGAGAACATTCTAGCACAGATGTGAGGAGAGGGGGTAAGGGTACTTTTGGGGGTTGACTTGCGGTGGGGAGTTGGAGGCGCCAAAGGCGAGTCGGAGGTCGGAGGGGCCGTGGATGCGGCCCGGGAGGTTGGCGAGCAGCCGGTAGTAATCAACGTCTTTTGGCCGCCTGATCGCAGCAAGGGCCGGTAATATGGCCGAACCGACCGAAGCGAAAAACGCGACCGGGACGGCTGGCGGGGCCGGCCGTCCCGGTCGCGTTTTTCGGTGGCACTTGCAAACGACTGCGCTTCAACTTACTCGGAATGATGCCACGGGCCGCCGGCAAGCCAACCGAGCCAAATTATTGGCCGCAACCCACGAGCGCTGGCAAGCCGAACATTATGTCCGACCTTGTGTCACTTACACTTACCAATAAGGCCCAGTCTTTCCCACTTCCGACCGCCAATTTCCAAGCGCTAAAGGCGAATGAGGGAGCCACAGAACTCGCAGGTCATTTCGGTCTGGCCGCGCAGCACCTTTTGGGTGATGGTGGCGCCGCAGTTGGGGCACTTGGTGGGGGCGTTGGCGACGGTCTCGGTGGCGGTCTGATCTACCGGCACGGTGCGCTCCTTGGCGATCTCGCCGCTCTTGACGCGGCCGACGAAGCCCTGCCAGGCCTCGCCGTCTTCGCCCTTCAGGTGCAGCTCGGTGGTGCGCAGCGGGCGGCCCATGTCGTCGTAGAGCGGCTGGCCCTCGGGGCCGGGCAGGCCCGCGCCCTCCACCAGGGTGAGGCTGAGGAAGTCGTCTTTGCCCATCAGGCCGCGATTGGAGCCGGCGGCCTTTTCGATCTGGCCGACGGGCACGGCCCACTGCAGCACCTGAACCTTCTGCTTCTCGGTGGTGATGAACAGCACCTTCTTAGTGGCGACTTCTTCCTTCTGTTCAAACAGCAGGCGCTGATCGGTCAGGATCAGGACGCCCTCCACGCCGTCCTTGTCGCCGGGCTTTTTCCAATTGGCCGGCACGGCCTCGACGGCGGCCTCGGTGGCGAGAAAGCCAAAGCTGGCTAGCTCGACCTGCTGGAGGGTCCAGGAGATGTCGTCTAACTGCTGCTGGGTCTGGTTGACGTTGTCGTCCAGGGTGTCGTACATGCCCTGTAAGTTGCGCACGGCGGCGCTGACCTTGCCTTCCAGCGACGACAGCGGGGCGGTGGCAAGCTGGCGGCGGTTAAGCGTGGCCTGCACCTGGTTGGCGTCCACGCGCAGCACGGCCGATTGGGTCTGCACAGCGGCCTGCACCTGCGGGCGCAGCTCGGTCCACTGCTTGTTGAGCGTTTCGACCTTGCGCTCCATGAAGCTCTTGAAGACGTAGCCGCGCGCGCGGATGTTTTCGATATTGGCCGGCAGGGCGTTGATGGCGGTGGCGATGTCTTCCAGATCGTCGTTGACGGGCGAGAGCATGATCTGGTCTTGCAGGGCGTTGAACTGGCTGATCTGGGCGTCGAGGCTCTCGGCCTGGGAGGCGCCGGCGGCGGCGGCAGCCATCCCAACTGTGGTGGCTGCACCAACCGCTGCGCCCGTGACCGGGCGGGCGGCGGCGGCCGATGCGGCGGGGTTGTGGAAGGGGGTGGCAGTGGGCGCGCGGCGCAACTCCTTGGCCTGTTGCCGGTCGGCGGCGGTGACCATGGGCTTGGGCTGGATTTTGTGCTGCTGCATGTTGCCGGGCTGGGCCGGCGCGGCGGGCTTGGGCATGGAACCGCTGACCTTGTTCGACTGCGGGGGCTGGTTCGGGTTGGGGCGCTTTTGCATGGTTTACTCTCCTGACTGAGTCCGTCACGGGCCTACGCGTAAGCGCAGGTAGGCTTCGATAAATTCGTCCAGGTGGCCGTTCAAGACATCGTCGGTGCGCACGGTTTCGTAGTTGGTGCGGTGGTCTTTGACCATCTGATAGGGGTGGAGCACGTAGGAGCGAATTTGCTGGCCCCATTCGGCCTTGACGCGGTCGCCCTTGAGCGCGGCGATCTCGGCTTCTTTTTCCTGGCGCTTGATATCCATCAGGCGGGCGCGCAGCACCTTGAGGGCGTTCGCGCGGTTTTGGGTGAGGGAGCGCTCGTTTTGGCAGGTGACGACCAGGCCGGTGGGCAGGTGCCGAATGCGGATGGCGGTGGCGTTCTTCTGCACGTTCTGGCCGCCGGCGCTGGAGGCGCGGTAGGTATCAATTTCGATCTCGCTGGGGTTGATCTCGATCTCGTGCACGTCTTCGACCTGGGGGTAGACCTCGACCGAGGCGAAGGAGGTGTGGCGGCGGTGGGCCGAGTCGAACGGGGAGAGGCGCACCAGGCGGTGGGTGCCCTTCTCGGCCTGAAGATAGCCATAGGCTTCCGGGCCGTCAACGGTGAGCGTGACCGACTTCAGGCCGGCCTCTTCGCCGGGGCTGGAGTCAATGATCTCAGCCTGGTAGCCGTGGTCTTCCATCCAGCGCAGGTACATCCGCAAGAGCATCGCCACCCAATCTTGTGATTCCGTGCCCCCCGCCCCAGAGAAGATGGTGAAGATGGCGTTATCGTGATCGAACTCGCCCGACAGCAGCGTGGCGAACTCAAGCTGGCGCAGGTCTTGCTCCAGGGCGTCAACTTCGCGCTCCAGCTCGGGGCGCAGGCTTTCGTCGCCGAGGCCGACCAGCTCTAGGGCGTCGGCGGTGCGCTGCTGGGCGCGCCGCCAGTGTTCGACTTCTGCGCGCAGCCGGGCCAGTTGGCGCATGGTGGCCTGGGCCTCGGCCGGATTGTTCCACAAGGCGGGGTGCTGGGCGCGGGCGTCCAGTTCCGCTAGCTGTTTGTCTTTGTTAGGCAGGTCAAAGACGCACCAATAGCCGGGCAATTTTAGCGTCAATGTCGTTTAGGCGCGTGTGCAGGTCTTCCATGCGGTCTAGTCCAATCTGAGTAGGGGCGGCTAAACGTCCAGCAGCCCGTCAATGAAGCGGTCGGGGTCGAAGGCGGCGAAGTCTTCGACCCGCTCGCCGGTGCCGATGAAACGGATCGGCACACCCAATTCCTGGCCGATGGCGAAGGCCATGCCGCCCTTGGATGAGCCGTCGAGCTTGGTGAGCACAACGCCGGTCAGATCCACGGCCTCTTTAAAAGCCTTAGCCTGCGAGAGCGCGTTCTGGCCGGTGGAGGCGTCGAGCACCAGCAGCGTTTCGTGCGGCGCGCCCGGCTCGGCCTTGGCGATGACCGAGCGCACCTTCTTCAACTCTTCCATGAGGTTGAACTTGGTCTGGAGGCGGCCGGCGGTGTCCACGATGAGCACCTGGCTGTTGCGGGTCTTGGCGGCCATGACGGCGTCGTGGGCGACGGAGCCGGGGTCGGCGTTGGGCTGGCCGGAGATGACGGGCACTTTGAGGCGGTCGCCCCAGATTTGCAACTGCTCGACGGCGGCGGCGCGGAAGGTGTCGCCGGCGGCCAGGATGACGCTGCGGCGCTGGTCGAGCAGGTGGCGGGCGAGCTTGGCGGCGGTGGTGGTCTTGCCGGAGCCGTTGACGCCGACGAGCAGGATGACGGCCGGGCGGGCGCGCAGGTCAAGCGGGCGGGCCTCGCTCAGGCGCTGGCGCAGGGCCTGGCGCAGCGCTTTGCGCAGCCCGTCGGCGCGGACAATGCCTTCGGCTTCGGCCTTGATTTCGAGGGCGGCGGTGATGTCGTCGGCCAGGCTGGCGCCCAGGTCGGCCTGAATGAGCATGGCTTCTAGCTCGTCAAACGACTCAGGGGTGAGGTCGTTTTGGCCGAGGAACGTGATGATGCGGCCAAAAACCTGCTGGCGGGTGCGTTCGAGGCCGTCGCGAATAGACTTAGCAAACATAGCGGCGGGATTATACCATCCGAAGAACATCGGCCACGAATTGCACGAATGGGGCTTGAGGAGCTAGCAGGCTGCGGTGAGGGCGGAGGGTAGAAAACTTTGGCCACGAATCGCTGCGCGCGAATTGCGCGAGTTGGGGTTGAGGAGAACAGAGGCTGCGGGCGGGGCGGGCGGTAGACTGATGGTCGGTGATAGCCGGGGTGGGATTCCTCACCCCGCGACGCGGGCCAGGTGGCTACGAGGCTGCGAGCGGGGGTTCGGAATGACAGGGTCAGAGGTGGTTTTCGGGAGCTCCCCAAACGAAATGCACCAGGAGCACCATCCGACCTCTGACCTCTGACCTCCGACCTCCAGGCCCGCGTGAAAGGCGCGCGCGGGGGCGTGTATAACGGGGGATACATCGGTTATAATTTGGGTCCAACGATAAAGGCGCAGTATTTGATGCCCAGTTCCCGCCCGCACTACTCAGTGATTGCACCAGTTTTTAACGAAGAAGACGGCCTCCGGGAGTTCTACCGGCGGCTGCGGGCCGTCTTGGACGCGCTGGACGGCCCGGCCGAGTTGCTGCTGATTTTTGACGGCAGCCAGGACAAATCGCCGGAGATCGGGGCCGAGCTGCGGGCGCAGGATGAGCGCGTCAAGCTCATCCGGTTTTCGCGCAATTTCGGGCATCAAATCGCCATTTCGGCCGGCATTGACTACGCCGAGGGCGACGCCGTGATTATCATTGACTCGGATTTGCAAGACCCGCCGGAGGTCATCCCAGACCTGATCGCGCAGTGGAAGGCGGGGTTTGAGGTGGTGTATGCCCAGCGCGCCCAGCGGCAGGGCGAGACGTTCTTCAAGCTGCTGACCGCCGGCATCTTTTACCGGCTGATCCGGGGGCTGGCGTCCATTGACATCCCGGCCGACACGGGCGACTTCCGGCTGCTGGATCGCAAAGTGGTGCTGGCGCTGCGGCAACTGCGCGAGCACCACCGCTTTATGCGCGGGCTATCGGTGTGGGTGGGCTTCAAGCAGACCGGCATCCGCTATGTGCGGCACGAGCGGTTCGCGGGCGCTACGCAGTACCCCTTGCGCAAGATGATCAAGTTCGCCGGCGACGCCATCACCGGCTTCTCGTATGTGCCGCTGCAACTGGCGACCACGCTGGGCTTTTGGGTGTCGGGCGTGGCGCTGGTGGCGATCCCGATTGTGGGGATGCTGCGGATTCTGTACAACGAAAACTTCTTTTTCGGGCAGGCCACGACGCTGATCGCGGTGCTGTTCCTGGGCGGCGTGCAGTTGATCTTCCTGGGGCTGCTGGGCGAGTACCTGGGCCGCATTTATGACGAAGTGAAGAATCGGCCCTTGTACCTGACGGTAGAGACGCCGCCCAAGCCGCAACCGGAAGCCGGGGACGGCGCATGACGCTCTCGCACCTGGACGAGCACGGCCACGCCCGCATGGTGGATGTGGGCGGCAAGCCCGACACCGAGCGCGTGGCCGTGGCGGCGGGCGAGGTCATCATGCGGCCCGAGACGCTGGCGCTGATCCGCGCGGGGCAGATCAAGAAGGGCGACGTGCTGACCGTGGCGCAGTTGGCCGGGATCATGGCCGCCAAACGCACGGCCGAGCTGATCCCGCTGTGCCACCCGCTGGCGCTGACGCAGATTGACGTGCGCTGCGAGCTGCGCGACGACCTGCCGGGCGTGGCGATTACGGCCACGGTGCGCACGACCGGCAAGACCGGCGTGGAGATGGAAGCGCTGACGGCGGTGAGCGTGGCCGGGCTGACGGTCTACGACATGGCGAAGGCGGTCGAGAAGACCATGCGCATCACGAATGTGCGGCTGGTGGAAAAGCGCGGCGGGCAGAGCGGCGACGTGCTGAACGACGAGGCGGAGCGCCGGTAGTGAAAATCAAAATTTTGTTCTTCGCCACGCTGAAGGAACGGGCCGGCACGAGCCAGTTGGCGCTGACGCTGGCCGAGGGGGCGACGGTGGCCGACCTGAAGGCGCGGCTGGCGGCCGAGGCGCCGGCGCTGGCCGTGGCGCTGCCCACGGCGCTGGTGTCGCGCAACCATGAATTTGCCTTTGCCGAGGACGCGCTGCACGAGGGCGACGAGGTGGCGCTGTTCCCGCCGGTGTCGGGCGGGGCGGCGGGGCCGACGATCTTTCACATCACCAACGACGCGCTGGACCTAAACGCGCTGGTGGCGCAGATCACGCTGCCGACCACGGGCGCGGCGTGCGTGTTCACGGGCATGGTGCGCGGCGAGACCCGGCGCGAGAACGACCCGCTGGGGCCGCACAACACCGTGCGGCTGGAATACGAAGCCTACCAGCCGATGGCCGAGGCCAAGATGGCGCAGGTGGCCGACGAGATTCGGGCGCGCTGGCCGACGGTGGAGGGGATTGTGGTGGTGCAGCGGATTGGGCCGCTCGACCCCGGCACGCCGACGGTGCTGATTGCGTGCTCGGCGGCGCACCGCGACACCGGCGTGTTTGAGGCGGCGCGCTACGGCATTGACCGGCTCAAAGAAATCGTGCCGGTGTGGAAGAAAGAAATCGGCCCGGCGGGCGAAGTGTGGATTGAGGGGCATTACACGCCGGACGCGGGCGACCAGGGCCAGGCTGCCGGCCCGACGCCGAAGAGCGCATGACGACGGCGGCGAGCGCGACGAGCGTAGCGAGCCCCCTGCCCTTCAAGTGTACCAACTGCGGGCGGTTGCAGCCGCTGAGTTACGGCGGCGGCGGCTGCCCGGTGTGCGGCGGGGTGCTCGACCTGGCCGCGCCGCTAGTCTTTGACCCGGCGCAAGTGGAC
>Ga0163152_10008236_pt1 | contig 11185 bp, 8 predicted proteins | sample OliLakLV19MP8IB2_FD_148635 | JGI IMG/M metagenome (GOLD analysis project Ga0163152, IMG submission 148635) | Freshwater microbial mat bacterial communities from Lake Vanda, McMurdo Dry Valleys, Antarctica - Oligotrophic Lake LV.19.MP8.IB-2 | ecosystem: Environmental > Aquatic > Freshwater > Lake...
CGGTGACACCGTGAGACCTTCCGCCTCGGCTGCTGCTGTCAGACCGGCCGCTCTGCCACCGGCCGTTGTCAGCCACGCGAGCTGGTAACCGAGATGGGCGATGCGCACATCCTGAGCCGGAAACACATACGCCTCTGCAAGCGATCTGCTGGCATCAATGACGTGCTGGCTGCCACGGCGAGACGTATCGCGGAACATCCAGCCACCGAGTCGACCAAGCGCGCGCAAGATGTCCTGGTTGACACCACCGAACTTCGTTTGCGAGTACGTGTAGCTCAATTGGTGCAGCATTGCGACGTGCTGGCCGTTGGGCAGCCACACCTGGCGCAGTTTGCTCGGTGTCTCGTCCTCCCCTACCGGATCGAAGGTCCAGTTGTGCACACGGAGATGACCAAGCAGAACTTCCGCAAACGCCGCGCACAATTGTGAAACGTCGTCACGCACGCGCCCATCAGGGACGGTCGCGATCGTCGGTTCCGCGCCTGGGTTGCCCCACGCGATCGCCCAAGGCCGCGACTCGCCTGCCATCCGCAAGAAGGCGACGAGAAGCGCGTTGTCCTCGGACGCCACGGCGTGGTGGATCGTTGAGTATCTCGGTAGAGGTGCGCCACGCTCCCACGCGCGAAGTTTGCGCGTAATGTCTCGAACACTCACAAGCCCTGCACCTGGCGTTGAAGATCACGTTCACGGTCAGACGCGGGTTCGGCCCCGTTGAGTAGTTCGATCGAGCGCGTGATGGTGGTGTCTCCGAGTAGCCGTTTGACTTCGCCTCCGAGCAGCACTGGCGAATCGTCGTTGAGCGCACGACCGTGACAGCGTGGAGCTAGGTCGCAGAAGGCCAAGCACGCTTCGGAGTAATCGGTGTCTGCGTCTAGGACGCGTCGTATCAAAGCTGGATCGTCTCCGGCAAAGTCGTCATCGCGCACTAAAGATTGCGCGACCTCTTCAAGCCGATTGAACCCTCGCTCGGCTCGAATTGCCTGGTAGGTCAAGTCTTCGCCGGCTCGGACAGCTGGCGAGTTCGACCCCGGCCAGGTGAACACAAGAAACCCGTCGTCGGCAACTTTGATCCTGTCGGTCAACCCGCGGGCAGTGACAGCTAGCTCAAAGGCATGTCGGTATACGCCGGCCTGTGCCCTGGCGGTTGCGAGCTGTTGGGGATCAGTGTGACCGCCCCGGTCGGGAAAGACCTTGACCTCACCAACTCTGATTGCCGCCAATCCGTCCTGCTCGACCACAGTCACAACATCGACGATGAGTAACGCCTCGGGAAGGATGACGCCTTTCGGAATGCGGATCATTGGCGCAGCAACAATTGATTCCGCCTCGGCCGGGCGGGCAGCGATTTCATCTAGCCAGTCTTCGGTGAGTTGCAGTGCCTCATCGACCGACTTCACGCGTGTTCCGCCGTTCATCTTCAGCCGAAGGTCGAGGAAGCCCTTGGAATCGGTTGGGAGACACTCCTTTCTCTCCAGCGCCTTTCGAAGCTTCACCGCATCGTCGATGAACAGGCCTGCCTCGAAACGGTTGCCGCGTGCGATGGCGAAAGGAGACTGACCGAAACTGGTCTTAAGGTCCAGCGCCTTTGCGGCAGCATCAAGGCGAACGTTGTGCACGGCGGACAGGGTGTTCGCGGCACACGTTGGGTTCTTCGCCCACTGCTCAAAACGCGCGCGGGTATTCCTCCGCGCCTCCTGGCGTATTTCGTCAACCTCAGCCATTCGTACTCTCAGCTTTCGCGTTTCGTCGCCGTCGAATCACTGTACGCACGTGAGTGTCTGGTGTGTGACCTGGCGTTTGTTGAACCGCCGATTCTGTGTTTGAGGGCAGATCCGATGGAGGCCATGCGAAGTCAGCGAAGAGTGGTGCATGATCGCTCACCTGCCAAACATCAGGAAAGGTCTCGGCTCCGCCTCCGTAATCGGTCAGGTCGGTAACGAGCGGTTGGCTTACGAAGATGAAGTCGATCTGTTGGTGGGCAGCCCCTGGAGAGTTGCCGTTTCGATGGGTCCAGAGATGGCCGCATCTGGATCGGTTGGTGCATCCGCAGCAATCCTTCAGCGGCGGGCGCAGACCCGCCGTGTGCTCGGAGAGGTCGATGAGTCCCCAATCCTTGAATCTTCGCTTGATGCCGTTCGGCCAGAGGTTGAAATCCCCGGTGACTAAAAGCCGTTCCGACAGCCGAGCGTTCAGCAACGGGGCGAGGTGTCTGACGATGTTGGCGCTCGTGAATCCACCGTGCCCGACCCGCTTTCCCTCCCGGCCGACGGTGAGCGCGTAAATACCAACAACGGTGGCCCAGGCGATGCCCTCAATCACGACCTCAACTACCCGAACGGTTCCCGGCCAAAGCGAGTCAACAGGGTCGCCATCAGGGGCGACCAAAGCAATGTCTCTCAGCTCTACACCCTGCGCGGCGATCACTGTGCCCCAACGACGCGACGGACCTATGCCGCCCAGTTTCCAGGAGCCGGTCCACCCAGTCGGTAAGCCAACGTCGGGAACCTTGGCCTCTGTGAGCACGGCGACCGTAGGGCAGACCTCGATATTCAGCCATCGCCATCGCTCGTCCAGCGGCTTCCTCGGTGCCACCTGCTTCATGTTCCACGTTACGATGCGAATCGATCGCCTCGGATGGTCAGTCATCACCACATGCTTTCGCAAGATGCGCGATCCATTCCGCGGTCTCGGTCAGGCGGTCTTTCAGCACATCTGCACTGGGAACGAGGTCGTAGCAGTGGTAATGACACACCTCGCTCCACCTCTCCCAAATGAGGCGACCCCGATCGGCTTCGACATCTCGGCGTAGAGATCCGAGCACGAGAAATCGGCTGGCCCATCGCATTCGGGGTGCATCAGCTACGCCGAGCGCGTCCCGTAGAGCGGACTCAATACTCTGTCGCGCAAGAAATGCAGCTCCCCGCCGATGGGCGATCGACTTCGCATCACGCGAAAGTAGATGGTTGGCCCCTTGGATAAGGTCAAGCGAAGGGGCACTCACGTCTTTACGCTCCGAACATGGTTTCGATAGCACGACGGCTTTCGCGGACTAAATCGTCCGGTGCCCACATCGAGAGCTGCTCATGCCCACCCGCGTTCAAGGAGCTCAGAACTTTTGCGGTTCGCTCGTCAAACTTCGAGGCGACCGCCCCGCGAGCATCGGGACGCAGCTCGCCAAACACGGCAAGTGAGATTCGGTTCCAAAGCGACGAACCCGCCTTCTCGATCTGGTCGTCAATCTCAACAACGGAGCGGCCCCGAGCAGTCTCAGAGCGACGAAACTGCTGCAGCGCTTTGGCTTCGAGAGCAGACCGACAGCATCCAGCAATTGCGCGCAGTGCATGGCGGGGCTCAACAGCCTCATCCTTCGCAAGTGTCCATGCGTCGTTCAACGCACGCTCAACTTGGTCGGACGTGTATTCAACGTCGACATTCGAACCAGCGGAGTGCGTAACCCGCACAACATGGGCGGCGAGACCCAGACGAATGACGGCGTCAGGCAAGCGATCGTCGTGGGTAAAGACGACAACTTGCCGGTGCTCTCCCAATTCAGCAAGCACCGCGGCAAGACCATCTACTTTGGCTCGGTCTAGTGCCTGGATCGGATCGTCGATCAGAATGAAGCCGAATGGGCTGTCGGCGTGAGTGGCACGGGGCAGGAAGAGCGACAGTGCGATAGCGTGAAGCTCGCCCTGACTGAGAATCGACCGAGCCATTGCAGGTTTGCCTTCCGTCGTGCACGTCAACTCCAGCCGCCGTCGCGTGTTCGCGCCTTCCAACACAAGCGGGCCTAACTCGATCGAACTTGTTTGACGGAGTTTGCCCCAGATTGCTAACGCCTGGTCGTTGAGTGCGGCTAGTCGGTCCTGTCGCAGGCGCTGTGTCTCGGCCTTTAGCCAATCCTTCGCATGCGTGTAGTTGCGCTTCGCGTCTGCTGCTCCGACCGCGCGCCGCGCGCTGTCACTCCATGCCGCAACAGCCTCAACGACGGGCCGAGCACGTCCAACCGCTTCGACTTTCGCCGCGGCTGCTGCTGTCCGACACTCTTCGACCAGTTTGTCGAGTTGCCGAAACCGATCAAGCAAATTCGACGCGACATTTCCATCGGCGAGCGACTCGCGAATGCTGCGAGCTAGATCGATGAGCGCCGCCCCAGCTGGAACGACTGCGGACGAAGGCAAAGACTCGATGTTCGGGATTGCTCCGCGAAGGAACTCGAGGTGAACCCTCACCTGCTTCTTGTTCGCTGCAAAACTCTCCGCAGCTGCGCGCAGTCGTTCCACTTCTTGTTCTGCACTGGCGCGCCACGAGTCATCCAGCGTTCCCTGTCCGCACACGGGGCACTTCTCAGAAGTTCCCGGGATTTGGAAGCCGATCGCGATATCCAGGAGATCAGCTACTAGCTCGACTCGCGCGACTTCTGCTTGCATCTGCGCCGCAATCGTCTCTTGGAGCGCCGTGAGGTCCGCGAGACGTTCGCTCACTGCCGCGACTCGCACAGAAGCAAGGCGCTCGTAAGTGGTGAGGTCAGTTGCTGGTTCCCCTTCACCAGTGAGTTTCATTGCTAACGCCAGGACCGCGTCCGGATCGGCGTCCTCTGTTCTCAGCCCCGCAACGAGCTCATCGATGCCGGGCAAACCGGTCGCGGTTTGGGCGGCATCCGTTGCCGACTTCTTTAGCCGGCTCTCCGTCGCCCCGAGCTCGTCGGCTTGTTTCGCCAACTTGCCAGCGGCAGCGCTCGCGTCATCCAACACCCCCAAACCCAGCAAGCGATCGAACTGATCGAACAGCTCAGAGAGCCTCCCCCCGACCACGGCTCCCAACTCTGTATATGGGAGTACCGGTGGGTACAAGTCCAACGGCACTCGCCAGTCGCAAGTCGCCCAAGCTGGGGCGTCAGACTCACCTGGCTGCGTAACACTTCGGTGGCCGCCCTTAAAGTCGTCACCATCGCGCCAGTCGATGGAGGTCGTGGTCTCGACGTGATCGTCGGCTCGACGCATCCCGAGACGTATGCGCGTTGGCTTGGAGTGGTGCACATTTCGCCAGTTCTCTTGACCGTCCGACAGCGACGAGTCCCATCTGCGCGTGCTTCCCGTCAAAACTCGCTCAACCGCTTCGGCGAAGGATGACTTTCCGCAACCGTTCGGGCCGACGACCAAGGTGAGACCCGCGCCCGGCTGCAGTCGCAAACTGGACTTAGGGCCGATGCCACGGAAACCCTCGACCTCAACAGACGTCAGAAAGATCGGCGTTCCATCATCGATCGCAGCAGACGGGACCCCCGATTCGTCGCGCAGCAGCTCCAGGACGGCGTTCCTCGCATCGTCCTTCAACGACGCGTTGGCTAAAGATGCCAGCACCTCATCCACAGTCGAATTGACCATGTTCAACCTCAATTCACATGCACCGCTGGCCACAAGGCCCCGCGCGCGGAAGAAGCGAAGCCGACGATCATGCACCAGACACGCCCGCCGCGTCAAGTGTCAGTTTCCGACGACCATGGTCGCAATTAGCTGGCTAAGTCGCTACAGACTCCAGTGTTGCGCCCGTTCGGTATAGATCGTCGATCAACAGGACCAATTCTCCTCTCAGGGGTCGACCAACCAAGTACGCATCTGGATTCAACTCTGCGTGCGTCTTAGCTGGCTCTGTCGGCCAAGTCTTCGAGATTTCGCTCGAGATGTTGGACACGCCGAGCGTTTGCGCGGCGACGTCAGCCAGTGCGTGGGAGACACTCAGCGCTTTGCGCGGATTGCATGGCACTGCTAGTACACATGTGATGCCTGCAAGACCGTCGACGTGGTCACGAAAGCCCTCCAGCCGCAAAACGGCTTCTGTCATTGCCTCTGTGAGTGATCGCAGCGAATCGGGATCGCGCTTGTATTTGGCGCGATAGAGCAGCTCGCCGAGATAGGTGCGCTGGCGTTGACCTCCGGTGGAGACGTCCAACTCATAGTGATCATCGAGCACCCACGATCGCCAAACCGAAGGTGGCGACAAGCGAATAGTCATCAACTCGAAGGTCTCCGGCAGCCGACTCACTGCACCAGGGTAGGACAGGTGCATTACCCAAGAATCCGCGACCAGACCGCTTGCGGACATCCACTATCACGAAGTCGTGGTGCCAGCCTGCTGCGGCGCTACGGCATCACGCTCAAGCCGGGTCGGGCTCCAGACCAGTTCAGCTAGCTGCGTGTACAGATCCTGGCGCTCATCGAGATCGGACTTCTTGAATTCGGGATGGGCACGGAACGGCAAGCCACTTTCGTCAAGGAAGCGCTTGAAGCCCGGGTTGTTCTGGTAGGCGCTCGGGCTGAGGCTGCCAGCTAGAAGATTCTGACCGAAGTATTTGGGCATCTTCTTGTGGTACTCCATGTCACCGAAGCTTGCGTTGAATGGCTTCGGCAGCAAAACGAGGTCGCCGACACGATTGCGGTACTCAGCGAATTCAGTCGGGTGGCCAAACTCCTCCTCATGAAGCTCCGCATGATCGGCCCAAATGTGCTCAATCTCGTACCCGTTCTTGCCGCCGCGTTTGGCGTAGTCGACGTAGTGAGAGGCATACCCCGAGCGCACCTCAATGTATTCAGTTATGCGAGCCAAGATGCGATGAAGGGTTCGGCCATTCATGCCGTGCAGCCTGAACGACTGGTTCGTCGAGAATGTGGGCTCTTCCACCAACTTCGCTTGGAGTACCTCGACCAGAGCATCGATGCTCTTCCCACGGATCTCCTTCATCACCAGGAACATCGCGTACTGCATCGACGAATAGTCGACAGCCCGATAGTTCCAAATGCGCCGATGAATCAGGATGTCTAGATATGACGCAGTGACCTTCACCTTTCTCAGGCTTACCTCGTCGGAGTCGCCGATCACGACAGGGGCCAAAAGGACCGGGTATTGAAGTGTGAAGTTCTGCTCAGCGTTGTAGTACACGGACTCCAGGTCAGTGGTCAGCGAGTTTGCCGCGGTACGCAGTCGCTCGTACCACTTGGAGTAGAAGACGAAGTTGCGTTCTATGAACCCGAGGAAGTCACTGCTCTTGCCCAGTCCGATGGCTTTCTCGTGGTCACGCACCCAGCGGTGGAACTCAGTTCCGATGAGGTCGAAATCCCTTGGTGCCGCGTTTCGTTTGCGTTCGCGTATCGAATCTGCGTACTGACTTCGGAGCCAAGACTTGATGCCATCAGCCTCCTCATCCTTGCCAAGGTCCATCAACGCGGCGACTCGTTGCTTCCACACCGCGCTAGCGCGGGTGCGCTCCGCGGCATCACTGATATTGGCCAGCAGATACCCCTTGAGCATGTCGGCTGGAGTCAACGACAGGCCGCGGTCGTTCATCGTCTCAAAGATCGTGTAGGCGTCACCGTCCGAATAGGCCGTAATTTCAACAAGGTGAACGTTCTCGATCAGCCAGTCAGCGAAGAAAGGTAACGCATCCGAAAGTAGGTGCCCCGGGAAGCATTCACTGAGATCTCCGAAGCGAGCGAGGATGTTCGTGATGGACTCTTGCTCGTCAACAACGATGTACTCGTCACCCGCGAAGAGAGCGCCCATACACGCCGTGCGCTCCGGAACATTGAGATTGAACGAAGGTTGTCCGAAGGACACAGAATAAATCAGATCGGAGAGCTGGCCCTTCGAAGTCTCATCGGCGAGGTGGTGACGGATGAAGATAAGCAGCAGGGTCAGAGTGGTGAGGCGTTGCTGGCCGTCGATGATGAACTTTTCACCATCTTTGTCGGAGATGATGATGGAGCCGAGGAAGTAGTGGCCGTAGTCCTTGACAGCGATTCGTTCGTGATTGGCCTCGTAGCTCTCCTCGAACTTCTGGCACAAGTCGTCGATCAGTTCGGCGAGCTGTTTCCGTTGCCATTTGTATTCGCGCTGGTAGTAGTCAATCGAGTATTTGCGGTTGGCGAGCAGCGCTCTGACAGTGCGGCCATCGCCATCAATTTCTCGGGACTGCTGGACGTCACCGGCTGTCACTCGTTCCCCTTTGTCGCAGAATCCTCAAACGCTGAGACTTCCACACTTTCAAGTGGCGCTTCCACCGAACAAGTCAGCGCGTGACGGGAGAGCGGCCTTGTGGCTGGCAGCGGCGCAAACGGTGTGCTCCTCGCCATCGCTGGACACACACGACCACACAGTCACCGCGTGCGGGCGACGCGTACGTGCTGTGTTACGGCAGAACGAGTTGGACGTTTTGGTCGCGACAACTGGCGAAGAACCACGGTTCTCAAGATCGTCAGAAACTCAGCACGAGGCGCAAAGCTCAGAGACGGTCGAATGGATCAGACCGGGGTGTCGCCTGCAACCGGGCAAACGGAAGATCTAACCGGAAGGAGTTGGCGGCGGCGGGAATGACCCCGTTCTCGGCGCCTGAATGAAGCTGTACCCACACGACGCGCAACGCGTCTGACCCTTCTTTACGTTGTGGCCACATTGTGGACAGGTGCGACCCTTCGGGCGCGTCATGAACCAGATGAGTGACAGCACGATGAACCCAAGGAAGCCGAGGAAAAGGATGATGGCAATTCCTATGCCAGTGCCCGCCTCACAGGCGTCCGTGTATTTCTCGTTTTCGCAATCGGCGCTAGCACCGCCACCGATTGCCCAAGCAAGGATTAATGCGCACCAGATAAGGATGACCCAAGTCATCTTTCGCCAACGGGGACGTATCGCCATAATTGGCAACGATAGCCGACGTCGCACGACCCAGAATCCGCTCGACCGCCTCCACCTGGAGCGCGGAGTTACTCACCCTGCCTCAGTCGTCGTCGTCGTCGCTTCGACGGAGCTTGCGTTCGGCGATCTTGTTGGACAGCTTGTCTCTCACGGATCGGGCCTGGTCGCGGGTTTCGTTGCCGAATCGCTTAACGGTTTCAATGCCATCTGCTCCGGACTCACGCGCTTGATCCCAACGCTCGTTGGCCGCGTCGACCCATCGTGTCGCCTCCGCCGACTCGCGGCCGGACTCGATTCCCAATGGTTCAAGGAACTCGTGGACGCTGATCGCGACATGGTTGCTCGACTCGACGATGGCCGGGGAGCTTGCCGGGTGAAACAGAACCTTTGAGTTGGCCGTGACCGCGGCCGCACTCATACGCATCAACAAACGCTCGGTGTGCTCTGAGATGAATTTCAGCCGATCGCGTCGCGCGGCCTGAAGTCCCATACGGTGACGGTCAAGCTCGTCCGGTGACGCATCGAGTACGCGGTCGAGTTCGAGCACAGCGATCGCGTCATGCAGCTGGAAACAACGGGCCAGTACAGCGAGCCACTTCTGCACGTCGGCCTCTGCTTGCTTTGCCGTGTCGGCAAGATCACCGACGCTCGATTTCTCCTCAAGCTTCTCCGCAAGATCCGCGAGCTGACGCAAGGCGTAACCCTGAGTTTCCAAAACCGTTGCCGACGTGTTCTGCACCTTCGACCATGTGACTTCCGAAACCCTGCCTACCGCGTCGCGGACACTCGTGGCCTCCTTGATCGCGAGACCGACTCCGTCCATGCGCGCCAACACCAGGTTCGTTTGCGCACGTAGAACATCGTCGAGCTTTTCGTCGATCGCGGCGAGATAGTCGGTGATCTCGGCCATTGTCTGTTGCATCGCCAGCTGCGCCATAATCCCAGCAGCACCAGCCAGCATCGCCGGGTTGTTCAACATCGATGCGGGGCTCTTCACGATCTGAAGCCATTGCTTGATGTCCCCCGACTTGCCGACCATCGCATGGCTGACGCCCGGCGTCTTGCTCTCCATCAATCCAAACTTCTTGACAGCCTCCGCGGAATCCTTGGTGAGCTTCACCCAGCGACCCGAGTTCGCCGCAATCTCAGAACCGGCTTGCGCAAGCGCAGAGCCGGCCTTCAGTAACGCGTCACCCAGGCGGGGCAACTCGAGGTCCTTTGACGACAGTCCCTCGGAGTCCAGAAAGCGTTCGACATCTGTCGGATTCCCGATGACGGCCAGTCCCTCGCCGTCACTGATCAGCTGAATCTCGTTGTCCATGGTCTCGGCTCCTCGGCAACTTGTAGTCGCGCGATCCATTATCGTCAATTTGTCCGGTACAGCATGTATGCGCGGGAGAAACTATGGCGGCGAAGAAGAAACCGACGAGTTCCGCAGAGCTTGGGATCGTGGCCGTCCAACTCGCCGTTAAGGCCTTGAAGAACCCCGCCGTACAGGAGCACCTAAGCCGCGCGCCAGCAGCGGTGCTTGAGTGGGCGGCTGAGCGGCGTGAGCAACTGCGTTCCGGAAAGCTTCCTGCAGTGATGTCTCGGTTGAACCCCGCTGATCGATTTGGGCAACGCGGCCTCGAACGCCGAATCGAACTTGTCGGCGACGGCATCACGCTTGCCTTCGGCGAAAGGTCCAGCACCTCGCGGGCCGAACTCTGGACCGCTCTCGACGAGCTGGAGAAATCGATCGCTGTCGCAGGTGGGTTGCCAATGGTGAAACGCAAGCGGCTGCACATGAGAATCGATAACCAACTCGACGAGCTAGAAGGTGGGCTTATCGACGCTGTTCTGCCGAAGTCCTAAGCCCGGCGGCTCGGTCGTGAACCCGGCGCCATCATCGGGCAGCGGTGCAATCCACACCGCGGCGAGACAACATCAGCCGTCTTGAGGAGGTCATGAGCAATCCGTCCTTCTCGTCGCTGACGACCGCTCGACACGCACGCCATTAGCTTCGTTGAATGACGAAAGACGCTGCGTGGCTGAAACAGTGACTGCGTTCCGGATCGCCACCTGGAACCTCGAACGTTGCCCCTCCCGGCGGAAGGCACTCGCCGAAGCTCAGCAGCGACGCATTGCCGAGGTTGATGCCGACGTCTGGGTGCTCACCGAAACCTTCACCGACCGCACACCGGGCGCCGAGTTCACCGGCGTGCATTGCCCCGAGCACTGGGGCCGCAGGTCTGGTCCTACCGAGCGATACACGGGGATCTGGTCGCGCTGGCCCGTCCAATCGCTGGCCGATCCCGCCGCGCACCGTAGGGGTACGGTCGCTGCGTTCGTCGAAACGCCGATCGGCGCGATCGTGGTCTACGGCACCGTCATCGCGTACGGCATTGAGCGACAACACGATGACGGCGCCCCCGCGAAAATGTGGGAGGTCCACCTCACCGAGATCGAACGCCAAGCCGCCGAGTGGCGCCGCATCCGCACGCTTCATCCGAAC
>Ga0163152_10008241_pt1 | contig 11180 bp, 12 predicted proteins | sample OliLakLV19MP8IB2_FD_148635 | JGI IMG/M metagenome (GOLD analysis project Ga0163152, IMG submission 148635) | Freshwater microbial mat bacterial communities from Lake Vanda, McMurdo Dry Valleys, Antarctica - Oligotrophic Lake LV.19.MP8.IB-2 | ecosystem: Environmental > Aquatic > Freshwater >...
ACCAGAGAAGCACCGGACGCCGCACCAGATCCGAATACACATACTTTTGTTGGCCATTCACATTCTGTGTCAGCAGAATCACCCGATCTCCTTTTTGCAGGACCGGAGCTTTTCCTCCGACAAAACTCGTATTATCAGTCTGAATAATAATATTTTGCCCCTTAGCATCGCCGGTCTTTCCGACCAGTCGAAGTTCAAAACAATCCTGCTTCCCCTCGGCACACGCAGCCGGCTGCATCTCCACAATCTCCGCCTCCAACGAACTCTGTTCCGAAGTCTGCGCCTGCACACCCGAAAACGGCAACGCGATAAGCAAAAAGATAAAAACAAAACGGCGGAGCAGCATGCGATAAGTGTACCGCAATTTCCTACAAAATGTTTTCCAAAATCATCCAGGGATTAGGGATTCGGGAATCGGGATTCGGAGTTAGGGTTTTTGGTACTTTGTGTTTGTTGCTGGTTGCTTGTTGACTGGTTGCTTGATCAGTCATTTTTTTTCAACTAGTAATCCGCTGCAATGCTGAACCAGCAACCAGAAACCAGCAACAAGCAACGACTTTCCCGAACCCCGAATCCCGATTCCCTAATCCCGAACTCCGAATCCCGCCTTAAATGAATCAGCATTCACATGACAATTCGCAGCTCCGTCCCGGTTAAATCGAGCATCACGAAAATTAGGGATACCATCACAGTCGTCATCCAATTGGCTGAAGCCTAACTCCTGTTGCTGCTGCAGGACGGGCGACAATTGCATCAGGGCAATCATCACAAAGAGCAATGTCGCAAAACACCCTACAAGCGTGTAGAAAATCGGTGAGCGCTGCGTGGGGTAGGGCTGAAGCATCATGTGTGTTGCTCTTATTATAGCAGAATATGCCTCCTATCACCATATAGCTCTCTGATCTCCTTTTGCATCTGTCGGCTTCATTGTCCCCCATTAGAGCATGGTATGAGAATCCGCTTAGTGCGTAACCAAAGCCTCGGATGGTTTTCTTCCCCATACGACGAATGCCCACAGCAGGAAAACTCCGACTGCATAACAAAAGAGCAGTACCAGCGCAGACGCGGCAGGCGGCGATTGCGTGAGATTGAGCACGGTTCCTTGCGGATTAAAGAGCGTATGAAACAGAAAGAAAATAACCGTGACGGCCTGGAGAAACCAGAGGGATTTTTTCCAGTTGTAAATGACGCCGCCAGCGAGATACGGAAGCGGCAGCATTTCAAAGAATGCGTCTTCGGCGAGCATGACAAACAGGAGATTGAAAAGATCCGTCAGAATTTCGTAGGAACCGAAGGATGATCCGAGCATCCAGCAGATGCCGGCGAGTAGTAAAATCCAGAGTATGCCAAAAAACTCAAAGAAGCCTTCGCGCTTTTTGTAGAGCTGGGACACGATCAGAAGAATCAGAGGGACGCCGTAAATATACCCCGGGCTGAGAGCAAAAGCCCTACTGAGAGCAATGCAAACGACCGCAATTGCAAAGCCACTGACATTCGCGCGAAACCGCACAGGCATGCCCCAAAACCGCGCAAGAAAGGAGAGAATAACATCCTTCACGCACACCGAAAATACGATGGCGACAGCCGTGATCAAGAGAATGCCAAGTTCGCGCCCAGGGAGCAGACTGAACGACGGATTGATATGCGCGCCGACAATGCCGTACCCCAAAATGAGCAACGGCAGAAACCACTTCTTTCCGCTCAGATGATCCTCTGAGAAAATGCCGGAGATGACACGGAGTTTATCTCCTTCCGCATTCAGCATATTATTGAACAAATAATTCGATGTGCCGACAATCAGGAAAAAAAGAAATGCGTACAACGGAATACGCAGGAGCGATGCCGACATTGTCTCCAGCCCTTGCGCCGATGCGGCTGGAACCAACAGACGCACGACCCAAATGATCAGAAGCGTGAGGAGTAACTGGAATGGCAGACGCTGCAAGATTTTCCTCACCCGTTCTTCATCCGAAGCAATCAAGCGTCTAAACATAAAACCGGAAAGAGCCATCACACTGGCGATGAGGATCGCAAGAAAGAGGTTGCCCGCGATGGCTCCGGGCTCCAGTGAGATTCGCGACGGATGGATGATGGCGACGGGATCGATGACGGGGACGCCATAGCCAAAGCGCTCGCGTCGGAAGTTTTGCGGATCGAGCAAGGATACGATCTGTCCCGATGCTGTCTGTGACAAGAGCATAGGAAGCGACGATGAAAACGAAGATGACGCTTCGGAGTGAACAGATAAGCTGGAGTCTGCCGAAGCCTCTGATTTTTGAAGAGATGAAGAGACAGAGCTGTGCGAAGAAACAGGAAGTGCTGCAACAGAGGCAAGTGATGATGCGGAGGAAACAGAGGAGGCCGAAGACGATTGCTGCGATGAAGCGGATGACGCCGAAGAAACGGTCTCGCGGGAAGATGCGGTCTGACGGGAAGACACGCTGGATGCAGCCGATGAAGAAACCGACGATGCGGGCGGCGCTCCGGATGGTCCCCCGGAAGAATCGGCTGCGGAGGATGACTGTGCAGAAGAGGAAGATTCGGATACCGGCTTACCTGGTGCTACCGCTCCGCTTCCACTGCCCGGTCCTTGTCGCGAGGGAACCTGAGCGGACACCGCAGTGGCAACAATCAGGCTTGAAACACAGGCCGAGGCAAGAAAAAAGTGGATCAAACGCCGCATGATGGGAGATCTTACTCTCACCTGTGCTTTTTTGGCAGATGAAAAGGAGCGGTCAAGAAGGGCTTGAGAGGAAAATCGAAATACTGGTCCGGCGCTGTAGATGTTGTTGTTTTTGCAAACAAGAGAAAATATAGTCTCCACAGACCCTCTTGCATGTTTTTTTCCAACATACATTTTTGGGGATTCTTCATTGGGTTTTTCGCGTTGTACTGGTCTCTACAAAAAAACATCCGTCTGCGGAACATGCTGCTGCTCGCGGTGAGCCTTGGCTTGTACGCGCTTTGGAGCGGCGCATTCTTGGCCTTGCTGCTGGCGATCATCGGACTCAGTTACTATTCCGCATTCGAGCTGCAGCCGGGGCACAAGCGTCGAAAAATCCTTCTGACTCTCTGCATCGTCTTTAACCTCTCGGTTCTCGCGTACTTCAAATACGCGGGCTTTTTCGCCGATAACTTCCGTGCTCTCCTGGACCGGTTCGGGACACCCGTAGATGCGGTGACCGCGCAGCTGATTCTGCCACTCGGCATTTCCTTCCTCATCTTTCAAGCGCTCAGTTACTTGTTCGAGGTCTATCACGGACGGCTGGAGCCGACGCGGGATTTTGTGTCGCATGCGCTGCTGATCGCATTTTTCCCGAAGATCGCTTCGGGGCCTATCGAACGGCCGGAGGAACTTTTGCCACAATTCAAACAGCGACACCGCCTGACAAAAGATCTGCTGTTTGAAGGTATGTTTCTGATTCTCTGGGGAGCCATCGAAAAATTTTGCATCGCCGACAATGCCGCGCTGATCTCCGAAAAGTTGTTCTCCCCTCTCCCGTCGGTATCGTTACTGACGGGCGCGCTCGCTCTGACGTTGCAGATCTTCGCTGACTTTTCGGGCTATTCAAATATGGCCAAAGGCCTCGCCGCCCTGCTTGGATTCCAGCTCTCCTGGAATTTCAACATCCCCTATCTGTCGCGTTCCCCAAGCGAATTCTGGAGGAGATGGCATATCACGCTGTCGCAGTGGTTTCAGAAATATGTGTACATTCCGCTGGGCGGGAGCAGACGCGGTCTGACACGCACTGCGATCAATCTTCTGCTGACCATGACGCTCGTCGGCCTCTGGCATGGCGCACGATGGATGTTCATTTTGTGGGGGCTGTATCAAGGAATACTGCTGGTGCTGTACAGATACGGAGAAAAAATTCTTCCAGAGCAGAGCAAACTGATACAACTTCTGCATAAGACAGGTCTTTCCTGGCTCTTCTTCTTCGGCCTGACCATGTTTGGATGGATTCTCTTCCAGAGCGCGACTGTGGGAAGCATGGTGCACCTGTTCCAATGGGCGAGTGTGAATCCCGTAGAACCGATGATGATAGCGGTAATCCTGCTCTGGTTGCCCATTATTTTCATGCAGACACTGCAGCACTATCGAAAAGATCTGCTGGCGATCGCCCATCTGTCGCTGCCCTGGCAACTCGCGTTTTACTTCATCGCGTATTACATGATCATGTATCTGCCTCCGCTGAATCCTCAACAATTCATTTATGTTCAATTCTGATCTCTCGTGAAGCGCAGTCATAAGCACGCCGGCCTGCAGTTGCTTGCATTCGCACTGGTGCTGTTCCTCTCGGAACAGTCCGTGCCATTCTTGTACCGACTCCTGCCGTCTGACTTGAAAGAATGGGATCGAGTGACGAAGCGGCAAGAAGCGATCCGGACGATGGAACATCAAGATGTATTATTCCTGGGCGATTCCACCGGCGTCCAAAGCATCATTCCGGAATTGTTTGAGCTCATCACGGGTCAAAAGGCTTACAATCTCTCCACATATGCCGATCGCGTCAGCGTGGCCGACCTTGCATTGCTCCAGACGTATCTCGACCATCATCCCCCGCCCAAAGCGATCATTGATGTACGAAGCATTCTTTCCTGGGATATGGGATACGGTTTCGGACTCGTCCGACTGCAATTCAACCGAGCGGATATTGCCAATAAACTCTGGCATCTCGGGCTGCTTACTCCGCTTGAATACGGTCAATTATTTCTGGAAAGAGTCTTCCCTTCTCTTCTCTATCGGGAAAAAATAGATTTTGTGCGGAGAGCTTTTTCGGATGAAAAAGGGTATTTCGAAAATGTATACAAACGTGATGAGGGAATGGGATGGAAAGGATATGAACCGTTCAATCCGTTCGCCCACAACACGAATATCGAGCTCTCGGAGAAAAATCTTGAGCCTTTTTATAGATTAATCGGCACCGGCGGCTCGTTGACCATGGCCCCCTACAGCATTCCGTTGCTTCAGGAATTGTGTGATTCGGCTGCAGCCCGTTCCACAAACTTCTACGTCACTTTCAATCCTTCGGCGCATGTCGTGCAGGACAATCCCCGCATCTACGCGGGCGCGCAGAAAATCTACGGCATGGCTCAACAAGCGCTGGCTCCCAATCCATCCTGCGCACTCTTGCCGAATATCTGGATCATGGATGATCCCTATCTCAGCGATCTCACGCACACGAATCATTCGGGCGCCCTCGTCTTTACCAAAATCATCGCGAATCAGTATCTGGAAGCAGAAAGGAGAAAACTGCAGCAATAAACCGACTACAGTGCTTCATTGTCTGCGGAGAGCTGTTCTTTCAAGAACGCGGCCGTCTTCTGCATGAAGTCCGTCCACTGCGGACCAAATTCGTGTCCTTCTCCGGCATATTCAACATACGTTATCTGTTTTCCTTCTTCCTTCAGGCGTCCGGCCAGATAGTCCGACCATTCCTTGGGCACATCTTTGTCCTTATCACCCTGGAAGAGCAGCACGGGCGACTGAATGGCTTCCAGATAGGTGTCAGGCGAGAGCGCATCCCACGCACCTGGGTTCTCTTCACGCGTCTTAAAAACTTCCAATGTGCGGTCGCCTTCTTCGCGTTCGCGTCTCCAGCGGGAAAAGTTCTCCCACACATCGGCGTGAACCGGCGCGTACAAAACCGCGGCGTCTACCATCCCCGGATACGCCGTCAGGATGGAAAGCGTAACGCCGCCGCCCATGGAATGCCCAAGCATACCAACTCTGCTCGCGTCGATCGTTGGCAATTGCGCGGCTCGCACGGCATGGATTGCATTTATACTATCCATCGCATACTCCAAGGCTCCATCGTAGATTTTTTCTTTGGGATTCATGGGACTTTCATCGGACACGGCATGGCCGCGGTAATCGGTGTGAAGCACGGCAAAGCCAGCACGCGCCAGATAATCCTGTTCACGCTTGAGTCCGCGCCCTTGCGTATAAACGGCCGGATCGATGTATCCGTGATTGAAGATCACCAGAGGAAACGGGCCGGTGCCCTGAGGAATATTCAAAATGCCGGAGATCAGGAGGCCATTGCTTTTGTAGGTGATGCGATGTCGGGTATAGGCATCATTGCGTGACTCGACTGCAGTGAGCGTGAGATCCGTTCCGCTGAGCCGCATCTTTGAAAAATGATCGATGGAGAAGACGGATGGCAGTTGCTCCAGAGGAAGCTCCGCTTGATCAGAACTGACGCTCGATGACGAGAAGATGATCGATCCGGAAGAAGGCTCGACCAAAACTGCTTGTTGCGCTTTTTTTGCGCAAGATGGAAGGACGAACGCCGAGCAGAGCAAAAGCAGAAAACGAACCATGCGAAGAAAGTATAAAGCATGGAGAAGATGTCGGCGCAGAAAAGAGCAACATTAGGAAGAAAATCGCGCCTCCGCCGCTTCGACAAAATTCAGATCGGAACGGAAATATTTGTTATATGCCGCCCAGATGCAGTAGACGACAAACGGAGCTCCAAAGACATCGATGGAGTAATGAACGTGCTCCGCGAGCACGGCAGCACCCAACAGAGCGGCCAGAAGAAGATAGATGATCCTCATAAACCTGTTCTTCCAAAAAATGAGCGCCAAGAGGAATGGGAAAGCCACATGTCCGGAGAAGAAAAAATCATTGCCGCCGTATGTGATCGATTGCAACATCGAAGTGGCTATTTTTTGATGCTGCTCATCCGGCATCCCCAAAGGAGTCAGGATGATAAAACACGCGCGCAGCAAATAGACGAACCCGATCGTTTTCCATGCAACAGGCGCATACCAGGGCAGCAGAAAAAGATGAACGACAAGAATACTCAGAACAACAACAGGGCCGTACACTGCAATCCCGTAACTGCCGAATGTCGGAATGCGATCTAAAATGAGATCGGTCGAGGGAGCGGCTCCGATCGACAGAGGAAAAATAGACGCCTTGATCAGCAACACGGAGATAATACCAATGACGAGCACGAGAGCACTCCAGACGAGCGAACGCATGAATGCGGGTGAGCGAGAAACAAAGGAATAACGCGCACCCAGCGTTGTAAATGGCTTACCATTTGAAGGAGAAATTGTTACCATGCCGAGCATGGTACCCGAAGCCCGATCAAAGCTGAAAGCTCCGGAAATAGGCGCGATCATTTTGCTGTGTGGTGCCGCAATAGTACTGATTGGACTGCAGCTTTGGTGGGGATGGGCACTGCTCGCGCTGAGCGTGCTTGCCCTGCTCGGATGTGAAGAGCAATTTCGCAAAGACATAGTGCTGCTGAATATCTCTCTGATCATTTTGGCGATGACCAAGATCAACACAGACATTAGCTACGCGCACATCATTGAGATGGCTATTCCCCTCGGGCTCGCGGTTGCCATCCCCTACTGCATCTCCCGCTTCGTCTACAAAGATCACCTGGTACGTTTTCGCTTCCATCATGGACGCTCCTGGTACAAAACAGAAATCCTCTACATCTTCGTCACGCTGATCGTCTCGTATTTTCTCCTGCCGTTCTACCTCAAAAATACGGGCGCCTATCTGAACTGGATGGTGGAACCAGGCACAAGCCCGCTCATCCGATTCTTCCTCGGCACCAATGCGCTCGGGCTCTGGGACGAACTCTTCTTCATCAGCACCGTCCTTGGAATTCTCCGGCGTTTCTTGTCATTTTTCTGGGCGAACATCGTGCAGGCCGTGCTGTTTACGTCCTTCCTCTACGAACTTGGATTCATCGGCTGGGGAGTCCTCATGATCTTCGCTTTCGCCATCATCCAGGGATACGTCTTCCGCAAAACCGACTCGCTCTTCTATGTGATCACCATTCACCTCTCCATCGATTTGATTTTATTCCTGGCGCTGCTTGAGGCGCATCATCCGGAGTGGCTGAATATTTTCATTACTTGAGCGGCCCCTCGGCCTTTACGCGGGAAATTTGGACAAGTCCATGAAACACACTTCCCACTGATGTCCGTCTAGATCCGCAAAGCAGTGTTGGTACATCCAGCCATGATCTTGGGGCTCGGCATAGATATTGCCCCCGGCTTCGGAAGCTTTTTTCACCATTTCATCCACCGCTTCCCGACTTTCGGCATCGATGGCGATCAGCACTTCCGTGCTGGCCTTTGCATCGCTGATCGGCTTCTTGGTGAATTCTTTGAATCTCGCTTCCATCAGCAGCATGGCAAAAATATTTTTGCCGATGATCATGCAGGTCGCCGTTTCATCGGTAAATTTCGGATTGAACGTGAAGCCGAGCTTGGTGAAAAAATCGATGGATTTCGGCAGATCTTTTACCGGAAGATTCACAAAGATTTGGGTCGCCATAGCAAAGATAAGGGGAAAATAAAAAATATAAGAATAAATTCCTCAGCCGATAATGAAGTACAATAATCCCCACCCGCCTCCGAAAATGCCCGCGATGACCAATGCAATAATCAATTTTTTCATAGTTCGAGCATTGTAACAGAATGAGCGAATTTCCTCAAGGTGAAGAGCGGGCTGCGTTTACAGACCCGCAAATCGATCATGAATTGAATACCCATGGGATAAAAAGAGGCCAACTAACTTTCTTTCATGGCCGAATACTGTATGGTGTTTTCTATTGTCTATTCCTCAGCATCATTATGAAGTCACCAATCACTTCCCGCTTCGCACTGCCCATTGTCACAGCAATCACGCTCTTCGCAGTCATTGCTCCGGTGGCACACGGCGCCATCAGGGCCGTGGGGAAGCACAAAGGAGACTATCTCCCGGCGCATAACTTCAAAATCGAGATTGATGGCGTCATTTCCGGAGGATTCAAGGAAATCTCCGGACTGGAATCTGAAATAGAGGTGATCGAGTTCCAGAATGGCGATGATCCCCTTATCCGTAAGCGGCCAGGCCGCGTGAAGTACAGCAACATTGTGTTGAAGCGTGGACTCATGGACGAGGCAGATGAACTCCGCCAATGGTACAAACAGGTTCTTGCGGGCAAAACGGAACGAAAGTCGGGGTCAATCATCTATCTAGATCGCGCAGGCGCCGAGGTGCTGCGCTACAAATTCTTTGAGGCCTGGCCGTGTAAATGGAGTTTGCCGGAGCTCGATAATGAGGGCGGCAAAGTGGCCATCGAAAAGATTGAGATCTGCGTGGAGAAAATCGAGCGGTTATAGCATTTTCCAGTCGCGGATCAATCGAGTTTCGTGACAGATCTGACTGCTTCTACATCCATTTCTGCGCTTCTGCGGGAGCGGCATTGATGTACTCGGCAACAGTTGCTTTGATGTTCGTCATGGCCTTATTCTCATCCGTTCTTCGCGGGGTGCATCACATAATGCCCCCTATTTAAGGCAAACCGATGGATCATGGGAGTTTTGATACCCAAGCAAAACGGATTGCCTGCGCTCCGCGCTGGACCCATGTGTCCATGATTCCGGCTGTACAGTGCCCTGCGTGCGCTGCTGAATATTGTCATCTCCAACGGCACTGGCCGCATCAAGGGCCTCGAACAATTCCTCTTCTTCAAAAACTTCTTGGGATTTGAGCGAGCCCAGCCACGCTCCGGCAAAACAATCGGCAGTCAATTCCGTCGCCACGGATGCCTCCGGCGATTGACGGTCAGACAGCAAGTTCATGAGAGCCTGCACATGGTGCCCCGCTTCATGGGCAATGACGTACGCCTCAGCAAGGTCACCCCCCTCGGCTCCAAATTCGTCTTTCAATTGCTCAAAGAAGCGCTCATCAAGATAGATGGTCTGATCCACCGGGCAATAGTGCGGTCCTGCATAGCTGACGGCGCCTCCGCAAGACGAAGATGTCCGCTCACGAAACAGCACAAGCGTCGCCGGACGATAGTCTGGAACGCGCTGCTCCCAATAGGCATCGAGCGACCCGAGAACGGATCTGCCGAACCGCTCGTACGCATCCACTCCTTCAAACTCCGAGGAGTTCTCATAGGTGCCTCCGGTAGACAACATTCCCTGTTGCTCCAACTGGCTCAATATCTGAACAGGATCCGCACCCATCAGAAGACTGATGCCCACCGTCATAAGCACGCCCAAAACTCCCAGGCCGCCAGCCTTCATACCACGCCGGTCCACGACGTTCCCCTCCCGAGAAAGACGATCCCACATTGCCATGGGAGCAGTATAGCAAATATACGAATGTTTTTGGCGGGATTCTTCATCTTTTAGTTGGCAGCCCAGACTTTCTCAAACAAGAGTCTTTGAGGCAATGGTTCATTGGTACGAGGTTCTGAATCAGAGAGTTAAATTGCTTTGAATGAAAGATTTGGTAAAATAGAGATGCGTTTTATTGTTAGCAACTAACTATAGAAATAATCCTATGGCAACAATCAATCCATACATTAACTTCAATGGAAATGCCGAAGAAGCATTCAATTTTTATAAATCAGTATTTGGCGGAGAGTTCGGAAAAATTACGCGTTTCAAAGAACTATCAAGCCCTGAATATCCAGTAGCAGAAAATGAGGCAAATAAAATAATGCGCATTACTTTGCCTATCAGCAAAAACATGTTGATAGCCAATGATGTTCCAGAAAGTATGGGACGAGTAAATGAAAATGAAAACAGGTCTAAAATATCTATTAGCACAGAAAGCCGTGAAGAAGCCGATAAATTATTTGACGGACTTTCTGCGGGCGGAACTATTGAAATGCCTATTGGCAACAGTCCTTGGGGTTCCTATTTTGCGATGTTTAGAGACAAATATGGTATTGAATGGACGGTAGAGTTTGATCCAAAGTAAACGAACAAGTAGAAAAATGCAGGCACCCAAAATCGAACGCTAGCCGCTACACAGCACCATTATTGACATGGCTTGCCATGCAGTCGTCGAGCCGCAGCGAGACGTACTGCGTGGCAGAACGACGGGGTCTGACAACTTTCCTTTCCAATCCGTGAGGAGTTTTGAGGGGGTTTTCGAGGGGGTCACTTTGAGGGCTCTGAGGCAAACGGGTCGGAGGTCAAATGAGACAAATGAGACAGTACATTAGGGGTGTGTCTCGTGCCTAGACTTTCTTGATTTATGGCTTATGGAAGCCATATTTAGACGAATGTTGACGCAACATGTTCTTATTGCAGCAATTAACCTTACACATTAGCGGTCTACCGTGGAGGCATGAAAAACCACCACGCTTACCAACTCGCAGCCATGAAAGCAGCGCTCGTTGAACGTATCCTCACCGGCAAGATAT
>Ga0163152_10008246_pt1 | contig 11175 bp, 17 predicted proteins | sample OliLakLV19MP8IB2_FD_148635 | JGI IMG/M metagenome (GOLD analysis project Ga0163152, IMG submission 148635) | Freshwater microbial mat bacterial communities from Lake Vanda, McMurdo Dry Valleys, Antarctica - Oligotrophic Lake LV.19.MP8.IB-2 | ecosystem: Environmental > Aquatic > Freshwater >...
GTCCATGCCTTCGCCGTCGTCGATGACGGCGATGGTCGCACCCTGTTCGTTGAAGTCTGCCGGCAGCAGCACCGCAACGCGCTTTGCGCCCGCATCGAAGGAATTGGCGACCAATTCTTCGATTGCCTTGTTCGAGCTTGCATACAGCCCCTCCGAGAAAAGCCGAACGATTCGGTAGCTCAGCCGAATGTCGATCTTCTCGGATTCGGTTCCGACGTCTGAAAAGGCGGGGGCATGACTCATCGGACGGCCCAGATTCAAGTACACGCATAGATACGGGCGGCATTGTACGAAGTATGCCCGCCCGAACCACTACGCGCTGATACCGTCAAGAGCGACCGCAAAACACAACGCCCCGGCAGCGGCCGGCTCTTGCCGTCACGGTGACAGTGCTTTCGCGGCCGACCATCCGCGCCGCAGCCGTGCCAACAGCGTTCTGACCTTGATCCCGGTCCTCATGCTCCACGTATGGACCGACAGTCGCCGACCTCGATACGTCAGAATTCGTCGCCGGTGAACGCCCCGCCGGGAATCGTCAACGGGCGTCTCCAGCATGCGCCGGTCTGGCCAGCCGTACGCCTTGCGGGCGAAGAGCGTGCCGGCGCTCACGTCCAGGATTGCCGCCCACTCCAATTCTGTTTCGACCACACCCGCGCTCGCATTCTGAAATCCATTTTCTCCGTCGAATCAAGCCAATCGGCAACATCGCGGCAGCGCACACACCCTCCAAAGCCATTGACACACTCCGTACGTGTGCTAGGCTCTATCCATCTCTGCGACGTTGTGCGTCCCTCTTTGTCCCGCACTGCCTCTCTGTCGCCATCCCAATCGGCCTCTTGGTTGCACCAGAACCTCGGGGCATCCACCAACAATCATTGAAGCTGGATGAGTGCCTGAAATAGTCACGGGTTACGGTTCTTTGTGACCAGTTGTTGGGACCAGATTGTGTGTAGATGGTGGCCGGGATCGGCTCAGAGGGGGCTAAGGCCCCACGCCGCCCCACCACGGGAAGGCAGTGGACTTGGTGCGCCGGGAACTGATCTTGAAGATCACCCAGGAGACCGGTGGCTAGTTTTTACTGGCAACAACCCCGCACCACCTCCCCCCATTATGTCTCCGGAATTTACAAACAGGAGTCCTGCCCATTGAGCTTGCCGATGCCGTCGAGGCCGTCAGGTCTGGTGGCGCACTGATTCTCCCGGCTGATCCTTGTGTGGGTGCGGTTGCCGACAACCCCAGGAAGCCTGCCACCGATGCAGCAGCGCTCCTGATCGATCGATGTGTGTCCCAACTCCGGTTTCCCGACAGGGAATCTCCACCGAGGCTCCGCCTGTCCTGGGATGATGCTGCCGAGTGTACTGGTAAAGACTTCGCCAAGAGCACCAGGGACCGTCTGGTGGAGTCGGGGACCATGACCATGATCTCCAACTACTGGTCTGGATCACATGCCAGACAATGGGAATGGAGACGGCCGTTGTCCGGGACTCCCCACCTGTACGTCATCCAGACCAAACCAGCCCGTAGGAGAAGGATCACACGAACGCCGAGCACGCCATCGACGACCAGTAGCTCTACCGACGCTGTACTCCAACTCGATCTACTCCGCTCCGGCCGTGTGACTCTATCAAGCAATGATCTTAACCTAGCCGGCGAGCAAATGGCCCAGCACTCGAAGGCTGTCCTCTGTTGGAGATCGGCGGCTGAGTTGCTGGCAGGGAACTGGTCGGCTTCTCAGGACGAAGGAGGCAGGTTGCATACAGCGATCAGCAGGATGCCCTCCGTGGTACGACACGCACTGCGGATCGACGATGAGCCCGTGGCCGAGGTGGATATCTCGAACCTGAATCCCCTCATCATGGCACGAGAGGCGGTATGGGAGACCAGGAGGCACGATGCGGAATGGTGGCTCACTCTCTGCGAGCGCGGAGAGTTCTACCAAGCGCTGTCGTCGGAAGCCCACGTGACTATGTCAACGGCGAAACGGGGATTTCAGGTCGTGATGAATTCCCACCGGCGGAGTCACGAGAACAGCAAGGTCGGCGATGCGTGGTGGCGGTTGTTTCCATCGTCGGCTGGCTGGCTTCGCGGATGGAAGCGGGGCGGCGGCAAGCGGGCTGCGTACGATCGCTGCACTCCGATTGAGTCCAGGGCCGTCCTGGGAACCGTCGCCCAATTGATCCAATCAGGAATCCCCTGCCTTTCAGTCCACGATGCGATCGTGGTTGGTGAGAGTCATGCCTCGGCGGTAGCCGATGCCCTCGGGGCAGCGATCCGGCAGGAGATCGCGACGGGATGCACGATCAAGTTGAAGCGGGCTGGGGAGGTGGTAGATCGGAGGACGTATTGACACCACTCATCGGATCATTAATCGCTACCCGCCGTCGATGTACTGATTGATCTTCGACGAAGATCACTATGCACTTCGGCCAATACCGCCTCGACGCGCGGAATTACTGCCTGGAACACCGGTTCGTAATTGTGCATGGCTGATCGGCGGTCGCTGGCGTGAAAGCAGTGCTTGTTCAGACGCTCCTTGAAGCTTCCCGGTCCATGACCATAGACGGAACAGAGGTCATCGATTGCTTGGCAATTAAAGCCGCTTAATATCCGGTTAATGGTGATATCGTCGTTCCGACCGTTCGACAGGAGAATGTCACATAACTGCCTGAGATGCAGCACGGTTGATTCAACCAACGCGTTGGAAATAACCTGCGCATACTCCTGGCCGGGGTGCTCCTCGCCTATCTGGAACTTTGGTTTCACATCCCTACGAAGTGTGCGGAGCCTGTCCAGCATCCACGCCTCGTATGCGACGATGTCCCACGGGTTGGTCGCCGGGGTAGCAGGGTTGCAATTGGGTGCTGGAAGATCGGTTGGCATCCGTCGGTTCACTAAACCAGCGTCGAAGTGTTCACCGCTCAACCGCCCGCAGCACGGCGATAGCATTCTCTACACTGCCAGTTGCCTTCAGCAGGTGCTGTGCTGACCTGATCGCGTCTGTCCAGGTTGAGGCGGAGTTCATTGGAGCTTTAGCTCCTCTATCGCTCGGCTTCTGCGCGCGGCGAGTGGCCTTCATGTTGAACTTGGACTTCACGAGGTACACCAACGTGGGCGTCACCTTCAACCCGTACTCGGCCTGAACTGCGGCGACGATCTCCCCGCCCTTCGCGGTGGGCATCTTCGCGAGGACATTCCGGATTGCCAATGATTTGTTGGACCTCGGGTCCGCGCGGTCTACCTTTGATTTCTTCGCCATCGTCATTCGCCTCAGTATGTTTCGTGGATACTGGCCAGCGGGGTCAGGATATCCAACTGCCGACGCGTGTTCAACCTGTCGCTCTACAAACACCTATCACTCAGGGAGGTTCCCATTGAGTCCTTACTGAACCTTCGCCATCTGTTCGGCGGGGAGTACAAAATCTACCACGAACCGCAAGACCTCGGCCGACGTATCCAGAAGCATCTCTGGAAGGCGGAGTACATGCGGCTGCGATTTCGAGGAGGAGATGTCCGCCCCGTCGAGGGCGGGCTCCTGCTGGTTACAGTCGCCAGACAACGGCTCCGTCTCGTCCATGATCTCGACCAGAGTGGTGTAGCCATCCCGCACTCAGAAACGCCCGACACTCGCAGTTGGTTGTTCCGGCCGTTCGATGCTCCGCAGGTGTTCAGCATTGTCTGCCCAACCAAGAAACCCGAGATACCGACTTCCCCGACTCCACCTTGGAGACGCATCTCGTGACACATTCAACCATCTTGGATATCAAGCATCGCTGCCTCGAAGTGCTGTGATCTCAGAGTTCTCTGTGCTGACAAGTTCCTTATTCGCTTCGATGCCACGACGGACGCCTATCCGGGGATGAAATCCGATGCCTGGATCATTGAGGTTCCGTGTCGAGCCGGCGGACTTCTGTACCCGTACTCTGCGGACCGAGTTGTCTACAGCACCCCCCATCCGGCCACTGCGCGCAAGGTGGTGACGACGATTCCGGGGGCATCGATCTACCGGCAGGCGGACGACGGACTTGACGTGACTGTTCCAGTGGCCGCTTGGGATAAGCTCGTGAAGCTGGTCCGACCGATCCGCAGACGGGAGCTGTCCGAACCCCGTCGATCGGTACTGGCGAACGGGTCTCGGGGGCGGAGGCCCCAGTCAATCTCCCGCCGAAAGCGTACCACCCCGGTTTGAGATGTTTTGAGGCGTTCCGAGGGGCGGGGATGGTGAAAAGTAGGTTTTGGCCTCAACCCCCCTGTTGTGCGCCCGAAAAGTGCCATTTTTATCTAGAGCGCTCGGTCAGGACCGGGTGCCATGTATCCCAGTTCCAGAACGAAGAGGACTTCATGCCCGTCCCCAACGACGCGGCTGCTGATGATCGACTGTTGACCCCAAAGGTTGCTGCGCAATTGCTGTCGGTCCACTGGCGGTCCCTGTGTCGCTGGTCCCAGGCCGGTCGAGTTCCGTGTGTGCGGGTTGGCGGGTGCGTCAGGTTCAGGTTCTCGGACATCTCCAAGATCATGCTGACCGGAGTGCCCGCAGAGTGAACGCTCCCGAACAACTCCTTACCGTCAAGGATGTGTCACGGCTATTGGGTGTCTCTGACAGGTGCATCTGGTCGGTTACGTCACCTCGGGGTGCTCTGGCCTCGGTCAGGATCGGCCGGCTGGTTCGATACCTGCCCCAAGATGTCGAGACCTACATCCAGACGATGCGGGTCGAGCCTCGGGCGTAGGTGTGCGGTAGGTGGGATGAGTGACTATGAGGGCGGAGGAGTGTGCGGTTCACGTGTCAGCTAGGACAGCAACGTGAGGGGATGGTTTGGAGCATGCGGCGGACTATGAGACGGGTAGCACCGACGTGAGCGCGTAGCGTGCGTGACTGTGTGCAGCAAGGATGTAACCCTTCACGGAGTCACAGGAGACGTAAATGGATTGGAACAGCATCAACCCGGCAAGTTGGTTCCCGGCGGCGTCTACGGCCGAAACAGTCAGGCAGCCGACGATCTTTGCGTACATGCCCATGCCAAGTGAGGAACTGAGGCAACTGAAGCCGGTAGAGACGGCAGAGTTCTGGATCGCGTGGCAGCAGTTGGAGTCTCAACTGAAGAATGCCCAGGCTGAGTTTGACCGCTTCGGTGAGGAGATTACGACAGAGGTTGTTGACATCGTCGTGCAAGCTGCTGAGAAGCGGGATCGGTTTAACTCGCTCGATGCACTACTGGTCGGCCGGTTCCTCGATTCCGATTCGGATCAGGAGCGGAAGCGGTTGGCTCTGCAAGAGGCGCTGGAGAAGGTGAACAGCTATCGGACAGGCTCCCCGATGGTTCGTGAGCGATACCTTGCCACAGCGATGGCGTTCATCCTGCCTGCGTACTCCGGTGGGTTCGATGCGGAGAAGTTCCGAGAGGATGCAGCCGCCGTTCTGGGAGACGTGGACGAACGCAAGGAAAAGAGAACCCGCGTGCTGGCTAAGCTGGCGAAGGCGAAACGCGATCTGGCCTCGCACATCAAGTCCGTCTCCGGGTGCTTCGTTGGTGACGTGCCTGAGCACTACCGGGGGAGTGACGGTGGTGGCGATTACCGGGGGGTCAGGATGGATCAGGAGAACCCCAGGACTATCGCGGAAACGTTCATCGCCGAGTTTGTGGCTGCCTGGAAGCTGGCAGCGCGGAGTCACGGGGTTCCGGTGGACATTAATGGCCGCGAGATCGCGAAGATGTTCGATCCTCGAAGTGCCAAGGCGGGGTATGAGGTGCTCGGCCTCGGGGCACTTGAGAAGAAGGCATCCTTGTTCCGGCCCAGAGTCACGCAGGCGGACCACGGCCCGGCACAAGCTGCTTAAGTTCTGTGACTATGGGCTGCCTCCCTGTACCCGCTCACCATTCTTTTAGGAGTATTTATGGCGTTGAGTATGGAAGAGACGCTGGCAGAAATCGACCGGCGTAGACGGAATCCCCCGATGTCTCATTATGAGGTGGAATGCTTGTTCCGCAATCGTGGTATCGATGCCACCCGAGAGCAGATCAACCGACTTGGCAGCGAGTCCGGTGGTCCGATTGTAATGGAACGTATGTTGAACGAGGACCGACTGGGGTTCGATCGACAGGCAGTTTATGCCTTTATCGAATCGGAAATGGGAATGGTGTTCTGTGAAAGTCATAAGGCGCGACCGAAGGGTTCATCCTTCGACGCAAGTGCGGCCGTTAAGGCTGCTGCGTCTCGGAAGCTCCCCTGTATTGCCTTGGGCGGAGGCGTGTGGTGATCTCGGAGGACACCTATCACGTCGAGTGGACCGAGCTCTCCACAGAGCAAGTCTCCGACGACGGATTCACCATCAAGGATGTAATATTGTGTGGAAACCGCAGCCGCAATGGCTACGAAATCCCGGCATCGGCATTCAAGGATGTTCGACGACTCTACGAAGCGAAGCCGGTGTTTCTGGACCATGCCGCCGACCCAAAAGACTCCGGTCGGAGATCACTCCGGGATATGTGCGGCATCGTACGCAATGCGCGGATGGTGGGCACTCGCCCGGTAGGTGACATCGATACGCAAGGCTTCGCGGAGGGCGTTAACCTACTTCAGCTTGCCCGGCGACGGTTGCCGGGAGTTGGGATGAGTCATGCGGCTTCCTACCGCTTCGATAAGTCGCGGAAGGTGGTACAGGAGGTGAAAGAGGTGCTGTCGGTTGACTGCGTCTTTCGACCCGCGACGACCGCGTCACTGTTTGAAGAGACCGCTGATCGACTGATCCTGGAACATGAACTCGACAATCTTCGGGTGAGGCTCGGGCTGAGCTTGGAAGAAAACGCAGCACTAAAAGCGAAGCTCAACCAATCCCAGTTTATGGTTCGCAGAGCCGCCGAGAAAATGACTGTAGGCGAGTTTATGGGGAGGTCCGGACGGTCGGCGTTCCAGTGCTGATGTTCGTGGTTGGGGGAAACTGACTGAGGAAGATAGTAACTCTGGTATAGTCGCATGCTTGGCCTGCCGGTCGCAACTGACGCCTATAGCTGTGACTATGCCAGAGTCAGATAACACTACGACACACATTCAGACAGGATACACACCACAATGCACACCTAATTGCAATACTCTCATTTCGTCGTCGATCCGCCGTGGCTTCAGCGTAAGGGCGGCAAGCGTCGGGTGACTCCCAATCAAGGTAGAGACCTCGACTATCCCACCTTGTCAATTCCGGACATCTTCAGCCTCCTTGATACTGAGGTCTTCTCACTTGCTGCCGATAAGCATAACGTATTTCTATGGGCCATCGATAAGTACCTCCATGATGGTGAGGCAGCAATGGAGGAGCGTGGATATAAGCGACACGCTCGGTTCGTGTGGGACAAAACGAATGGCGTGTCGCCAGCGTTTACGGTGCGATACAGCCACGAGTACCTGACGTGGTTCTATAAGCCAAAGCTCCTCACCATTGATCCGTCACAGCGGGGGAAGCACACTACTGTAATCAGGGAGTCGTCACGACAGCATAGCCGGAAGCCCGACGCTGCGTACGCGCTGATTGATAGTATTTATCCGACAGGGAAGCGTATGGACGTGTTCAGCAGAGAGAAGCGGAAAGGTTGGGACCAGTGGGGGAATGATACGGCACACTTCCAGTGTGACTGACTATATGCATTGGTTTATAGAGAGGCGTGTCAACTCCCCCGGCCCCACACTGGTGGTCGAATCGCTTTGAAAGCCGGGTGGGGTCTCCTATCGCCTAGCCTTGCACCCTATCAGTCCTAACGTGTGTGATAGGAGAATGGTAGGTGCCAAGTGACTTCTGAAATATATCCAAAAGCTCATGCATATGGGCTGGTCACGCAAGAACTCCCTCGGTATCAATCTCGTCGTCGCACCCCATCGGTGCGTGACGCCGAATAATCCAGGAGATACCCGATGACAGCAGTTGCCACGATGCCCGTCGATGATTGCGTCAAGGAGTTCGGCCTCACGGACGAGGAGTACGTCAAGCTGACAGACCTCGCTCTGAAGTCGAGTGTCACCACCGGTGCATCGGCCGAGGAGATGGTCAGGCAGGTTATGGAGTGTGGTCAGGTCGTCGAACTCGCCGACCTGATCCGCCATGCCATCCAGCATCCGGAATACTTCGAGGAATTGATGGAGGATGTGAATCAGGATACGAAGCAAGACGCGTAGGCAGCGTGAACGCTGTGGAGTGTGAAACCCCGAACGGAGCGATAGATCGAGGAACAGCGAGAGGGCTACATGACGCCGCCTGTTGTGGCGTCCATGCTTCGTGTGCGGCGGGAGACTGTCAGGGCTTGGGTTGCATCTGGCGAGCTTAAAGCGTCAAACCTTGGCACACCCGGCCGACCTAGTTGGCGCGTCTCGTCGGAAGACTTGCGGAGGTTCATGGAAGGCAGGACCAATTCCGCCCCTCCATCGCGTTCCAGGCGAAGCCGGCGACGATCTGCTCCCCTGCCGGAGTGCCCTTGGTAGCAACAACAACACCCCGACTCGCCAGACGGCGGGCCGGGGTGTTTTCGTTTCCAGAGGCTGCCACGATGGCAGGAATCAGTCTTTGACACCCGCTGAGAGGTGTCAACGCGTTGGGGGCCTATTCGGGAAGATATGGAACAGTCGCAGGTTACGGCCCATGCTCTACCGGTCTACGTAACCGCTAACTCACTCCACAGCCACTGGCGGACGGTCTCCGTTACGGCCCGTAGCCGATCATCGTCAACACCCTCACGGTAGTGGGCGGCCATAGACTGGTCGGCGTGACCCATGATTGCAGCTACGGCCTCTGGGTCTTTGGCTTTACCGCCAACGGTCTGGAAGTTGTGACGACAGGTGTAGAGTCCGAGGCCCTTCCTGCCATTGATATGAAGTGCTTGGAGCACCTTCGTCATCTTCATGCTCAAGTAGTTCATCGGCTTCAGCTCTTCGCTGCCGGGCTTCTTGTCCATGCGTACGAAGGGCTTCCCCGTCTTTGTGAGGAAGCAGCGGTTCGCATATTCCGGCTTGGATGCTGCGGGCCGCACGCCAATAGCCTGCCGCACTGCGGCGACGGTCTCCGGCCAGAGTGGTACACGCCGACGTACTGCTGTCTTTGGGCGAGGGAAATCGACCCAACCACCATCCATGTCGAGAGCCGATTGAGGCAGCGTAGCAACGTCCGTGTTTCCGAAACCACAGTTGATGCCCAGGAGCAGCATTGCACGCATTTGAGGATCAGCCGCAATCTGTACCGGGTCGGGAGACCCTGTGACTGTGACTTGTTTCCCCTCTAACGCTTCCAGAATCGTCCGGAGCTCCTTGACGTCAAAGAGTCGTTCCCCGGCCTCATTGCGGGCGATGCGGATCGCTTTCTTTGAAGGCGGCGCGAAGCTCTGCCCATAATGGAGAGGCTTGTCGATCAGCCTCTCGTCATAGGCGAAGCGGAACAGGCTCCTGACCTTCGATATCTGATTCTTGAGTGCAGTCGGCCCCAGCCTCTGGGAGAAGCTTTGGCGTAACTTGGCGAAGTCCTCCGGCCGCAGTGAGTCGATCCGACGTCCAGCGCCAAAGGCTTCTTTGACGTCCTTCACCATGCGTCCAAGATCGTGGTAGTGACGAGCGGATATGTCGCCGGCTTTCAGTTTCGCATGTTTGGCAGCCCAGAACGCCACCACAACATCATTCAGAGTGGCAGCCTCACTGTCTTTGGAATCCGGGACAGGCAGTCCCTGCGAGAGGAAAGGCCACTGGCGATTGAACTCTTCCAAGGCAGCCGCAGCAGCGGCGGGAACATCCTCTACGGGGACGATCAGGGGGCCTACTCTGCGTCCCCATCTCCCGAAATACTGCGTCTTACCTTGGACCTTCCGTGCGATTCGTCCGGATCGGTGGAAGAACAGCGGGTAGCCTGGGTACGGCTTCTCAGGCCGCGTGTCCAAGACTTCGCTCGGGGAAGATTTGCTGGAACGTCGCGACGTGCTAGACTCCGCCATAGGCAGCACCCTGGGGTCTGAGGCTTCAGGTGTTGTCAGACACTCGTTCGGGGGCAATCCGGACGGGTGTCAATTGCTGGCACCAGCCTAATTGGTGTCAACTGGGGTGTCAACAGCCCTGGAAACGGGCAGTCCGAGGCGCAGAAATGCCTCAAAACAAGCCCAAGGAGAGGTGGCTGAGTGGCCGAAAGCGCCGGTCTCGAAAACCGGTATATCCGCAAGGATATCGAGGGTTCGAATCCCTCCCTCTCCGCTCGTTGGACTGCCCGTGAGCCATAACGACTTGGCTCACGTGCATTTGCGTTTCTGAGGTGTCCTCAGAGAACCCCGTTTGTGGCACTGTTTGTGGCACTGTTTGTGGCACTTTGTGGCGGGAATGTTCTCTGACGGAGGTCTCAGTGACGAGCAGCAAGACGTCCTTTCGCGTTGGGCGTGTGCGCGCGGATTTGCGTGGCCTGGTCTGGTACCTGTGCTATTCCGAGAACGGGCATCGGCAACGGCCGCGGGTTGGCCCGGACCGTCAGGCCGCTCGGCGAATGGCGGCGCAGATCAACGCCCAGCTTGAATCAGGTGCTCCCGCAGCACTCAGCTTTGAGACCATCACAATCGAAGAGCTTAAGCAACGGTGGCTGGCGAATCATGAGCACGTTCTCAGATCGTCGTTGCAGACGATTCGGCGGTACCGTGCCGCGACGAGCCATCTCATCGGGTTTGTGAACAGCAAACATCCTGGCTGCCGCACGTCCGTCTTTGGCGTGCATCATGCTGAGGAGTTCGTCAGGCATCTGCGAGCAATCAAGGTGGCCCCTAATGGGCACACCAATGCACGCAAACGGCCGCTGCTCGATAAAGGCATCCTGTTCATCCTCCAGACCTGTCGCTCCATGTTCCGATACGCGATCAAGCGACGGCATCTCTCGCCGTATGCGGACAATCCATTCTCGGAACTGGATCTGGAGCGACTGCCGATCGAAAATGCCAAGCCGGTCGAGATCCTGACACCCGATCTCGAACGGAAGCTTCTGGAGGCTTGTGACGATTGGCAGTTTCCGGTGTTCTTGACGCTAATGCTCACAGGCCTGCGCCCGGGCGAGTTGACGCACCTGCTGTGAACGGCGCTCGAATAGTGCAGCGCCTGTCGGGTAGCCGATGGTCGGCCGAAAAGTGCAGCGCTCATGGCCCTGCTCGCGGATTCGTGACCAAGACTTGCGACGGTAAA
>Ga0163152_10008250_pt1 | contig 11173 bp, 9 predicted proteins | sample OliLakLV19MP8IB2_FD_148635 | JGI IMG/M metagenome (GOLD analysis project Ga0163152, IMG submission 148635) | Freshwater microbial mat bacterial communities from Lake Vanda, McMurdo Dry Valleys, Antarctica - Oligotrophic Lake LV.19.MP8.IB-2 | ecosystem: Environmental > Aquatic > Freshwater > Lake...
GCAATTACTGAAACTGGGCCTCACATCATTGTTCGCCAAGCCGCCGTCGGAATAGGTTTTGTAGCCCGTAAAAACTGAGAAACATCGGTTTTATTGGGCTTTTCGATTATCCTTCCAGGAAGTCAGGCTAACGAGATGGTTTGCCGGCCAAAGGCTGGTGCTGACTTACCCTCGCCCGCTCGCCACCTTGCAAGAGCAGAGTGAAAAACAGCGGCTTTGCTTGCGCTCAAACCGAGGTAGGTCGCAACTGCGGTTGCATATTCCGAGTCATCAGCAGAATCTTTGCGCACTTCTGCGCAAGCCTGTTCAACTAAGTCGCCAAAAGTTGTGAGTAGAACAAGTTGTCGCTTCGTAAATAATTGATGATGCTTCGTAATCCCATAATTCTGCACACGAAATCCGACAGCCTCTTTAGGCAAATCTGTTTCAGGCACCCCTTGCGGAGTCGCTCCGTCGACCGCCAATTCTTGCGTGGAGTTTGGAGCAAGATAGATTCGCCCAATTGGTCCTTCGGCCACTACTCCCATTAAGCGCGTCCCAAGCCTACCGGCTCTACCTTCGGCCCTGATGTAGTCTAACGTGATGGGGCTACGAGTCAGAATGCAAATAGCGCCGTTTCGATTGACAGTGCCGGTGGTAGGTCCTCCTGAACCAGTCCGAATCTCAAAACGATACGTCATGGCATTCAGGTCCAATACCGGTTCTGCCCAAGCCTCTTTCCCCGCCTTTGACGAAAGGTGGAATTTACTCACAAGCGGGACATGTGCCCCTTTGGCAACGGGGTTGGGACTAGCTACCGTACGTGCCCATACCCACGCGATCACCGTCGCGTCCCCACCGCCGCATTCTTTCGGCAGCTTGACCTTGGGATAGAGATGGCCGATGCGTTTCTCCGCCTGCTCGCGCATCCATTGGCCATAGTAGCGAACATCCTCCGCCAGCCCCGCCGCGCCCTTCCACGAACCAGATGCGCCGAGCTTACGGCGCGATTCTGGATTGACCGGTGGCTTGTCCGCGAACTTCGGCGGAATTTCGATGAGCGCCTTGGTTATAAGCACCGGCACTGGATTCAAATCGCTGGCGTGGGCTTCCAGTCCGAGCCGTTGCGCCTCCAGCGGAATCGAACCGCCCCCGCAAAACGGGTCAAACACCGCTGGCGGATTGCCTTTGCAGGAACGTATGATCTCCGCCCGCGCCCCGTTAAGCACGCGCTCGTCGTTCGAGTTCTCCCACTTCACTAGCTCGCGGATGATTTCGAACAACCGCTCCCGCTCCGTCTCAACCAGGATGTCCTCCATCTTTGGCTCCAGCCCTGGCGGCGGATTACTGCTGATCGGCATTCCAGAGGCTGCCGCCTTGTCGAAAAGCGCCTTCCGCGCATCCCACGGTTTTTTCTGCCCCGCAAAAGCCTTCTCTGCCGCCTTCCGCTTCGTCGTATCCGCCATCAACTCCGCCACGCATTCGGACGGATCATCCACCAACGACGAAAATAACACCGCCCGACAGGCCGCCAACGGCCGCCGTGCCCACCACAGATGCAGCGTAGACGGATGCCCATGCCGGATGGACTTCTCCCTCGCCGCTTCGCGATTGATGTCCTCAAGCGGCAACGCCACTTCGATCAGTTTCTTTTTGTAAGTCATCATTTAGAGCTTGAGACCCAAATCGTTGAGCAATTGGGCTTCGGGTGGTCTGTCATGCTTTTGCATAGATGAGATCGTCGAGAAATGGGAGGAGTGATTTAAAACCAGCCAATCTTTCCATCTCCTCAAAATCGCGCTCAGGGAGGAGGGTATCCGCAGGAATCCCGACTTTCTTGCCCCACGAATAGATCAAAGCCGAAAAAAAGCGAAAGAGCGTGTTCGTGTCTGTGGAAAACTGGCGGAGAAACTCGGAAAAGGCTTCCACATCTTCAGAGTTTTGCAGCTTACTGCCTGGAACGGAATCGATTTGATGAATGAGACTGTTGCGGGCCGCGAGATGCCGCTTGAACGCCTCCTCGATCAGCGGATGGTAATCCGCCCTTTCTCTTAGCCGCTGGAACAAGAGCCCCAGGGTTTTCTTCGACATCTCGGTTGACCTGCCATTAAAGTTGCTCGCCGTGAGGGGATCGTCTCCCTGCAGCACCAAGAGCAGGACCGTCTTTATCACTCGCTCCACGGTTTGGGAAACGACAACGGCGGCCCCAATTTGGGGTAAAAAGTTCTCAAGCTGTGGGTTCATAAGTTTATGCGGTTGTGTCTCGGCAAGTTTTTCCAGCACGTCGGCAACTCTGCCAACCATGCTCGCCGGGGTGGCGATGTTCGGATCTCGCTCGAAAGGACGTTGGAGGCACTGAAGAGGCGTAGCGCGTTTGGAGCAAACGACCGTGACGCGATGAATGAAATCACCCGGATATAAAAGGTTGCGAGGCACTTCGCCGCCCCGCAATTGATGTCCTCCAGCGGCAACGCCAGTTCAATGAGTCGTTTCCGTTGGGTCGTCATGCAAATGGGATAAATCAACCGATGGGCTTGGGGGACTGGTGGAGCGGTTTTGGTGAGCCGCAATCTCAGCAAGGATTTTTTGAAAATCCAAATCTTCTGTGTCAGCCAGAGGCGGCGGAAGAAACGGAACAGCCTCAATATTGCCGGTTTGGAGGGCGCTCAGCCATGCGCAAAAGTCACCAGCATTCGCCAGGGTGTTTTGCCAGGAGAGTCCCCTCCAATAAGGTTGCTGAGTGATCCGATGGCGAATCCGATCCGCCAAATCGAACGACGCCACCCAGGCGTCCTCGGAACAGGCGGAGAGATAATTGATATCCCGATGGGCCAATTCCAGATGAACATGGCCCGCTGGGGTCATGGAGATTAGATCGGAATCTTTGATGAGATCGCAGCGCAGATGCTCCGGCAGAATGCAACTGGCTTTTGCGAGATAACGGCATTCCACTCGGACGGCTTCCGGATCATCGCCAAATGTGAGGAAGTGCCGAATCAATTCTCCCTGGCTGTGGTAGCCCTTTACCCCACTCGGACCAGTTTTACCACCCTGATCACGGAGCCAGGAAAGAATTCGATAGCGTAAAAATGGAGAGGGCTTTGGCGAAGCTGGATCGGATTGAAAAAGGTTTTTCACGAATGACAGGTTTCCGTCATAGTAGCGGCGATTCGTGCGCAAGAGGACTTTGGCGACCACCCCATGGGGCAAGCCGGCAAGCCGTCCGGTTTCTACTTGCCGCTCAAAAATGTCTTCTTCCCTGATGAATCCACTTCGACAGAACTCCAAAAAGATTTCAAACGCTTTGCGAATATTCCAGCCAGCAAGGCCGATGATAATCTTGCGCCCATATTGTTTGTGTTCAAACAGCGAACCCATCATGGCATGAAGAAATCGCTCCAATTTCTCGACCGGAAACTCTATGGTTTTGCCTCCGGCATGGTAGGAAAGGGTTTTTGGCCCCAGACGCCGAGCTTCGGCCACAACCAGCCCGAGACGCTTTTTCAGAACCTCCTGGAACGACGGCGGCTCGATGCGATACACTAAATCCTTGAGCGCGGTGTCGAGGGGCGGCTCATGGCGATGGTTCTCGAAGGTTTCAAACCGCAAGGGCAAAACGATGAGGCACCTGACCTCCTGCTGAATATACTTCGCGACTTGAAACATGAGCAATTGCTGGTCGCGGTCGCGCTTGTCGCAGTTATCGAGGACGATGATCAAAAGGCGCCCGCGCCCCGTGCAGAGGAACTGCTCGATGGATTGAATCGTGAGAGCCTCGTCCTGCTTGAGCCTTGTCAAAAGGTCGGCTAAACGAGACGCGTGCTGCTCCGAATCCTTGCTGAACAAGGCGCCTTCGCCTTGTTCGAATTCACGAATTTGCTGGCGATACACCTTCTTTAAGGTCTCCAGCAATGAGACGTTAATATCGGGAGAAGTCCCGCGAATGCCCTCAATAATTTGACGCCGCAGCCAGGGGTATATTTCACCCGGCGTGACCGGCGCAGGGTTGAGATCAATTCGCACCCAGGCAATCTGTTGCTTGATCTGGTCATCAAGCGCGCATTCGCGGAGGAAATCAACAAATGTGGATTTGCCAGCGCCAACTGAACCGACCAACAGGAGGATTTTGTTCCGCAAGGAGGACAAATCCCGAAACCGTTGTGTGATCTCAGTGGGGTTTGCCGGGTCTTCGATCAGGGGTGCCTGGGCTGCCAATATTGGGGAAGAATTGCGGATAATCCGATCGATTTCGCTGATGTAGCGTTCCTTTCTTGGTGAGCCAACATAGGCATTCTGCACAATTCTGAGGCGATCCTCATAAGACGCAGGGTCGAAAAGACTCTGAAAATTGGCGGCCAGAACCCGACCGAAGTCATTAAATCCGATCTGCTCGCTTTGGACCGTTTGGCCGCCGACGAGATTCAAGGCACGAAAATGTCGGGCTGGCTTCCCAGCCGCGTGAATCTGAGTTGCGTGGCTGCGCAGAGGCTCGACTGCAATCAGGCGAGAAAACTCACCGAACGAGGGGCTGACTGGTCCGATGTCAGCCAGCGCAAACTGGGCCAGGGCTTCGTCAGAGTCCCAACTCCGGATCTGTGTGGTGATCCCGTCGGTGACGATGCAGAACTTGCATGGATTGACCGACGGCGGATAACATGCGTTCAATTCGGCCGCATAAAGACGGCATTCTCCCGCAGCCGCCAATAAGTCTTCGCCAGGCTTTTTGGCTTCAAGCAGCACCACCGGCAACCCGAGCACGGTAACGATATAGTCGGGATAGTATCGTTTGGATGTCGCGCCTTTCCCAATCTGAAACTCACGAATATTGGGTTTTGTGAAGATTTCGGCTTCCGGGAAGCCCAATCCGTGCGGTTTTGGAGCAACGAGCAATGGCCAGGCAAATTTTTGTTCCACATCGCTTTCCGTGTTCAGGTCTTCCGGTTTTGGTGGCGTAAACATAAAGAAAAGTCTTGCAAAAAAGGCTTCAGAACGGCAAGTTGGCCGCGATGTAAGGGTCGAAAAGCGTATAGCTTAATTTTATGAATCGCCGAGAGGCCGCTCGAAAGAGCGGTCTCTCAATTTTTTCGACTCCTTTGTGAAATGTCACCCGAGCAGATCCTGAAGTTTGAAATTCACGCTCGCGGTGGAGAATTCCGGTTCCTGCACGAAAGGCCTCGCGATGTAACGTGGCGGTTTCGCAACGCCGCTTGCAATCAAAACAATGGCGAGAATATAGGCATCGGGACGATTCAAGCCAGTCAGAATTTCGTTCTTTGTCACCGTGACCGTTGTCGCCCCTTCCACCCGGCCCTTCACTTCGATGAAGCGCAGTTGTCCGGCCTTGGCGTGGCCCTTGTGGGATAACGGGATTCAATGTCGTAGCCCCGATTCTCCTTCGACACGTCCCGAGGCTCAAAGCCGAGGGATCGCTCGTGGGCGAACACGGCTTCCATGGCGAGACGTTCAACTTCACGGTCGGGAGTTCCATAGGGAGGCGACGTTTCCCGCAACATGCTCGCCGATTCCGAAGCTGATACCGAGGCAAACCAACCAATGGGCACGACTAAGGCTCCACCCAAAACTGTAGGAGGACGGGCACTAATCTGCCGTTCGAGGGCCAGTTCAGACCGGCGTTTCTGCAAGCGTTCATTCAAATCATCCGCACGTTTGCGGGCATTTGATGAGTTCAATTTGTCCCCGGCCTTTCCAGCCTCTTCACGAGAGCGGAGTTCACGCGCTCGTTGATCCCAGTGTTGAATCTCGCTGAGCAAGCGTCTCTGAACCTGTTCCAATGTTTTGTCCACCAACGCTTCTCGGCGAATCCTCACCTCCCGCAAGTGTTCAGGAACCAAGTGTCGAATGGCGTGTTCAGTGGCTTTGCGCTCCACCCCATCGGCGAGCCACGGTTGCCCCAACAAGGGAACCAAGAGGCGCTTTTGCTCGTCGGTTGGCGGAGTGTAGTCGAGATAGGGTGCCGCACCGGCATTGATCAGAGTGCCTTCGCGGGTGATTTCAACGAATTGGAATCTACGGGAAACCACGCGCGAATTTCCCCCGGCGTCGCGACGCCCATCCGTCACGCTGTGCTCGTAATAAAAGAGCAGCCGAGGCTCGGTTCCCTTGTCATTGGTGTCCACCAAAACGGCCCCTTCCCGAAGCAGGCTCCGATGGCGCTCCAGAATTAGGTCCAAGCTGGAGTCGAGGAGCGGATGACCAGGAGCAATGAGGGCGGCGGGAGGTTTTCCCGCTTCCCTAATCCGGTCCTTATGAAAAGTAACTCGCTCATAAGCTTTGAGCACCGGTGCGCGTTGACCGATGATGCGGTCACGATGGCGAATATCGGCAGGAACGTGGCGGATTTCGTAGCGATTGGTTTCGCGCCGATTGACGGTTCCACCAAGGAATTCAAACGCCTTCAGGAAAAACGAACCAATGTAGTGAGGCTGTAGTCGCTGCGCTTCCGCCCGCTCCATTTGCTCCCGGATGTCCTGAACCCGCTTTGGGTCGAGCGTCTCATGCGCGAGCGACCGATTATGGATCAAGTCACGAAGGCGCTGCGCGTCCAGTTGCTCATCGATGACGCGGTCGAGTTGAGCGCGGACCTCTGGCTGCTCACCATAGCGAATGGCGCGGACGAGCAAATCCTTCAGCGGTTGGTCGCGGAAGACCTGCCCGAGAACATCAAAAACCGCGCCGCCCAATTGGTCCCGTTGGTTTGCGAGCTTCTGGAGCAATCGCTGCCAGACTTCGCCTTCGCGGGTTTCGTGCGCGACGAGGTTCCACAAATGGCAAACTTCCTTTTGGCCGATACGATGGATGCGCCCGAAACGTTGCTCGATGCGGTTCGGATTCCACGGGAGATCGTAGTTCACCATCAGGTGCGCCCGTTTGTGGAGGTTGATTCCCTCGCCAGCAGCGTCGGTGGCCAGGAGCACCAACACTTCGGGGTCATTTTCAAAAGCCTCCTGCGCCTGGCGACGGCGTTCACGGGGAGTGCCGCCATGTATGGCGACAATGGCGTTCTGGTTTCCAAGTCGCGTGGAAAGCTTGTCGGCCAGATAGTTTAGCGTGTCGCGCTGCTCCGTGAAGATCACCAGTTTCCGGCGCAGTTTGTTGGCATCAAACATATCCGGCAAATCGAGCGTCTCCGACAGTCGCTGCCATTTAGTGTCGTTGCCGGAGCGGCGAAGTTTCAAGGCTTCCTGAGCGAGGTCGCGGAGGATGGCGATTTCCGCTTCAAGTTCAGCGAACGTTTGCGCGGCCGTGGATTGATCCACAATCTGTTCCTCGGCTACTTCCGCCTCGGTTTCGGGAGAGTCTTCGATGTCTTCAATTTCCTCGTCCGTGAGATCGTGCGTCTCAGTGATCGTTGTGTTCACGGAAGCCGCACTGCGACGGAGGAGTCTCTCTTCTCGCAGTCGGTCTTCGAGCTTTCGCAGGCGGCGGTCGAGTGACCTGTAAATGGCCTCGGGCGATGATGCGAGGCGGCGTTGCAGCAAGGTCAAGGCGAACCCAATGGTTCCCTTGCGATTTCCATTGGTGAGTTTGTCGGCGTTGTTGAACTCGCGCCGAACGTATTCGGTGACAGCTTTGTAAAGTGTTTGCTCATCATTGCTGAGAGAGTATTCGACCGTGTTTGCTCGCCGCTCCGGGAACAGCGGTTTCCCCTCCATCGTGACGAGTTGCTCTTTCACCATGCGCCGCATCACGTCAGAGACATCCGCTACGTGAGCGCCATCACGGGGCTTGCCCTCGAACCGATCCCCATCGAGCAGGGAAAGGAACAGGTGGAAATCTTCGTCTTTGCCATTGTGCGGAGTGGCCGTGAGCAGAACAAACTGCCGGGCGTGGCCCGAAAGCAACTGTCCCAATTTGAATCGCTTGGTGTATTTCACCTCCGAACCGAAGTAGGTCGCGGACATTTTGTGGGCCTCGTCCACAATCACCAGATCCCAATCGACAGCGGACAGCTTAGCCTGGATGTCTTCACTTCGGCTCAACTTGTCGAGACGGGCAATGCACAGGTTGTGCTCCTGAAACCAATTTCCCGTCCGTGCGGAGGTCAGCCCCTCGTTGGTCAGAATCTCGAACGGGAGATTGAACTTCTCATCGAGTTCATCCTGCCACTGCTCAACCAAACTGCCCGGCGAAACAATCAAGCAACGATCCACGTCTCCGCGAATGATGAGTTCCTTGATGAGCAGGCCAGCCATGATGGTCTTGCCCGCTCCGGGATCGTCCGCGAGCAAAAACCGGAGCGGTTGTCGCCCCAGCATCGTTTCGTAAACGGCGGTGATCTGATGCGGGAGTGGATCAACGGCCGAGGTGTTCACCGCGATGTGGGGGTCGAAAAGAAAAGCGTAGCGCAGACGCTGCGCTTCGGAGACGAGGCGAAATGTAGCCGCATCCGCCGTGAAGCTGAGCGGGCGGCTCTGCTGAACCAGCGAAAGGGAAGATTCACGGTCGCGGTAGAGAAGTTCCTCACCGGGGCGGCCCTCGGCATCCACGAAGGTTATCGAGAGCACGTCGTCGCCGAAACGCTGCACCTGGCGAACCGTGACATGCTGATTGGCCAGCAAGCCATTCAGCACCGCACCGACCGTGATGTGTTCAAGTTTGACCACGTCACTACAGTGGAGCAATAGATTGTCATTGTGAAGCCTGTTATTCGCATATATCCTGACTATGCAATCAGGTATGCTTCCGGATGTCGTCGCAAAAAATGGGTTCTCGCTGGATCGGCTCGCCACGCTCTGTAACGTGATTGAGTCAGGATCAATCACTGCGGCTGCCGGGCCGAACACGAGCCGCCAAAGCCAGTTCAGTCGTCAAATCAAGGAATTGGAAGAAGCTGTCGGCGCAAAGCTGTTCGAGCGAATCGGGAAAACTCTGAAACCCACACCATTCGGGGAGCAATTGGCCCGGATGAGCCGAACCTTCTTTGGGGCGGTTGCTGAGCTTGCGTCGAATGAAGCTGACAAGCCTGGGCAGCTAAGCGTTGGCGGTGGGGAAGGAATGCTTCGCTGGGTGCTGGTGCCCTGTATCTCGGTCCTGCGGGAACTCGATCCTCCGATTCATTGCAAGGTGCGGAGCCTGCGAAGCGCCGAAATCGTCCGCGAGCTGGAGTTGGGGCGGATTGACGTGGGCTTGGTTCGTAAAACTGCTGTTTCGGAAAACCTAGCTTTTGAGAAGATTGGAACATTCGAGTTCGTGCTCGTCATCCCGCGACGCCTCCTGCGTTCTCGAAGCGGCGACGAAGCATACGAAGGCAAACCTTTAGCGTACGCTGAACTCTCTGGAGAAGGACAACTGGCTACCATGGCGCGGGCTATTTCCAAAGACGCCGGAATCCATCTGAACCGTGTTATCCAAACGGAAACCTTGTCACTCCTCCTTGCTGCTGTTGAACATGGGGATGCGGCCGCTTTTCTGCCGACACCATCTACTTTCGCGTTACCAAACGACCGGTTCGCAATTTTGCAGATGGAGAATATCGACCGGCTGAGCCGCGAAATAGTGTTGGCTTGGATTCCTGAAGCCTCAGACCAAAAGCCCGCGCTGAAGAAGGCGATCCGCGTGCTTTCCCGGAGCCTTCGACAATCGATGTCGGATTTCGCGAGAGTTCCCAGCAACGAAGTGGGAAAGCGGTAGTAGCTGGGGATTGCGTCCGTCCCATGGGATATCCACCCAGCCTTCGGATTCGTGCCCGGCGATGCCCTCCGACGGGGCCCCAATCGCACGGTGCGGACCGCGACCGAGGGTGCGCTTCGCTTCGGTCCGCACCGGCTCTAGCCCTCTAGCCCCATCGGAGACCGTCGCCTGGCAGGGTTATGCCGGATATCAAGTCGAAGGCACTTGCAAACATGTGCCGACGTATTGTATGGTCCAAACATGGCTCGAACCTGCGATCCCAAGCTCCGACCAATGCTGCGAAAGGCGGCGGTAATCCGCACGCGCGATCTCGCGCATCTCGGCGTTCCAAGGACTGCGCTCCAGGGTCCGCTGGCGGATGGCCTGATTTCCCGCCTCAGTCGGGGAATATACGCGGTTGCCGGCCACCCCGTCACCGAATATCACAGCCTGGCTCAAGCCGCCGTACGCGTGCCAAACGGGGTCATCTGCCTCGTGTCCGCTCTGGTCTTCCACGAAATCACCACGCAGTCGCCGCATGAAGTTTGGATCGCCATCGACCGCAAGGCGCGTCATCCGGTGGACGGTAATCCACCGCTCCACGTCGTCCGGTTCGGCGGAGAGGCACTGACGGCGGGCGTGGTCGATCACAAGATCGATGGAATCAGGGTCCGAATCACTTCCGCCGCCAAGACGGTCGCCGACTGTTTCAAATACCGAAACAAGATCGGCATCACCATCGCGGTGGAGGCTCTGCGCGAGGGGTGGGCCAAACGCCGGTTCACCATGGACGAACTGCTGGCGATGGCCCAGGTCTGCCGGGTTCACAACGTCCTCCGGCCTTATCTGGAGTCCCTCGTATGAAGGCCACCGGTCGCAATGTCGCCGCTTCGGTGCGCCAGCGTCTGCTCACCCTGTCGCAATCGCGGCAGTGGGACTTTCATCGAGTCCTGACGCGCTACGGAGTCGAGCGTTTGCTTTTCCGTCTGGCAGCGTCTGCGCATGGACAACGATTTCTCCTAAAAGGCGCGACACTCTTCACCGTGTGGGAAGGGATGCCGCATCGCGCCACTAAGGATCTCGACTTGCTCGGCCTGCGCCGAGGCTCGGTTGAAGAAATGGTCGCGCTCTTTCGTGATGTCATCCGGACGCCTGTTGAACCGGATGGTTTGGTATTCGAGTAAATCACCGGCGAGCCGATTCGTGCCGCGATGGAAGTCGGTGGCATCCGGCTGATTCTCCGGGCCGAGTTGGCATCTGCCCGCGTCGTGGTCCAGGTCGATGTCGGTTTCGGGGACGCCATCGTGCCGCCGCCAGTTGAAATCGAGTTCCCGACATTGTTGGACACAACGAAACCGCGACTTTGGGCGTATCCACCAGAAACGGTCATCGCCGAAAAGCTGGAAGCCATGGCCAAACTGGGTCTCGCCAATAGCCGAATGAAGGACTTCTTCGACATCTGGCATCTGACGCGAACCTATCCGTTCAATGCCCGGGTCCTGACCGAGGCAATTGCGGCGACATTCGCCGCTCGCGGTGTCCCATTGCCGACTGCTTCCATAAC
>Ga0163152_10008255_pt1 | contig 11172 bp, 17 predicted proteins | sample OliLakLV19MP8IB2_FD_148635 | JGI IMG/M metagenome (GOLD analysis project Ga0163152, IMG submission 148635) | Freshwater microbial mat bacterial communities from Lake Vanda, McMurdo Dry Valleys, Antarctica - Oligotrophic Lake LV.19.MP8.IB-2 | ecosystem: Environmental > Aquatic > Freshwater >...
CTCTATCAGCAGAACCACTGCGGCATCTACCGGCTCGACCGGCCTTCGAATACCTGGGTACGGATCGGCAAGAACATGCCCAAGAAAACCGGCGATATCGGATTTCCCATGGTCGTGCACCCGCGCAATGCGGACAGGGCCTGGGTCTTTCCCATGGACGGATCGACGGTGTGGTCGCGCGTGAGTCCCGGCGGCAAGCCCGCCGCGTTTATGACCAAAAACGCCGGCAAGAGTTGGACACGCCAAGACACAGGCTTTCCGAAGTCGAGCGCCTGGTGGACGGTGAAGCGTCAGGCGATGAGCGGCGATGCGCACAACCCCGTCGGGCTCTATCTCGGGACCACCAGCGGCGAGATCTGGGCCAGTCGGAATGAGGGGGCGACCTGGACCTGCATCGCCAGGCACCTGCCTGAAATCTATTCGGTCGAAGCGGTCGCACTCGGACGATGACGATACATATCCCCAGCGCCTTGCGGTCCTATACGAAACAGCAGGGTGAGGTGCAAGTGGAGGGTTCCACGCTCGCCGACATACTGGCGGCTTTGGATCGCCGTTTCCCCGGCATCCGGTTTCGAATCATTACAGAACAGGACACAATCAGGCCGCACATCAGAATTTTCGTGAACGACCAACAGCTATCGAACCTGACCGCGCCGCTTCAGCAAGAGGATCGAATCTACATCGTCTGCGCCCTCAGCGGCGGATAAGTCGGACTCGTCGTTCGTTCATGGTCATTCGTCACACGTAAAGAGGTAACCCATGGCTCCACAACCGACCGCACAGCAACTCATTGAAGGTCAACGTCAGGATTGGAACCGTGTTGCCGGTGGCTGGGAGAAATGGGACCGGTTTTTTGACGAGCAGTTAGCCTGTCTGAACCATCGGCTCGTGGCCGATGCCCGTCTTCGCTCGGGCATGCAGGTCCTCGACCTGGGTTCCGGCACCGGCTATCCGGCCATCCTTGGCGCACAAACCGTTGGACCAACCGGTCAGGTCATCGGGATGGATCTGGCCGAGCAGATGCTCGCGGCCGCGAGGCGTAAAGCGACATCGCGTGGGCTGGCGAATATGACCTTTCAAACCGGCGACGTGACGAGCCTCCCCTTCGAGGCCAACTCCTTCGATGCGGTGACGAGCCGCTTCTGTCTGATGTTCTTTCCCGAGATTCCGAAGGCTGCGGCAGAGATCGCACGAGTGCTGAAGCCTGGAAGCTGGGTGGCGGCTGCGGTCTGGTCTGCTCCGGAGAAAAACCCTTCCATCGGCCTCTCGATGATGGCCATCAAGCAAGTCATCGAGCTGCCGGCGCCGGACCCTACTGCGCCAGGTATCTTCCGGCTGGCGAACCCGGGCGATCTCACCGGGATGCTGCAGCAGGCCGGGTTGATCGACGCGACAGAACAGGAATTTCTCGCGGAATGGTCCTATGCGTCAGCCGAGGAGTACTACACGAGCCTCTTGGAAATCGCGGCACCGATTCAGAACCTCATGGCCAAGCTTTCAGCCGAACAGCAGCAACGGGTCAAGCAGCTCATCATTGAGGCTGCGACCCCATACCAGCGTGGCAACCGCATCACCTTTCCTATCGCGGTCCGGATGGTCGCGGCGCGCAAACCACGTTGACCGCCTCCCATGGCACCGAAACACGACGGGTTCAGAGACTTCGTACTGGATCAACTCAGCGAGCTGCCCGGCCTCACCTCCCGTGCCATGTTCGGTGGATACGGGCTGTACTGTGGTAGGGTGTTCTTCGGCATCGTCCATAAGGGACGGCTCTATTTCAAGACGAATGCGACCACGGCGCCGCGTTATCGCGAGCGCGAGATGACACCATTCACACCCAACGCCACACAGACCCTCACCACCTATTATGAAGTCTCGGTGGACGTCCTGGAAGATGCGGGAGAACTGACGAGATGGGCGCAACAGGCCAGCACCATTTGATGACGTTCGCGTGGCGCAGGCTCAACCGCTCGATGCTCCGGCGCACCGTCCTTGCCGGGCTCTTGGGTTGCCTGTCCTCTCATAGCCTAGCGGCCGAGGAGCCTCCTCTGCCCTTGAATGTGTGGCAGAGTGAGACCGTCCAAGTAGCAGGCCCGCGAAAGCCCTGGATCCTTCGCGATCGACCCATCGCCTTGAACCCCCATTCGATTCAGAACTTAAAAGATGCTGCCGCCAGGCCCTATCCTCCTATCGCCATCGAACTCTTCCATGGCACCCAGTATGAATTGGATATCACCTCCACCATCTCCCGAAGCAACGACTCCGCCACGATACGCGGGCTCCTCAAACACACTCCTTACGGGGACTTTACGTTTTCCATAACCGGGACCGTAATGGCAGGCACCATTCACGTGGGCGATCGTCTCTTCAAAGTCGAACATGTGTCCAACGGCCACCACCGTCTACTGGAGCTGAATCCTGCAAAACTCCCTCCAGACTAGTCCCCCTCCTCGGCTCCATCGCTAGAGATCGGCCCTGCGCTGTGCCACAATGAGCAGAATATGGCTCCCACACTCTGGACGCTCGGCCATTCGACGAGACCGATCGATGAATTCATCGGCTTGTTGCGCGCTCATCAAATCAGTCTGCTCGTCGATGTCCGCACCATTCCTCGATCACGCTACAATCCGCAGTTCAATATGAATACGCTGGCCCAGTCGTTGCGCGATACCGGGCTCCAGTATCGCCACCTGCCTGAATTGGGCGGCTTACGAAAGCCAAAAAAAGATTCCTGCAACGACGGATGGCGTAATGCCAGTTTTCGCGGGTACGCCGACTATATGCAGACGGAAGAATTCTTCAACGCGTTAGAAGCGCTGACGGCTGATAGTCGATTGCAACCGACAGCCATCATGTGCGCGGAAGCGGTGCCCTGGCGCTGCCATCGGTCGTTGATTGCCGATGCGCTGGTGACCCGTGGCTGGGACGTCCGGCATATCATGTCTCCAGAGAAAGCCACAGCGCACGTCCTCACGTCATTTGCCCATTTCGAGAAGGGCACGCTGACCTATCCGAAACCGACCGATCCTTCTTCATTGTTTTAACTGAATGTGACGATGTACCCACTCCTGGCCGATCTGGTCCTGATTGCCCACCTGGCTTTCGTGGTCTTCGTTCTATGCGGCGGGTTGCTGGTGCTGACGTGGCGGTGGATCGCGTGGCTGCACCTTCCGGCTGCCGCATGGGGCGCAGTTGTCGAATTCACCGGCTGGGTCTGCCCCCTCACGCCACTGGAGAATTGGCTACGCGCGCAGGGTGGCGCAGACACCTACGCCGGAGACTTCGTTGGCCAGTACCTACTGTCCATCCTTTACCCGGACGCCTTACCCCCTGATATTCAAGTTATGCTTGGTGCACTGGTGCTGGTGGTCAATCTGATGATCTATGGATGGCTATGGCGGGCAGGGCGGCGGCCCTGAGCCAGGACGCGAGAACGGATGGAACCGGAGATTCCTGACTCCGCTCACCTAAAGCAAGGGGCTGCGCTCCGTAAGCCTGTGGCCCCTTCCTCATGTGGCCTCTTCTGCCTGCTCCCGATGCCAACCGTTCGAGCCGCTCGCTCCCATCCGGTCTCTTCCCTGTAAGCCAGCTCACAGATCATCCCGACATAATCAAGTACTGTCCTGTCATGAGGCAGATGGATTTCTATTTTCACGATAGCTGCTTGTCGCGGCAGTCCGTCCTCTTGCTTGCGAGAGAAATTCAACAGGACTGTCCTGCCTGGCACATCGCAATCCATCCATTGTCGGAGCACGAGGTCAAAACGCTGGGCTTTCACGTCCTTCCGACAATCGTGATGAATGGCAGCACTGTGGCCGCCGGGATACCGAAGAAAGACTGGCTCCTGGAGAGAATGAAAGAATGCGAAAAGGAGGACCTCCGATGAGCACACTCTCTCGTCGAACTCTGGCTTTGGCCCCCTCAACGCATTCGGAGAACTCGGCCTCAGGACGAAGCAGTGTCGAATTATCCCACCATACCGCTGCCCAGGTGGTCTTCATGGATATCACGCAGACGTTCGGCATCACGTTTGTGCCCGATCTCTTTGCCGGAATGGAGAACCGGCCGGCGTATCTGGAATCGGCATGGGAGCTCTTCAAAGAAGACCTTGGACTCGATAGCCTGGATTACAGAACCAAGCACATCATGGCGTTGGCCATCACGACGAACGAGGCGGGGGTCTATTACATCGCCGCATATCCCCATACGTTCCGGCTGAACGCGCTCGACCATGCCATCTGCGATAAGCTCCTGTGTACGATTCGGTTCTTCAACGCCTTCGACCGGTATCTATCTGGAGTGAACCCGGAATATTTGCTGAAAGCCATCAGAGTTGTGAGCGATTGTTTGCGGGAGGAATACCTGAATTCCGGAGCGACGAGCCAGATCCAGGCCTCGCCTAGCCGAAACGATAATGTACCCGTTGCGTCTTGGATCAGCGGCATACTCATTATCATCAGTTTCCTGCTGTTGCCGATTGCGGCGGGAATGTATCTGTTTTCCCCATGAGTGAGACCCAGCCATTGCTGTTTCCCACGGCACCCTCCAGAAACACATTTTGGAACCATATCACTGCGCCCAGATGGTGTTGGATGCTCTTCGTCGGCGGCGCCATCCTCATCCTCGCTGCTTGGCTAGGGCTTGGGAAAACGCCGACCACAGGCTTCGATCTGACGAAGCATAGTGTGCCGCTCGACCAGATCGTTGACGGAGGGCCTGGTAAGGCGGGTCCCCGCCATCCTCACTCCTCGATTCGTCCCAACCGGGGAGGCCACGTTCCTCCAGGACGCCGATCGCGTCTTGGGACTCACACTGGGAGCAGAAGCCAAGGCGTACCCGATCAAGATTCTGAACTGGCATGAGATCGTCAACGATACGGTTGGCGGTACTGCTGTCGTCGTCACCTACTGCCCGCTCTGCGGCACCGGCATTGCGTTCGAGGCGACTTTGCAAGAACACCGACACACGTTTGGAGTGTCCGGCCTGCTCTATCAAAGCGACCTCCTCATGTACGACCATCAGACGGAGAGCCTGTGGTCGCAGATATCGATGCATGCCGTGGCAGGCCCACTGACCGGCCAACGACTCACACCCATCTTTCTCGAACATACGACCTGGGCGGCATGGCGCACGGCCCATCCTACGACGCTCGTCCTCTCCACGAAGACCGGATCGTTTCGAAACTACGATCGAGATCCCTACACAGGATATGATGAGAACAGGGAACTATTTTTCGACACCGCCCATTTCGATCCCAGCTACCATCCGAAAGAATGGGTGGTGGGAATTGAGCTCAACGGCGTCGCAAAAGCCTATCCCTTTGCGGAGATCATGAAAATCGGTTCCCTCATTAGCGATCAGCTCGGCGGGCAAGTCATCACGATATACGTCAACCCGCAAACCCGCAGCGCCTCCGTCACCGACGCCGATGGGAAGCCACTGCCCTCGATGATGGCCTATTGGTTCGCCTGGTACACCTTCCATCCGAAGACGGAGATCTTCAAGTCTCCCTGATTGCGTAGAACGCTCGCGCGAGTTCACCGCGTTCGACCCCCCGCCGACGTATTTCTTCATCACTTGTAAGATAGGTCACAGACCCGCAGCATGAACGTGCGTAGCATGGCATCATCCAATGATGGAGAGAAAGGTGGGGCTGCAAGGCCATGCGAACTACGGAAGAGCGAGACGGTCGACGTGACAGACTAGCCGCACAGGAAAATCTAAAAAGAGTGGCCGACGGGCGGCCACATCGAAGTCGTGCCTTTCTGTTCGCATCAATGGTCATAGGTGCGATGATCTGGATCGATGGCAGTACGGCGGTGGCGGAATCGTCCTTTGCGGCGCGCGACGTCGTGACGCGGGGCGCCATCGAACTCGGAGGGGCCGTGGGATACGCCCAGGCCACAACGGCAGTCGGCGCTGGCACATCGGCCAACCGGGCTGCGGTCTTTGTGCTGCCGCGCATTGGGATGGTGCTGACCGATCCCCTGGGATCCGGGTGGTATCAGGGCAATGTCGAGCTGTTGGTGGAGCCGGTGTACGCCCGATTCACCAAACCGTTTGCGGCCGATGGAGCTGGAGGTTCGTTCGTGGTGAAATATAACTTCCTCTCGTTCGGTCGATGGATGCCCTTCTGGGATGCCGGCGCCGGCATCTTCTGGACCAACCTGGCACCTCGGATTCCCGAACAGAGCACGCAATTCGAATTTGGCTTGGAAACAGGTCCCGGCGTGCAGTATTTTGTGACAGACCGGATTACCTGGACCATGGGTGTGCGGCTCCACCATATCTCCAATGCCAACCTTGGCGAACGAAATACCGGGATCAACGGGGTGCTGCCGTATGTCGGTGTCTCATTCTTCACACCGGGGTTTTTTTGACGCTCGGGAAGTCGATACCGTGACGATCAGAACTCGTTGGCTCAAGCTCGGAGGTCTTCTGGTCTTGGTTGCGGGCACATTCGCTGCAGTGTCCTGGCTAGATATAGAGGAACTGCTAAAGCCTGATCGAGTGGCCGATCAGCTGCGCGCGGCCGGTCCCTTCGGGCCAATCCTGTTCATGGCGCTGATGGCGACCTCTATCGTCATCAGCCCGCTCCCGGACCTACCGCTGGTCATCGCCGCCGGTGCCACTTTCGGAACGATGTTGGGAACCGCCTATGCCGTCATCGGCGCGGAGATCGGCGCGATTGCGAGCTTTCTCATCGGACGGGCGTTGGGACGCGAAGTCCTCACGAGGATTCTGCACACCAATGTCACCTTCTGCGAACGATGTTCGGACCGCCATTTGGCTATCTTCGTGTTCCTGGCCCGGCTGGTCCCGCTCTTCTCATTCGATGTGATCAGCTACGGCGCCGGCCTGACGAACATGTCCCTCCGGACATTCGCCCTGGTCACGTTCGTGGGGATGATTCTGCCAACCTTCGCGCTGACCTATGCGGGCAGTCAAGTCGCCTCGGGCGCATGGCTGATAATCGTGTCGGGTCTTGCCATGGTGGCCGTGATGCTGCTCCTCCCGAAGCTGGTTCTCCGCTACCCCTCAGCACGTTGGGTTCGTCTTCTGCGCGGCGAAATGCCGGTGGCAACTCACGTCCATGTCCCGTCCACTCAGCCGACGGTTCCTGCCTTAGACGTCACCCCACGATGCGACTCCTGCGGCGGACCGTTGGGTTAAAAGATCATCTCTTTCGTTTCTCGCTGTTCAGGTCATTGGACGGTTCACAGCTCTCGGCCAAGAGCATGGGAAGCAGCAGGGAGATGGAATTCAGCGTCGTCACGAGCCCAACGAGCACTCCGCCATGTATAAGGATCGCCGATGCCCCCCGCCCCCCTTCGCACTGCAGGCCTCACAGTGCTCGCGCTGGTCGCCTTTGCCGGCAACTCCGTGCTCTGCCGGCTAGCCCTTGTCTACACGGACATCGACCCGGCGAGCTTTTCCACCATCCGCCTCGCCTCGGGTGCCGTCACGCTCTGGCTAATCGTCCGGTGTCGCCGCGGGCGCCCGGAGCTCGGGGGAGCCTGGTCCTCGGCTAGCGCGCTCTTCGTCTATGCCGCCGCATTCTCTTTTGCGTGCGTGACCCTGCCGACCGGTGCGGGGGCGTTGCTGCTCTTTGGCGCCGTGCAAGCCACGATGATCGGCGCAGGACTGTGGGCCGGCGAACGGATGAGCACCGGGCAATGGGGAGGGTTCGTCCTCGCGCTGGGCGGCCTGATTGCCCTGCTGCTGCCGGGGCTCTCGTCTCCGCCCCTCGGCGGGTCGCTTCTGATGCTCGCCGCCGGTCTCGCCTGGGGGATCTATTCGTTACAGGGCCGGCATCGTGACGATCCGGCTGGCGCAACGGCGGGAAACTTTTTGCGGGCGCTTCCGCTGACGGGGCTGTTGAGCCTGATAACATGGTCGTGGGCGCGGATGGATGGGCCGGGCATCGCGTACGCGATGCTGTCCGGCGCACTCACGTCCGGCATGGGCTATGCAATCTGGTACGCCGCGCTGCGCGGACTGACTGCCACCCGCGCCGCCACGGTGCAACTGACCGTGCCGGTTCTTGCGGCGCTCGGTGGCGTCGCGTTCCTGGGCGAACCCATTACGGTGCGCCAGGTCATGGCCGCAGCAGCGATCCTCGGCGGCGTCACGCTGGTTCTTCTCGTCCGTTCTCGCACCAGGTGAGCCTCGAAGCTCGCCATGCGGCGGCGCATGTCGAGCTGACTCCTGAGCTCAAACAGTGTCATCTCGCACCATGCCAGACTCACTCTCATCAGCCTTCTTTCGGGTCTTCCCGCTCCGTACATGTGAAGCCGCTATTCTGCTCTCGTTGCACGAATGCAAACGTTGAAGAGGCCGTCTACGATTTTCAATAACCATTTATAAAGTGTCAGCCAGATCACAGAGCGAACGGAGGCGTATTGATACAGTGCCGTCAGAGAGGATCGTATGCCGAGAGACATTCCGCGAGGAAACGGGGCGCTGCTGGTGGCATTCGATTGCGAGTACCGCACCCGTGATCCCAACTTCCCGCACGTGGGCCTGGAACACCACACCGCACATGAGAGCTGTTCATTGAACTTCATAGTTTCATCGAGCCGCCGCGCAACAAGGGAGTAATTTCACACAGGAGGATGAAATGGCACACAAACACCAAGAGAAGCCGAACGGCAACAAGACCGCGTCGGAGAGGCCTGACCAGGCACAATTGCTAGAAGAAATTCAGCAGCTGGCCTATCAGCTCTATTGCGAGTGCGGCTATGAGCATGGGCATGACCCCGAGCACTGGGCCGAGGCAGAACGGCGGGTGCTCGAACGGCATCAAGGAAGGCGTTCGACAGCCGGATAGCCTCATGGCATCCGTAGCACGCACTGCGTGACGACTGGGCACTGATGACGAGAGCATGGTGCGATAAAGGCAGGAAAAGACAAGTGGGCTAGGAAGAACGCAGCCCAGGCAACTCGGTATCAACCGAGGAGTTTGGACAACCCCTTCTCGTTCACGATGGTGATCGTCCGGCCATCCATCTGAATGAGGCCGTTGTCCCGGAACTGCCCCATGGTGGTGCTTACAGTTTCGCGGCTGCAACCGATCAAGTTGGCCATTTCCTGATGGGTCAACTTGACCTTGAGTCGAATACCGCTCTTGTCCGCAACCCCCTCGGTCTTGCCCAGCTCTGAGAGCAGGTGGGCCAGGCGAGTTGGCACGTCGCGGAAGACCAGGTCCTCGACACGGCTCTGGATTTTTTTGATCCGCAGGCCGATGAGTTTGGTCAGTTTGATCGTTACGTTGGGATGCATGGCCAAGTACTGATCGAACTCCTTCCGTGGAATCACACAAATGAGCGCGTCATCGAGGGCTTCGGCTGAGGTCGAACGAGGGGCATCTTCCATCGCGTCGAGCTCTCCAAAGACTTCTCCCGGCTCTAAGATGTCGAAGGTGACTTCTTTCCCGCTGGGCGCCGTATTAGCAATTTTGACGCGCCCGCGCTTGAGAAGGTACACATTGCGGCTCGGGTCGCCCGTAAGATACAAGGGCTGCCGCTTCTTGACCTCCTCCATGCGAGTAATTTTCTCCATCTCCTGCATATCGGATGGAGAAATGCCGTCGAACAATCGAATGTGCTTGAGGAACCAGAGTTTGTTAGGGGCGGCTTGTGGATGGTCCATAGAGTCAACTCACGATTGAGGCTGAAGCCTACTCAATTATCCACTCCAAGGCAATGGTTATGACTCTTAAGCTGGGGTTTACTTCTTTTGATTTCCCAAGGGGACATCAATCGTAGTCTATGCAAATAACAGTCACAACACTGTAAAGCCGCTTACAGTGCCAGTATCCCAGAAGGGCAAGGTCTTCTCGTGTGTGAACATGGGAAACGAATCATGCGCGTGCGGGGTGAATAGCCAGGCGAGGATCCGACTGTGAAGGCTCGTCGTCATCGGTCTGCTGGGCGCTGAACTAGCGCATCTTCAGGAACGTCCCCTTCATGAAGCCCCTACAATGACGATGGTAATCCTGCCCGTCACAGACACAGCCCTCCTGCCCCCTCTCATTACACAATACATAATGTGAACTGGCTCACAGACCGCAATCTGGGACTGAGTTACCCTGTAGCCATGATGAGAGAAAAACTATCTGAAGGAACCGATTTGAAACAACACAGAGGCCACGCCTCAATCCGCCAATCGAAGGGAGCTTCCTGATGGAAACACAGTGTGCAGTTAAAGATCCAGCCACGTGCGAGATGGCACATCCTCAGCAACTATCTCATCGGAGCTCGTTCCCCTCCGAATCGGCGAATGGGCCGCGTTCCGGCAAATTCATCATCGCCACAGTGATAGGGCTCGCCATCGGCGCATTCTTCTGGTTTGACCTGGATGCCTACCTGACACTGGAGACCATGAAGGCGAACCGTGACCAGCTCCTGGCCTTCACTGACGAGCATCGTGCCTCAGCCGTGGTGAGCTTCATCGTCACCTACAGTCTGGTGACCGGCTTGTCTCTTCCCGGCGCCACGATTTTGACCCTCGTGGGAGGGTTTCTGTTCGGGAGTCTGTGGGGAACAGTCTTCGTCAATCTCGGGGCCACTAGCGGGGCGACGCTCGCGTTCCTGACGGCACGATATCTATTACGCGGGTGGGTCGAGCAGACGTTCGGCCAGAAGCTGGGTCCTATTCAAGAGGGGTTTGCGAAGAATGCGTTCAGCTATCTCGTGACGCTTCGGCTTGTTCCATTGTTCCCGTTTTTCTTGGTCAATTTGGTGTCGGGCTTGACCCGGGTCCGCCTCGGCACCTATGTGATCGCGACGGCTATGGGCATCATTCCGGGCAGCTTCGTCTATGCCTACGCCGGGCGTCAGTTGAGCACGATCAATTCACTCAAAGAAATTGCCTCGCCCCACGTGATCCTGGCGTTCACCCTGCTGGGACTGCTCGCTCTGGTGCCGATTCTATATCGACGATTCGCCGGCAAACCGGCTGAACCGGTGAATCGCATAGAGGCTTCCTCTCACCCGTGAACGATGCTCGATGCACCCTCACCAACCGAAAGGACCCTGCTCATGAGCGCGCCTGAGACGCCTGTTGCCTCCAACGTGATGGTCCCCGATGACGAACACAATAAACGCTTGATCAATTACGTGCATCCACCCAATTGGGTCAGCCCGACGCCGGTCGGTCACTACAACCTGG
>Ga0163152_10008256_pt1 | contig 11171 bp, 8 predicted proteins | sample OliLakLV19MP8IB2_FD_148635 | JGI IMG/M metagenome (GOLD analysis project Ga0163152, IMG submission 148635) | Freshwater microbial mat bacterial communities from Lake Vanda, McMurdo Dry Valleys, Antarctica - Oligotrophic Lake LV.19.MP8.IB-2 | ecosystem: Environmental > Aquatic > Freshwater > Lake...
GCAAAAGAGTGCGGGGTTGTCTGCCTCCTGGAGCCAACGCGATCAACTCGCGTCGCAACCCACTTAATTCCTGGAATTCTGTGCGGAACCCAGTGCCCCATTGGTCCACTAAGTGGGCCTCGTCTACCACGATAGCGCGCAGATGGCCGGCTTCCGCCGCTTGCCGCAGGGATGGTCGGAGACTGCTGCACGCCGCTTCGGGCGAGGCGAAACACAAGCCCTGCAAACCTCCGGAGATGCGTTCGGAAATAATTGCGTTCGCGGAGTCGGCTCCGCCCTGGTATGCCAGTGGTCGAGAGAGACCACAGACGCTCACCGCCTCTTCCTCGTGATTTACGCCGAGAGCTACCGTGGGAACGATTACTAGCGTTACCCCCGTTTGCCGTGCTTCTTCACCAACGAAGCCAACGGCATGGACGAGTTGAAAGATCATGCTCTTGCCTTCACCTGTGGGGAGTGCGACAACCAAGGTCGAACCCGCCGGCGTGCTGAGAGCGGCTCTGACGGCTGCTCGCTGACCACTGCTGCGGTATGTTGAACGGCCTATCGCCCGCAGGAAAGGATCACCTTCGCAGCCATCTGCTCCGAACTCCCGCCTTACCGCCTCTCCAGATGCTTCATCGTCGACCCCAAAATGGGCAGGACATTGAAGCCAACTCGGACGCCAGGCATTGGAGGTTACCCGCCAGCCACCATTTTCTCTCACCGCTGCCAAACCGAATTCTTCCCAACGACCAAACTCGGCTAGGGCTTTCTGCCTTACACGCACCCAAGGACTTGCCTCGTGTCCTCGACGAGCATACTCGTAACGGAGCGCCTGCCGAAGCAGTACTGCTAAGTCACCTTGTGTAGGGGCCGGATGGACGCCGGACATGGCGAGACGCAATCGATCAAACGCAGGGGCAGTCTCCGCTCGCCACGGTGAAGTCGCTTCGATGGCGAGCAATTGGCTAAGGGCCTCAAACGCATCGTGGCCGCTCAGTTCACGCATCGACTGTCTGCCTCGGCCGGGTCGAAGCTACTATAAAGCATCCCATTGCATCGAGTCTAACTGCGGGCTGACGAATTGCCGGTATCAGCATTTCGATTGTCTCAATCTCTGCTCTTGCGATGGTATCGCCGAGCACATCTCTTCGCAAGAAGCGGTTGGTCCGGCGTTGGAGATCGGCCTTGGCGAGCGCCACGCCAGACTCTATAAGCTTCGCGATGGCTTCATCTGCCAAAAGCCGATCACAGACGGTACTTCGGACTGATCGGCAGACATTAGCAAATGCGGTGCCGTCGATTAGATCCGCAAGAAGATGTGGCCTGCTGGAGAGATTTACATCACTTCCAGACTCTCCTCCCTGCTCACCCTTACGATACGGACGCCTGAGGATGTCCTGCAACATGGGATCCGTCACTTCGTCGCCATTGATATCAACGTGAGCAATATGAGAGCGTAGGGGGAAATAACGAAGGGCCCTGCGTGTTGCCGCCAGATCGCTCCTTGACGGTGCGAGCAGGTCCTCAATTCGGACATTGGCTTCGATCACAAAACAAAGACGAAATCCCATCCAGATATCTCGTGCCCATTCGGGGACTGTCCGCCATGTGATGAAGGCGGTGCCCCGGTCGTCCCAGCGTGTAAAGCGTTCAGCGAAGTCAATCAATGGGGTGCCCGGTCGCAACAAAGTGGTTTCCGGGTGACGGGTAGCGATCCGCCTCTTCCACGTCAACGATCGATCGCGGTCAATCCCGAACGATTCAAGCCAAGGTTGGCGTGGGATAAGGGTTTCGCGGCTTGCCGCCAGTCGAAAAACGTCGTGCTCGAAATGGGGCAGAGGGCGTTTCTGAAGCTTTAGCGCTTCGACTAGCCATCGATCGACTCCGGATTCCAGAGAAGCCTCATCCTCCTCAGCTTCTTCTAATGACCTTAGAAACGAATCAATCGGGTCTTCGGCCAAGGCAATGCGATCGAGGGCGTACTGCTCGTCCTGCGAGAGTCGCTCCTGGTGAATGCGCGCGCGGACATTGGACGCGAGGACATCAAGTTCCTGCGGGTCGAGACCTGTCAGCAGCGCCCGAAACACTTCACGCTCTACCTCTTCGAGCAAAAACTGCACGTCACTTATTGAGCGATGGAAAATTAAGAGCCCTTCACTCAGAAAACGAAGCCAGCCAGCCCAAGGGCTCTCGTCTTCGTCACACGGAAGTAGAATACGGTGCCGAATAATACCGTGTGTTCGACCAAAACGATCAAGTCGCCCGATGCGCTGCTCGATCCGTGCAGCCGAGAAAGGAAGATCGAGATGGACGATGGCGTCAGCGGAAGCCAAGTTGAGGCCCTCTTCGCCTTCCAGATCACAAATCAATACTGCAGTGGTATTCGGCGCTGTGAAGGCCGCTAAGCAATCGCCATTCGATTCTTCCAAGCTACCCGCGAACAGCGACAGCAATGCGCCCTCGATCCCCGCCCCTAGCGCGGCATGGAAGTCGGTCGCGCTTTCGATTGAGGAACAAAAAACGACCACTTTGGGATGGGGTACGTTAGTTCTGAGATTTCGAATCAGGCGGCGCGCGCTTTCGACCATTGTTGCGACGCCGTCTTTACCGTCACTATCGGACGCCAACCTTCTAAGAGAAGACAGGATGTGCCGCTCATCGGCAAATGTCTCGAGTATGCCCACAGTATCAATCCAGTTAATCAGAGCCGCTGGTCCGATGCCTGCCGCAGCTAAAATCCCCGCATAGCGAGCACCCGCCCGGTCAAGTGCTGTCGACTCTTCACGCGAAGCCTGAAGCGCCGCAAATCGCCACTCATCAAGGACCGTTAACAAAGGTTGGATCCAACTGCGCAGTTCCGTCTCGACCTTGACATGAGCGAAAGAAAGCTCCCCCTGGCACGCTGGCCCTCGCGGCGTGAACTCCCATCCCTCGGCATCCACTCGGCGTGATCGGATAAGCCGCTGATTGATTCTATACGTATCTGCAATATGCGCTTTCAATTCAGCGCACAATTCTGGCAGACTCGAAGGTGCGTCGCGGGTCGCAGCAATCAACCGCGGCGCTAGTTCTGAAACGAACGGATCATTGGGAAATAATCGTTGTACTTCAATGCCCCGCTGGCGCAGTACTAGTCCCGGTGCCTCAGGGTCAAGCGCCAGTAGAAGGCGACCGAGTTCGCGACGGCGCGCTAGCTTTGCTCGAAAGCCCTCAAGGTCATCTGATTGATGTGCTGAGGGATCGAGCAAATTCAGTAGTGCAAGGAAGCGATTCTCATCGCCGAGGGCAGGCGTGGCAGAAAGAAGAAGCAAGACCGGTGCCTTCCTGGAAAGCGACCGTAAGCGAGCAGCAGCGATTGCTAGTGGACCGTTTTCTGTGCCGACGAGGTGGTGCGCTTCGTCAACTACCAAAACGTCCGGCGTGCGGGCGAAACTTGCCAATTCAAGATGGGAGCATACTTCAAACGAATCTCCGAATTGGTCAAGTCGAAGTTTTGTTTTCAGCTCTCGTCTCCATTGATTGCAAAGATGTTGAGGAACTGTGATTAGAACGACGCTGTTTGGGTTGTCGATCAAGTGCTGGCGGATGATAACGCCGGCCTCTATTGTCTTGCCAAGTCCCACTTCATCGGCTAGAAGATAGCGCTGCACAGGATCGCTAAGGACCCGTCGAACAGCAGCAACTTGATGAGGTGCCAAGTCGATCCCCGCTGACAGTAACCCCGTAAGCCCCTGTGCCGCGCTACGCAATTTCAGAAGCGGGTTTAGCGCGGCCTGCCTCCGATCATGCAGATACTGGCTCTCGGCACCTCCATGCGCAATCACCTCGGCCGGATCGTCGGGTGTGCTCCAAAGACGAAGAAAAAGGTGAGGTTCAAAAAGGTCGCAGCGGTTGCCGTTGGGAAACCGGACCGCATACTCGATTAGTCCTTTGTCATCTCTCCCTAAGTAGTCGACAATTCGCCCGACCTTAAAACGATCATCTTGAACAACGTAGACACGCGTTTGCGGACTCAAATATGCGCGAGTAAGGAGCGAAAGAGGCAACCGCACGGTCTCCGAGCGGGCAATCGAATGAAAAATTGAGATCTCGCCTTGATTGCCATGAATCGATTCAAGCTTGCACAAGCCTTTGCCGCCAGGCAAAGCAACCAACATTCCGCTGGAAAGCACATTCTGTCCGAACACATAGTCTCCCTAAGGTGCCCCTTCTGTCATTGCTGAGGATCTCCAGTTTACAACGCGTGGCAATGGGACGGGGTACCGCCGAGACAACGGCAATCATTTTTGGGAACCTAGGGGTCTTCGCGCAGCCAAAGAATGCACCGCCTTGCTAGGCTTTCGTGTCATCTGGTGGTGTTGAAGGCGAATCCCGTGAATTGGCCTAGGGAGGCTAAACCAAGCGGCAAGAGAGTCAAGTTGAGCGCCGCCCCAAACAATGGGAATGAAGCCTTTAGATCACCGGACGGCTCCAAACAAGAGCCTTATATTGGACCATCAGATAGTTCGCAAGCATCTGGATGTCCTTTGGTGTGTTCTGAACTTCATTCCACTTTCGCTTGATACCTGGACCAAAGTCCCAATAGCCGTCCGTCCATCGACATACTTCTCTCAGTGGTTCTAGATCCTCTTGAAATTGAGAAACGGCTGGAATCGCTACGTTGCGGTGTCGCTCTGCGATTGCATCCATCAAAAAGCCCATACTGATTATCCCCGCTCCGTGCATGAGACGCGAGCGCGTCGGCGGAAGACCCCAAGCCTTCGGGAAAACCTTTTCTGTCGCGCTCCAAAAGGCGTTCAAGACCTGGAGCATCGCTTCGGAATCGCTATCGTTGGTGCCTGGATCACGAAACCGATAGAGAACACCGTCACTGAGACTGTTTTCTAGCATCTTTAAAATACTGTTATCCTGCACAACACCACCAGGTGTGGTTGGGGTTCTAATCTTGCCACAAAGCGGCGACCTGTCGTCTCCGTTCAATCGAGATAGAAGTTGGGCAGGAAACCGACGGCGCTGAAGAAGTGAAGGCAACTTCATTTCGGTTGTTGGGAGCAGTTCGTAGATGAGACCCTTTGGGAGCGGTTTAGTTGAGTTCACCAGAATGAACTGCTCCCTTTGTTCCCGTTCGTCATTGGCGATGAAGGCCGTGGCGCAAATCGGAAAGCTTCCGATTCGAGCATCCCGAATGGCAGCGGTTCTTTGCTGACCATCAACGATAAGTCCGGCCTTGTTTTCATCTCCTATGGCGTTAAGCGGCACGACCAGCGTTCCCCATCGACTATAGGGTGCTGGCGTTTCTCCGCTTGGCAAAAATTTCACACGATCGTCGAATGCAATGACAATAGCATTGGGAAGTAGCGGATCGGCTGACTCCAGGTAGTTCTTGATCTCGCCGATGTGCGAGATCACCTCTGGGCGTTGGTAGCCGGCTAACACGCTGTTGCCATCTTTTCGAATACGCGACACCGTGGTAAATTGCGGCAGCAACTTGCCGTCGACCGCAAAGCTGTAAAACATTCTATTCGGGCCCTGCGCGATCTCTAACGCTGGTAGCCTCAGTTCCGCTGTTTCGTCCATAGAAAATCCTCTCGAAAACCTCATGATTGGCAGCCAACGCGTCCTAAGTGGGCTTGGAGTTGCTGGTTGAATACATAGATGTTGTGGAATCCTCGTCGGCGGTTTCGCTCCGCGCCTCGGAAGATCATTACATGAATTCCAATTCGCTGGCAGATTTCGCAAGAACAGTCTTTCCAAGGCTTGTCCGCGAGAACCCGACGGTAAACTTCGGCGTGATCAGTTTCGCCGCTAAACACTTCCTCGTAGGCGCAGAGGGTCTCAACGGCCTCTTCGATCGAGGCTTCACCACGATCGAACTTGGCCAGAATCCGTAAGCACCGCTGCTCAAGATCTCGGGCTATTTCCTGTTTAACTTTCCCTGCTGTAATCTTCCGTAGCAATTCCGGGTTCGCATCTATTTGCGGCACCCGAAGTGCAGTGTACGTCCCCTTGGGGGTGTAGTAATTGTTCTTATCGTCCTTAAATGCCTTTCGAAGTGGAGAAGTGCTATCAAAACTGACAACGCCAAAACCACTGAAAGCCTCAACATTCTCGCACCGCGTAATGCCTAGAAGGTGGAATTCGGTGGTTGGACTACGGACAGCACTGGCCAGTTTTAGGCAGGCAAGAATATCGTTCGTTTTTAGGGGGACAAAGCCGCCAAAGGCGATGTACTTGTAACCGATGCGCTGGAGTTCCGAGACAGCGTGAGCGTATGACTCGGGACTCCACCCTTGGGCGACGCCGATAGGAATAAACCTGTATTGTTTTCGGCCACAGTATTCTAGGAATTGTTCGGCCAATTCGAGGGTTAAGTCCTGACGTGATCGCCAATCTTCAGGAACTAAGTTCAGGCCGCCTAATTGAGTGTCAAGATCGGCCCGATAGCTCAGGATCACATGATCCACCGATAGCCCATAGTCAAACCCGCAGTCTTCGTAGAAGTCTGCTACCTGGGAGGGCGAATAGGGTGGTCGCTCCTCCTTAACGTAGGTGAATGCTCCGCAATCACCCATGGTGGCAACTTGACGATTCTCTAAACGAAAATATTCCCGCACACCCACTCTCAGAAACCGTTGGCGCTGCGCTACGCTGTACTTGCCTGAACCACCTCCGATGCCATCGACCACTGCCTTAGATACCAACATACCGTCGTACGGCGGTTTCGAAAAAATCTCGTGTGGGTAGCGATCGTCTCGCTGGCGCACCCTTGTATCGGAGCGAGTCTCCGAATCAAAGTCGAACGTGTCATCTACGAAGTCTTGACTATCTGGAAAGAAAAACCTCATCTGATCACGCCTCTGTTCTGGACATAGGCCCTGATCAAGAAACTGGATAGCATTCGGATATGGCGTGGCACGTTCTGAAGTTCGTTCCACGGGAGGTCGTCCAGTTCGTCCCATCTGCCACTGGTCCAACGGCAGACCGGTACGATCACCTTTAGTTCGTGTTTCACTTGCGCCAGGATATGCGGAGACCGCGGATCGAGGGATGACATTACGCGATCCATGAGGCGGCCCATCGCGCGGAGTCCTGCGCCGTGCATCAACCGACTCTTGGTGGGGGGCTTGCCCCACGCCTCCGGGAAGGTGGACTGGACCGCAGTCCAGTAAGCAACGAGTATCTTCCAAATTCCGTCGAAGTCAGTCTCACCAGTTGCGAGATTCCTATACGGAAATAGGCAGCCTGAAGGTGAGGAGATGCTTTCTTGGACTATCGTGATGATCGAGGCGTCGGAAATAATCGCGTGCTTCTTGCTTTCGCCCGAAATCGATGCTCGCCGAATCAACTGGTAGAAAGGCGAGTGCTCGTTGCTGTTAAGAAGTTCGCAAATGGCGGACGGAATCTTCTTCGCTTCCAAGGTCGCTGGAAGGGGTGTAGAAACTTCTGGCAGGAGTTCCGTGATTAGCCCTCGTGGGAGCGGCCGAGTGTTGTTTACTCTCAGGAACTGATCCCGCTGAATTTCAATGTCATCAGCGACGAAGGCGTTAACGGGAACGGGAAGGTTGCGACGCTTCGATTTTGAGATGGCTAAAGCCCGTTGCTGTCCGTCAACGATCCAGGCCGGTTTCCGTTCTTTGCCGCGTGGTACAGGGATCTCGAGAGTCCCAGAGACGACCAATCCGTCGCCGATGCGTGGGCCTCGACCCGCAATGAACTTTACGCGGGAAGAGACGGCGAGAATGATCGAGTTCGGGAAGAGGACTTGATCAGAGTTGAGGTAGTCCACAATATCCTGAACATGTCGTTTTACCTCCGCACGCTGGTATCCGATCAAAGTACCGGCATCGTCGCGCGAGACCCGCGATATGTCGGCCAAACTCAGGATTTCATCTCCGGTCAAGCAGAATAGATATAGGGGATGTCCCTTGCATTGTTCGACACGCAGGGCCCTGCGCCGTATGATTCGGGGGAGTTTAGCCATTCAGATTACTCCTCATCCTGACCTCGGAAAAAATCCTTCCGAACCTTTGCTGTTCAGACGCCCACCCGATGTCGCGAAACTCACGGAGCAGGAGAGTTTTGCTGCAGTTCGGGTTCCGCACAAGGCGACTTCGGATAAAGGCAGCGATATCGGCATCGCTCTTAGAAGCGCGCTGAACAACTACTGGCGAATTCATGCGCTCGATGGCAATCGCCGCTTTCGTCAATGCCTCCACTGTCGGTTCATTCTGTTTGAGATCTTCGAACAAGCGGCGAACCACCCTTGCGTTCAGAGACGTCAGTGCTCCCCCAAGTGTTCCTGACAACGATGCGTCGCAAGGAAGCAAGTTCTCCTGCCAAACCGGATGAGCCCCATGCGTTCCACATGAGACTATTGCGAGGTGTTCCCTGAAATAGGCCCTACCCAGAATTTCGTCGATCTCTGGCGTGACGGCTCTCAAATAGTCTGCGGATAGAGCCACCACGATCGGCGTGCGTGGAAACGCGGCGGCTAGGGCACCAATCGAGCGAGGTTCGCCTGTCTGATGTTGAAATCGATAAGTGCAAACTCCGCGCCACCACCGGTAGAGAGCATTTGCGTCGTCAGGCAGTCCCGAAGCAACGTAGTCAAGTTCACTGCGTGCAAACGTCGCTCTGTATGGCTTGATCGGCGTAGCGGGTCCGATCAGGCCATAGCCGGCGGAACAAATCCAGGTGTTCACCTTTAGGCCAGATTGTTCCGCTGCGGTCGGGATGCTGCGGACCACGGACCAATGATCACCCATGTAGAGATCGCCAGCGCTGTACTCAGCAGTCGCCGCAGTGCGCAGATTTGTCTTCCAATACTTCAGTCTTTCGGCGAGACTCGCCCCGCCGACACCATGCACGACGGTCTGGGCGGGGGCTTCGTGTCGCTTCCGGTTCGTACAGCTTACGATCAAATTAACTGCGCGTGGCAAGAACGTACTCCTCTGACAGTTTAGCGCTTCAGCCGAACTGGAAACTACCATTGTGCCTCAGAATGAAGAGCCGCAGTTTATGATTGGCGAGACCACTCGATCTGCGCGAAGGCGTTGTGATTGTGGATGCTCTCCTGGTTGAGGGCATGCACCTTAAACCAATTGATCCGTTCATCGCGCTGAAGTCGGCTTGCGACATCGCGGACGACGTCTTCGACGAAGGCCGGGTGGTCATAAGCCTGCATCGTCACATAGCGCTCGTCTTCCCTCTTTAGCAACGGATACAAGGGTGCAGAAGCCGAAGCCTCGGCACATTCCACGAGTTCCTCTATCCACACGAGTTCGGGTTTAGCGCCCTCGCCTGGGCGACTCCGAACCTCTATCGTCACGTAACCTCTTTGATTGTGGGCCCCGTAGTCGCTGATCTCCTTACTGCACGGACAGAGGCTTGTAACGGGGACACGCACCCCAAGCACAAAATCTGAGGTCTCACCCTTCATTTGACCGGTAAAGACACACTGGTAATCCATCACCGCGCGCGCGCCAGACACCGGCGCCGTTCGTTCAAGGAAATATGGAAACTGTATTTCGATGTGGGCACTCTCTGCGTCGAGTCGATCTTTCAACTCCAGCAGAATCGTCGGCAATGTCCGCATCGTTATCTCGCCTCGATGCGAGTTCAGGACTTCGATAAACCGACTCATGTGGGTGCCCTTGAATTCCCGAGGAAGATTTACAGCCATCGAAAGCAGTGCCGTGGTGGACTGCTGACGATTCTCGCGGTCCATGACAATTATCGGGTATCTCAAGTCACATACGCCGACGCGGTCTATGGGCAGATCCCGACTATCTAACCGGCTCTGGACGTCCTCCATCAGCGTTCACCGCCTTCATATACGCAACCCGAAGTGCAGGTTTCCCTGACGATGACCTTTGAAAGAAGCGGGAGTCCTGGGCGTGCTTGATCCCAGATCCATTTAGCAAGGTTTTCACTCGTCGGGTTTTCCAAGCCAGCCACTTCGTTCAAGTATCGATGGTCCAATACCTCCTCGATCTTCTTGAAGGCCGCCTTTATTTCCGCAAAATCAATTACCCAACCTAGGGTCGGATCAACTGGTCCGCGGACGTGGATTTCAATTCGAAAGCTGTGCCCGTGGAGTCTGCCGCATTTATGTCCAACTGGGACGTTCGGTAGATGATGGGCTGCTTCGATCGTGAACTCTTTGAAAATTTCCATGGCTTCCTCCTAGGGAATTCCGAGTTGCTTGTGGGTCTGCAAACTCAAGCGCCACTGCGGGTGAGACAGGCAGTAGTCCACCGCAAGTTGCGTGTTGCGATCCAAATCTGGACCATCCATTGGCTGGAGATAGAAGTGGCGGAAGTTTAGGGATCGATACTTGTCAGGTGAACCATTGGCTTGCGGGTAGACGAGTTTCAGTTCGTCGCCCGAGAGCACAACCAATTCAGCCTGGGCTTTGGGGCTCACACAGACCCAGTCGACACCCGGCGGCACCGCAACAGTTCCATTCGTTTCAATTGCGATTTCAAATTCATATTTGTGGAGCGCTTCAATAAGCACTCTATCCAGTTGGAGGAGGGGTTCGCCGCCGGTAAGAACAACGAACCTCAACCCAGTAGACTGCGGTTGCCACTTTGCATCGATAGCATTTGCCAGCAAAGCTGCACTGGAGAATTTTCCACCGCCCTGTCCGTCAACGCCAATGAAATTCGTGTCGCAGAACTGGCAGATCGCACTGGACCGATCATCTTCCCAGCCGGACCAAAGATTGCATCCAGAAAATCGGCAGAATACTGCCGCGCGCCCGGTGTGTGATCCTTCGCCTTGCAAAGTATAAAAGATTTCTTTCACAGAGTAGGTCATTGTGGCAGCGGTTCAACCTCTCTCGTTCTGATCGGGTCAGTCAAGCCGTTCTCCTCAAATCCCTTCAGACGGAGTACGCATGAATCGCAAAGGCCACAAGGTACTCCTGTGGGTGAGGGGTCGTAACAACTGCTGGTCAATGAGTAATCGACCCCTAAGGTGAGACCTTTGCGGATGATCTCCGCTTTGGACATCGAAATCAGAGGGGCGTGAATCTTTAGCCGCTGCCGACCTTCTGTACCCGCTTTCGTAGCGAGGTTGGCCATCCGCTCAAACGACTCGATGAATTCCGGCCTGCAATCGGGATAACCGCTATAATCCAGCGCGTTCACTCCCAAGAAAATGTCACTTGCGCCCAACACCTC
>Ga0163152_10008260_pt1 | contig 11167 bp, 13 predicted proteins | sample OliLakLV19MP8IB2_FD_148635 | JGI IMG/M metagenome (GOLD analysis project Ga0163152, IMG submission 148635) | Freshwater microbial mat bacterial communities from Lake Vanda, McMurdo Dry Valleys, Antarctica - Oligotrophic Lake LV.19.MP8.IB-2 | ecosystem: Environmental > Aquatic > Freshwater >...
CGCGAATTCGCAACGAGTTGCCGGCGCCCACGTTGCGAATTCGCGCCTCGACGCTCGTGGACGAAAGTCCGCGCTCCTCGCCGTCGGCGCCGCTGCCCTGGCCAGCGAACACTTCCGTGCGCGAGAACGGGTTGCGATGCTCGGTGACCGTCACGGTGAGCACGAGTCGCTCGTCGCCGGACGCGTCCTCGCCGATGGCCGGCTCGACGCCGAAGCCCACGGTTGAGAAGAGGCCGGTGCGGTAGAGCGCCGCCTGCCCCGCGACGAGCGCCTTGCTGCTGTAGACGTCGCCGGGACCGATGCCGAGCACCTTGCGCACGCGGCGCCGCCCGGTGATCTGGGCGCCGCGGACGTCCACGCGAGCGATCGTGCCTTCGACGACGCGCAGGGTGATCACGCCGCGGTCGATGTCGATGGCCGCCACGCGCGCCGCTTCGTATCCGTCCTCGACGTAGCGCGCGGTGATCGCAGCGGCATCGCGCTCGACGATGCGGAGGTTCGCGGGAGTTCCCGGTTGCGATTCGGCGGACGCGCGAAGAGCGGCCGCGTCGAGAGCAGTGACGCCCTCCAGGCGCAGCTCCGAGACGGGGCCGTACTCCTCAACGCGCACGCGGAGCACACAGCCCTCCTCGGCGGCGACGAGGACGACGCTCGCGCGATCGAACCAGCCGGTCGCGAGAACGGCGCCCTCGAGCTTCGCGAGCGCGAGCGCCGAGACGACATCGCCGGGCTTCACGCCGAGCGCCGCGCGGACTTCGTCGTGGCTCGCGGCCTGCGCGCCCGACACGACAACGGCGGAGACGGGCGCGCCGGCCGGGTCATCGCAAGGCGCGGCGAACGCGGCGCTGCTCGAGAGCAGCGCGAGGACCACCGCGATGCGGCACTGCCAGGCCGGGCTCTCGAAGTTCCGCATGCGCCGGCCCGGATCATCCACCTCCTGCACCCCGCATGAAAATAGTTGAGCGTGAGAGGTGCGGGCCAAACAGGCCTGGCATCCACGACTTTGCCGATTCCCGCGCGCCGCCGACGGCAGATGCAGGGCCGGCGCGGATTTCCGGCGATTCCTGAGTGGTATCATGGAGCCATGGCGCTGGAACGAGAGGACCTGGAGTTCATCGCACGAACGCTCATCACGCCGCTCATCGAGCGGATGGAGGTGGGTTTCGAGGCGTTGCGGGCGGAAACACGAACGGGTCTCGCGGCGGTGCGGACGGAAGCACAAACGGGCGTCGAGGCGTTGCGGTTGGAAACGCGAACGGGGTTCGACCGTCTCGATACGCGACTCGCTCACGTCGACGAGGGGATCGCGCGTCTCGATACGCGACTCGCTCACGTCGACGAGGGGATCGCGCGTCTCGATACGCGACTCGCTCACGTCGACGAGGGGATCGCGCGTCTCGATACGGGGCTCTCGCGGCTGGAAATTCGAATCGATCAGGTGGTCCTGAACACCGGAGCCCACTGGCGCGATCACGAGCGTCGATTGCAGCGGATCGAGCTCTCGCTCCGCGCCAACGGACACGGCACGTCCGACGACGAGGAGGATGAAGAAGAGGAGTAGACGCGCCTGGCCAACGCAAACGGCCCGGGTCTCCCCGGGCCGTTCGTGCGAGCGGTGACTCCGACTACTCGGCGTGCAGTTTCTTGAATTCCTTAGCGAGCGCCGGAACGATCGCAAAGAGATCGCCGACGATGCCGTAGTCGGCCTTCGAGAAGATCGGCGCTTCCTTGTCCTTGTTGATCGCGACGATCACCTTCGAGGTGCGCATTCCGGCGAGGTGCTGGATCGCGCCGGAGATGCCCGCTGCGATGTAGAGCTTCGGCGACACGGTCTTGCCGGTCTGTCCGACCTGCATCGCGTGAGGCGCGTAGCCCGAATCGACCGCGGCGCGCGAGGCGCCGACCGTCGCGGTGGGGCCGATCGCATCGGCGAGCTCCCAGAGCGTCTTGAATGCCGCCGACTCCTTCATCGCGCGGCCGCCCGACACGATGATCTCCGCCTCGGTGAGGTCGGGGCGATCGGAATCGCCCTTCACGACTTCCTTCACCTTGTATTTTGTGGCGGCGAACGTACCGGCGAGCGCCATGACTTCGGCGGCGCCCGACCCGGCCGCGGGCACCGGGAACGTGTTGGGACGCGTCGTCGCGAGCACGACCTCACCCGTGAGCGTCACGGCCGCCGTCACCTTGCCTGCGTAGAACGGCCGGCGTACGACGAGCGCGGACTCCCACTTCGCGTCGATGCAATCGTTCGCGTAGCCGGCGCCGAGGCGGGCGGCGACGCGAGGAAGCGTGTCCTTGCCGATCGCCGACGCCGTTCCGAGAACCGCCGCGGGAGAGACGGCCTTCGCCGCGGTCGCGAGAGCGTTCGTGTAGACCTCGGCGTTGTAGTTCGCGAAGTCCGCCGAATCGACGACGTGGACCTTCGCGACGCCGTACTTGCCGAGCTCCGCGCCGATTCCGGTCACGCCCGAGCCGACGAGAAGCGCATGCACCTGGCCGCCCGTCTTGTCGGCGAGCGACTTCGCGATGCCCGCGAGCTCGAAGGAGTACTTCTTGATCTTGCCGTTCGCGTGTTCCGCAAGGATGAGGATGTCTTTCGCCATGTCAGATCACCTTCGCTTCGTTGCGAAGCGCCTGCACGAGGTTCGCGGCCTGTTCTTCCGGCGTCGCGCCGGCAACCCACTTCACGCTTCCGCGCTCCGCCGGCGGGGCGAACGCGCCGGCCGAGCTGCGACCGCCAATGCCACCCGCGTCCACGCCGAGATCGGCGAGCTTCTTCACGGCGAGCGGCTTCGTCTTGGCCTTCATGATGCCGGGCAGCGGCGCGAACCGCGGCTCGTTCATCTTCCAGTCGCAGCCGACGAACGCGGGGAGCGTGAGCTCCACCACTTCGACGGCGCCACCGCCGACCTTGCGGCGGACGGTGCCGGTCTTCTTGTCGGCGCCCAACTCGAAGCTGCCCGCGATCTGCACCGCGGCCCAGCCGTTGAGCTCCGCCGTCATCGGACCGACGGCCTGCATGTCGTCGTCGATCGCGCGAGCGCCGCCGAAGAGCAAGTCGATGCCTTCCGCCTTCACGGCAGCCGCGAGCGCACGCGCGATGCCGAGCGAGTCCGCCGCGCCGAGCGCGGGGTCGTCGACGTTCACGCCGCGATCGGCGCCCATCGCCATCGCGGTGCGCATGTGGATCTGCACCGTCGACGGGCCCACCGCGAACACGATCACTTCCGAGCCCGCGTTGGCTTCCTTCACCTTGACCGCCGCCTCGATGGCGAACTCGTCGTAGGGGTTGATGATGTATTTGATGTCGGCTGTCTCGATGCCCGAGGCATCGCCCTTGACCTTGATCTTGGTCTCGGTGTCCGGGACTTGCTTGAGCAGGATTCCGATCTTCACGACAGAAGCTCCTTGGCGATGACGACTCGTTGGATCTGGTTGGTTCCTTCGTAGATCTGCATCAGCTTGGCGTCGCGCATCAACTTCTCGACGGGGTATTCCTTGGTGTAGCCGTCCCTAGTCCGCCGAAATGCCCTTGATGACCATCGTTGCGACGCCGTCCGCGACCGCGCCGATGTCGTAGCTGGGCTCCGCACGCTTGCGGCGCTGCAGCACGCGGTGCAGCGAGATCTCGTCGAGCGCGCCGAAGATCGCGCCCATCGCGATGCCCGTGGGGATCGCGCGGTTGAAGATCCCGCGGCGCTGTCCCTCGGAGACGATCGCGGCGAGCTGCTCGAGGTAGCGGTCGAGCATCGCGCCCGGCTTGTACTCGGTGAGGAACTTGTCGGAGAAACGCAGCTCGACGAGCAGCACCTCGGCGAGGTCCGGATCGTCCTCGCACGTCTTCAGGTGGTAGCGGCAGAAGTAGCGGAGACGCTCGCGCGGATCCTCGATCCCCTTGAGGCCCTTCGCGAGGCCGTCGATGACGCCCTGCATGCCCTCCTCGAAGATGGAGATGAGGATGGCGTCCTTGCTCGCGAAGTAGAGGTAGATCGTGCCGTCGGCGACACCGGCCTCGCGCGCGACATCGGAGACGCGCGCGCCCGCGAAGCCTTTCCGCGCGAAGACCTTCATCGCAGCGGCGAGGATTCGCTCTCGCTTTCCAGGGTCGGACTTGGGCCTCGCCATGGGACCGCGACGAGTAACATTGGGGCGCGAGGGTGTCAAAGCGGTTCGCCGGGTTGCTTCCATCCCTCGACCGTCGTTACATCCGCGGCCATGCGCACGCTCGCTCTCGTCATCGCCGTCCTGTTCGCGATTCCGCTGCCCGCATCCGCCGCGAAGATCTACGCCCCGAAGGGGACGCACGAGGCCGGCATCGAGCTCGCGATCGTCGACGACACGTGGGCCGAAGACGGCATCGGTGTCGCGGGCCACTACGAGATGGTGCTCGTGCGCGACGCGGGGCCCGGCCACGTGATGGGCGGCGGCGCCGGACTCTTCGCGACGACGGATGACGAGGATCGCTTCGGCTGCGACCGCGAGGAAACGATCATCTCGGGCGCGGGCCGCGTGCGCTACGTGCTCGGACTCTCGCCGGTCGTGAAGCCGTATGTGGGCATCGGCCTCGGCATCTACGGCATCAGCCGCGACATCGACGACTGCAACCCGGCCGACGAGGACGACGACGACAGCGATCTCGGCATCGGCGTGCCGCTGTCTCTCGGCCTCGACTTCGCGTTCGACGCGTTCAGCTTCGGCATCTCGTTCAACGTGCACGAGACGAGCGCCGGGGACGAGGACGACGAGGACTTCACCCACGTCGGTCTCGGCCTCGGCTGGCGCTTCTGACGGTCCGCGTTGGTGGATCAGGAGACGCAGCGATGGTGCATGGGAGTGCCCTTCCGGAGCGAAAGGACCATTTCCTCCGCTGAGAGTGCCGCGCTTGCGTTGGAAGTCCGATCTCGGAAGCGCACGTCGACGCTGCTCGGTCTCGCCGCAGTCCCAGCGGGTGTCGCTGTTGCCTACGCCATGGCGCAGCCCTTTGCGCGGTGCTCGGTCGAACCTTGCGGAGCGGTCGCGAACGGCTCGCTCGTCGTCGAGTTGTTTTCCGGGCCGGAAGCCGCGATCGGCGCCGTGATGCTGACGGTTTTTCTCTACTGGTCGTGGCGAGCGTCGCGGAGTCTGGTCTGGGCGAACGCGCTCGCCCGCGATTGGGCGAGCCGGAGGGTGGTCGTTTCTCGGTGGGCATCGATGGTCGAAGGACCCGGGTTCACGCCCCCGGTGGAGACTCTCTCCGAGTCGAACGCGCTCTGGACCCTCGATGGGCTACTTCGCCTTTGCGAGCTCGCACGCCTTCGGGTTCTTGTCCTTCGCGCAGATCTCCTGACACTCTTCTTTCGAGATCTTTTCGCAGATCGCGACCGTCTTCTTCTCCCACTCGGCGCAGGCCTCTTTGTCCTTCGTGACCTTGCAGGCGATGCCGCAGTCCTGGCTGTTGCCGTCCGGTCCGAGGCAGATGTCGACGACGGCCGAGCGCCCCTTGCAACCGGAGAGGACAAGAGCCGCAAGCAGAATGGAGAGGGACGCGATCGTTCGCATTGTGCCGACCCTACCGCGTCCGCTCCTCGGGGGATCAGGAGACGATCATTCGCGCGCGGGCCGCGACCCCGAACATCGCGCGCGCTTCCTGCCGCGTCCGGTAGACTCGATCCCATGAGACGGCTTTTCACGGTTTTGATGTTTGTCGCGGCCGGCTGTTCGTCGGGTGCCGATCGTCCAACGGATCCCGGCGTTGCTGTGCACGGGACCTTCGTCTTTTACGGACTCAACGACAACCTCCTCGAGCTCGTCGGAACGGACGGCTCCTACGGCGAGCTCCCTGGCGACGGAGTCATCGGGCCGACGGACGATGGCGCGATCATGCTCGTCAGCAACTCGGTCTACATTCGCGTCCCTGTGCATCCGGTCGATGTCGACGCGCAGACGAGTCGAACGATTGAGCCTTTTGCCGGCATGCCCTTCAGCGGGCTCTTTCGCGACGGGTTGCTCGCTTACAGAGGAAATGACCCAGCCGCACAGGAGGACGTCTGGTGGATCGGGTTCGATGGCACGGACGTCGCTCTCGCGACGACGACGTCCGCTGAGTTCGTCTACACCCGCCGCGAGGATGTCGTCGTGGTGGTTCGAAACGGCGACATTGTCGGTACGTCCATCGACGGTTCGGCTCCCTGGTCACTCGCCTCTTCAGGAGACGTCGAATATCCCGTCCTGCTCACTCCCGGTAACCGCGTTATCTATCTCCGCGAGGGAGGCGGGAGCGCCACCGTTCGCTCGGTCGCTCTCGAGGGCGGGAGCGACGTGCTCCTCACAACCGATTCGGCACCCGCGTACGAGGCTACCGGCGTTGCGAACGATCGCGTCGTCATCGAGGTGGATGGCAACCAATTCGGCGCATTCGGGATTCTCAGCGTGGGCGCGGATGGATCGAATCCCGTAACGCTTGCAGGGCCGGGGTTCGGGTATCGAACGACCGACGTAAATCGGTGTTTTCTCGGCGTGCCTTCTGCCGTCGACTCGCTTCTCGTCGTAGGGGACCGACTCTTCTATCTGGAGCTCGTCGGGGACGCGGCCGTCGATCCACGGCCCTTCGTCCTTCACTCGGTCCCCCTCGACGGCGGTCCCTCGACGAATCTCGGTTTCGTGAGCGTGAACGGAGAAAGGTGCTCTGTCGGCGAAGACATCATCATGAGCCGTGAAGCGGGTGCGGAAATCGAGCGTCTCGATCCCGTGACGGGTGAATCCGTGACGCTGGCTCCGGCGGCCGCATACGCGATCGGGCTCATCGGCGATCGGCTCGTCATTCAGCTGCAGGCGGACGGCGCCATCTACTCGGTGCGTGCAGAGGATGGTGGTGACAGCGTGCGGCTCCTTCCGGACGGCGGTCCGTATGTCTACTTCTACGGTGCTTCCGAGGATGACGCCCTGATGTTGGGTTGTGACGATACGGCCAACAACTGCGATGTTTTCAAAGTCGACCTGCTCAGCGGTGCCGAACGCCAACTCGCCGAAAGCGTTATTGTTGGCTCGATCTTCATGGAGGACGGATGGTTGGTCCACAGCGTCCAGGGTGAGGACGAGCTTGGTTCCGACACGCGGATCTTCGCCGTCGCAATCGACGGCGGCGGCACGCTCGACATCACGCCGCCGGTCGAAGACTTGCCGCAGTACCACGCGTATTTCGGCTTCTTCCGGTAGTTCTTCGGGACTTGGCGACGAGGCGAAGGGCCGTCGGTGTCTCGACGAGCCCTTCGACTCGCTTCGCTCGCTCAGGGTGAAGGGGCTAGAGATCCTTGAGCGCCTCCGTCGGATAGCTGCGGGAATCGGCCTTCGGGACGAACTGCTTCACCTTCCCGTCGGGACCGATGATCACCGCGATCCGTTTCGCACCGCCGCTTGCGCCGGCTTCCGTCGCGCCGTAGGCGAGGCCCATCGCGCGAGTCGTGTCGCACAGCAGCGGGAAGTTGAAGCTGAACTTCTCCGCGAACGCCTTGTTCTCGGCGGGTGTGTCGAACGACGCACCGAGAATCACCGCGTTCTTCGCATCGTACTCAGCCTTGTGGTCGCGGAACCCGCAACCTTCGAGCGTTCAACCGGGGGTGTCGGCCTTCGGATAGAACCAGATCACCGCGTTCTTGCCCGCGAGCTTCGCGAGCGTCCACTCGTTGCCGAGGTGGTCCTTCACCTTGAAGTCGGGCGCGGCGTCTCCTGCCTTCAGCATCGGAACCCTCCTGCTCAGTTTTTGGGGACTTTCTTCCACGCGTCGAGGTATTGCTTCACAGCGGCATCCGTCATCGGATGTTTGATCATCTGCACGAACACGGCGTGCGGGACCGACACGCAGTCCGCCCCGACGAGCGCCGCCTCGAGCACGTGAATCGGCGACTTCGTGCCGGTGACGACGACCTGCGTCGGCATGTCGTAGTTGTTGAACACCTGCAGCGTCTTCTCCACGACGTCGCCGCCGTGCTCGCCGAGCTCGTCGATGCGTCCGATGTTGATCGAGACGTACGACGCGCCCGACTTCGACGCGAGGAGCGCCTGCACCGGCGTGAAGCAATGCGTGCCGTTGGTCTTCACGCCGTCCTGCGCGAGCCGCCGCATCGCGCGCAGCCCCTCACTCGTCAGCGGCAGCTTCACGACCACGTTTTTGTGCAGCTTCGCGATCGAGCGGCCCTCCTCGACGAGCTCCTCCCAGCCTTCGCTCATGGCTTCGACCGACACGGGCCCGCCGGCGATCGCCGCGATGTCCCGCACCGTTTCTTCGAAGCCGCGCGACTCCTTCGCGATGAGCGCCGGGTCGGTGACCACCCCGTCGACGAGGCCCGTGGCGACGGCCTCTTTGATCTGGCCCAGGTGGGCGGACTCCAGAAAGACCTTCATGGTCGCGTTTGTAGCACCCCGTCCCTGCGCTTGACCGTCGAAGATCGTGTGTTACATTGCGCGGCTCTAAAGGCACTTGAGTGGAGGATCGGTTTGGCGAAGGACGACGCGATTGAATTCGACGGCAAAGTGAGCGAGGCCCTCTCGAACGGCATGTACCGCGTCGAGCTGGACAACGGTCACAAGGTCATCGCGTATTTGTCCGGAAAGATGCGGAAGTTCTACATCCGCATCGTCCTCGGTGACCGCGTGCGCGTCGCCGTCTCTCCCTACGATCTGCAGCGCGGCCGCATCGTCTATCGCGAGCGGTAACCGCGTTACTTCTTCGCGGCGAGCCAGCGATCGAACGCGGCCCGCGTGAGTGAATCCGTGAGGTGCGTGTGCACCCGGATTCCGGAGAGCGATCCCTTCTCCGACGCCTGCGACCACACGACTTGTCCAGGCAAGTTCACTGGACGGCCCGCGATCGAGATCTTCACGTTCACGGCGCAGCCTTTGTCGAGCACCTGGCCGCTCGCGGAGAACGAGAGCCCTCCCGCCGACACGTCCCGAAGCGACACGTCGAGGCTGGTGCGCGTGGTCTTGTCGGTGCCCAACCGGACGCCACCGCCGGCCTGGCTTCGCACTTCGACCGACGCGGGGAGCTGGACGCGGAAGCGCGGATGGGCCCGTGGGTGGAGTGGCATCACCCTTCCGTGCAGCAACGGTTACGCCACACGTAACCCCGCGTTAGGACAGTGGTCCTTGGGGATCTAAAGTCGCGGAAAGCGGGGGAGGTGGTGGCGGCAAGCCCCGGTCGGGCGTATTGTTAAAGGGACGGCCATGGCCTCCGATACAGGTGATCCACCGCTCCCAGCGGGGGCGAGGATGACGACGAGGATGTTCTCCCTCCGGGAGGCGAATGCCTTTGTCCCCCGGCTGGGCGAGATCTTCGAAGTCGCGACCGCCGAGCTCGAGGAGGGTCAGCGGCTCGTCGCGGAGCTCGAGGAGCTCGGGCACCCGCCGCCGTCAGGAGGTCCGGTCGACCCCGATCCGGCCGCTCCCGCCGACGTTCGCCGTCGCCAGGCGCGACTGCGCGAAGTGGCGATGCACGTCGCGACGCTCTTCGAGGAGATCGCGGAGATGGGCGCGGAGCTCAAGAGCCCGGAGGGCCTCGTCGACTTCCGCTCGCGACGGCGGGGCACCGCGGTCTACCTCTGCTGGAAGTTCGGGGAGACGGGGATCTCGCACTGGCACGACCTGGAGTCCGGCTTCACGGGCCGCCGCTCGATCGCGGATCCGGCGGAGTTCGAGGGCGACTACCTCCAGTAGAGCGAGCGCGTCGCGGGGCGCGGGATCGCTTCCAGTGCCAGCGCGACGGGGTAGATCCAGCGGGGATCGGTTCCCAGTGAGCGCAGCGCGGCCTGCACGAGGGGGTTCGCCCTCGGCAGCAGCAGCGCGGGACGTGGGCGTACGAGCTGGCGCACGGGACCCGCGCCCGCGACGAAACGCACGTCGATCTCCTCGCACGCGTCGTTCATCACGTGCTCGCGAACGCTCGCGAGGAACTCGCGCTCGCCGGGCGAGAGCGCCGCATCGGCGATCGCGCCGCCATCGAACGGGTGCAGCACGCGACGAAGCCACTCGGCGGCGTCGCGGCGCATGGACGCGAGCGACGCTCGCGCGCGCACGAGCGCTCCGCCCTCCGCACGGCGTGGCGGCGGCGGCCGGAACGACACGCCGATGAGCGCCTGCAAGCGGCCGCGCTCCACCGTGTCGAGCACGGGCACCGCGCCAGGCGGCAGGAGGAACTTTCCGGGCGCCTGTTCGGGGAACAGCGCGACAAGACCACGCGGTGCGGCGGTGCCGGCGAGTGCGTCGAGGTCGTCGATCGAGAAGCGCGGCGCCGCGGTCCCCGCGGGCGCGAGGGCGCGAAAGACCGGCGCGCCGCGCATCGCCGCGCCGCGGAGCTTCTTCCGCGCGGCGGCGAGAACGATCTCGCGCACGCGAGCGTGGCGCGCCTCGGGAATCTGTCCGATCACGCCGGCGACGCGCTCCATCAGGTCGAGCGCGCGCGCGGTGACGGCTTCGAGATGGGGCTCGACCGCTTCACGAAGCGCGGACGGCGGTGGCAACGGCGTGCCGCGAGGAAAGATCGTGCGGCCGTCGACGAGTGCCTCGAAGCAGGGGAGGCCGGGCAAGGCGACGTGCGCGGAAGCGATGCCATCGAGAAGGATCCACACGCGCGCGGTGTCGCCGCTCGTTGGAATCGCGACCCGGCCCGGGAGCGGGCTCACGAAGGCTTCTTCCGCGAGCACGTCGCCGAAGCCCGTCGACACGAGCGGCGAGCCGTCGACGGTGATCGCGGCACGCGCGAACCGCGCGGCGGCCGTGATCGCATCGCGCACCGCGGCGGCGTCGAGCGGCGCACCGGAGATCTCGACCGTCACGCCGCTTCCGGACGCCGCGCCGAAGACGGGGCGTTCGCCGCGCCGCACCTGCAGCACACGCCCACCCGATCGCACGCGGAGCGCGGCATACCCGATGCCCGCGAGCGCGAGCAGCGCGAGATCGCCCGATGACTCGAGCAGGAGCAGTGCCTGATGCCGGGTGGTGTGCGCCACCGCCGGATCGAGCAGAGCGGCGAGCGCGTCCAGCGTCGCCGGCGGAAGCGGAGGTCCGTCGTCGCGGATCGCGACGGCGCGACGGCTGCACACGACGTCGGCGCGCTCGGCACCCGCCGCGAGGGAGCGCCGCACGAGCTCGACCGCGATTTGCGCGGCGCTTTCGAGCTGCGCGCGCGAAA
>Ga0163152_10008262_pt1 | contig 11166 bp, 14 predicted proteins | sample OliLakLV19MP8IB2_FD_148635 | JGI IMG/M metagenome (GOLD analysis project Ga0163152, IMG submission 148635) | Freshwater microbial mat bacterial communities from Lake Vanda, McMurdo Dry Valleys, Antarctica - Oligotrophic Lake LV.19.MP8.IB-2 | ecosystem: Environmental > Aquatic > Freshwater >...
TGCCAGGAACGTACGATACGAGCATCCATGCCATAAACTCCATCCCGGCCCGAATGTGGGCCGACAATGAGTTATCGGCTAAATGGGAGGATGCGCTACTGTAGTACTAACCAGCCGCGACGAAGCAAGGGCGCAGGCGGCCGCGGACAAGCTTCCGCGCGTCGGCGCGGCCAAACACTACGGCGCGGCGCTGAACCAGATTGCACTGAATGATGTCCCCGATCGCTTCGCCGCGGCTGTAAACCGCGCCGGTATGATCGACATACTGGTGAACAACGCACACGAACGAACGATTGACGATTGGAAAACGGTCACGCCGGAGGATTTTTCGCGCGACTTAAACAACTGTGCCGCATTTTTCCTACTTGCACGGCTGTTTCGCGAACACGTCGTCGCACGAAAGGCGTCAGGAAGCGTGATTAATGTCGGCTCGATGTACGGACTCGTAGGCTCTTACCCGCCGGTGTACGAAGGCATCATGGCGGCCAGCCCGGTATCGTATCACGCCACCAAAGGCGCAGTGGTCCACCTGACGCGGCATCTGGCTGTCTACTGGGCGAAGGATGCCGTGCGTGTAAATTGCCTTTGTCCCGGTCCGTTCCCGTTCCCCGACGGTAATCCGGAAATGATCAGGCGACTGAGCGACCGCGTCCCCATGGGGCGCATCGGCCAGGCGTGGGAAGTAAAAGGCGCGGCGGCTTTCCTGGCCAGCAACGCCAGCAGCTATGTCACCGGCCAAATGCTCGTGGTGGATGGCGGCTGGACCGCCTGGTGAACAACTTCGAGCCTCAAGGATCCAATGTGGCCAAGAAACAGGGTAGCGAGACCAATTCTTCGGCAATGCCGCCTTCTATGCCGGCCATCGAGGTCGGCGAGTAGGTGTATAGCTCGGGACAGGGACCGCTCGATCTTTCGAAGCTGTAAATCGTCGGGACAACGATCGAGGAACAAACCGAACTAACGCTGCGAATTGTCCGCGCGGTGCTTGAATCACAGGCTCTTTATAGAAATAGATCACACCGCACCTGAGCAAAAGGCGATGTATTTTTCCAAGTCGACGACAGGGCACGACGCCGTGGCGGTCATTCGAGCGACGGAGGCAGTGTCTTTAAACCCGCTGCCAGTAACGATGCAAACCAATGGCGACGTGTTTTTCACCTCGCCAAGTTTGGCGGCGGTCAGTGCTGCGGCAAGCGCAACGGCAGCGGCAGGTTCGCAAAAGATCCCTTCTTCGCGTGCGAGCCGCGCCTGGGCGGCCCACACCTCGCTATCGTCCATGATGTGCCCCGTTCCGCCCGACGCACGACAAGCGACGATGACTTCGTTACCGTCAAGAACGCTCGCTAACTGCAGGCCGCTGATCTTCGTGGTGCATGTCACCGCGACCGCACGATCAGAACCCTCGCGGAACGGCTTGGCGATGGTGGCGTTGCCGATTGGTTGCACGTAATGGACCGCGATTGACGAGCCGAGCACGCCACGGGCGACCGCCAGGGTCAGCCCGGCGCGAAAGACATGGAGCTGGATGATCTGCTCTCAATCAGCGGCAGTCAGCTCAAGAAGCGGCTGGAAGGCGCGACGCTGATCGTCATTCGGGCGCAGGACATCGATCAACTGGGCGAAGCGGGTAAGGGCAACCTAGCCCGTCAGGTGATGGACACGGCGGTCAGTAACATTGCCAGAGGGATACGGAAGCTGGCGCAGAACGGCGTATCGCGTTTTGTCGTCGTCGCGGATCACGGTCACATCTTCGGCAGGGACAAAGATGAATCGATGCGGATTGACGCGCCGGGGGGCGAGACGGTCGATCTTCATCGCCGTTGCTGGATCGGTCGCGGCGGTGTGACTCCGCCAGGTACGGTGCGTCTGACCGGCGCTGAACTTGGTTATGACACCGATCTCGACTTCGTGTTCCCGTCCGGAACGGGGGGTCTTCAAAGCCGGCGGCGATCTTGGCTATCACCACGGCGGTAGGAGTCTTCAAGAACTGATCGTGCCTGTGCTGGTCGTGGAACTGCCAACGCAAACGAAGACGCCGGCATCAGGGCTGGTTCTGGACGTGAAGGACGTTCCGCAGCGGATCAGCAACCGAACCTTCCGCATCTCCGTAACATTGAACGGCAGTTTGTTCGGCGAAGGCGGTGTGGTGGTCCGCCCATCTCTCGTGACAAAGGATCTTCAGGTTGGGGAGGCCGCGATGGCGCTGGACGCGACGTTCAACCCGACCACTAAATGCGTCACGGTGGAGCCGGGAAAGACCGCCGTGATCATGATGCTGTTGCAGCGGGACGACGTGAAATCGCTCCGTCTTCTGATTGAAGACGCCGGCTCGGGCGCGGCCTTGTATCAGTCGCCCTCGGATGTTCCAGTGGACGTGATGTGATCGGAGACAATTAGTAAGCGTTACGCCAACCTTTCAATTACCCACATCTTTCGCGGCTTGCCGATGAGTGAAAGCAAGCGATGCCACGGGCGGCGTTGCATTCTTCTTCGGACGGAGCCGACTTTATGGGATCATGGATGGAACAGGAGCTTTCGGGGTGCAGTTTTGCCGACAAACGCCTCGGCGACCGGTTTGGCGTGCTGATGCAGCAACTGTCCGAAGGCATCGGCAGGACGATCCCGCTGGCGTGCGGGGACTGGGCCAACACGAAGGCGGCGTATCGGTTTCTCGACAACGATCGCGTGAGCGAGCGGGAGATTCTGGCTGGACACTTTCAAGCGACGCAGGAGCGGTTCGCCGCGGTGGATGGGCCGATCCTTGTGCTGCACGATACGACGGAGTTTTCGTTCACGCGTGAGAACACGCAGGCAGTAGGTTTGACGCGCAAAGTCGCCAGTGGACACAAGGACAAGGACGGTCGGCCGCGGATGCACACGATGTGTGGAATTCTGATGCATTCGAGCCTGGCAGTGACCACCGACGGACTGCCGCTGGGTCTGGCCGGCATCAAGCTGTGGACGCGGAAGAAATTCAAGGGCACCAACGCGCTGGCGGGCCGGGGTCTCGACGGGGCGAAGCACACGGTGAACGCGACGCGCATCCCAATCGAAGAGAAGGAGAGCATCCGCTGGCTGGAGAATGTGCGACAATCGACTGCGAATCTCGGCGACGCTACTCGCTGCGTCCACATCGGCGATCGCGAGAGCGACATTTACGAACTGTTCTGCGAGTGTGAATCACTCGGCACAAACTTCGTGTTCCGAACCTGTGTTGATCGTCGCGCCGAGGATGGCGAGCAGACGGTCGATGAAATGATGGACGAGCAGTGCGTCAAGGGCGTGCATCGCATCGAGGTGATGGATGATAAGGGCAATCCGTCGATCGCCGTGCTGGAGATCAAGTATCACAAGATGACGGTGTGCCCGCCAATCGGAAAGGAGAAGCGCTACGGCAACCTTGAGTTGACGGTGATTCACGCGACCGAGCGTGGAACGCCTAAAGATCGCAAGCCGATCGAGTGGAAGCTGATCACTAATCTGCCCGTGACATGCAAGGCCGATGCGATCGAAAAGCTGGCGTGGTATGCGCTGCGGTGGAAGATCGAAATGTTCCACAAGATTCTCAAGTCCGGCTGCCGGGCCGAAGATTCCAAATTGCGAACAGCCGAGCGGCTGGCGAACCTGATTGCGATGATGTGCATCCTGGCGTGGCGAGTGTTGTGGCTGACGATGCTGAATCGCGTGTCAGGCGATCTGCCGGCGAAACTGGTGTTCACGGACATCGAGATGAAGCTGCTGGAGCATCTCGTGCCGACCAGGAGCGGTTCGAGGAAGAAAACCGTGGGTCGATTCCTGACGCTGCTGGCTCGGCTCGGAGGCTACCTGAATCGAAAGCAAGACCTTCCGCCCGGCAACATGGTCTTGTGGCGCGGCATGTCCAGGCTCACCGACATCCACCTCGGATACTGCTTGGCGAAAGATGTGGGTAATTGAAAGGTTCGCATAACGCTCACCTAACGAACGACCCCCGCAGCACCGGCAAGGCTGTGTTCGAAGAGCACTTGCCACTCGATCTGCTGCAGGGCAACGAGGATGTCGTGGCGCGCGTCAGCCGGAATGCTGTCGGGCGTTTGGTTATGAACCGCTTCGACGACATCCACAAACCCGTGCGCGTCAAAATCGCCGAGCGTAAGTTTCATGATCGATTTGTCCGCCGGGCTGGCGTTGATGACATCGACCGCCTGGCGCGAGATGGCGGCCAGCGCCGGGTGGCCGCGGCATTTGTTGAGCCAGTATTTGCTGTTCCAGAAATCGCCCTCTCTCCGGTGCATGATGGCGTGCCAGTAGCTGCCGGTGGGGGTATCGATCGCCTGGCTGAGTTGGTGGCTTTCGGCGAGGTAGTCGTGACGAAGCCACAGTGCCGCCAGCACGGCGGCGGCATCACACGGGGAGGTTTTCCCGCGCGATAGGACCGTCTCCGGGTTCAACGCCCCAAGCAGCTCGGCGGCGCGGGGATTGCCGGGCTGGCGGACGACTAACTTTCGATAGACGATCGATGAATGGAGGGAGAGCGCTTCGGCGGCGTTGGCGGCGAGGCTCGAAAGAAGTTGTGCGTCGGGTACCATAGTGGTTTGAAGATTTCGGGCGTCGACGTCCGATAATGACAGAGGAATCGATTCTTAGAAAGAGGAATTCAATGCGCCACGCATGGATGCTGGGTGTTACGAGTCTCGCCATCGCCGCCGGTTGCACGCAGCGGCCGCCGCCGTTTATTACGAATGATAAGGCCCTTCGCAAGCCGTCGACCGAGTTGGCCGCCGACTCGGTGAAGCGGTTTCCTTATAAAACCGACGCCGAAAAAGGGGGCGAAGCCGTCGCCCGGGCGCAGGTGGGCAACACCGCCAACTGGATGGAGATCGTCAACCTTTCCGACAAGGATTGGGGCGACGTCGAGATCTGGATCAACAAAAACTGGGTCGTGTTCCTGCCCGCGATGGAACGCGGCAAGCTCAAGCGCATTCCGTTCTCGGCGATTTTCAACGACAAGGGAAACACATTTCCCACATCAACCAAGACCGAACGGCTGGAACTGGTTGAGTTGCTGCGTGACGGCAAGATGTACACCGTTCGATTGCAACTGGCGGATTGATCGTTGTTAAAGCGCCGCTTCGCCGGGCCAACTAATGTATCAAAAACCGCCGGCGCGTTATCAGACGATCGAGTCTGACGCGCCGGCGGTTTGTGCACATTGGGATGGCAGGATCGCGTGAAACGCCGCACTCGGGCTTGGAGATGCCGCGGGTCAATCGTACATCCACGATGCCGTCGAGCCGACGTATGAACAGGTGGATGTGTGAATGTCCGAGTTTATACGTTCTGGGCCGGCGACGTGGTCGGGGGTGTTTGAGTGGAGGCGTCTGTGGCGATCGAACCGGATCAATCCGCGGTGGCTGAACGCGATGCGTCAAGCTGGCCGCGTGAGGTCGACATGATTTTGTCGGCGATGGATGCGGCCGTTTCGTCTCCGTCTTCATCGCCGTCGATGGGAACATCGGCCGATCGACGGTCATCGTCGCGGCATTCTTACCGCACGCAGGCCACGCTCAAGCTCTACGCCGACCCCGCCGACGCCGCGCCGCGCGTCCTTTACACCCGCGACGCCGACACCCGGTGCGCCGGCTTCATCACGCAACACCTGCTCCCGCTGGGCTACGGCGGGTGGGTGACGATCGTGGTGCCCAACGGCGAAGAAATCCACGCCGAATGCACCATTTACCGGTGCCGCAAGACCGTGCAGGGTTGGCACGAAGGCGCGATGCGCTTCAACCGCGACGTGTGGCAGTTTGCCTCCGACAATGAAGGCGCGCTCAGCCCGCAGCCATGCCGGGGGCTTCGGTTGGCGCAGTGAACGGGTTCATCAGCGCCCCAATCACCGCGCCGACGCCTGCGTGGTTGGCGCCTTGGATTTGCTCCATTGGACCGCTGCCAGTTCGCCTTGCCGCGCGTAATCAATGGATTCACCCAATACCCGGGCCGCTTCCTGCGGCGCGTGGAATCCCATGGAGTTCTCGGCATTGACGAAATCCAGCCGCCATTGAGCACGGCGCTGCAGCTCGCAGGCGTGTTTGAGCTGCTCGTCACTCGCGCCGGCGGCCTTTGCTGCGACGACGGCGCTGATCAACCCGTCTATTGCTGTGCCGGCACGCTTCATGAGGGCGTAATTGCGATCCTGAATGGTCTGCACGCGTGCGGCGAGTTCAGTCTCCTCGACATGATGGCACGGTTGACAAGACCGCGCGATATTGAGCATCGGGCTGCGCACCCAGTGGTCGCTCACCTTCATGGCGCCTTCGCGCGTGTATGGCATATGGCAGTCGGCGCACGCAACGCCCGAGCGCGCGTGGATGCCCTGGCTCCACATTTCAAACTCCGGATGCTGGGCCTTTAGAATCGACGCGCCGGTTTCGGCATGTTTGAAGTCGGAAAACGGCGTGCCGTCGGCAAACTTCAGGTTGTTGTAATGCTCTTCAATCTCGTCGGCTTTCAGGCCGTTGGCCCAGGGGAAGAACAACGTGGTCTTCGGGCCGCAGTAGTATTCGACGTGGCATTGGGCGCACGCGAAGCTGCGCATCTCCTGGCGCGAGGCGTCGACGTTGGGATCGTATGCCAGCTTGCGATCGCCTTTGCGCCAGCGCTCAATGCTGGGCAGATGCGCCGTGGGTTTGTTCGACGCGGCCAGCGCCGCGATGCCGTGAACGAAACCGGGGCGGGTGACGCGCAGTTCCATGTTCGAGGGGTCATGACAATCGACGCACGAAACCGGGTGTGCTTCGCCGAGGTGCGCCGCTAGTGCCTGCTGCGTGGTGGCGGGCTTTCCGTCGGCGGGCCTCGGTTCGCCGGCGGCAGCGGGGCTGCCGTCGGGCGTTTTGAGCAGTTCGGCGTGGGCGTCGACGTACGAAAGCTTGCCCATCAACTCAAACCCCTTCATCACCGCCGGCCAGTCGAAGCCGTTGGCGTCGGCAAGTTGCTTGCCTTCGGATTCCAAGCCCACGCGGCGCCAGGTGGGGGTGATCGATGCGTGACAATGCAGGCAGGCGCCGGTTTGCGGCTTTTTGGTGACGCGCTCGGTCTGTTCCTGATCGTAAAGCATGTACGCATGCCCCCTGCGGTCCCGAAAATCAACGCTAAACGAGTAACCGAGGAACATGCGTTTCAGCCACGGGTCGCGTTCGATGCGTGATTCGGGAATCGGCCCGTCCGACCCGCCGTAGCGGGTGCGCGTCTTGTCAACCGTGCGCGAGTATCCATCCAACTGACGCGGCCAGTTGGTGCCCCACACTTTCGGATCGGTCGTGTTGTTGTCGACGTTCACCAGTTTGAGATAGGGGTTCTTCGCTTCCTGCTTGCGCGTGAAAATGTTCACCAGCATATACGCCACGCCGGCCGTAATCAGCGCCGTCAGGATGACTGTGGCCACAAAGGGTACGACGGTTCTTCGCGCATTTTGATCCGACATCGGAGAGTCCTCTCAATCACGGTCAACGAAGTGACCGTGCTGCCAAATTCTGCTTCATTTCACCGGACCGTGCCCCACGCCTTGATGGCAATGGATACATCGGACAGCATCTTCTGCTGTCTTGCTGCCGGCGAGAATTTCATGCACCAGGTCACCGTGACACCGCAGACAGTTTCCCTGCACGATCTGGGCGTTGTGCGGCTTGATCATGATCGGCTCGTGAAAATCCTGCAGCGTGAAGCCCTTGCTGTGGTGGTAGCCGTTGGATGCCTTTGTCATGTACTTGCCGACAAAATCAACCGGCACATGGCAATCGTTGCAGGTTGCGACGGCGTGATGCGAGCCTTTCAGCCAGCCGTCGTACTGCTCATTCATGATGTGGCAGTTGGCGCAGGCGTTGGGGTCATTGCTCAAATATGCAAGCCCCTCGGCATAGCTAAAGGTGAAAAGCCCCAGGCCCAGCGCCGCGCCCAGGGGAATCGCGATGGCGATCCAGGGTCGAAGTGAAAATCCGCGCGGCGCGGTTGGCATGTTGATCCTCGTCCACAATTCCAAGTTCAAAACGTAAACGTCACCGCAGCGTAAGCATAGTCGATGTCATCGTCGGGGCCGTTGGTTTCGTTAATGAAATCGCCGACGAAAAAGTGGCTGTAGCCGACGTACACCTGCGTGTGACGATCGATCTGCCACGTCAGCAGCAGATCAATTTCCGACCCGATGAACTTGGCGTCGGTTCCGGTATCCGCCCTCAGCACCGAACCAGAGGCCGCATAGAGCGCATCATCATCGCTGGCGCGGCAGAAGTAATGGTAATCGCTGCGTAATGTGAGCTTCTTGGCGTAGGCATGATTCTGAAGCAGCGTCAGCTCGATGCCCAGATGCAGATCGACAATATTCTGCCGGCCGACGACGTCGATGTAGCCGAAGAACAGGTGGCCGGTGGGGAAGAGCTGGTTGAACGTCTCTGTATCGGAATCGTTCGGGTCATCGTCGCCGCTGGCATAATCGAAACCAATGAACGGCCGCGGGGTGCAGGCGACGTCGGCGAAGGTGTAGCCGGCTTCGGTCGCAATGGAATACGCGGAGATATCGCCACTGCCGCTGTTGCCGAATTGATAGGCGAGTTCGATGTCGTAATCGAATGGTTTGGGCGCGGCGCTAAGTCTGCCGCCGATCGTGTATGTATCGGTATCGAGATCGGCCCCGTCATCGACTTGTGCTTGCTTCCACAGGCCCAGTGCGAATGCTTCGAACCTTGCGCTTCCGGGCAAGCACCTCTCCGGCACGCCGAACGTCGCGTAGATCCCGCCGAAAGTTGTGTCGCCGTCGCCAGAGTTGCATTCTTCCTTTTCGACGATCACCGGACGAACGAGGAATGCATCGATCGTGTGCTTCTTGCCCACTTGATACGACACTTTGCCGCCTTCAAACGTGCGGCGGACGTTGGTCCAATCCAGCGGGCCGATCAGACGCTGCGCGCCATAGATCAAATCCTGCCGGCCGACGCGGATGGTCGCGGCGTCCTCGCCGGACGGCAGTTTTACATCGATGAATAGTTGCTGAAGATCGGCCTCATCGGCATCGGTCGGACGCGGCTCAATGCTGGTCGCCGACGGCGTGGGTTCTCGGCCGTCGTCGACGAGAGAGGACTTTCCCTGGACGAAGACTCGAATGTTCGGCCCGAAGTGCGCATCAAGATGAAGCAGGTAGCGTTGAAGCGCATAGCCCCAGTCATTCTCAACCGCGCCGAAGTTCTCGTTGGAAAAATACTCGTATCGATAGCGTACTTGCCCGCCGAGCGAGAGATACCAGTCGTCCGGACCGAGTGAGATGTACTTGAGCGCGTCAAACGGATCGGAGCGGTTGGCCGAGTCTTTGAGATATGAATAATTCTCATTCCACCGCACTGGCGTATACGCCGGTGGGGCGGGCGCTGTGGTGTTCGGCGCGGGAACAGTTTGTCCTTTGGTGGTGGCGAGGCAGGTTACAAGAACTGTCAAGGCGGTGACGGCCTTCACGAATCCTCCTTTTGACCGACCGGATTATCCAATGAAGGCGATGAGAAGCAAGCGAATCACTCAGTTGTGCCAGCGTCATTTTGTCGCGGACACGGAGTAGATCCACCACCGCTGTTTCGGCTTGTTTCGATTCTTCGCCTGCCGTTCGCAATATAAAGTGAAGCACTGTCCGGATTCGGTTTTGATTTCGTGCCAATGCCGTCGCAAATAGAGTTCGCCGCGGTCGCGGGAGCTTGTTTTCCAGCTTCGCGCCACGCCGGCGAGGGTGTATTTGGTTTTTCTCCAGAAGAATCGCGACGGCAACCCCGGTTCGCCGCGCGACATGGCGCCGGCGTCGAACGTGCCGGCGACGGGTTCGATCGGTTCGCTGATGAACTGCGGCAGTTCCGCGCCCATGCGGGCCATCGTACCAGCGCCTGACCGTTAGGCCGCGCCCGCCAGCCGTTTGAGCTGTCGCCGCTGCATCAGGCTGCTGAGCAGCTCGAGTTGTACGCGAAGCGGGGTCTTCTTCTCGGCGGCTTGAACGATCGGGGCAGTTTCGAGGCGTTCGCTCCTTCGCGCGTCAGAAGCAGGAAGCACCCCGCCGATATCGGGTTCCGGCCCGGGCTTCGTAAAACCAAGGGCCTTGCCCCATCACTGAAGCAAGGCCCAATCGAAACCGCTGTTGGCATTTTGCCTGAGTAAAAACCGCTACGCGGCCGCGCTGAGCTTGCGGAGTTGCTTGCGCTGAAGCGTGGCACTGAGCGATTCAAGGCTCTTGTGCAGGTTGCTTTTCTTGTCGGTCACTTCCAGCGTGAACGCCGTGGTGCCGGTGGGCAACTTTTGTTGGCCAACGACAGTGAGCGTGCCCTGGGCATAAAGCCCGTCGACGGTGAGGTTGATCGAAACCTGCGCGCCATTGGTCAGCGGCTGCTGGGTGATGACCGAGAGGCCCTCTTCGCCGATGTCGGCCAACTGGCAGTTGATCTGCTTATCAACCGTCAGGCGAATGTCCTGCGATAGCGCGCTGATGCGGAAGGTTTCGTTGTCGCCGGCCGGCGTGGGGTCACCAGTCGTTTGGATGTTGATCACGCTGTTGCCGCCGTCGTTGCTCAGTTTGGTGATCGAAACGTTCTGCGAATGAAACTTGCCGCGCCAGTTGGCGAACAGCGTGGTCTTTCCACCGGCCTTGAGTTCGACGTTGTGCGGAAACTGCACGGTGGCGGTGTTGTCATAAGTATCAAGCACCTTGCCCGGCGAAAGCACGCGGGTGGTGCCGTTCTGGAAGAAAGTGAGATAGCACGAGCTGTTGGGGGTCAACATGACAGGCTCCTGTTGGTTTGAGGCGAGGAGAAAGTTTTATCGCTGCAACCCTTCATCGGCACTTTCCGGCTTTTTTGGATGCCAGGCCCTTTCAGGTGCGCTGGTCCGCAGATTTGCGGACGTTGATTCGGTGGCGAAATCCAGCGATGAGAAGGCTCACAAGCTCACTGCCCCGTGACGCCTGCACAGATTGTAACTTCTATACCGTTTCGACCCTTTGCTGCGAAAATAGTGAAAGTGCCCGCTTTTTATGTTGCCTCCCCCGCCACTTCCGCTAGGCTATGCCGCTGAGGCAAATGAGTCAGGTTCGCCGCTAAACTACGGGGCGATAATGGATTTTGGAGGAGAGGATGCAGCCCACGGCTCGCGCTCGACGTGTACTTGCGC
>Ga0163152_10008263_pt1 | contig 11166 bp, 7 predicted proteins | sample OliLakLV19MP8IB2_FD_148635 | JGI IMG/M metagenome (GOLD analysis project Ga0163152, IMG submission 148635) | Freshwater microbial mat bacterial communities from Lake Vanda, McMurdo Dry Valleys, Antarctica - Oligotrophic Lake LV.19.MP8.IB-2 | ecosystem: Environmental > Aquatic > Freshwater > Lake...
CTCACTCATTTTCTCCTCCCTCCCAGCCCAACGGTCTCTCATCCCGCCACCAATCAGCAACCAACACCGGGTCTCCCGGGTCGTCCGAAGAGGAGTTTCTGGAGAGAATGTCATCATCAAGCTTGCGCGCGGCAAGAAGCAGGGCAAGGTAACGATCACCACTTCCAGCGATACGAGCTTTGCCGATCTAGAATCGAACGACTATCTTTTCGCTGAAATCGTTCACATTGACGACGAGCAGAAATTCATCCATGTACCGGTATCCCCCTCGCATTCCGGCATCGGCGGCGTACCCCTTGCGAAAAAGTCTTTGGCCGAAATCGGTCTTCAGGTCTCTACCGGTCCGGTCGTCGATTTTCGGCACAAAGAATTCTTGAGAGCGCAGCCTGAGAGCGGCGCCGTGCCGCTTCTCTATCCGGCGCATTTTTCCAACGGCGCTTTGGAATGGCCCCGGCAGTCTAAGAAGCCAAACGCGATCGTCAACAACGCCGAGACCAAAAAATGGCTATACCCGAACGGGGCCTACACGGTTGTGCGCCGGTTTTCCTCCAAGGAAGAGCGCCGGCGAGTTGTGGCGCACGTAGTTAAACCCGGCGCTTTCAAGGGCACCGCTATCGGCTTTGAAAATCACCTCAATGTATTCCACTCTGGGAAGAAGGGTATCGACACGAACGTCGCTCATGGCCTTTCCTTGTTTCTGAATTCTACCGCCGTAGACGATTACTTCCGCCGCTTCAGCGGCCATACGCAGGTCAACGCGACGGATCTGCGGCTTTTGCGCTACCCGGAGGTTGCGGAGTTAGAACTGCTCGGGCAGTGGAGCCGGATGCAGGACCATCTCACGCAGGAGACAATCGACGCGAAGGTGGAGGCGGTGAGTGGCGGAAGAAAATAAAATCGCCGACGCGCTGCAAGTTCTTGAAAATCTTGGAATGCCACGGGCGCAGCAGAACGAGCGGTCGGCATTGTGCTTGCTCGCGCTGTTGCATTTGAAAAAGGGAAAGCCCTGGTCTGGTGCGAAAAACCCGCTTGTCGGGATCACTCCGATGATGGAGTTTGCGCGGGACCACTACGACAAGCGGTACGCGCCAAACACGCGCGAAACCTTCCGGCGTCAGACCATCCACCAATTGGTGGCCGCCGGCATCGCGCTCTACAATCCGGATGATCCGGCGAGACCCGTGAACAGTTCAAAGGCGGTCTACCAGATAGAGCCCGGACACCCTCACCCTTTTGCGCTCGTTCGGCACGGCCGCATGGAATAAGAACCTCGCGAAATATTTGAAGACGCGGAAAACGCCTTCCGCCCGCTATGCCAAGGAACGGGAGATGAAAAAGCTTCCGGTGAAGCTGGTCACGGGAGAAACTATCCGTCTTAGCCCAGGCGCTCACAGCCAGCTCATCAAGGCGATCATCGAGGAGTTCGCTCCGCGTTTCGTACCCGGCGGCATTTTGATCTATGCCGGGGATACAGGCGACAAGTGGGGATACTTCGATAAGGAACTGCTGGCTAAGCTGGGCGCCGCTGTTGACGGCCACGGGAAGATGCCCGACGTGGTGCTTTATTACCCGGAGCGGGAATGGCTCTTGCTCGCAGAATCCGTCACAAGCCACGGCCCCGTGGATGGCAAGCGCCATGAAGAACTTGCCCGGTTATTTGAGAAATCGAAGGCAGGCCTGGTTTACGTCACCGCGTTTCCGTCAAGGGCCATCATGGCCCGTTATCTTGGAGAAATCGCGTGGGAGACGGAGGTCTGGTGCGCCGACGCGCCCTCGCACCTCATCCATTTCAACGGCGCGAGGTTCTTAGGGCCATACGCTTGAGATTCACACCGCCAAGCTAATTGAGAAAATAAGTACGGTAAAGCGTGTCGCGCTGTTTGGGAATGAAGCCGGCGTCACGGATGATGTGGCGGAGATCTTCTTCCGTGGCGGAGAATCGGGCGCCCGCTTGCGACACCACATTCTCCTCGATCATGATACTGCCGACATCGTTGCCGCCGAAGCGGAGGCCGGTCTGACAAACCTTCAAACCCTGGGTCACCCAGGAGGTCTGCACGTTTATTATGTTATCCAGATAAAGGCGGGAGATGGCGAGTGTCTTAAGAAACTCCACGCTAGTAGCTTCCTCTTTGACGAAGCGGCCGAGCGAAGTGTTATCGCGCTGAAAACTCCACGGTATGAACGCGGTGAATCCGCCGGTTTCATCCTGTAAGTCTCGGAGTACCTGTAAGTGATGAACTCTATGTTCAACCGTCTCGCCGCAGCCCCACATCATGGTAGCCGTGGTGCGGACGCCGAGCTTATGGGCGGCGCGGTGGACGCTCAGCCATTCTTCGGTGTTGCATTTAAGGCGGGCGATACGCTGGCGGACTTCGTCGTGAAGAATTTCGGCGCCGGCGCCGGGAATGGAATCGAGGCCGGAATCGCGGAGCCGGGCAATCGTGTCGCTGATGGAAATGTTAGAAATCTGGGCGATATTCAGGATTTCCGGTGCGGAAAGCACGTGGAGGTGGATCTTGAAGTTTTGCTTAATGGAGCGGAAAAGATCTTCGTACCACTCGATGGGAAGGTCGGGGTGAAGTCCGCCTTGCATCAGGACGCCGGTGCCGCCCAGATCGAGCGTTTCCTGGATCTTCTGGTAAATGACTTCTTTGGCGTGGACGTAGGCTTCGTCGTGACCTTTGGGGCGGTAGAAGGCGCAGAAGCTGCAGAACTCGGTGCAGACGTTGGTGTAATTGACGTTGCGGTCAATTATATAACTAGCGATGTTATGCGGATGAAGCTTTCGCCGTAACTGGTCGGCTTCCATGCCAATGCCGATGAGGTCATGCGAACGGAACATGTCGAGGGCTTGAGGGTGAGTCAGCACTTATTTGACCTCCAGAGCGGGTTCGAGCGTGGCGGCGTAGTCGAGGTAGGTTTGCATGCCCTTATATTCATTGTCGCCGAGACGATAGCGAATGTGTTGGGTGAGGTAGGTGTGAATGAGGTCCGGGGGAAGGCGGCGCTGGGCGGCCTGCCCGGCGACGATGGTGGCGATGTGGCGTTCGCCATAATCGAGGGATTCGAGGAAATGCTGGGAATTGGCGGGGGTAATGAATCGGGGATGGCCGCACCAGACGGCGAAGACCATGGGCAGGCCGGTGAGTTCCTTCCATTCCTGGCCGAGGTCGAGAGTGAGAAACGGGAGAACGGCGGGGTCGAGGTAGAGCGCGGGATCGCCGATGATGAGAGCGGCGTCGTTGTCGGCGAGCATTTCGATGAGGACGGGTTCGGCGACGGTGATAGCGGGGTGAGAGTCGAATTTACGGCTGAGGATGACGCGGGCGAGCATGACGGAAGTGCGCGAGCCGCGGTCGACGGCGAGGGAGCGGATTTCGCCAGGCGGTACTTTGGAAATAAGGAGGATGGAGCGGACGGGGCCATCGCAGGCGATGCCGACGCCGGGTACATTGGCGAGGGACTGACGGGCCATCTCGACGACGGGGAGCAGTCCAATGTCGGCCAGGCCGGATTGGACGCGGTCGGCGCCTTCGGAGGGAAGGCAGTAGTCCAAGAGAAACGGGTGGCGCCGGCGGCTGTTTTCCAGGCCCCAAATAAGGGGGACCGTATTGAGATAAGAAATCACGGCGACGCGTGGACGAGCGGGGTCGGAATGCATCTTAATAAAACGAGTGACTGCATTCATTTTAGCGTAGCGGCGGGCGCGTGCCACGGGTAAACAATCGAAGCGCGTTTAAAATGCGCAAGTGCTACAGATTTAGTGAGTTACAGCCGATAAGAGCAGAAGGGATCGGGTAGACAGTCGCGCCGATCTGATGCTAAGGTGGCAAAGGATGGACCCGCTCGCGTCCCCGCGGTAACCCAAGAGGAATAAGCATGGAATTCAGTTGGAAGCTCACGATGAGAATGAAGATATCATTATTGGTGGCTGGATCGGTTGCTAGTTGCTTTGGGCAATTGCCGGTGCAGTTCAATCAGGCGCCATCGCGGTCGCTCGGGCATCCAAAACTGCAGTTGGTGACGGCGGCGCCGAACTTTGTGGACGGGCGGGAGTTAAACGCGGCGATAGGAGTGGCGGTGGATACAGGGGTGACGCCAGCCACACTTTACGTGGCGGACACCAACAATAATCGGGTGTTGGCGTGGCGGAACGCACGGGCGGTGACGGGAAGTAGAGCGGATTTTGTCATTGGTCAGAACGATTTATTTTCGACGGCGGGATTAGGACCTGGGACCGTGAATTCCACTGGATTGCGGTCGCCGACGGGAATGACCGTGGACGGACGGGGAAACCTGTATGTCATCGACACGGGGAACAACCGGGTCCTGCGCTATCCGCGAACCTCGGGGCAGTCCGGGGAGCTGATCCAGCCTAATTTGGTGATCGGGCAGCCGTCGTTTTCGACGAACCAGCCCAATCAGGGGAATCCGGCGCCTTCGGCGAAAACTTTGTTTTTTTCGAGTGGATCGACAACATTCACGGCATCGCTGACCGTTGACGCGGGCGGGAATTTGTGGATTGTCGATCCGGGCAACGCGCGAGTACTGCGCTACCCGGCTTCGGCCTTGGGAGATTCGGCGTTTAATGGGCCGGACGCGGATCTGGTGATCGGGCAGGCGGGAATGACGCAGACGCAGACCGTGGACTGGGGCCGGGGGGAGAGCCGTCTATTGAAGAGCGCCATTCGGGAGCCATCGGCGGTTGGATTCGACACAGGCGGACGGCTGTTGGTCACCGACGGGGCCAACCGGTTAGTGGTCTACGCGCCTCCGTTCCGGAGCGGAATGGACGCGGCGCGTTTGGCGGGGCTTGCCGTTAACGTACAGGGTCAGCCGCCACGCCCGGCGGTGAATGAATATACGCTCTTTGGTCCGGAAGGAGTTTTTGCCAACAGCGCCGGGATATTTGTGGTGGAGAGCCAAACGCACCGGATTGTGCGCTTTGATCCATTTGAACAGTGGCCGAACGAAACGGAACTATTGCCATCGCCCCCGGCGAAGGCAGTTTTTGGACAGCCGGATCTGTTGAGCTTCCGGGCAAACCGGGGCGGGCTGGAATCGAGTGAGAATGGATTTCAATCGCCGACGGGAGCGGCGGTAGCGAATGGCGAACTTTTTGTCGCCGATAGCGGGAACAATCGTTTATTGGTAATGCCAATCAATGGCGGAAACATCCTTCCGGCCGCGCGCGTAATTGGCCAGTTAGGGTTCAACTACCGGTCGGTGAATTTGGCGGAAGGCGGCGGCTTGTTTCTAGCGGGTGGGTCGACAGGCATCGCCGGCGGCGGTAACGTCTTTATCGGTGGAGCGGTGGTCATAGACCGGGCTTCGAATCCGCCTCGTCTATATATATCGGATACGTTTAATAACCGCGTTTTAGGATTCGCCGACGCTCGGGTGGTGAAACCGGGCGACCAGGCGGACGTAATTATCGGGCAAGTGAACCAGTTTGAAACCAAAGTCAATTCTCCGACGGCGAACGTCGATCAGGTAACCGATCAGGGACTGCTGGTGCCGGTTGGCGTGGCGGTGGACCCGAACGGAAACTTGTATGTGGCCGACTCCGGGAATGGGCGAGTCTTACGATTTGCGCGGCCGTTTGACCAGCCTCAAAAAGTTGGGCAGCGGGCGAATCTGGTGCTGGGGCAGTCTGGATTCAATATCAAGATCACCGATCCGACGCAGCGGAACATGTCGCGGCCGTATGGCCTGGCGTTTTCGGTGGACGGGCAGTTGCTTGTTTCCGATTTGGCGCATAACCGGGTGCTATTGTTCCGGCGGGCGCCGACCGGGGACTTTTCAAATGGGCAGGCCGCATCGACGGTTTTCGGTCAGCGGGACTACGTTTCATCGGCGCCGGCTTCGGAAGAAACTCGTTTCAATGCCCCCATGCATATTGCGACCGACACCGATGACCGGCTGTATGTTTGCGACCCCGGCAACCGGCGAGTCGCGATTTTCGACCGTGTTTTATCGGCCACGAACAACCCGGCGCCGGCCATCACGCTGACGATCGCGGAGAGTCTGAACGATCGGCTCGGATTTGTCCAGGGCATTAATGTGAGTCCGAGAACCGGGGAAATCTGGGTCGCGGATACGGGAAATAACCGGGTTTTGCGATACCCGCGGTTTGACGTTCTAACACTAACTCCCGCGCCGAATTATCGTATCTCGACCACCCTGCCGCTGGCGGTTTCCATTGATGCTTTTGACAACCTCCTGATTGCGGAGGGATCGAACCGGGTGGCGTTTCACTTTCCGGGATTGACGGCGATCAGCGCGGCGCACTTCTTGCGGCGGCGGATTTCTCCAGGAATGGTGGCGGCGATGTATCCGCTGGGGATCCGGTTTGGCGAAGAGACGGTGACGGCGCCGGGTTATCCATTGCCCACGGATTTGGCGGACCTTCAGCTCCTGGTGGATGAGACTCCGGCGCCGCTGTACTTTGTATCTCCGGGACAGATTAACTTCTATGTGCCGATGAGGTTGGAGGCGGGAACACAGGCGACGTTCATCGTGCAACGGAAATCGAATGGGCAAATCCTTTCGAGCGGCATCCTGGACGTAGGGACGGCGACGCCGGCATTTTTCACGACGACGCAGAATGGCCAGGGCCAGATAGCGGCGTTGAATGAAGACAACACGGTGAACACGAATACGAACGGGATTGAGCGGGGTAAAGTGATCCAGTTGTACGCGACGGGGCAGGGCGTTGTGGATAACGCACCACCCGATGGAACTCCGCCGACCGGTGTTGTGCCGACCAGAGACTTGCCGCGCGTGATTATCGGAAGCGGCTTCGTTGCGGATAGCGATATTCTGTATTCGGGCTTAGCGCCGGGGCTGGTGGGAGTTTGGCAGATCAATGTGAAGGTGCCGATGACCGTCCCGCCCGGTTCGATGACGGATGTGGTGGTTACGATGCGGAGTATTCCGTCCAATCAGCCGGAAGGCGGGGGCGGAGTGATCCGGACGGTCATCGCGGTTAAGTAATAAGCCTACGGCGCGATGGCCAGTTTCACCTCGTTGCTGGTGAAGCCGGCGGCGGTAAGTGAGACTGGCTGGTCGCCCGATGGCACGGCGGCGTCGACGCGAATGTTGATCTGATGGAGACCGGTGAAGCCCGGAGCGAGGCCGCTGAAGAGTACTTCGGCTGACCTGCCGCCGACTTGGGCGGTCACCGATGTGGCCGTACCGAGGCCGGTACCGTAGATCTCGAAAATGCGCGATCCGCGGTCGATAGCGGCGGCGCGTCCGGTGGCGGCGTCAAAGAATATCCCCGGTTGAACGGCAAGCAGAGGGACACTGGCGGAAGCGGAACCGAGCGTGGTCTGGACCCGAATACTGGCGACGGCGGAGGTTTGCGTGAGTTGGGGCACGGCGAAGTTGATTTGCCGGTCATCGGCGTAAAAGACTTGCGCTGGCAGACCCTCGATAGTGACTTTGGCTTCGGCGAGGTTAGCGCCGAAGATAGTGGCGATGCCGCCGGGGGTGATGCCTGGGCGGAACGAAGCGGCGTTGACGACGGCGGAGGCGGCGAAAGCCGGCCGGCCAAGCGCGATGGCCTGGGCGACAGGGCTCGGGGATCCTTCAATGGTGAAGCGAAGAATCTGGGCGGGGTCGGCGGAAGTCGTCCATTGAAACGTCGCTCGACCGTCGGAGCCGGTTAACGCCGAAGTTGGAATGGCGGCGCCGCCGGTTGCAAGGATTCGAACATTGGGGTAGGGAAGATCGTTGGCGTCGGTTAGTTTGATGACGATGGGGTTCGGGAGGGGCTGGCCGGGCGCCGCGATCTGGCGGTCGCCGGCAAGAATCCGGAGGGTGAGGGCGGAGGGCTCGGCGATCTGGAGCCGGGCTTCGGTGGACATGTACTCGCTCGCGTCTAGGGGCTCGGCGCGGATAAACTCAACGCCCGGCCGAATCGTTCTGAAACTGGCAGTGGCGGAGCGAGCGCCGGCGCGGATGACAATCGACGCGGAACCGTCGATAAGACCATTTTGGGAGCGAATGGCGATGGTGACGGGAATGGAAGCGGGTTGCGAAATGCTCACCTCGATAGCCGGGTTGGATCCGGTGATCGCCCCGGCGGCGGGTTCAATGGAGAGGCGGACGGCGCGGCGGAGCGAAACTTCGATCGCTCCGCGATTCGTGGAATAACGCGGCCAGGCGGATTCGAGTTCCACACGGTACCGTTCGAGAAGAGCGAGATCCTGTGAACTGGCCGTGGCGCCTTCGGGGACGATAAGAACCACGGCCAAGCGGTAACGCCGTTGTTCGACCGTGTGATCGGGGATGCGGCGGCCGTCAACCGCGATTAGGTCATCGACCGTAATTTCACGCCGGTCGCCGTTGAAGGCGACGCCAACGCGGGGATCGATTTGAGTGGTGGAGGCGTTTTCGACGAGGAACGTTGCCGGGACGTCCTCGGGCGCGCGGAGACCCATCAGGTATTGATCGAGCGGAGACCATCCTTCGACGGTGGCGGTGGTTGTGAAGCGAGGATTGGCGTTTGGGCCATCGTCGCGAATGCGATTGCCTTCGAGGATTGACGCTTCTGAATTGAAGCGGAAGTTCCAATGGAATAGTTGGCGTCCAAGCATGGGGCGGGCGGCGGGATTGGCGGGGTTGCGGATGCTGGAGAAAGCCAGGAAGAGATGGCCGATTTCGTGGGCGAAAACGGTTAAGCCGGTATCGCCGGTGGAGAACCGCGCCGGGTGGGGGGAGTTCGGATTGGCCGGATAGTTGCCGACAGGTCCCATGTTGAGCACGGCTTGGAGCCGGTTGGCGGAACCATATTGGCGGCCGACATCGACCGGAGTGTCGCCGATTCCGCGGCGGCTGGTGCGGACGGAAGTTTCGAAGGCCAGGACGCCGGCGCCGGGTTGTACGCCATTGGCGTTGAAGAAGGCCAGGTAGTCATAGGCGTCGTCGTGGTTTTCGTAGAAGCGGCGGGCGGCCGCGACGAGGTCGAGCGCCTGAGTGTCTCCGAAGCGTTCGGCGATCATGGCGTCGTGGGCGCCGGATGTATTTTGTAGGAAGGAGGCGAGGAGGGGCCGGCTTGCGGAGTCGCCGGGGGAAATGCCGACGACGCCATCGGCGATATTGACGCCGTCCCAGGCGAAGGCGATTTTGCCGTCCGCGGAAAGGCGAAGCTGGAAAGTCTGAGGGCGGCCGGTGCCGAAATCGGTGAACTCCGGGACGCGAAGCCAGGTGACGGTGAAGGCGGCGGGTGTAGAAGTTACACGGACGGAACCGGAGACGATGGACGGGTCGACGTCGGAGAACAGGGCGGAGATGCGGGGCGGACCGGCGGCCATACGGCCGAGCGACCGGGCGCTGGAGGCGTCATCGCCTTCGTTAAAGGTCACGTTGCCGTCGGAATTAACCCAGAGTTCGAGGTATTCGTTGCCGTAGAAAGGGAAGGCGAATGGCAAGGCGACGCGGCGCGTGTCATCATCGCCGAGGCCGGTTATGGGGGTCCCGGAGCCGACGGCGGCTTGGTCGAATCCGCCAGGGGAAGTGACATAGACGTACCCGCCGGCGGCGGGCGTGAAAGCGACTTGAAATTTGTCGAGATTGAACGGGTTGCGGCGGCCGAAAATGGAATCGTCGTTTTCAAGGATTGCGACGTTGCCGATATCGGCATCGCGGCGGAGCGTGGCGGCCCGAAGACCTTTCCCGATAGCGGCGCGCCGGCGTTCGGCTTTCTCGTGATGATCGATGGCCTCGCGCCAGTTTCCGGGATAAGTGCCACAGGATGCGGGGCCGGTACGGGCTTCCAGGGGGAGTAGAAGTAACGCGTAACAAAGGCAACTAAACGTCCGGAAGTTCATCCTCCATTGTAAGATACGAACTAGAGGACTTCCCCCCGCATGGCCTATTGTTCAAGCTGCGGCAACTCAATTGCCGACGATGCCAGATTTTGTCCGCGATGCGGCCAGCCGTATGGCCCGACTGTACTTGCCGCGCCGGTGGTAATGCCGTTGGACTATCAAATTCAGGGCGACAATTTACAAGTTGTCCGGATCAAACTGCAGCCAGGGCAGGAGTTGTTCGCCGAGGCGGGAAAGATGCTGTACAAGACACCGTCGGTACAATGGGAGACGCGGATGTCGGGCGAGAGCATGGGGGAGAAGTTGTGGGGCGCGTTGAAGCGGAAGGTAATGGGTGAGAGTCTGTTTCTGACTTACTTCAAGGCAACGCAATCGGGCGAGGTTGGATTCGCGGGAAGCTATCCGGGACGGCTCCAGCCGTTCACGCTGGCTGCGGGGCAGAGCGTGCTGGTGCAGCGGGACAGCTTCGTTTGCGCGCAGAATACGGTGACGCTGAATATCGCCTTTGTGAAGAAGCTGGGGGTGGGTTTTTTTGGCGGGGAAGGGTTTGTGTTGGAACGGCTCACCGGGCCGGGAACGGTGTTTATTCACGGCGGCGGCGATTTTATCGATTTCACGCTGGGGCCGGGCGAGGTCTTGCAGGTAGACACGGGTTGTGTGGTTGGTTTCGATGAAAGCGTCAACTACGACATTCAATTTGTAGGCGGGATTAAGACGGCGATCTTTGGGGGCGAAGGTTTGTTCCTGGCGACGCTGACGGGGCCGGGCCGCGTCATCGTACAAAGTATGACGCTGGATAAGTTGCGGCGGGAGTTGGCGCCGGGCCGATCGGGCGGCGATGAGAAGAGCCCATTAGGTTCGATTGGCGGATTCTTTGGGAGCGACGACTAACGTGGAACTGCGGGAACGGCTGGCGGAAATTCATCGGGACTTAGACTCGCTGGCGGCGGCGGCGGCACGGGAGCGGGATGGCCGTTTGAGAAATTTGCAGTTGGCGGCGCGGGCGCTGCGGCAGGCGGAATCGACGGCGCAGTGGGTGCAGATATTGGCGGACGCGGCGGCGCCATTCGCCAGCGCGATTGCGTTTTTCCGGGTGGATGGGGCGGCGGTGCGTTGTGAGGCGGCGCGGGGGATGGATGCGGTTCCGGGAGCGATTTCGCTCGACGAAGCGCCGGCGTTCCGGCAGGCGGTGGAAAGTAAGGAGACGGTTGTTTCCTTGATTGCCGTGTCGCAGTTGGGAGCGGCGGCGGTTGGGTTGCAGGGGCGGGCGCATTTGTTTCCGCTGGCGGGGAAGACGCGGGTGCTGGGTGTGTTGTTGGCGGTGGAT
>Ga0163152_10008264_pt1 | contig 11162 bp, 7 predicted proteins | sample OliLakLV19MP8IB2_FD_148635 | JGI IMG/M metagenome (GOLD analysis project Ga0163152, IMG submission 148635) | Freshwater microbial mat bacterial communities from Lake Vanda, McMurdo Dry Valleys, Antarctica - Oligotrophic Lake LV.19.MP8.IB-2 | ecosystem: Environmental > Aquatic > Freshwater > Lake...
TCCAACATCCTGCCAGAGCTCAAGCGCCAAGGGTTCCACGTGACCATGATGACGACCCCGCGCGGGCACGAAATCGTCAAGCATGACCCGCACATCGATGCATTCTTCATGCAAGATGTCGACCAAGTCGTGAACCAGGAACTGGCCGATTTCTGGGCAGTGCAGGCCACGCGGTTCGATCGGTTCATCAACCTGTCCGAGTCGGTCGAGGGCACGCTGCTGGCCATGCCGGGCCGGGCGAATCACCTGTGGCCCGACAATCTGCGCCGCGAACTGCTGGGGCAGAACTACCTCGAATTCACGGCCAAGCTGGCGCAGATCCCGTACCGCTCAGAGGCCCGGTTCTACGCATCCGAGGACGAAACGCTCAAGGCCAAGGCGTATCTGGCCGACATCAAGAACACGCTGGCCGGGCCGCTCAAGATCGGCATGCGCGCCCCGCCACGGTTCAACATCCTTTGGTGCCTTGCAGGCTCGAGCATCCACAAGTTCTACCCGGCCCAGGACGAGGTCATCGCAAACGTGATGCGCTCCATCCCAGAGGCTGTGATCGTGTTCAGTGGGGACATCGCCTGCAAAATCCTCGAAACCGGTTGGGAGAAAGAGCCCCGCGTGCGGTGCACATCGGGCGAGATGGACGTGCGCGACAGTTTGGCCCTGGCCCAAGTGGTGGATTGCGTGGTCGGGCCAGAGACCGGAACGCTCAATGCCGTGGCGTTCGAGCAGGTCCCCAAGGTGATCATGCTGTCGCACTCGTCCCACGAGAACCTGACCAAGCACTGGGTCAACACAGCGGTCTTGACGCCTGCCAACACCGATTGCTACCCCTGTCACCGCCTGCACTACACGCGCGAGTTCTGCCACGAGGACGCGGCCACCGGTGCGGCCATGTGCCAAAAGAACATCGACCCCAAGTTGGTGTTTGAGGCGATACACGCAGCCTACCAACAGTACAAACAGTACAAACGGAGTCACCTATGACGCTCTCAGAAATGATCAAGCTGGCCCGGCGCCGCTCCGACGATCTGGTGGAGGACTACCGAATCTCAAAGGCCGAATACTTTGACTTTGCCAACGAGGCGCAGGACGAGGCATGCCGGCGCTCCCGGCTGATCCTGGACTCCACGACGGCGGCCATCTGCCAAATCGCCCTGGTCAGTGGCACGGCAACCTACGACCTCGATGACCGGGTGCTGTTCGTGCGCCGGGTCAAACTGTCCACCATCACGCCTGTCCTGGCTCGGGTCAGCCGTAAGACGCTCGATGTCGGCGCGCCCGATTGGGAGACCGAGACCGGGCAGCCGCGCGGCTACGTGCCGGACATGGAGGACGGTGTGCTTCGCCCGTACCCAACACCGGATGCAAGCTACACGGCAAAACTGACGGTGGTGCGCATGCCGCTGGTGTCCATGACCGACGGCGATGAAGAACCCGAAATCAGGTCGCGCCATCACCGCATGCTGGTCGAGTGGATGCTGTACCGGGCCTACTCGAAAGAGGACTCGGAGATCTACAGCCCCAAGAAGGCATCCGAATGCCTGGCCATGTTCGAGTCCGAGTTTGGCCGGCGCTCCACCGCGCAGGACGAATCGTGGATCGAGCGCGAGCACGGGTATGAGACCGATGAGGGTGTCTACTAGGCTTTGCCCCCGGCAATGTTAGCCAAATGAGGTAGACGGCGCGACCATCGGCGCCGTGAAACCATCAAACGTCACCGCCTTTCGAGGCCTGAACACCACGGCTGACCCGCTCAGGCTGGGTCTTGGCTGGCTGTCCACGGCCAACAACGTCAACGTGCGCAGCGACGGCGCCATCGAGGCGCGCGAGGGTTACTCCCTGCACGCAGCCGGGACCAGCATCACATCAGCGTTCTCCAGCGCAGACTTCCAGCGCGCCTGGTACGTCGACAACGGCACTGTCAAGACCCTGGCCGGCGCCAATGTGACCACGATCACAAGCACGGCGTATTTGCACTGGGCCGAGGTCAACCGCGAGGCGTTCTACAACAACGGCGTGGACTCCGGGATCATCCTGGGCGACAACTCGGTGATCCCGTGGCGCTGGACGGTGCCATACCCTCCGACTCTGGCCGCAGTGGCCGGGACGCTGGACGCTGGCCTGTACCGGGTGGTGACAACCTTCATCCTGCCCGACGGGCGCGAGACCGGGCCCAGTGAGCCCAGCGAATTCGAGATCCTTGAGGGCGAGGCCCTGCAGATCAGCGGCATCCACCTCGACGCCCCGAACAGCACCCGCGTCTACATCGCCCCTGCCAACTCCAGCGTGTTCCAACTTGCCAGCTACGACAGCGCGGCAGCCATGGTCTGGAACGCGCCAACCGAGTCTCTGGGCTTTGATCTGGCAACGGACGGCATGGACCCGCTCCCGATGGACGCAACCGTCATTGCGTTCTGGTCGGGCCGGGCCTACGCAGCGCAGTACATGGCCGGCGACGGCATGACGGCGCTGTGGCACTCGCAGCCGATGGGCTTTCACCTGTTCGACCTATCCACCGACTTTCACGCCATCCCCGGCGAGATTGTGATGCTCGCCCCAACACCGGGCGCACTGGTGATCGGCACGCGCACAGAGATTTACGCACTGACATCCGATGGTTTGCAGCTGCTGGCCGACTACGGCACGGTGCCCGGTCGGCATTGGGCGACGGACGCGGCGGGATCGATCGTGTTCTGGACGCTTCGCGGCATGTGCCGTGCGATGCCGTTCACCAACCTCACACAGGGCCACCTATCGGTCGCCCCCGGAGTCCAAGCCGGCGCATCGGTGATCGAGCGCGACGGACAGCGACGTTTTGTCGTTTCCCTTCACCGGGGCGGGAAGGCATTCAATGCGCGCACCTGACGTCATGAACACAGGAATCTACACCATCGAACACGTGAGCTCCGGTCGATCCTACATCGGGTCGGCTATCAACTTCGCGGCGAGATGGCGTGTTCATCTTTGCCGTTTGCGCAAGGGGACACACCATTCCGCGCACCTTCAATCGGCATGGTCCAAGTACGGTGAAGCGTCATTCAAGTTCAAGAAGTTGATGGTGTGCAGCGCTGACAACTTGATGTTTTATGAGCAGCGAATGATCGATGGATATCAGGCATTCAATCGTGAGCATGGTTTCAATGCGAGGTCGGTTGCATCTTCTCAACTCGGCATGAAGCACTCAGACGCCGCACGGGAAAAGATTCGCGCAAAACGAGCGACGCAGGTGTTCTCAGCGGAGACGCGGGCGCTTTGGAGCAAGAACCGCATAGGCAAAAAGATGCCCGACTGGTTCGGAGAGTTCACGCGTCAGCACAGAACAGGCACCAAGCATACGGACGAGGCGAAAGCCAAGATCAGCGCAATCCAGCGCGGTAGGCCACAGCACCCTGCCAGCAGCAGGGCAAAGCTGACGCCAGCAGAAACAAGAGAGATACGGGCATTGCTTGCCGTCGGTGACACGACGCAAACAGCAATTGCAAAACGGTTCGGCGTTCATCAATCAGTGATCAGTCTTATCAACAGCCGAAAAAGCTGGTCTACAACTTAACAGTGAAGGGGTATTTATCATGACGTGGCGCTTCTCGCAAGGATTACGCAATTCACTCGCCCAAAGCGTCGGCTTTGCTGGCGCCCTGAATCGCGGCTACATCAACATCTACTCAGGCAGTCAGCCCGCAACGGCTGATGCGGTGTTCTCGGGCACGCTGCTGCTCACTCTGACGTCCAGCTCCGGCGCCCTGACCAAGGAAACGCGCGCAACCGGGTCGTTCACGATCGCTGGCGCATCTGGGAGTATCAACACGATCACGGTCGGCGGTCTGAACATCATGCCTGATGGCACAGTCCCGTTCAACACGACGTTGAACCAGACCGCATCTGATGTGGCTGACGCGATCAACCGCAACGGCATGTTCGAGGCAACGGTCTCGGCTGCAACGGTCACGCTCATGGGTCGCCGCGGCACGGGGGTTACGACCGCTGCGGTCTCGGGCACTGGCACTACCCTGACTGTCGGGACGCTCGTGAACATGGGCTCAGGCGTCGCCGGCGTTGCCCCGGTCAACTCCCTGATCCTGGCGTCCCCGCTGACAGGCGTTATTGCCAAGCCCCCCACACAAATCTGGAGCGGAGTGGGTGTCGCCGCCGGCACCGCAGGCTGGGGCCGGTTCTTCTCCAGCAACGGCGCCGACTCCGGTGCGGTCATCTCCGCAGCGCCTTTCTACCCGCGCTTGGACGGCTCGTGCGGCGTCGGTTCGGGCGACTTCCAGTTGTCCACGCTGGCAGTCGTCGTCGGCCTGCCAGTGACGCTTGACACCTTCCAGGTCACCATGCCGGCTGCGTGATGACTGATGGAGCACAAGTTAATCGAGGGCGGCGAGAAGTACCTTGCCCTTGCCCGCAGTGAAATCAAACGCTTGAGGGCGACGGGGCTTCCCTACGCCACCAAGCGGCTTGTGTTCCCCGACGCCACGGTGCGCGTCCAGGTCCTCGACGACATCGACTTCATCCACATCACGGGTGGCGGGGCTACGATCCCGATGGACTCGGGTGTGGTTGCAGTTGTCAGCATTGGGGAGGCCAACCCGGCCACCAAGTCGCCCGGCACCCTGTACGAGACAACCTACGTGCAGGGCTACAACGCGCCGTTTGTGCTGCCAAATGCCGAGGCCACGGTCCGACTCAACCCGAACACCGGCAACACCGGGCAGTTCTCGGGCATCCTGAAGAATACAGGGCAAAAGTTCAAGGGCAAGGTGCCAATCGATGTGAGTTTTGCCAAGTCGTTCGATGCGCCGACGGGCGAAGCATTGGCGGTTTGGGGGGATGCGATTGCCGACAAGAAGAACACGGCGGTTCTGTGCCCGGCCTCGATGTTCACCGGCAAGTGCCGCCTGTACGTGCAGGCCCTGTACGGCGCGCATATGGTCGCTGGCAAGGCGACTCCGTTTCGCCTGTCGGGCCTGTCCGGCGCCCCGTCGCTGTACGTTGACAACCGAACCAGCAGTGAGGCCGCCGTGCTGGTGGCAACTGGGTGCGGCGTGTATCTGGACAAGCAGCGCGGCAATCACTGGCTGTTCTCGACCAATGGGACGCCTGTCAGGGGGTGGCCGCTCAAGGCGCCATCGGCGGTAGAGGCGCTGCGCAAGCACCTGATCACAGTGGGCGACAAGGTATCGACCTTGAGCGAAGAGGACCGCGAGCATCTGGAGGCCTACATCCTGTCGCAGTGCCTGCCAAAGGGGGACGGCAGGTCAGCGTTCCTCAAGCCGGGCACGACGGACACCTGGTACAGCGCATCGAACCCCTACTCCATGGGGTACTCGTGGCACTGGAACTGGGACGGCACAAACGCCGATGCAGTCACGAACACGACGGTTGCGCAGGACATAACAAATTCGGCCATGCAGTCGCTTTGGTACAAGGCCACGATAACCCAGAGCGGCGCAGAGAGTTTTGAATGGAGCGAGGTGGACGATGAGCCCGATGAGATCCAGGAGTGGTCTGTCTGGCGCGCCCTGTGGTGCATCGCAGAGCCGGATTGGGGGACGCTGACGCTGATCAAGACTACGCCCAGGCAAAGCATCGTGGGGAACAGTCCGGGGCTGGTCACGTTCTACGTCTTCTATCGGCGCAACGAGTTGGTCAAGTGCCAGGTGTTCGTCGGAACCGAAGAGGCAGTCGTCAACAGCACGACGTTCACCAACGGGGCAACGGGCGGGGTAGACGGCACAAACTGCGTGACGAGAGGCTCAAACCTAGGCACCCGAAAGCAGATACACGGGTCAGCCCCAACTTCATATGCCAAGTTCACCATCGGCAACGTACAGACGCCAGACCTCTCAAGTGGAAGGACCACTTCCTACAACCTGGTTGAGGTCAAGAACAAGGTGTTCACGACATGGATCAACGGATATGGAAGCGGCGGCCTTGGAACCTGGATCGACTTTGATGTTTCAAACGATGACGGCACAAACCATCACTACGAGACCATATACGGCTACCTTGTCGATGACCGGCAGTCCCGCTACACGACGCTTGACTCAAGCATCTCGGAGGTCACCGACACCGAATACGGCATTGCGTCTGTCGTTGTCCCGCTATACGACGCCGAAGCTGCATATCTGTATTCCAGCCAGTCTGTCTCAACGAACGTCACGACAAATATTACGTACCACCTGGCCCATAGCTTGCTCGGACCACTAGGAGCGTTTTTGGTTCGCAGTAAGTTCGATCTGGACCTCACCGGATCAAGCCCAAATATTTACTACACGTCGTTTGCGCGGCTAAACGGCGCCTTTGCTTCGGACAATCTTGAACTTGTCAGTTTTGAGTCGATCATCCCTGACGACGCCACCGCAACGATCACGACAAGTCAAAAGCTGCTGTGCCATGCCGGGACGCTGGATGCGCAGTTCACCAGCCTCAGTGCACTCTTCAGCTCAGAAGATGACATCCCTGATGGCTACTACACCCTGAGCGGTACCAAGAACGATGGCGATGCGGTAGTGATCGCCACCAACCTCGATGAGTACGGCGGCGCACCGGATGTGAACGTCCCGGTCCTGGTGGGCTGGGTCTGAAAGGAAAATCATGGCAGTCCATCCCTACTACTACCAATCGTCGCTGCTGCTGAACTTCGAGGACGCGAGCGCGACCACGTTCACGGACATCAGCCCGACGCCCAAGACGCCGACGGTCAACGGCAACGCAGTCAACAGCGCGACGCAGTTCAAGTCAGGGGCGAAGTCGCTGGCGCTGGATGGCTCTGGCGATTGGCTGGAGTACGCGCAACATGCCGACTTTGATTTCGGCACTGGTGCGTTTCGCATTCGAGTTTGGTGGAGACCTACCAGTGTCGGCGCAGGCCAGAGAATAGTTGGTTACAACAAAGCATCGGCTGCCAATAACGCTGAAACTTGCTGGGGGATTAGTCAATCAGCCGCCGGGAAAGTTCTTGGCGAATTCTACGACTCAACAAACGGCCTGCTCCGAACGCTGACGGGCAGTACAACACTTGTCGTCGACACCTGGTATCAAATCGAGTACGCCCGCTCTGCAACAGGCGATGTTTCGTTGCGCCTGACCGGGGTTACGGATGCAACAACGACTAACTACCCCGGCAGTGTCGGCGCGGTGGCGGGTCGAGTTTTGAATGTTGGAAGATATCACGCACTAACTCTGAATTACGCGAACGGCTTCATCGACGGCCTTGAAATCCTCAAGGGTACTGCCGGCGAGACAGGTAACTACACGCCATCGAGCGAACTGTTCGAGGTCATGCCACCCGGCACCGGCACTGCCGCTGTCACGATCCCTTTCCCAACGGCAGTGGGGTATGGCGGCGGATTGGTGGACGCCTCAATACCCGCGCCCACGATCTCCGCAGCCGCTGGTGGTAACGCTGAGGTCACGATACCGTTCCCGCAAATCCTGGCCCAAGGGCATGACGCTACGGGCGAGCGCGCTGCCGCCGTCGTGATCCCGTTCCCGCAGATCGTCGCTCTGGCGGGCGCGCGCGCGGCGGTCACGATACCGTTCCCGGTCATAGAAGCGTCGATGACGGTGCCGGTGCGGATAACGGCGAGTGTTGTCATCCCGTTCCCGCAGATCATCGCGCGCCTGACAGGAACCGAGCGCATGACGGCAAGCGTCGTGATCCCATTCCCGCAGATCGATGCCAAAGGCGGCGGCAATGCAGAGGTCACGGTGCCGTCCTTCACCGCATCTGCGTCGGCCACCGTCGGCGCAATCATGCAGGCGCTGGTCACGATCCCGTTCCCGCAGATCTCGGCCAGCGGCGCAGCGGGCATCGTGATAAACGCCTACGTCCTGATCCCGATGATCCAGTCGGTGCCCAATGGCAGGGCTTTTGTCGTGATCCCGTTCCCGACCATCGTGGCCAGAGGCAGCGCGGTTGTCGCAGTCACCTACGAGGCCTATGCGGTCAACCTGATGCCGGGTGAGAGCATGCCGCACCAGGTCACGCGGTACACCAACTACGCGTTCGACTACATCGTTCGCCACCAGGACAGTTACTACGGCTTCAAGGCTGGCGGGGTCTACCTGCTGGGGGGCACGACCGACTACGCAGCCACACCGACCGCTGTGCCGTGGGACTGGAAGACCGCGATCACCGGGTTTGGCAGCCGGCAAAAGAAGCAGGTACGCGAGGGCTTCATCCACGGGCGCCTGGGCCCGAACGTGACCGCCAGCGTGTCGATTGGCGAGGCCGCAGATGAAACCTATGCGGCAACGATCGTGCGCGGCAGCACTGCGCAGGCGCACCGGGTCAAGTACGGCAAGGGGCTGAAGGCTGAATTCTGGTCCTTCGGATTTTCCGGGACCGGCCCGACGTGCGATGTCGACTCGATGGAACATGAGCCCGTAGAACTTCAAAGGAGGCTGTAATGGCAACCGTAGACACACTTATCGCACAAGCTCAAGCCTATGTGACCACCGTCACAGCGTCGGCTGACAATGCGGTCAGCAACATGCGCGACGACATCGATAGCGTCGGCTTCACCGTCATCGTCCCCGGCATCACAGGGCTACCGAACGAGCCCGAGATCCCCGAGATCACGCCATCGCCCACGCTTGACACGATCAATCTGGACCTGGCAACAGAGCCCAGTTCGGACATCGATTTCACCGTCATCAGCCAGATCGAGCGCGGTACGCTGCCCGTGCTCACGGCAGCGGCGCCGACCATCGTGCCACCGACGCTGCCCGTTCAACTGACGGCATTTGCTGAGACGCCACCACCAATCACCACGGAGTTCGACTTCCCCGTCATCCCCGCGCGGCTGGACGATGTTGTCTCCGAGCCAATCCTGGGAACCTACACCACCCCGGTCAAGCCCACGATCGCGTTGCCATCGTTTGACGCAACCGCGCCTGACGACACCCTGACGGTCCCAACCAACCTAGCCGGGACGCTGGATACGCAGTGGCGCAACGCGTCCCCCATGTTCGTTGCTGCCCTCAAGGGGCAGATGGATGCGATGCTCACCGAGGTCAACCCGCAGTTTCACACCCAGATGGCGGCCATCGAGACACAACTGACCGCCTACCTTGCAGGCGGCACCGGCTTCAGCCCCACGGTCGAGAACGCCATCTACGCCAAGTCGGCCGGCGTCAATGCAGCGGAGCACCGTCGCACGGCTGATGCCGCGTGGCAGGAGTCGGCATCACGTGGCTTCACCATGCCAGGCGGATCGATCCTGTCCGGTCTGCAAAGGTCGCGCCAGTCCTACGCCGACAAGCAGGCGGCACTTGCCGGCGAGCGACTGGTCAAGGCCTATGAGGTCGAGCAGCAGAACCTGCAGTTCGCGGTGACCACCTCGTCAGGTCTGCGTCAGACGATGCTCAGTGCTGCCTTGTCGTACCACGGCAGCCTGGTGCAGATCAACGGGCAAGCCCTGTCCTATGCACAGGCCATCCTGTCGGCCATCGTCGAGGCGTTCAACCTGGAGGTCAAAGCGTTCGCTGCCCGGCTCGACGCCTACAAGACAGAGGCGAACGTCTTTGATGTCAGGCTCAAGGCTGCGCTGTCCTACATCGATCTGTACAAAGCCGAGATCGATGCCCTACAGGCGCTGGTGCAAGTCGATCAGGCCAAGGTCTCGATGTACAAGGGCAGGATCGACGCATTGCAGGCGCTGGCCGGCGTCTACAAATCGCGCATCGACGCGGTGGTGTCCCAAGCATCCCTTGAAAAGCTCAAACTGGACCTGTTCCGGGCCAAGACCGATGCGTATGGCCTTCAGGTGCAGAACAAGCGGTTCGAGTACGACGCACATTCAGCGGCCATCCAAGGCAACGACCAACTGGTGCGCCTGTACCTGGGCCAGCTTGGCGCCTACAACGCGCAGCTCGACGGGTTCAAGGCCGACATATCCGCACAAGCCGAAGTCGTGCGGGCGCAGTCCCTGACCAACGAGGCCAAGGCCGATCAGGTCAAGGCCGATGTCAGCGTGTACGAGGCAACCACGCGCGCACGCAGCGACGTTGTGCGCTCAAAGATAGCCATCCAAGGGCAGCAACTGAGCGTGGTCGACGGCCAGAACCGGGTGGCCATTGCCAAGGCAGAGGTTGAAAACTCGATCTACCAGACGATTGCCAATGTGACGATGGCCAACAAGCGCAACGATATGGACGGGCTGATCAAGAACGCCGAGACCAACCTGGGACGCACCAAGGCGGTCGCTGACCTTGGTATTGCATCGGCAGAGATCTACAAGGGCCTGGCCGGCGCTGCACTGTCAGGGCTCAATACGCTTGTCTCGCAGAACAAGGAAGAGTGATAATCGGGGCCTGCATGTCGGTAGCTCAATTGGCAGAGCGTCGGTCTCCAAAACCGAAGGTTGTGGGTTCGATTCCTACTCGATATGCCAGAATCTTCACGCATGCGGGTTGGATGGCATGGTCGGGCCACCGTAACGACAGGCCCATAAGGGTCGCAACCCGCAGCCGTGAGGGTGAATGCGCAGGCTGATGCGCGGCGTGGTAGCACACGACATTTACGCCGGGGATCAGCACCGGCCATCCTCAAAGAGCAGGCGGGTTCGATTCCCGTTCGTTGGCCGAGATCTGGTGAAAGAGCGCGTTTGACTCGCGCACTGTGGGGAAACCCACTTAGCTAGTGCCCTCAGGTGGAGAGGGAGGCCTGACATCTGGAAAGACAGAACTGAGAAGCCACCCTAACCCGGTGGCTTTTCTTTTGCCCCCGGCGACTCGTGACAGACTTGACACGGGGCGAGAAACTGCACCCGTCAATGTCCTGGCAGGCTAGAATGACAACACCATGAGGCCCTTTTCTCATGCGTTCCGCGCCATCGAAAGATGGTCTAGCCCGCCAGGACACGGAACGCAGTCGAAAAGGGCCTTTTGCGTTTCCGAGTGTCAGGGCGCCAGTTGACGAAGTGAACGGGGAATGTCGTCCCAGAACCCAATAAAGCGATGGCGCTCTATGACACCCGGCGCCGTGGCGTTTCGCAGCGACCATGAAAACAGGCAAGCAGACCGACAAGACGCGTGGCCCACGATACGGGCGCCTGGTAATCGAATGCGACGTTCAGCGAGCAGCAGGCCTACGGGCTGGCTGAGAGGACTCCAACACATGGCCCCGAATACCGGGGTCGGGAGCCTCGGGTGTCGCTATG
>Ga0163152_10008265_pt1 | contig 11161 bp, 2 predicted proteins | sample OliLakLV19MP8IB2_FD_148635 | JGI IMG/M metagenome (GOLD analysis project Ga0163152, IMG submission 148635) | Freshwater microbial mat bacterial communities from Lake Vanda, McMurdo Dry Valleys, Antarctica - Oligotrophic Lake LV.19.MP8.IB-2 | ecosystem: Environmental > Aquatic > Freshwater > Lake...
ACTGGCGGAACTGCGATCACTGGTGAAACAAACAGCAGTTACATAAGCCAGGTTATTACAATAACAACTACCTATTTTGTTGCTATTAATAATGGCACTTGCGAAAGTTTGCGCGCTTCGGTGATCGCAACCATCAACACACCGCCTGTAATTCCCACTATTACATCCAACACACCGGTCGTTGGAAATGCACTGACAATCTGCAGCACTATTTCGCTAACGCTTACTGCCCCTGTCGGATTCGCTTCATACAATTGGTCAACCGGAGCAACGACACAACAAATTTTTGTGAGTACAAGTGGCAACTATTCAGTAACAGTAACCGATGCAGGCGGATGTGTTAGTCCTGCTTCAGCAGTTCTGGTAGTTACTGTGATTACGGCACCTTGTAACAATCAGGCTCCTGTAATCAGCACCACTGCCACATCAACTGTAATTGGCGGGCTGGCAACCATTAATCTATTGAATCTTATTTCCGATGCGGATAACAACCTGGTACTTTCTTCTTTAGCAATTGCACAGCAACCGACTAGCGGTGCTTCTGCTACGCTTGTCAACGGGGTTCTTGAAATTGATTATAAAGGAGTAAGCTTCTCGGGCCGCGATCAACTTACCATAGCAGTGTGCGATGTATTTGGTGCGTGTACACAACAAGTTTTAGAAATCGAGGTCATCGGAGATATTGAAATTTATAATGGCATCTCCCCAAATGGGGATGAACAGAATGACATTTTTTTAATTCAATATATCGATATATTGCCCGATACCCAAAACAATCGCGTAACCATCTTCAACCGCTGGGGCGATGCCGTGTGGGAGGGGAAAAACTACGACAACAGCACCGTTGTGTTCAAAGGCTGGAATAAAAATGGAAACGAACTTCCGTCAGGTACATACTTTTATAAGGTAGAATTTACAGGCGCATTGCCTCCTAAAACGGGGTATCTTGCTCTTAAGCGATAGTTAAAAAATGATGGTAATCCTGTTTTTTCAGGATTACGGGCAGAAACACATACCGTATCACATGATTATGTGATATCTATTTACCTAAACATTAAAGATATTTGAACTATGAAAAAACTATACGCCTCCCTTCTATTTAGTGTGATCTCGCTTTCAGTTTTCGCTCAGCAAGATCCCCTCTACTCGCAATACCTGTTAAACCCGCTTGTTATTAATCCTGCCTACGCAGGACTAAATAATAATTTTAATGCCATGGTGGGCTACCGCACTCAATGGATGGGATTAGAGGGGCAACCCCAAACTTTTAACGCCAGTGCACATACTTCCTTAGTAGACAATAAAGTGGGTGCCGGTATTTTAGTTATCAACGATCGTATTGGTAATGTGAGTACCACCGAAGCCAACGCCACGTTTGCTTATAAACTGAACTTTGAAGAAAGTACGTTCAGTTTCGGCATGCAAGCCGGAGTGCAAAGTTTTAGGAGTGATTACTCTTCACTAAATATTTTAGATCCCGGTGACTTCGCCTTTACGGGTGGTGAGCGCGGAACACGAGTGAATCTTGGGTTTGGTGCCGTGCTAAAAAGTGAAAAATATTTTATTGGTCTTTCAGTTCCTCGCTTGCTGCCCTCCACATTTAAAAATGGCGGTCAGCAATTTGAATTATACAATCAACATTATTATTTAATGGGCGCTTACGTTCATTATCTGAATGAGCATATTCGGCTTAAGCCGGCAGTTTTACTGCGCGGAGTAAAAGGAGCCCCACCTTCTGTTGATGTAGCCTTCAATGTGAATATTAATCAAATTCATACGGTGGGGGTCTTTACCCGAAACCTGAATACGTACGGAGTGCTGTTGCAAACAATGCTCGCTGAAAAATATCGCTTTGGGTATGTGTTTGAACTACCGACTAATAAATCGGTTGGATCTCAGTTTACAACCCATGAACTTACATTAGGTATTCTGTTCTCCGCTTTCAGCTTTCACGAGCGAACGGTTAGTAATTTTTAAAGAACTGAATCCGACAGCGTGAATATCATTCCGTCATTATTTATTTAAATTGATAAAGATTGCTATATGAATCCATTTTCAGGTATGAGTTACAGTAACGCTATCAAAATCATCAGTATCCTTGTTTTAGTGATGGCATCTGCTGCCACTGTTTTTGCGCAAGCGCCCACCATTGGGGCAACCAATTTTTCGGTTCCAGCTATTAATATTGAAGGCAATAGTCTGCGGGTAAACTGGACACGCGGCAATGGTAGTCGGGTATTGGTGGTAGCCAGTGCAAGTTCCACGTTTGGGGGCACCGGAGTGCCAGCCGATGGAACCGACTATAACCCTAGTTCCGCATTTGGTTCGGGTGATTTAATTGGTGCTGGAAATTTTGTGGTGTACGAAAGCACGGGCACCAGCGTGACTATTACAGGATTAAACAATAGCACTATTTACTATTTCAGAATCTACGAGTTTAATGGAACTGGCGCAGCTACGCAATACAATACTGTTAATGTACTCACCGGAAATGGGACCACATTATTTCCACCTACACTAGGTTCTTCAAGTTTAGTGGCTACACCCACGGGAAATTCAGCGTCACTGACTTGGATCAGAGGCAACGGCACGCGTTCGTTGGTTATTCTAAGAGCCGTGTCTGCTCCTACAGATCCTGCTCAACACGTCAACTATTTTACCAGCACATTTTTTGAATCTGGCCAGGCCGTTGGTGGTGGCAACGTAGTCTATTTCAATTCTAGCAACACAGTTAATGTTACCAACCTCCAACCGAACACGGTTTATTTCTACCGTGTAGTGGAAGGCAACGGAACCAGCGGCCCGGTTTATAATTTGGCGACCGCATTAACAGGCTCTTTTACAACTGGGGGAGCCCCCACTGCTGGCGCCAGTAGTTTTAGTACGTCAACTATTGAAGGTAATAGTTTACGCGTAAACTGGACGCGCGGCAATGGCAGTAACGTGTTGGTGATTGCAAGCCTAAGCCCTACTTTTAATGGAACAGGCGTTCCCGCAAATGGTATTGATTATACAGCGAATACAGTGTTTGGTTTCGGCAATCAAATAGGGGCCGGTAATTTTGTAGTGGCTCGAAATACAAGCACCAACGTAACCATTACTGGACTTGTACAAAGTACCATTTATTATTTTAGAATTTATGAGTTCAATGGAATTAATCTTAACACATTTTATAGCACAGCCACTGTGCTTGCTGGCGATGGCACAACCCTATTGCCACCTACAGTGGGCGCTACCAATTTAATTACAACCCCCGTTGGTAATACGGCTTCGCTAACTTGGACACGCGGCAATGGCACGCGGTCGTTGGTTATTCTAAGAGCCGGGTCTGCGCCTACAGATCCTGTTCAATATCAGAACTATTTTGGCAGCACAGCTTTTGGATCGGGCCAGGCCGTTGGTGGCGGACATGTTATCTATTTTAATTCCAGTAACACAGTCAATGTTACCAACCTCGAACCGAATACGGTTTATTTCTACCGTGTAGTGGAAGGCAACGGAACCAACGGCCCGGTTTATAATTTAGCGACCGCATTAACTGGTTCTTTTACAAGTGGAGGAGCCCCTTCCACCGGTGCGAGTAGTTTTAGCGCTTCAAATATTGAAGGTAATCGTTTGCAAGTGAACTGGACTCGCGGCAATGGAAGTAACGTGCTGGTGATTGCAAGCCTGAGCCCAACATTTAACGGAACGGGAATTCCGGCCAATGGTACGGATTACGTAGCCAATGCCACATTTGGTGCGGGCGATCAGATAGGTGCTGGAAACTTTGTGGTTTACCGAAGTACGGGTTCTGGTGCAGCTATTAACGGACTTGTGCTAAGCACCACCTATTATTTTAGAATTTACGAGTTCAATGGAATCAATTTCAATACGGTTTATAATACAACTAATGTCCTCTCCGGTAATGGTACAACGCTGTTGCCACCTACTGTAGGCTCTACCAATTTGGTAGCAACTTCAACAGGTAATACTGCTTCGCTAACCTGGACACGTGGCAACGGCACACGTTCGTTGGTTATTCTAAGAGCAGGGTCTGCGCCAGCAGATCCTGCTCAGTATCAGAACTATTTTCCCAGCCCAAATTTTTTATCTGGCCAAGCTGTTTTTGGTGGCGGAAACGTAGTCTATTTTAATTCCAGTAATGTTGTAAATGTTACAAACCTGCTGCCCAACACACAGTATTTTTATCGGGTAGTGGAAAGTAATGGCTCTTCTGGGCCGGTGTTTGATTTAGCGAATACTCTTACCGGTTCATTTACCACGGCTGGCGCACCTACACTAGGTAGTACTACGTTCGGCACAGCCTCAATTCAAGGCAATCAATTTTCAAGATCCTTTGCTCAGGGAAATGGCACCAGTCGGTTAATTGTTGCGCGGCAAGATCTTCCCGTTGCCTGGACTCCTACAAATGGAGTTGACTATAATGCCAATTCAGTTTTTGGAAGCGGGGATAATCTAGGAAGCAACACGTTTGTAATAGCTGAAACAACAGGAGGCTCTTTTAATACAACAAGTCTAACTCCAGCCACCACCTATCACCTTGCAGTCTTTGAGTTTAATGGAACAGCTACCAACACATTTTATTTAACAGCACCTGCACAGGTTTTAACAGGAAGCGTTACAACTTTATCGCCACCCAGCGGATCAGCCGGTAATTTTAGTTTCACTAACATCACAGGGTATAACGCCACAGTAACATTTACCGCAGGCAATGGTAATAATCGGATCGTTTTAGTAAAGGCTGGGTCGCCTGTAACAGATGTACCCGTAAGTCTTATAAACTACTTCCCGAGTCCTTCCTTGCCATCGGCTCCGGTTTTGGGCACCTCCAGAATAGTTTATAATGGTGCTGGACTTACATTTAATTTTGAAACTTTGCAACCAAACACCACCTATCATTTTGCAATTTTTGAATACAACGGCACTTCAGGTCCGGTATATAAACAGGCCGACCCGGGCATTGGCTCATTCACTACGTTGGGTAAGCCAACCATATCGCCCACCAATCTCACCTTTTCAGGTATTGAAGGTAACCGAATGAACCTGAACTATACAAGTGGTAATGGTTTTGGCAGGATTGTAATCGGAAAACTGGGCTCACCCGTAGATGTGTTCCCAACTGATCTAACTTCTTACACAGAGAATGCCACTTTCGGAACAGCCGCTGCGCATTTAGGAAACGGAAACTATGTACTTCAAAATAATTTTACCATTGGTGGTAACACTAACACCTTTATATTCGGCTTAGCCATTGGACAAGTCTATCATTTTGCCATTATCGAATATAATGGCACCGGCACACAACGAATTTACATGACAGGGGCTCAAGCGCTAACAAGCAGTGGCAGTACTTTGATAGCCCCAACTGTGCAAGCTTCCAATATTACTTTCACAAACATTACAGCAACCACACTTACCGTTAATTGGCAAAACGGAAATGGCAATGCTCGCACTGTGTTGATACGGCCGGGTCAAGCCGTGCAAACATTGCCAGCAGACCTCACTAATTATTGGGCCAGTAGTAACTATACGTTCAGTAACTCGATTGGCACTTCACGAGTTGTTTACGATGGCACGGCTAGTTCGGTGAATGTAACCCAAATACCGCCTGGAGAATACCATGTCGCGATCATAGAATACAATGGCTCATCCGGACCGGTTTATCGAAACACCGACCCGCTTACAGGCATTGTGAACGTTGGCGCCAAGCCGATCGTGCCTGCTACAAATCTTACTTTTTCCAACATTGAGGGAAATCGAATAACAATGTCTTGTACCCCGGGCGATGGGCTTTCGCGGATGCTGATTGTAAAAGCAGGAAGCCCTGTAAATGCGTGGCCTGTTGACTTTACGGGATATACCGCCAACAGTAATTTTGGTAGTGGTTCCAACCTAGGAGGTGGAAATTTTGTAATAGCAATAAATACAAATAGTTTTTTTACAGTTTCGAATCTTCTGCCAAACACAACCTATCACTTTGCTATTGTTGAAGTTAACGGAACCGGAGCCACTGCCTTCTATCAAGATCCAGCTATTGTAACACAGGCTAATCAATCTACGCTCACAGGCCCTACTATTGCCACCTCCAGTTTTTTCGCCAATAACGTTACCGGTAATAGAATGCAACTCACTTGGACGCGCGGCAATGGCGCAGGGCGATTGATTATCGCAAAAGTAGGGTCGGCTGTCGATGTGTTACCCACGGATTTAACCAATTATTCCCCTAATCCTAATTTTGGTTTCGGCACGAATTTAGGCGGAGGAAATTTTGTGGTTTATGTAGGTGCCGGAGATAATGTTCCGCTGACTAATTTACAGCCGTCAACTACTTATCATTACGCCTTTTTTGAATACAACGGTGGTTCAGGACAGGTCTACCTAACAACTTCCATTGGGCGTGCTTCTTTTGCTACCGCACCCAGGCCTTCGGTTGCACCAAAAAACTTGAGTGTTTCTGCTGTAGAAGGCGATCGCTTTAATTTATCATTTGCAACCGGTAATGGCACCAGGCGATTAGTGGTACTGCGCAAGGGTGGGTTGGTAACTGAAGTGCCCGTAGATTTGACCAGCTACACCGGTGGTACGTTTGGTGCAGGAACGTTGTTGGCCAATGGAAATTATGTTACCACTATTGGCGATCTCTCCTCCACATTTATGGTACAGGGTCTTGAGCCCAACTCAATTTACGGTGTTGCGGTCTTTGAAGTGGATGGTTCTATTGGAAACGAAAGATATCTGGTTACTGAATACATTAATCAAATAGTGTCAACCGCTGTGACCCCTACCATCTCCACCAACGCCCTTTTATATAATTCTTTAGGAAGTACCTCTGTTAATCTTAGTTGGACAAATGGCAATGGCCAAGGCCGCATGGTGGTATTGGTGCCATCACAACCGGTAACCTTTGTTCCTACTGTACTCAGTACACACGGAGGTTCTTCTCCAAATTTTTCAAGCACCTTCAATAATTTGCCCGCTTCACATAAGCATATTTATCGGGGAGCCGCTACTACCGTTACTATTACCAATTTATTACCGGGCACAACGTATCACTTAGCGTTGTTTGAGTACAATGGAGCTGGCCAACCCGTTTATACGAGTATTCCCTTGCGGGGATTTTTTACCACCTTACCCGCAGGCGGCATTGCCATTGGTGGATTTGATGCCATAACATTTTGCCCGCTCCAACAAGTAGATGTACCGTATGTTTCTGTTGATCTTTTAAATGCCGGCAATCAACTGTCAGTCGAGTTATCTGACATAACAGGAAGTTTTGCATCGCCTTTGGTGCTGGGAACTCAAAGTACAACGAACACAACAGGGTTTATTACCTCCACATTACCAGCAAGCCTTACCGAAGGCATCGGGTATCGATTGCGCGTGCGTGCTTCAAACCCAAGTCTTATAAGCGCAAACAATGGTACCGACTTGCAAATAGCAACATCTATTCAGCCTACCTTTACGGTTGTGGGTGGCCAGGTAACCACATGTGGCGATCCTATTCAACTTACCACCTCACAACCAAATTACAATTTGCAATGGTTTAGAAATGGGCAACCCATTGCCTTGGCAACTGAAAGTATTTTCGCTGCTACTCAATCTGGCAGTTATCAAGTGCGCATTTCAGGCGCTTCAGGCGGATGTCAATTGTTGTCATTGCCAACTGCACTTACTATCACACAACGACCTAACTTTATACTAGGTTTTGAATCTGCTTATTGCATTAACAGTGTTGTAGATTTAGCAGCACTTACTCAACCTTTGGGTGGCACCTTTTCGGGTCCGGGTATTTCAGGAAGCACATTCAATGCAACTACCGCAGGCATCGGTCAACATCTTATTAATTATGTTTATATAGATCCGGTTTCACTTTGTTCTTTCACCGATACGAAAGTTGTTTTAGTGAGTGATGTGCCCGCTGTACCGGTTGCAACAGGCGCAAGTGGCTGTCAACTCACCAATATCATTCTCAGTGCCACCGGGGCCGATCCAACCGCTACCTACAGGTGGTACACCACTGCTACGGGTGGCACCGCTATTGCAGGGCAAACAACAGCTACCTATAGCACACCCCAATTAACAACTACTACAACGTACTATGTAAGTATTGTCTCAAGCATTGGCTGCGAAAGCCCTCGCACCGCTGTAACCGCTACGGTAACGATAACAGCCCAACCAACCGTTGCTGTAACAGGCACAACTACATTTTGTAGCGGTGGTTCAACTACACTTACAGCCCCTGCTGGGTTTACATCTTACACATGGTCGTCAGGGCAAACTACAGAAAGCATAACCGTAAGCATTGCAGGAAGCTATACGGTAACAGTAACGGATGCGATTGGCTGCGTAAGCGTTGCTTCCGATGCAGTTAACATTATCGTAAATAGTTGTAATGGCGCACCGATCATTAATGCCACATTACAAACAACAACAGTTGGTCAGCAAATAATTATAGACCTGCTACCTTTTCTTTCGGATCCTGACAATGACATCGATTTAACCACGCTTCAAATTGTAGATGGCCCCGAGAGTCAAGCCACTGCTGAAATTATTGGAAACACATTAGTGATTGATTATGGGAGTACGGATTTTTCTGGCCTTGACAGGATTACAATCAAAGTATGCGATGCCAGTCTTAATTGCATTGAGGCCGTAATAGAAATACAGGTTGATGGTGAACTTATTGTTTACAATGGCATCTCACCAAACACAGATGGAAAAAACGATGCCTGGATAATAAAAAATATAGCGGCACTTCCCGAAACCCGAGACAACAAAGTCACCATTTTCAATCGCTGGGGAAGTAAAGTTTTTGAAGTGGAGAATTACAACAACACAAGTAATGTTTTCAAAGGCCTAAACGATAATGGAAATGAACTACCGTCCGGAACCTACTTTTACAAGATTCTATTTAGCAGCGGCAGAGAAGAAGAAACAGGCTACCTGACGCTGAAACGCTAAGAAGTATCACATGATCATGTGATACCCCGGCAAGGTAATTATGTAGAGATTTGGTGTATGAAAACATTTATTTCCCTCCTGCTTGCCTGTATTTCGTTTTCTGCCCACGCCCAAATAACCAGCACGTTTGATACCGATGCCGATGGATGGACATTTCTCAACTCAACAACAACGCTTATTCCCAATCATTCTACCACAGGTGGAAATCCGGCAGGCTTTATTTCAGTCACCTACAGTGCAAATGTTAGTCCCATCACTCAAAGCTGGATTGCCCCAGTCAAGTTTCGTGGAAATCACCTCGTTCGTTCACTCGGAATGAATTTGAGTTTCGATCTTCAGCAGTCGTTGGCTGGCACAAACTCTAATGTTAACGGTGATGTGCGCATTGAATCGACATCCTTTACACTGGTCTTCTCCTTACCCACAAAACCGGCAACAGCGCCTGCATGGAGTAGCTATTCATTGAAGCTAGATGAAACTCAGGGCTGGCGCATCAATTCAACTAGTGGAGCATTCGCTACGCGCGCCCAAATAAAAAGTGTTTTAAAAAATATTACCTCCATTGAGATCAGGGGCACCTATGTTACCAATGCATCATACATTTCAGCAATTGACAATGTCGTTCTTGATCAACGTATCCTTAATATCCCTCCTGCTATTACTTCCTTTTCACCTTTATCCGGTGAGCCCGGAATATCCTTGACGATCTTAGGAAATAATTTTGATCCAACAGCATCCAACAATGTTGTTCACTTTGGCACCATCGCAGCAGCTATTTCAAGCGCAAGTTCAACACAGCTTGTTGTTAACGTACCTGTAGGTACTACTTACGAAAAGATAACAATTATTAATAAAATCACCGGACTATCTAATACTTCTTTCAAGCCATTCTCTCCAACATTTAAAGGAGGCGGTAGAATTATTCCGGCATCGTTTGGCGCAAGAATCGATTTCGCAACAATATCAAACCAAGGAATGGTTGTTGCCGATGTTGATGGCGATGGATGGCCCGATCTTACTATAACCAACAACCTCACTAACAATGTAGTTGACATTTATAGAAATCTCGGGCTGGGGGGCGAACTTACTACTGCCTCTTTTGCCCCTAAAATATCAGTGCCCACGTTAGGAATTGCCGCAGTAAATGGAGCCGGGCTCAAATTTTCCGATCTGGATGGAGATGGTAAGCCCGATGCTATAACTTCTAATCCCACAGGACCCGGTTCTGGTCAGGGGTCATTTGTTACGCTACGAAACATCAGCACACCGGGCAATATTGCCTTTGAAACAGCCGAATATTGGCCAGTAAGTTATCAATATGCATCACCCATTGCATTAGTCACCGATGTGGATGGTGACGGTCGTCCTGAATTAATTGCAGGTAGTGGATCATGCACGTGTGTAGAAATAAATTTCTGGGTCAACCAAAACTTAAGCACTCCCGGAGACATAGAGTTTGGACCTTCCGTTGCTTTTTTTAACGGCACTATAATTGATGGTTCCAGAGGCACGGCATCAGAGGATATGGATGGGGATGGAAAAAATGATTTGGTGATCAGTAGTAATGGGTATGTTTTTCTTAGAAACATCTCTACTCCGGGAGTTCCCGCTTTCGAGCATTCGTTTACACTTCCAATATCGCAAACCGGATCAACAATATATGACCCAACCGTTATGATTTCTGATTTTAACCTGGATGGAAAAAATGATATTGCATGGAAAGATTATGGTGGAGCCGGTGATGTACACATCAGGCTTAATACCGATACCAACGGAATTTTAGAAGCAACCGATTTTGCCACTGAAGTTCTCCTCAATGGCGACCTCAGTGGCTTTGGAGGAATTGCAATTGCCGACTTCAACGGTGATGGCAAACCTGATATCATTGCTACCGATAATTCTGACATTGGTGTATTTGAAAATATTTATTCTGGTGGAGTGTTCGATGCCAATGCATTTGTTCCTGCGTATGAAGTAACAGGTGGTGGAGCGAATACTTATCCCACACATCCGGTTGCTAGAGATTTGAATGGCGATGGCAAACCCGATATGATCTTTTCCCTTCAAAGTGGAGGTTCCAGAATTTCTATTCTTCAAAACAATAACATTCATACACCAGTCATCTCTGTCAATACCGTTTCACCTTTAAAAGGTCCGATCGGCAGTACAGTAACCATTACAGGAAGTAACTTTTCAA
>Ga0163152_10008270_pt1 | contig 11156 bp, 8 predicted proteins | sample OliLakLV19MP8IB2_FD_148635 | JGI IMG/M metagenome (GOLD analysis project Ga0163152, IMG submission 148635) | Freshwater microbial mat bacterial communities from Lake Vanda, McMurdo Dry Valleys, Antarctica - Oligotrophic Lake LV.19.MP8.IB-2 | ecosystem: Environmental > Aquatic > Freshwater > Lake...
GGAAGCCGTTCTCGCCGGCCAGCGCGGCCCTGACTTCGCCGGGCAACGGGCCTTGATCGGGTTTGAAACTACAACGAGGGCGTCGAAGCCGGCGTGAATTTCTGAGGGTTGGAGCGGACCGAATACCACGATCAACTCTCTGGTGAGCAGAAAGAGAAGGTTGAGGCGTTCTCTTTTTAGCTCAGCTCTGCTTTCCAGCCCGCGTGCAGCCGGGCGTGCAACTCCCCGGCCATGGGGTGTTCGGCGTGACCATGGAGCAAACTAATGTGTTCTCCCGGGTCATCACCCCGACAAAAGAGTTCCCTTCGGGTTCGTGGGGCATTTGCTGGTCCAAGAGCTCCATCAGGGTGGGATAGATATCGACATTCTCCACCAAGGCCGCGCAGGAGCCGCCGTGGCGATCGGGGCGGCGGGGATCACAGAGAATCAACGGCACCCGCGCGGATTCGCGGTAGAGGAAATTCTTGAACCACATACCGTGTTCGCCCATTTGATAACCGTGATCGGCCGTCAGCACGATGAGGGTATCCTCGGCCTTGCCCGAGGCGTCCAGTGCGTCGAGCAGACGCCCGACCTGTTCGTCGGCAAACGAGACGCAGGCCAGGTAGGCGGCGATTGCTCCGCGATGATCCTCCGGCGAGACGTTGAATTTCGCGTCGAAGTTGATGGCACTGCCATCCGCCAGTGGGGTTGCGCCTGCGGGGGTTTGGGGCAGGTCGATCTCGTTGGGATCATACAGGTCAAAGAACCGTTTCGGGGCGACGAATGGCACATGGGGCCGGATAAACCCCGCCGCCAGAAAAAAGGGCTGGTCACCCGCCTCCGTGATGCGCCGGGAAATTTCGGTCGCCACCTGATGGTCGTGTTGTTGCCTATCCGGCTTTTCCGTCTTGATCCAACGCAAACCACCTCCGGCACCGGCATGGTTGGTCTCCCAAGGGGTCGCATCATGAAAGAAGCCGTCGGAGTTGAGTTCATATCCGGGGCAATTCACCTTATCATCCCAGGCGTAGGGGTCGTCAGCCCCGTCGCCCCGCACGACGATGGTGTCGGGAACTCCCATATGAAAGACCTTGCCCGCCCTGGCGGTGTGCCATCCGCGCTGGCGCAAACACTGGGGAAGGGTGATCAGGTGAGGCAGCGTGCCCCGCAGCTTATGGGCCAGAGTCGTGACTCCGACCGTGTCCGGCCTGAGACCCGAAAACATCGAGGCCCGCGATGGCGCGCAGAGCGGGCACCCGGTATAGGATTCCGTAAACATCACGCCCCGCTTGGCCAGGCGGTCGATATGTGGGGTTTTGGCGAGGGGATGGCCGTAACATCCCAGCGTGGGGGTCAGATCATCGAAGACGAGGAACAAGATATTCATCGTGGTGTCTGCGAGCGGGATGGATTGCAGGGGATGGGTGGGTTCAGACGTCGGGGTGCGCTATGAGGAGTGCAGCTTCAGGCGCACCGTGATCCGCATCGCCCCCGATGCCGGCGCCGACAGCTCGATCCAGAGCCGCGAAACACCGGGGTTCGGCGCGTTGAATCCGTCGGTGGGATCGGGAAGCGGTTCGGCTTGGAAGACCGCCTCCGCGGGCTCGACGATCGTGGCGAGGAACTGTTTGCCGTTCTGGGAGAGCACGGCGTTGGAACCCTCTGCAGCGACCGAGGCACGGGTGTGCATGGCCCAGCGCACTGAATCCTTGGAGGCGAGACCTTCGAGCGCGTCCTCGATCTGCACCGTGCCGTCGGACTGAAGCCGGAAGCTCCGATGCGCCTGCGTGATGTTTCCTCCGAGGGTGGCGGTCAGATCAACCGTCGTGTACCGATCCGCAGGATTGTCGGCCGAGTGTGCAAGGATCCGTGCGTCGGCATCCACGAAATGCAGTCGGTCATTCACGGTCAGCGTATTGTGGCCACGATTGTTGAGACGGAACACGGTCCAACGCGGTGCCTCCTGCCCTTTGCCCCAGAGCGCGATTCCTTTGGATTCAAGCGAGTGGTAGTCTTGCATCCCGAGGTCGATCGCCCACCGGACCCCACCGGCCTCGATCACGAAGCTGCCGGCGTCGAGGTGGGCATGGTTCACGCTTCCCCGGCCGCCTTTGAGCCCGATCCAGACGGCTTGAGCATCCCAGGCGGTGCGGTGCATCGCCGTGGGTTGGGCGCCGTGGCCGACCCAACTCAGGGCGCTCGGGGCACGTGCGGATTTCAGCGCCGCCGCGTCCGGGCACCAATGCAGCAGCAACGGGAGAAACCGATTGTTGATCGGGCGCCTTTTTCCCGTTCCCTCCGCGGCTGCGAAGTGCGGGAACCAACCCCATTCGAGCTGGAGCAGGTCCGGCCGGTTCCGTTCGTGCGCCATCCAGAACAGCGCAGGATGGACCCCGCGCCCGTCACCGCCGTCCGCAAAAGTGAACATCGAGCCGCCGGGGCCGGTGACATGCAGCATGAACTCGCTGCTGCCCAGAAACCCGGGTGCGCGGGTAAGATCCCAGTCTTCGCCGAGCGCAGTCCGCAACCCGGCGATGAGCAGCACCTGATAGGTCGTCCCGTAGTCCCAGTAGCTCGGGCCCTCGGGATAGACGCCATCCGGTGCATAGGGGAGCTGGCTGTGTCGGATCCCTTCTCGCCCGAGCTCCAGGATCCGGGCGCACAGCGCGGGCTCGTCCTCTGCGATGGCGAGTGCCGCCAGGACAAGACCGCCGATGCAGACCTGGTTCCAATTGTTGTCACGCTGAGCAACGAAAGCGCGCGGGGAATCTACTGCAGGATGAGCTTCAGCCGGGGAAACTTGCGGGGGTCGCCGCCGACGGCTGCCTTGATGCGGATGGTTACTGTTTCGGTGTCATCGCCGTTGTCGACCGGCGTGCCGATCTGTTCCGCCAGAAGATTCGTGCTTTGCCAGTCGGGCGGAATTAGTTCCGCGCGCCGTAGATGGCAATCCTGTTGACTCCCTCACCTCCCGGCTCGATCCTTTTGCTTGCGCACCCTCATCCCGAATCCACAAAGAACCGCGAGCCGATGACCGTCGAGTCACCACAAGTCGCGTTTGCGCAGGCTGAGGTTCGGTCGGTGGACGGGCGGGCGGTGTTTCTGGCGACGGAGCCGTTACTTGGCGCAGAAGGCTACCGGATCAGCGTGTTGGCGGATGGGACGGCGCAGGTTGCGGGGGGCGATGAGACCGGGCTGATGTACGGCGGATTGGAGGTTGCCGAGATGTGCCGGTTGGGTGCCCTTGCCGCCACCGAAGGCCGGCCCGCGGTGGCGAAGCGCGGCTTGAAGATTAACGTGCCGCTCGATGCGAGGACGCCGAGTTATTCCGATGCCGGCGACGCCGCGCGCCACAACATCCCGGAAATGTGGAGCCCCGATTTTTGGCAGACGTTGCTCGACGAGATGGCGCGGCACCGGTTCAACGTGCTCACGCTTTGGAACCTGCATCCGTTTCCGTCCCTGGTGCGGGTGCCGGAGTTTCCCGAGGTCGCCCTCGACGATGTGATGCGCGGCCGACAACCCTACGATGTGGCCGATGGCCGGTTCGGGCGCGACCTGATTCCCGACAAGTATTTCATCGACCTGGAGGTCGTGTGTCGTCTGAACATGGACGAGAAGATCGCGTTCTGGCGGGAGGTGATGCAGCACGCCCGCGACCGGGGGATCGAGGTGTACTGGTTTACGTGGAACCTGTACGCATACGGGGCGGCCGGAAAGCACGGCATCACGCACGACCAGACCGACCCGGTCACCGTCGCCTATTATCGGGCGAGTGTCCGGGAGCTGATTCGCACTTACCCGCTCCTGGCAGGGATTGGCATCACCGCCGGCGAGCGGCTCTCGGCGCGCACTGATGAATACGACGCGGAATCCTGGTTGCGCATGACTTATGGGGAGGGGATCCGCGATGCCCTGCGCGGGGAGCCCGGGCGGCCATTCCGCCTCATTCACCGGTATCACGATACGGCGTCGGACAAGATCCGCGAGATGTGGGCGGAGCCGCCCTGCACGTTTGATCTCAGCTACAAGTATGCCGTCGCCCACATGTATTCGCATCCCGCGCCGCCGTTCGTGCGGCCGGTCCTGGCCGAGTTGCCGCCGGGCCAGTGCCTGTGGCTGACCGTGCGCAACGACGACCTCCACAGTTTTCGATGGGGCGATCCGGTCTTCGCGAGGGAGTTCGTCCGGGCGCTGCCCGGCCCCGGGCAATTGGTTGGCTTTTACTTGGGTGCCGACGGTTACACGTGGGGGCGCGAGTTCATGAGCACCGAGCCGGATGAACCGCGGCAGCTCATCATCCAGAAACACTGGTTCAGCTTTCTCCTGTGGGGCCGGTTGAGCTACGATCCGTCCGTGTCGGACGAGCGATTCGCCGCGCTGCTGGCGAACCGGTTCCCCGAGGTGGAGGGTGGGAAGCTCTTGCGGCTGCTGGCTTCGGCCGGGCGGATCGTGCCGCAGGTCAACCGGTTCTACTGGAACGACATCGATCTGAAGTGGTTCCCGGAAGGTTGCAGCAGCCACCCGACATTTGAGTGGGCGGTCGGCGGCTATCACACCGTCCGCCATTTGGTGGACGGACAGGCCATGCCGGGGGCGGGGGTGCTCTCCATCCACGAGTGGCTGACCCGGCCCGACGCGCCCGGCCAGACTCCGCCCGAGGTCGTGGGGGCGCTGCGCGAACACGCGACCACCGCATTGCGGCTGATCGGCGAGATCGGTCCCGTCACGGACAAAGAACTGCGTCTGACGCTCGGCGACCAGGCCGCCATGGCGCATCTCGGATTGTATTACGCCGACAAGATCGCGGCCGCGATCGAGCTGGCGCACTTTGACAGGACCCGCGGGTCATCACACCCGGCCGCTGCCGTCCAGTTGTTGGAGTCGGCCCTCGTGCACTGGAAGGATTACGCGGCGATCACCTCCCGCCAATACCTGCCCCAACAGTTCGCGCGAATCGGCTGGCACGACGTCGACCAGCTCACGGCGCACGCAGCGGCGGACGTTGAGTTGGCAAGGAATGCCCGCTGAACCGAATGCCGCTATTGAAGTTTACAACGCAAAGAAACTCATCAACGAAAAGATTGATCATATGGATTATTCCAACCTCAACGTGGACGAATCGAAGCTCAACTGATGGCGCAGGCTTATCCTCGCTCACGATTTGTGGGGTTTGATTATCATGTGCCGTCCATCGAGTGGGCGCGCGCAGAATTATGACGTCGTGGCGTTCTTCGATTGCCTGCACGACATGGGCGATCCCGAGGGAGCGGCGGCGCACGTTCGGCAATCGCTGAAACCAGACGGGACATGGATGATTATCGAGCCGTTTGCCAATGACAGATTGGAAGACAACCTGAATCCGGTGGGGCGGGTTTACTACGCAGCCTTGACGATGATCTGCACGCCGGTGTCGCTGTCGCAAGAGGTCGGTCTCGCCCTTGGTGCGCAAGCAGGCGAGGCGTGATTAGGAGAGGTGGTGACGAAAGGCGGCTTCACCCGATTCCGTCGTGCTGCCGAAACCCCATTCAACCTGATTTTAGAAGCCAGACCTTGATGGGATGACAGGACACGGTGTGCGTCAATCCTCGACGTGGTTGCCCAGCCAGCATACCTCCGCGGTCCCGGGCCCGTGCACCAACGCCGCATGGCCCGCTGCGGGCAGGCCGATGGCGCTGCCGGCGTCGGGCAGCGGCGCGCGCTGAGCCCGAGCCACCCGGTTGCCGACCACCGCCACCTGGCGGCTGGAGGCCACCAGCATCGCCGGACCGGCGGTGTCCTCGATCACATTGCCGACCAGGGCGATGCGCTCGTGCAGGGGATGGGTCCCGATGCCGTCGGGGGTCTCGACCAACACATTGACGCAGGCGAGGTGCACCCCGCGCGGTCCACGTTCGCGCCGGTGCTGGTTGCAGGAGAGAAAATGGTTGCCCGACACCAGCACGTCCGCGCAGCCATAGCCCTCCTGCCAGAACGCGCAATCGGTGGTGAGGTTCAATCCCGCCATCTGCACCCGCTCGACGCGGTTGCCGGCGATCAGTCCATCGCGCGCCTGGATCAGCATGCCGCGCGCGCGGTGATCGTGGAAATGGTTGCCGGTGATGCGGAACCGGTCGGTGCCGCGCGCGCGATCGGCGACGAAGGCGCCTGCCTCCACCCCGGGGATGCCGCGATCGAGGGTGACCGTGAGGGCATCCGGGCCGCTGGCGATTGCCTGGATCACCCGCTCACCCAGCGGCTCCAGCGTCCCCTCCCGGAAGAACGCGAGACGATGACCGCGCGCCACCTGCTGGCGGGCGTGATCGAGCCAGCGCGAGGTCAGGCTGACCGCGCTACCGACGACCTCGGCGACGCGCATCCACACTCCATGGATGTTGACCGAGTCGTCGCCCTGGTGGGCGAAATCGCAGTCCTCGATGATGACGTCGCCGGCGCAGGCCCCGACATGGCAGCCGTCCGCGGTCGCGCTCACCAGATCCTGCGGTCCACGGGCGATGGCGCAGCGGGTCAGACGGACTCCGCGATCGCAGCCATACCCGACGAAGGCATGGCCAGGAGCCGAGACCACGGTGACGTCCTCGAGATGGATGTCGGCATTGCCGCGCCCGCCGAAATCCACCGCGTTGCCATGATAGATCCAGTGTCGGACCACGACCCGGTCGCCTCGGGCGAGATCGCCCGGGCGCGGTGGCAGCAGCAGGCCTCCGCCGGAGGCCGCAGGCAGACCAGCGCTGCGGCCCCAGGCGGCATGATACCATTCGTGGCCATCGCCGGCCCAGGAGTGGGCACCATCGTCCCAACTGGTCACGCCCGCGACCGGCAGGGTGCATCGGCGGGGATCGTCGTACGCCAGGACAAGCTGGCGGCCGCGGCGCTCGACGGTGGCGAGCGACGCCATCGGCATGGCCCAGTCGACCGCCAGTCCCTGGAGCATCACCCTCCGGCAACGGCGCAGACGCACGCCGGTGGCAATGCGGTGACAGATGATGGTCGCGCCAGCGGCCTCGATCACGGCATCGGCGATGTTGTCGAGCAGCCAGTGCTCGCGGCCCTCGGCGATCCGCCGTACGTGGTAACGGCCTGGGGGAATGACCAGCCTCCCGCCCCCGGCTCGAAGCCAGAGCGCCGCCTTGGCGAGGGCGTCGGCGACGCAGGTGTGGCCCGGCCTGCCGCCGAAATCGGCCAGGGAGATCCGACGACGCGAAGGGTCCGGCATCTTCAGTCGCGGTGGGCGGGGTTGCGGCAGGGCCCATCGCTGCGGATCGGTGGACCGTGGCTTCATCTCATGGGTCTCCAGCGACCGGGGTGCCGCCCTGGCCGGATGAGCCAGGGTTCAGGGGAACAAAGGGGACACGCCATCCTACAAATCCTTCCCGAACAGCCCGGACTAGTCGCTGGCCATGCGACCAGATGCCAGGGCGACGCGGGTTTGATGCGAGGCCAGGCCGTTACCAGTGAGCAGACTGGGGCGGGACATCCGTTCGCTCCACTGGGCTCGCTGCACGCCTAGCCGAGGCTGCGACCGTAGCGAATCACGCCGAGCTGGAGTCCCCGCCCATGGGAATAATCGCTGACAACACCCACCAGGACGGTTCGGCTGCATTTTGGGGGATGCATGCTGTGCGACCGTGGGCCAGTCGCCGCATTTATGCAATGCCAGGTCGCAGTTTGATAATGGTAATGGATCCGCCCGGGGTTAATCTTCGAGACATGAATTCGACCCTCTGCCGCTCTCTCACCGTGCTCGGCGCCTGCCTCGCTCTCTCAGCGTCCGCCGTTAACGCGGCCACCATCATCACCGATTTCGGAGCGACCGCGCCCACGGGCAATATCGTTGTCTCCCAAACAACTGCCAACGGAACGGATCAGGGACAACGCCAGTGGCGCAACAGCGGAACGCGCCGCGACCTCGGTCAAACATTCAACCTAACGTCGTCAACCACCATCGACAGCATCTACGTCCGTGTCAGCGCTCAGACCAGCGCGGTTGGAGCCGATGCGTCGGGGGCGAGCGTCACGCTGACCCTCTCGAACTACACCAATACCACCGATTTCACCCCCGACAGCACCGTCAATACCTTTACCGCGACCCTGCCCCTAACCCTGGCGTCGTCGGACTTTATAAAGTTTGACATCGACAACACGTTTCTGGCCGCCGGGCAATATGGGTTCCAATTGAGTTTCGACAATCCTTCGGCAACGAATAAATTCGTTAACCTCGCCCTCAATTTTGACTCGGACGGCTACACCAGCGGACTTCAAGTGGAATCGACCGACGGAACGAATTTCACCGCGGGAGGCGGAACGCCAGACCTGCTCTTCTATGTCCAGGGCATTCCTGAACCCACCTCGATCGGCCTTCTCGCTCTTGGCGGCCTGGCCCTGCTGGCGCGTCGGAGGAAGTGAGCGGCTCGCACTTCACGGCGGTGAATGCGGCAACGCGCCGGACTCAGCGCCGTTGCCGCCTGTGACAGCCCGAATGTTGATGCCTCGCCGAAGGAATCCAGATGTCTTCCATGCCGCGACGAGTTTACTTGTGCGCACTCATCTCAATCGTGGCTGGTGCCAGCATCAGTAAGGAAGCCGCCGCCGCCGATCAGGTCGCGGGAAATCTCATCCTTTACAACGACAATGGTGCCTTCTGCTGGTTTCAGGATGAACGTGTCATCATCGATTCCACGAGCGGAAAAATGCTGATTGGCTCAGTCGCAAACGGCGCCGGCACCGGAGGCGCAAGCCGAAGCGGCGATGTGGAACTTACCACGTTCGACCTGACAACCCGCACCCGCAAACGCTTCACGCTGGCCAATCAGCTCCAGGACGATGATCACAACGCGCCGGCCCTGATGATCCGACCTGATGGCCGCTATCTGGTTGGATACACCACGCACAATGCCGGCCCAGCGCTCGACTCCTATTCCCGGTTTCGCATCTCGACGAACGCGCATGACAGCTCGGCCTGGGGCTCCGAGCAGACATTCAACTGGAACACCGCCGCCAGCGGATTCACCACCAACTCAGCTTATACCAACCTGTTCCATCTGTCGGCCGAGAATCGCACCTACAACTTCGTGCGCGCCGTGAACAAAGACCCCAGCATGTTGACCTCGACCGACCAGGGCGCGACGTGGTCCTACGCCGGCCCGCTGCTGCAACGACCGCAACTGAACGGCTCGTACAACAATGGCTACTTCAAGTATGCGTCCAATAACGTTGACAAAATCTGGTTCGTCGGGACCGAGCACCACCCGCGCGATTACAACACCAGCATCTACGCCGGATATATCCAGAACGGAAAAATGTACAAGTCCGACGGCACGCTGGTCGACGGCGACATCTTCTCCTCGCCGACGCTGAAGCAGGAGGATCTCACCCTGGTCGTGGCCGCCAATACGACTTTCGCGGGCGTCAGCATGAAACGTTTCTGGACCATGGATCTGCACGTCGATGCCACCGGCAAGCCCTACACCGTCTTTAACGGCCGGGCGAACGACAACGAAAATGATCACCGCTTCTTCTACGCCCGCTTTGACGGCAGTCAGTGGCAGGTAAACTACCTCGCCAAGGCCGGCGCCAAACTCTACAACAGCGAGCAGGATTACACCGGGCTGGTCGCAATCCATCCCAACGACCCCAACACCCTCTACATGTCGACCTCCGTCGATCCCGCCACCAACACGGCCCTCGCCAAACACGAGATCTACAAAGGCATCACGGGCAACGGCGGTCAGACCTGGGCCTGGACCGCCCTGACAAAGAACTCCACCGTGGACAACCTGCGGCCCACCATCGCTTCCTGGGATGCCAGCAGCACGGCGCTCACTTGGTTCCGCGGCACGATGACGACTTCGCAGTCTTACGACTTCGCCGTGGTCGGAATCGTCGATCAAAACGTGGAGTCCGTTGGGCTCGTGCACTACGTCGATGCATCCATGGCCAACACCACGCGCGCGGATGGCCTCCCTCTCAGCGTTACCGGGCCCAGCGCCAACAAGGGTGCCGCTGACGGACTCTGGCACTGGCGCAGCGGCGTTGGCAACGGCGGCAGCGTACTGGCTTCCGGCGAACTCGATATCGAAGACGCGCCGACGCTCAAAACCACGCTCACTGGCCTCAGCGAGGGCACCCATGACGTCTTCGCCTTCTTCTGGGCCAACCCCAGTGAAGACTGGCGCATCCGCGCAGGCCTGTCACTCGATGACATGCAGGTGTCTCGAGCCGCGTTCTCACAGCAGGCAGAACTGGTCCATTTTGACGGTCCCATCACGATTTCCGATACAACCGTCGCCCTGTACCGCGCCTACCTCGGACGCGTGCAGGTGGTCGCCGGACAGTCGGTAGACGTTTTCATTGACGACGCGGTAGGCAGTTCGGGCGGCACACGACGCACCTGGTACGACGGGCTTGGCTATGCCGCTGTCACGCCAACCGCTGCGCTGCCCACCTATGCCGGATGGCGCTCCACCCACTTCCCTCCCGCCGATCCCCGGGGAGCCCCGGAGGCCAATCCGGACCACGATGCCTTGAACAACACCCTCGAATACGCCGTGAACGGAAACCCCCTCCTGCCCGATGCCGCGGTGATGCCCGCGGACACGACCGTTGTGGTTGCGGGCCAACCCCATCTGGCGATTCGCTACCGGCAGCGCACCGGCGGCATCGGCAAGACCGGGGTGGATTACCAGGTGGACGACCTCACCTATCGCGTGGGGCTGTCGACCTCGCTCCAGCCCAACTCGTGGCAAACCGGCGATGCATTCGTGGAGCCCGAGGGCAGCGCCGTGGTCAACGGCGACGGCACCGAGACCGTCACGGTCCGTGCGGAGGCACCCATCGATACCCTCGGTCCGGGCGCCTTTCTCCGGCTTGAGATCACTCTGGATCCGTAGCGGGCCTCCGGCTGGCTGGGGGTTCCCGGCTGGGTGCCGCTCACCGTGTGCGCCCTCACGCTTGCCGCGCTGACCCTCAGCCGGACCGCCGAGTTTCTGAGTCCCGGGGGGTTCTGGACTGCCGCGGTCCGCGGTTGGCCGGGGAACGGGCGCGGATGGAGCAACCTTGGAATGGCGGCCTGGCAGGATGGGAAGCCAGAGATCGCCGGGTTTCCGATGGAGCGGGGGTTCTGCAAATCGTGCGCAGATAGGGTTGACTTGGGTGCATCTACATTGTAAATACAC
>Ga0163152_10008271_pt1 | contig 11155 bp, 13 predicted proteins | sample OliLakLV19MP8IB2_FD_148635 | JGI IMG/M metagenome (GOLD analysis project Ga0163152, IMG submission 148635) | Freshwater microbial mat bacterial communities from Lake Vanda, McMurdo Dry Valleys, Antarctica - Oligotrophic Lake LV.19.MP8.IB-2 | ecosystem: Environmental > Aquatic > Freshwater >...
CACGGTTCAGGAACAACTGTTTTGGGATCATTTTGTCATGTTCGATGTCTGATGTTGTTCAGGTCGGATAAGATTCGGTTTTCCCTCTTCCCCTACAAAGACAACCAGTAATTTCAACGGGACGCCGTCTAAATTCTTTGCGCTATGCACAGTGTTCACCACCTCTAAAAACCCGGTCCCAGCCTTAAATGTCTGTCGAGCGCCATCCTCAAATTCCACCGTCATTGTCCCCTCAAGAACATGGACGTAGGTGGGGACTGCGTGCAGATGGCGACCGTTCTCCTTCCCTGGTTGGATCTCGACCAGGATCGAAGCCATTTCTGCCTTATCGGTTTTGGGATATTCAATCTTCTGGCCGCTAATCGTCGTTGACCCCTTCATCACCGCAATCACTGTTACAGCTTGCTGCTCTGCGCCCACTGGGACAGCCGTCTGGACAAAGGCCATGATCAACAAGGCTGAGAAAATTGTTTTCATCGTCATACCTCCATTAGCATTTGTTTTTAAACCGGTGGGAAATACGCCCAACACCCATGAAATCGGGAACAAGACATCGCGCAACGTTATCATGCCAACGAGCCAAGCGTCCCCCCCTCGTCTGCAACCAAGCCAAGTCGCCGACTCAGGATACGTTTGGCTCGTTCACGACCGAAACAACACGGGCGGCCCCTACCTAGGTAGAAGGTCGCCCGTGTCTGACGCTGGGAACGCCAACTCTTTCTCTGCTAGCCACCTGGTTGGGCAACACCCCTCTTCAGCGCGGAGTTGCCCACCGATATGCTTTAGTACGGGATCACGTGCAAGCAGTCCTTGCTCTCGTTGTTCCAGACCACATCGCACAGGTTGGACATGCGGAGGACGATGTTCCCCGCCACGCCTCCTGTCCCACCGAATAGCCCACACCAGCCCAAGGTCACGAAGCCCCAGTGCAATGGGGCCGCGAAGAGTTCATCGACGAACCAGAACGCATGGCCCCACTCGTTGAGGCCCACGTTGGGCAAAATCATCATCGGTCCCACGATCGCTCCCACCAAGGGGAAGGAGATCGACTTGCTGTACTGCGGCAACCGGGTCATGGCATACAGGTAGCTCGCCACGCCACATGTAATGTAGAGAGGGAAGGTGAAGTAAAAGGCGATGATGTGGCTTGCCGTGAAGCTTGTATCGCGGATGATCACTTGGTGCCACGACGCGTCCTGCTCAAGGGTAAAACTCCCTGCCCAGTACACGCCGAACATATAAACCGCGAGCCACCCCATCCAATAAAAATACCGTTTGAGTTCCGTCTTGGGATCCACGTTGGCGATGTTGCGATCCCGCGTTTGCCAAATCCATCCCAGGGTTGCGGCCGAGAAAATGATGTTGGAAATCACGTTAAAGCGCCACAGCCCCATCCAGACGGTTTCGAATTCCGGCGTCATCGAGTCCAATCCGTGTGAGTACCCAAACGTGCGTTGAAACACGACCTCGGAGCCCACTGCCGCCAGCATTGCGAACCAGCCGATCTTAAGAGGCCTGGAATCGTACCAGAGCGACATGTCATAGCCGGGGTCACTTCGTCCCATTGTTGCTGTACTTGCCATGGTCTTACCCTCCCTTTCATATACTTGAGGACCACCGCTGCGGGTTGGCCCTGAACGTCTCTTCAAAATATCTTGCCCGCGATTCCCACCTCCTCCTTTCTATGAGATCCACACAGGCAACCGTCAATCCATGGTGACGTACATGAGCAATTCACATTCCAGCAAAGATCTCCATGACTTAGCCATCGCTGATGCTGAAACTTCATTGGAATGAGCGATTTCGTTCGATAATTTCTGCAGCAAACACAATGACGTGCCGAAGACGAGCTGCTGAATTATCAGCACGGTGCCGAAAAATCAGCTTTCACTCGGAACATTCACAGGGGCTGTACGGGAACCCGGGTTAAGAAGGGCGAATGATATCGAGGTTCTCTACTTATTAGGCCTGAAAAGTTTCCCGTTTCATGCCAGGCCCCATTGACAGGGTAGAGAAACGAACCTATGTGCCGATGCATGACGTCTAAGATAAAGGCTTAGGGCATCCGATAATCAGGTTGGTAATTTTTGATGAGCACCGGGCGTAATGCGTGATATTGATGTCCTGTGGTATGATCCAGAAGCTTTCGCGTTCGTCGGCGGAGCGAGGTGCTCAATCGGCAATCCTCTATATCGATGTCCTCATCCAATGAAAATACGCCAGGAGTGTGGGCTTTGCGTAATGACGGGACGAAAGAGTTCGCCAGCAAGACGACGGTCGGTCGAGCATCCCTCTTTACCGGTCGTGACGAAACCTGCCTCTATTCAGGAGAGAATATATGAAAGCCAACCATAACACTGAAACCGATCCGCGGTCAGGCGCGCTCGATGACCTCTCCCATCGCGTTGAAGACCACAAACGGGCCGAGACATTGCTTGCCGGAGAAAATCGCCTGCTCGAGATGCTCGCCACGGGATGTACACTCTCAAAATTCCTTGATGCCTTGTGCCGACTCATCGAAGAGATTGCGAGCGGAACTCTCTGTGGAATTGTACTGGTAGACCCTATCGGGAATCGACTGCAGCACGGTGCAGCGCCCAGCCTTCCCCTGAGCTATAACGAGTCCATCCATGGCAGACCCGTGAATCTCTTTTCGGGTCCCTGCGCCATGGCGGCCTCTCTCAAAGAACAAGTGATTGCCGCCGATGTCGCGTCAGACACACGATGGGATACATACGAATGGCGTGCTCTGGCAATGGCACACGGACTGCTGGCCTGTTGGTCCACTCCTATCTTGTCATCCGATGACACAGTATTAGGCGCCTTCGCGATCTACTCACGCGAACCTGGTAGCCCTAGTGCGTACCATCAACACCTCATCGGACAGATCACGCATCTGGCGACGGTAGCGATTGAGCATAAGTATAGGGAGGAGAAGCTCCGCCAAGATGAACGGGAGCTGCGGCGCATCACCGATGCCATCGATCAACGCATTGCTGTCCACGGGCCTGACGGGAAAATGCTTTATGCCAATCGAGTGATGCTCGAATATAGCGGTCTGAGCATTGAAGACATCATGGCGGATGACTTCCGCGCACGGCTCGTTCATCCTGATGATTTGGAGCGATCACGGGTCGAGCGCCAGCAGGGGCTCGAACGCGGAATCCCGTTTGAACTTGAGCTACGTGCTCGCCGCAAGGACGGGCAGCACCGCTGGTTTCTAGTCCGTTATAACCCGTTCCGGGACGAAGAGGGACGGATCATTCGCTGGTACTCGACGGGAACCGACATCGACGATCGCAAACGAGACGAAGAGAGGACTCAAAAAGAAAACTTGGCGTTGCGCGAAGAGATCGATCAGTCTTCGATGTTTGAGGAAATCGTCGGTTCATCGGAGGTCATCCGCAGCATATTAACGCAAGTCGCCAAAGTCGCGCCGTCGGATTCCACTGTGCTCGTGCTGGGTGAGACCGGGACGGGCAAGGAACTGATTGCACGGGCCATTCACAAACGCTCGAAGCGGTCATCCCGGGCGTTTATTACCGTCAATTGTGCGGCGATCCCGGCGTCACTCATTGCCTCTGAGCTGTTCGGACACGAGAAAGGCGCGTTTACGGGGGCGATGCAACGGCGTCTCGGACGATTTGAACTAGCCGATGGCGGGACGCTCTTCCTTGACGAAATCGGGGATCTGCCTGCCGAGACCCAAATCGCTCTCCTGAGAGTCCTGCAAGAGGGGGAAATTGAACGGGTCGGCGGCAGCCAATCGATTTCCGTCAATGTGCGCGTGCTGGCCGCCACGAACCGCGATCTGAAGGCAGCCATGGCGGCAGGCACCTTTCGCCAGGATCTCTTTTACAGGCTGAATGTCTTTCCAATCCAGGTCCCCCCATTACGCGAACGGATAGACGACATCCCGTTACTCGTCACCTACCTGATTGAACGTTATGCGAAGAAGGCCGGGAAAAAAATCAAGAATATACAGAAAGAGACCTTGGAGCTGTTTCAGGACTATGACTGGCCCGGCAACATTCGTGAACTCCAGAATGTCATCCAGCGAGCGATCGTGCTGTGCGAGAGCGAAACATTTTCCGTCGACGAGACCTGGTTGAAACGGGAAAAGCACAGGCTGTCGGGGTCGGTCATTCCCCTAGGCGCCACGCTGGCCGAGCATGAAAAGGACATCATTGAAGCGGCGTTGGCGGATTGTGGGGGCCAGGTCAGCGGCCCTACCGGCGCCGCGGCCAAGCTCGGACTCCCGAGGCAGACGCTTGAATCAAAAATCACGGCCCTGGGAATTAACAAACATCAGTTTAAGACTCGACAAGCTGACTACGCACGGTAAAAAGGCCAAAAGTTGTTTGGGCGCCACCCGCGAGAACCGGCCTCTCGCGAATCAGTGCTTTTGTTTTAGACGACTCCTCTGACCCAGCACCCGCTCACTATCCTCCACGCAATCCGACCGAGAATTGAAATTTCACCGAATACTCCTGCCTCTTTTGCCGATCATTCAGCAAATGCTGAGACTTCGGCAGGAATCTCCACGCCATACACAAACATTTCAATGGTTTATAGCTGGCCTCTTCATTGCACTATTTTTAGATAGTCCAGGTTGCAGAGGTCACAGATGACAATAAAATTTGAAAAAGAAACCCGCCGTCTCAAGACGATGATTGGTCTAAGCGGTCGGTTGCAAGCGAAGCATCTGGATGAATTGAAGACGCAAATGGAAGGCGCTCGGTCGCGGATTGCGCTGGACCTCAACGGAGTGACGCTCGTGGATGTCGAGATCATTCGATTTCTGAACGCCTGTGAACAAGGCGGCGTCGAGCTCCTCAACTGCTGGCCGTACATACGAGAGTGGATGAGCCGTGAAAAAGACAGAGAAGAATAAGGCAATGCAATTCTGATAACCGACTCCGACACACACAACAAAGGAGGATTCCAATGCCAGCTACGACTCTTCAAAAAGACGATCACTCCATGAAGGGCGTCATGTTCATTATTCTTGGTGCTGTGACGGTGATGTGCCTGGCACTGGCAACGGGCCTCCTCAGGCCCTAATGCCGAATGCTAATGCCATCTATAGTTTTTCAACAAGAATTTCCCACCATGAAGGGGGTCATTTTCATCATTCTTGGTGCCGTGACTTTGATGTGTCTGGTGCTTGCAACTGGTTACTTCAAAGGCTGAGAAGGGAATCCTCAGCTTGGGCGAATGCCCAGATGTCCAGATTGCGTATCAAGATTCTGTCGCCTTAGGACGTCAGCAAGAAGCCCAAAGGGAACACGTCGAACAGGGGCGTGAGTGCAACAGCCCCAATCCTTCGATCCACCTAGGGTCGTGACAGAGAAAGGAACAACTCGCGATGCCAGTGAATAAAAAAGTCTCCTTTTCAGTCCTGTGTGCCTTTCTCACGATTGGGGCAGTCTTGTTCGTGCTCAATTTCATCACGCCCATGCAGATGCCTGAAGAGCTTCCGTATAGCGAATTCAAGACGCTCCTGGCGGCCGGCAACGTGGCGGAAGTCACGGTCACTCGTCAGTCATTGCTCGGGAAACTGAAGCCGGAAGAAGGATCAAAAGAACCGAAGCTGTTTACGACTGTCCGGGTTGAAGATCCTGATTTAGTCAAGGAACTCAATGTACGCAACGTCAAGTTCACCGGCATGATTGAGAGTACGTTCTTGCGAGACATTATGTGGTGGGTCATTCCTGCGCTGATCTTTGGCGGTATCTGGTTTTTTGTGATTCGGCGCCTCGGTCAGGGTCTCGGTTCGGGTCAAAAAGGGTTCATGACCGTGGGGAAGTCGAAGGCGAAGATCTATGCGGAGAAGGATACGAAAGTGACTTTCGTGGATGTAGCCGGCGTGGAGGAGGCGAAGGAAGAACTGGGCGAGGTGATTGATTTTCTCAAGACGCCGGAAAAATTTACGCGGCTCGGAGGAAAGATTCCGAAAGGCATCTTGCTCGTCGGTCCCCCTGGAACCGGCAAGACGCTCCTGGCTCGCGCTGTGGCAGGAGAGGCAGGCGTGACGTTTTTCAGCATCAGCGGGTCCGAGTTTGTGGAAATGTTCGTGGGAGTGGGGGCCTCTCGCGTGCGAGATCTGTTCGAGCAGGCGAAGATCAAGGCGCCCTGCATTATCTTCATCGACGAACTGGATGCGATCGGGAAGGCCCGTGGGGCGGGAGCCATGGCGCATGAGGAGCGTGAACAGACCCTGAATCAGTTGCTGGTCGAGATGGACGGCTTCGATCCCCGCATCGCAGTCATTCTGATGGCGGCGACCAATCGGCCTGAAATCTTGGATCCTGCCCTGTTGCGGCCAGGCCGGTTCGACAGGCAAGTCTTGGTCGATCGCCCGGATAAGATCGGCCGCCTGGCCATCTTGCGCGTCCATGCGAAGCGGGTGGCGCTGGGTCCCGACGCAGGTCTTGAGGTGATCGCCGGGATGACCCCCGGGTTCTCCGGCGCCGACCTCGCCAATATCATCAATGAAGCGACGCTCTTGACGGTGCGTCGGAATAAAGAGCAGGTGGGTCTCTCGGAATTGCAGGAAGCAGTGGAGCGGGTCGTGGCGGGGTTGGAAAAGAAGAACCGGGTTCTTAACAAGACGGAGAGGGAACGAGTCGCCCATCATGAAGTGGGTCACGCCTTGGTAGCGCTGTCGTTTCCAGGCGCAGACCCGATACAGAAAATCTCCATCATCCCCAGAGGGATTGCCGCGTTGGGCTATACCCTTCAACTCCCGACGGAGGATCGCTTTCTGATGGCCAAGACGGAGCTGGAGAACAAGATTGCCGTCCTACTCGGCGGGCGGAATGCGGAAGAATTGATCTTCGGCGAGGCCTCCACGGGCGCACAGAACGACCTGGTCAGGGCGACGGACATTGCCAAGAGCATGGTCAAATCCTACGGGATGAGCGAGAAGCTCGGCGCCGTGACCCTGGATCGTGAACGCCAGCCTCTCCTCATGCAGATCCAGGCGCCTCAGGAGAAGGGCGACTACTCGGAGGAGACCGCCCGTGAGATCGACTGTGAAGTGCGCCGGATCATCGATGAGCAATACGATCGCGTGAGATGGCTCTTAGCTGAACAGAAGCGCGCACTCGTAGAAGGAGCAAGAGTCCTGCTCGATCGCGAGGTGATCAGCGGCAGTGAGCTTAAAGCCATCATGGACAATCACTGAGATGCAAACGCACCTATGCAGATGCTCGAAATTCTAGCAGGAAGAACAGCGGGAACGCTGCGAAGTAGCAGACGCACAATCCCTTCAAGGAAGGAGGTCAGTGATGAGGTGCGCACGCTGTGGAGGGTTGATGGTGATCGAGGAGTTTAAAGATTATGGGCTCGAATCCTGTGGCAACGGATTTTGGGGGCGGCGTTGTCTCAACTGTGGCGCGATTGTCGATCTCGTGATTGCGGCGCATCAGTGCGTCACGTTGCGCACAACAGCATGTAACTCGATAGTGATACCCGTGGGTAGCTCCCTTCCCCTTAACCGGATCGAGCAGCGGATCACCACAAGGTTCTAAACAGGAGGGGCCGGCATATGAATAAGCACATGGCACGAGCAGGCACTCTGGGACTCCTACTTGTTGCCGCACTGTACCCCGGCGCAGCCGCGGCACATGAAGGAGCGGATCTGGAAGTCGATCCTTGCGTGCGCTGGGTCGGTGAGAGCGCGGTGCATTTCAGTTCCTACCAACCGCAATACGAGCTCAAAGCTCAGTACTGCACGGACATTCCCAAGACAGGCGAAACCTTCCTGGTTGTGGACCTCGTGGATCCGGCATTGCGCAACGTGCCAGTGGGTCTGCGGATCGTGAAGGGGAGCGGGAGTAATGAGGCAGAAGCTCAGACGGTAGCAGACTGGCGTCCGAGTCACCATCCGACTGGAGTCGTGAGTGGCGAGACCACGCTGGAGGAAGGCCTGTATCGTGTCATCATTACGGCGGAGGGACAGAAGCCATTGCGCTACCAGTATCTCTTGCGAGTCCAGATGACCGATTATCAGAAGTTGGTGAATTCCGTAGTGGTTCCACTGCTCGGCGTGCTGCTAATGGCCTGGCTCGGGTACAAGCTCGTACGGTCGAAGTGGCTGCGGAATCGGTGGGCAGGCATCCGTTCGTAGGAAACCAGACGTTCCGATCCACCACCAGATAGTCCACAATTCCAGAGGGAGGGCCATGACAATGTCTGTACAATTTCTCAAATCTGCAGGCCTGAGCGTCATGACATCGCACACCGACAGACCTTCGAAAAAAACGCGCAGGATTCCCTGGTTTGTCTATTTCCTCGGATCATCCATTTATACCGCTCTTGGAGGGTGGCTCGCCGCAGAATCGTCTCCTCTGGCGATTATTTGCCTCATCAGCGCGCCGATTGGGTTTTTCTATGCCTGGGAAGCCTGGAAAAATGAGAAACGAGGCAAGGGGTAACGTCTCACCCCTATGCGACAGCGAGCCCGACTATGGCGTGATGGATACAATCCACGCTCCGCATATGCCCGGTTGCTGAGCGTGGAATCTCTAGAGAGCGCTGGATCGAAGCAAAACGGCTAAATGGCTGACTGCTACGATCAGACAGGGAAGTCATGAATGAGGAGGAGGTCTGATGGCATCATTGATGGATACACTTGTCGACCGTCGGACAAACAATAATGCAGGTCTTCTATCGTTCTCCGCTCCGACCTATATGCAGGCTCGCCGTTTCTTCGGCAGCTTGGTACGCGCCATGTATCGACTCGAGGTGATCGGGGCCGATCGCCTCCCCGTCACCGGGCCTATGGTCATCGCACCGAATCATGACTCGGTGCTCGACGGGATCGTCCTAGGAGCAGCGATTTCGCGGGAACTGCGTTTCCTCGGAAAGGCGGAACTCTGGCAGTCCCGACTGCTTGGGTGGGTGCTTGACGGGCTTGGTGCAATTGGGATTAAGCGTGGCTGCGGCGACCATCTCGCTCTTGCCCGGATGCGACATGCGCTCGAAGCAGGACAGGCAGTCGCAATTTTCCCGCAAGGCGCCATCTGCGGCGACCGTGTGTGGCACCGGGGCGCCGCGCGCCTGGCGCTCGTGACGGGCGCGCCACTTGTGCCGGTCCGCCTCGTCGGCACAGCACGAGCCCTCTCGCGGGACAGAATCGGCTTCCCGCGGTTGCGCATCATTTTCGGAGAGCCGATCAAAGTCGCGCGGGCGCAGGAAGAACCGGTTGCGGCGACGAAGTTGACCGAGCGGTTACGCGCCGCGGTCGAATCGCTGGCTTAGTTGGCTTCTCCACCCTAGGACCGAAGAGAAGCGCCAAGGAAGGGATACGATGTTTGTAAAAACCCTGGCGCAGACCAAAATGTGGGGGTTTTGGCAATATCTGTTTGATTTCTGTAACGAGAGTTTTTCCTGTGTGCTCGGCTCGTTAACGGCTATAGTCCTGGTTTTTTTGGCTATCGTATTGGGCTTTGGTGCCATGATGATGCGCCTCAATAAAAGAGAATAGACATAATCTTCTGACTGCTTCGCAATCGATTCCCCAGGATGTGCCATCAGCCCAGGCGAGGCCTTCTAATTCTCTTCACCTCTTTTCAAGCGAGCGGCCAGACTGTCGTTCTCTGCGCGCATCGAACGATATTCCTGCTACCTCCAAGCTTGCTCGCTATCTCTCTAAGGATGGGGCCTGATTGATCTTCCACTGCGCGCGTCCAACGAAGGGAGTCCGCGACCGCGCGTTGCGCGAGCACAGAAGATCATCAGTCTCCATCCCCTCCTCTGTTCCGCGAGCAAGGAAGACATCTGGCCGCTGCCGTTTTTTTTAACCATCACGAACAGACCGTAATGAAGACTCGCGGTAGAGCAGACAGTCCTCGCTTCTTTCACTCGGATCCTGTCTGTTCGTATCCGCTCTCGCTCATCCTCGCGCGCCGTGCCTATGATCTCTCAGGACTTTCCCTGAATGACCGATAGCACCCTCGTCCCTTCACAGGATCAATCCCTCACGAGGGCTCCATGCTCCGCTGGTTACCATCGACACAGACATTGGCCTGCCTCATGATATGCGTGCTGTTGATCTCCCTCCTTGAAGGGCAAGGGTACGGCGCTTCACGAGAACAATTGATTCCCATCCTGGGTGTGACGACCGGCCAGAACCAGATCGGCATGGTCTCCTATGTGCGGGTTTCGTTCGAGGAGCGGCAAGACCAGGGAGGCCTGATGCTGCACTTCAACACGGCCCCCGGCCGATTTTCGCGGATGGCTCAGATCTCGATCGAACAGGGGATTAGACAGAGCGGGCGATCCCTGGGAATCTCCACCGACTCCTGGACGGTTGAACTCTCAGTCCCCTATGCGGGCATGACGGTCTATGGAGATAGTATGTCGGCGATGGTAAGCCTCAGCATCGCAGCCATGGCGCAAGGCAAGACTGTACCGGCTGGATATGTTCTGACCGGCACAGTAACTTCCAACGGTGAGATCGGTCAGGCCGGATCTGTCCCCTTAAAAATACAGGCGGCAAGAACGGCAAGACTCCGCCGGGTGGTGGTCTCTAAGCAAACATCTGCTGTCGAGCATGCAGACAATCTTCCGATCTCGATCCAGATATCACCGGTGTTATCGGTACAAGACGCCTTGAATGCTCTCACCGACACATCACCGATAAACTCAGCTATAAGCGAAGACGAACCACGGTAACGCCATCTCCGCCTTCTGCCCGATCTCCCGCGCGGAACTCCGCCACATAGGGCGAGTCTTTCAGATAGACTCTCAACGATGCCTTGAGTTTCCCCGTGCCGTGGCCATGGATGATGCGCAAAAACGGCGCGCCGGCTAACGTTGCGTGATCGAGTCCCGCCACCACGTCATCCAACGCCTCGTCAGCTGCCTTTCCTCGAACATCCACGACCGTCTGTTCATCCAGACCCAGTCCACCGCCTGACGAAACCCGGCGAGGACTCGATAATACTGGCGACGGCGGCGCTACCTGCCCTCGTGCAAGGCCAAGAAGATTCGCCACCGTAGCCAGCAGCTCCCCCTCTCCCACCTTCACCCTCACGCGCTTCTTCCCTTGTGGTGCGTCGAGCAGGATGCCGGTCATGCCGAGCCCGCTGATCTCCACCTGATCCCCCACCCCCAACTGCTCAAGCGGAATGAGTATGCCGGATGG
>Ga0163152_10008273_pt1 | contig 11154 bp, 9 predicted proteins | sample OliLakLV19MP8IB2_FD_148635 | JGI IMG/M metagenome (GOLD analysis project Ga0163152, IMG submission 148635) | Freshwater microbial mat bacterial communities from Lake Vanda, McMurdo Dry Valleys, Antarctica - Oligotrophic Lake LV.19.MP8.IB-2 | ecosystem: Environmental > Aquatic > Freshwater > Lake...
TTTATCGGCAGGATGACGCGGATCAACGGATCGAATTCACGGGTGAAACGGAGCTCGATCACACGGCGCGAAACGAACTGATCCGGGTGAAAACCGGCGATGCGTTCGATGTCGTGGGTGAGCGGATACGCACGGATTTCGTCGGCCAGAACCGGCAGGACTACGCGGAGGAGGCCTTCGAGATCAAAGTCCGCAACCGCAAGGCGGAGCCGATCACGGTGCGCGTCGTGGAGCACCTGTATCGTTGGAGCAACTGGCGGATTTTGCAGCAGTCGGACGAGTTCGTGAAGAAGGATGCACAGACGATCGAGTTCAACGTGACGATCCCGGCCGACTCGGAAAAAGTGCTCACGTATCGCGTGCGGTACGACTGGCGCTGAGGACGTGGGCGGGTGACAAAGTGAATCATACCAATCGCTCGTGACGTTTGGACCCATGCCACCGGCGAACGCGGTATTTTTGACCACGGATCACACCGAGGACACGGATGGACTCAGCTATCCGTGCCATCCGTGCCATCCGCGGTTAAAAGATTGGCGTTTGAAAGGAACGCCTTCCGTCGATCGGTCACGCTGACATTCGAACACCCGCAGATTACGCGGAAGGAGCGGATGATTGAGGTAGTCTGGAGTTCCTGCGGCGCGATGATGACCTATCGGCAAGGAATCTTGTTTTGAAATCTCAACACCGCGTTCGTCGGTCGTAAGTCCAAACGTCACGAGCGATTGGTATAAGAACCTTGGATCGCTGAGTTGACGCAGGTGAATCAGCCCTCCGGCGGGAGGGCGTGAAATGGTTTGGGGATAGACTTCCTCGATCAAGGCAGGCTTCGCGCGGGCGCGGGCCCTACCCGCGCGTTACAAGAGCACGAGCTCGTTGCGATGCACAACCTCGAGGCGTTTGCGGGCGGGGTACAGCGCCGCGACCTCTTCGCCGTGTTTGCCCGCGATGGAGGAAATTTCCTCGCTGCCGAAGGCGACCTTGCCGCGCGCGAAGGGCGTCAGTTCGGGGCCGGCGATGTTGACGATGTCGCCCGCGGCGAAATCGCCCTTCGCCCCGGTCACGCCGACCGCGAGCAAGCTGCGGCCTTTTTCCCGCAGGACGGGAACTGCGGACGCGTTGACGAAGACGGTTCCGACCGGGCGCTGAAAGTAGGTGAGCCAGCGTTTCTTCGCTTCCATCGGCAGGCCGCTGGGGACGAAAAACGTGCCCGGGCCGCGGCCGGCAAAGAGACGCTCGAGAATGGCGGGTTCGGAGCCGCTGGCGATGAACACCCCGCAACCGGCGCGCGTGGCAAGTTTGGCGGCGGTGATTTTTGAAACCATGCCGCCGACGGCCGTTTCGCTCGTGGTGCCGCCGGCCATCGCTTCGATCTCAGGCGTGATCTTCGCGACCACGGGCACGATTTTCCCTGTGCCCTTCATATCGATGAGCCCCGGCGCCGTCGAAAGAATCACAAGGTACTCGGCCTGCGTCAGGCTGGCGACCATCGCGGAGAGCGTATCGTTGTCACCAAATTTGATTTCGGCGGCGCTGACCGTGTCGTTCTCGTTGATGATCGGGATCGTGCCGTAGGCGATCAGTTGGCGGAGAGTTTCCTGCACGCCGAGGTAGCGTGATCGCACCCGCAGATCGTCATGCGTGAGCAGCACTTGGGCGACCGTCAGACCGTGCACCGCAAACCCGGCCTGCCACGTCTGCATCAGTCGTGACTGACCGACGGCGGCGCAGGCTTGTTTCTTGGAGACTTCCTTCGGCCGTTTCGCCAAGCCGAGGGCGCCCATGCCGAGACCGACGGCGCCGGACGACACCACAATCACCTCGGTGCCACGGGCGCGGAGCGCCGCGAACTCCGCGCAGACGGCCGCGATGCGCGCGGTGTCAAGCTGGCCCACGCCGGAGGTAAGCACGCCGGTGCCCAGCTTGACGACGACGCGCTTGGGCGCCGTCTGAGAGATCGGGGACGGTTTGGAAGTCATCTAGTGACAGCGGAACGAGTCGCGACCGTGAAGGGTGGCCGCTGACGCGGGAAAGCAAAGTGAGGTGCGAGGCGGCCTCACACGTTGAGCAGGTCCTTTTCTTTGTGCGCGAGGTGCGCGTTGATCTCGGCGATGGCTTTGTCGGTGGCGGTCTGAATGTCCTTTTCGAGTCGCTTGGTTTCGTCTTCCGGGAGCTTGGCTTTTTTACCTGCCTCGATCGCGTCCCGCCTAATATTGCGGATGTTGACGCGACCCTGTTCGGCAAGCTGCTGCGCGGTTTTCACGAACTGCTGGCGTCGTTCGCGGCTCATTTCGGGCAGTGGAATGCGAATGACTTTCCCGTCTGGCACCGGGTTGAAACCGAGATTGGCCTCCTGGATGGCTTTGATGATGGATTTAATCAGGGTCGCATCCCAAGGCTGAATCTGGATGAGGCGGGCATCCGGGGTGGTGATCGCAGCGTTTTGCTTGAGCGGCGTCATGGAGCCGTAGGCCTCGATCATCACGTTTTCCACCATGGTGGGTGTGGCTTTGCCGGTATGGATACTGCTGAACTCGTGGAGCGTGTGGTCCACGGATTTCTTCATCTTAGCCAGAGTTTCAGTGAGGAGCGGATGGATGATCATGACAAGGCGGGTCGGGTGTGGAGTTGAGCTAACGCGTCGGAGCCGGTGTGGCCGCCTTCGGTCGGTTGTTCTTAATGATCAACTTCCCGGTGATTCACTCAACTAATTTTAACGAGGGCGGTTCACCGTAACTGAGAGCCGAAGGCAGTGAGTCGGGCGGCGATATAATGCGGACGGACGAAAATCGAGCCGCCAGCAACTTAACCCTAGACGCTTAGGCGCCGCTCCCGACTCTCAGCCAACCCCTTAGTTCTTCACCAAGGTGCCAATCTTCTCTCCAAAGATGGCCTTGCGGATGGCATGCTCGTCGTTGAGGTCGAACACGAGGATGGGCACGTTGTTATCCATGCAAAGCGAGAACGCGGTCGAATCCATGACATTGAGTCGCTGCTTGAGCGCATCGATGAAGGTGATTTGGTCGTAGCGGACAGCGTCGGGATGTTTCTTCGGATCCTTGTCGTAGATCCCGTCGACCTTGGTGGCCTTCATGATGATGTCCGCGTGCATCTCGGAAGCGCGCAGCGCGGCGGTTGTATCCGTGGAAAAATACGGGTTGCCCGTGCCGGCGACAAAGATGACGACGCGCTTTTTCTCGAGGTGACGGATGGCGCGCCGGAGGATAAACGGCTCGGCGATCTGGTTCATCGGAATTGCGGATTGCACGCGCGTATCGACCCCGAGTTTTTCGAGGCAATCCATCAGCGCGAGGCCGTTGATGACCGTCGCGAGCATGCCCATGTAATCGCCGGTCGTCCGATCAACGCCGCGCTTTTCGCCTGCCAGACCGCGGAAGATGTTGCCGCCGCCGATCACGACGCACACTTGCACGCCCAGATCATAGATTTCTTTCACTTGGGAGCAGATCTTGTCGAGGGTCGCGCCATCGATCGGATCGCCCGATTTGCCGCCCCGAAGCACCTCTCCGGAGAGCTTCAGGATGACACGTTTATAGCAGGTGCGAGGGTCAGTCGGCTGGGAATCGCGCATGAGAGGCAGCAAACGATTGCGGAAAATCCGCGTCAATGCCCGAGATAGGTCTCGCCCACCGCATGCTGCTTCCAGCCTTCAATGGTGATCTCGGGGCTGCCACTAACGCGTTCTGAACGTCGCTTCGACGTTTTCGCGATGAGGCGAAAGTCTCTTTTTCCAAGCGTTAACGCCGGGGGGCCTGACTGGAGTGAGGCAACGGCTTCAGCGAACTGGGAGAGTGCGCCCACACCTCAACTCGTCGCGTTAGTCGGCTTCGTCGGGGCGTCACCCCCACGCACTGAGGACATGCTCGCACTGCTCGTCAGCGCGCTTGAGCATTTCCGAGAGGTCCGGTGGACTCAAACCGAGTTCCTCCCGGCTCGCCTCCGCCGCGTCCCAATAAATGCTCTCGCCGGGCAGTCCCCACCCATGCTGGTCGGCCGTCGCTGCGGCCAAGTGTAACATCTTGCACGAGGGGAGCGGATCCACGGCCAGACGGTGTAGGAGATGGTCGCGAACCGGTACGAATACTTCGACCGGAAACCTCCAGGCCCGCAGCACGGCGGACGCAACTTCAGGATGAGTGATACCAAAAAAATCCTGTTCCCACGCCAGCAGGCCTTCTTCGCCAATGGGAGGAGCTTGCCGGCCGCTGAAGTCAGTCCGGGCGACGGTGTCGATCACAAGCTTGCCAATCGAGCGAAGCAGTCCCGCCGTATAAGCAACTTGCGGATTGGCTCCGCTGTGCGCGCTGATGTCCTCCATGAGGAAGGCGACGAGAAGTGAGTTCCGACTGAACTGGATTTGGGAGATGGGATAGAAACTAAACTCGATCGGCGACAATTGGCGCAGTACCACCGCGCCTGCCATCCGATGGACTTCCGTGTATCCGATGCGGCCCAAGGACTCTTCCAGTGATCCGACCCCTTCTCCCCGGTTGAAAACGATGCTATTCGCGATGCGAACAATGCGGGCGGTTAACCCCTGGTCCTGACGCAGGAGAACTGCCACTTCCTGGACGCCACTTTGCGGGTTCTTCAGGAGGGTTTGCAGTTCGCTGAGAATATGCGGCGAGGACGGCAGCATTTCGGCCACTTGCACCGCACATGCAGTCGTGATTAAAGGCGGGTTCACTGGGAAGGATATCGGACCTTCTTTGAGCGACTTGAGGACAGGTGTGCGGGGTTTTGACGGTTCTTTTTTTTTAATCCATGAATGTAGTTTTCCTTTGGAGTAAAGCAGGTTATGAGCCTTCTTGCTTGGTCTCAAGGTATGGCCGGATCGCGAAGGGAAAAACGCCCAAAGCGTCTGTGAATACGTCATCGGAGTCCCCCCTATCGAACCCGCGGAGCAAATCCATGAAATGTGGATTACAGTGTGCAACCCGGTTCGTGGCTATCGCCTTGCTCGACGCTGTGAGCCTGCACGCGCAAGTGACGCCCTTGTCGCCCATCGCCACCTTGCAGGTCGTTAATGTCACCGCGTCTCGCGTTGCCGCCTCGGACGTCGGGGGCCCGGAGGCCATCGAGCGTTACGACGACGCTCAAATCGCCGGCACCGGGGCTTTCAGCGTCCAGGAGTTTCTGGCTTCGCTGCCCGCGGCAGAGGAGGGCACCCAGCAGCTTCTCCTGATCGATGGCCGGCCGACCTTCCTTGATCCCGCCAGTTGAGCCCATCGCACCGCGATTCATGGAAAATTTCAGTCACTTTATAATCCAGTCCGACTTGCTTGCCGGGAGCGGCCATTCCTCACTGCCCTAGTATATCAACCTAAGCCATTATCATAAAGACTGTCCATGAATCAAGTTTTCACCGCAGGACTATTAATGTCAGCCCTCGTGTTCTCCAGCGTAGCTCACGCCAAAGCCGTGGCGCATGGTGGGCCGGCTGCTATTTCAGTTTCCCAGCTGGAATCGGCTCAGCAGGGTTGGTGCGATGCGCTTCTTTTAATTAGCAAGACTCACCGGGAAGGAGGCGACGCCAAAGCCCTTGCAGGTAAAATCATTGATGCCGCCTACAATTATGAAATGGCGCCCGTCCTCTTCAAGCCGACCCTCGCCTATGGCGAGCAGACGTTCCGCGTCACCCGCGCCGGCGCCTTGGCTTACTTTGTGGGTGGCGATCCAGCGTATCCAAATGACAAAGGATTTGCGTTAAAGCCCTGGGCAAAGGCCCGGTACGTGAATGCTGCGACGTATATAGAGGGTAATCTTGGAATCACGATGGGCCACGTAATCTTCACCGACACTTCGGGCGCTGAGACCAAGGTGGAAAAGACCTGGGTGTTCCGGCGGGGTGATGACGGCAAACTTCGGATTGCACTGCATAAATCAACGATTCCCTATTCACCCGCGGCGCGCTGAGGAACGATCAGACTTGCCGTTTATACGCGGCCCATCGGTCGTTTACAGGTTCTCGTCGAACTGCATCTTCTCTTCCGAGTCACGGGTCGAGCGCCCGAAGCTATGGGTAATTCCTAGATACACGATGCGGCCACTGCGCCGCTGGGTGACATCGCTCCGAAGTGTGGGTGTGTCCAGGCGGGACCGGCTCTGCAGGGAATTAAGTACATCCGATACCGTCAGCACCACGGAGGTGCGGCGGTTCTTCAAGGTGTAGCGCGCGCCCAGGTTGGTGATGTGACTGGGGAGGCGTTCACCTTGGGCCGTGAGGCGTTTCGCCCGATAGCTGCTCGTGAGTTGCAGCGCGAATGAATCCGACACTTTCCAGTTGGTGTTGAACTTGGCGTCCCAAGCCAGAGCCGTCCGTCGGGTGGTAAAGCCGAGGTTGCGCGCGTCGATTTGGTTCCGATACACGTTCGCGCTGAGGTGCAACGACAGTCGCTTACGCCAACTGCGCGCGGCCCCAAGCTCCAGCCCGGACGAATCACTCGTGGCGAGATTCTCCGGCCGCGTCACGAGCGTGTTGTTGCCCACCAACCGGGTCACTTCTGTTACGCCGTTGTAGCGTTGACGATGGTAGATCGTGGCGAGGTAGGTCGTGTCCTGATGTTGATATTCATAGCCCGCTTCGAGCGAGTGAATATCCTCGGGTTCGAGTTCGGGATTACCGGTTTCCACATTCAACGGGTCATCAAAACGCGGATACGGATTCAGTTCGTCACCGTCCGGTCGGTTGACCCGGTGACTATAGCTGAGATGCAACCGGTGAGCATCGGAGAGTTTATAGCTCAGATGCAGGCTGGGATAGAGGCGAGCGTAGTCGTGTTCGTCGCGGAGAGCGGCTGTCAGCTGATTGGTTTGGGTGAAGGTTTGCTCGAAGCGTAATCCGCCCAGAAAACCGAACCGGCCGAATGATCGGCCGTAGGTGGCGTAGAAGGCGTGCACCGCGGATTCGTAGATAAAGCGATTGGACGTTTCGGGATCAAGCGACCACGATCCTGTCACCGGATTGAGCTGCCGGCGTTCGAGGTCCTCGTCGGTCTTTTCGGCTTCGAGGGCGTATCCAGTTTCCACTTTCGCGTAATCTCCCAGCGGATGGACGTAATCGGCGGAGAACTCGAGCTCACGCCCCCGGTTTTTCGCCCGCGTGGTCTCCTGTTCATCCCAGCCGAGCGGCAACCGGTAAACGCTCGTGTAATTCTCGGTTTCGCTTTCCCGTTCGTTCTCGTAGCTAAGTTCGATCGCCAGCTCACGGTCCCGCGCGTCGAACGCGTGATCCAGGCCCATCCTGAATTCGAACTCAGTTTCCGACTCTGGTCCGGACCGGAGCCGATCGAAATCAGCAGTCAGCGCCCCGCCGGCATCACGGGTACGGTTTGTCCGGATACCACTTCCGGAGGTGCGACGGCTGCTGAGTTCCAGAGAGGTGGAGAGCTCCGTCTGTTGGCCCAACTCGTACTCGATTCCGAAATCAGCCGAGCGGGAAAACGGTTGGCTGCGTTCTGAGTTCTGCTGGCTCGTGGAGAAACGCACTCCGCCGGATCCGTCCAGGTGGACGCGCTCCTCGGATGAAATGCGCGCGCGTTCATCCTGGCGGATCGAGACGCCGCCGGTGACGTTCACCTTCCCGGGATTGAAGTTGGCTGTAATGCTGGCGGAATAGCGGCCTTCATTGCCCACGCTGGTTCGGGTGGAAACCAGATAGCCGGGCTCGGTCGGCTTTTCGAGGATGAGATTGATAATGCCGCCGGTGCCTTCGGGACTATATTTAGCGGATGGATTCGTCACCACTTCGACCCGGGAGATTCGACCCGCGGACATCTGTTCCAAAGCAACGGCGCGATTGCTGCCGTTGAGCAAGGCGGACGATTTTCCGTTCACCAGAATCTGGACATTGCTGTCACCTCGCAGGCTGATCTCGCCCTCGACATCGACTTGGATCGACGGAATGTTCTGCAATAGATCGCTCGCCGACCCGGTCAGGCTCTGGATGTCCTGTCCGACATTATAGACCTTTCGATCGATTGAATTATAAAAGGCCTGCTGCTGGGCAGATACTTCAAACTTTTCCAGTTTCACGACCGGCGAGTCTCCCGCGAGGGGCAATCGGCCGGCCTGGTGTGACGGCTGCTCGGGCTTCAAGGCGAAGACCGCCGTCTCTTGCGTGGCTTCGGCGCGGCCATAAACCAGCCGGTATTCCCCGGGTGGCACGCTCGCAAACGCGAAGCTGCCGTCGACGTTGGTCGTGGCGGTCTGGAGTGGCGCGCTGTGAGCCGCCGCGTGGAGTGCGACCGCGACGGCCGCGACCGGTTGATCGTTTGCGGGATCAACGATCCTCCCGGAGACGTTAGCCAGGTCGGCGCCCGGTTGCGCGGCGAGGTTTGTAACGGTTGCCGCAGCGAGAAAAAAGAGGAGGGAACGGAGAAATGCAGGCATCAGTCGAGGCGTCGTGTCGCGTACATTAGCGCAGGAGGCGTTACGCGAACATTACGGCGCGCCGATTTATCGGCGTGGGGTTGATCTAACGTGGTTCAGGTCGCCGGCGCCGTCAGGGTAAACGTGAGTGTACGCTCTTCGTGCCGCGTGGCGGTGAGCGTCCACTGCATGGCATCAGCGAGGCTCCGCGCGAGACTAAGCCCCAGACCGACGTGGTGCCCTCCGCTGCGGGCGGACTCTTTCCGCCAGAAGCGCTCAAATAGTTTTGGCACATCGTCCGGTTCCAAATCATCGGTCGGGTTGGTGACCTTAAGCGATGCGCCGGTCGGACAATTCTCGAGGACGATCGCGATCTCCCCTCCAGCCGTCGCGTGGGACACGGCGTTATCGAAGAGATTAAACAAGATCGAGCGGAGCAGGGCGGCATCCGCAAATGCGGTCACGGGCTCGAGCGAGAGTCGCACGCTAAGATTTCGCTCCGCGGCCCGGGTGACGTACTGCTGCCAGGTTGTTTGCACGAGTGACTCGATCTCAATGGCCTCCCGTTTCACCACGAGCTGACCCTGTTCGCCGCGTGCCAGCGCGAGGATATGCGTGACGATTGCTTCCATGTGTTTGGCGACGGCGAGTGTTTCCCGGTCGGCGGTTTCGGGGTCACGCGTCTGCGGCCATTTGAGCGCGCATTCGGCCATGCTCCGGAGTTCAGCCAGCGGGGTCCGCAACTCGTGCGCGAGATCAGCGCTAAACCGCCGCTCGCGCTCAAAGCTCTGCTCAAGCCGACCCAGGAGGTCGTTCAAGCGGCGCGCCACCGGTTGGAGCTCGGACGGCATCTGTTCGCTGGAGAAACGGGTGGCCAGCGAGTCGGCGTCGACGAGCATCACCTGTTCACCGAGCGCGTTGATCGGCTCCAACCCGCGCCGCAGCACGCGCGGAATTATCCAGAGAGTGCCGCCGAGCAGGAGCACTCCGCAGCCGACTGAGATTCCGAGTAACTGCCACAGGGTTTCGTCGAGCTCCTCGCGATCGGAGGCGACGACGAGCTGCACTTCCCGGTTGGGCCGATCCCGCAGGCCGGAGGCTTTCGGCTTGAAAACAAAGCCGATCGCCCGGCCGGCCCGGTCATTGGGGAGCTCCAGATTCCATCGCGCCGGTCGGTCCAGTTTGCCCGTGCGCCGCGGCAGGTCGTTCGCGCGACGCACCGATTCGGATCGCGTGATGGGACGGTCGTTCTCATCCCAGAGCTCAAAAAAATCCCGTGGCTTCCGATCGTCGAAGCCGCGAAAGAACCGGTTGCTGAAATCCAACTCAACCCCGCTAGGGGTGCGAATCGTGAGCGTGCTGATGGCCAGTGCCTTGGCGCGGAGCGCGTCATCGAATTGATCATACGCGGCATCGCGGGCCGCGAAATAAAGGGCGAGCAGTCCAATGCTGAGCAACGCGAACGTCGCCCCCAGCAGTTCGCGCGTGAGCTGGCGGCGGATGGACTTCATCGTATGGCGGCGGCCTCGCCGAGGACATAACCCAAGCCGCGTCGAGTGTGTATAAGCGGGGCGTCGCTCGCGACCGAAAGTTTTTTGCGCAAGCCGCAGATGGCAGAGTCGACCACATTGCTCATCGGCTCGACCTGGCCGTCGTAGATATGATTCTCAATCTCCGTCCGGGTGACGATCTGGCCGCGGCGATGGGCGAGGTATTCGATAAGCAAATACTCCCGCGCCGTCAGCTCGATGGGCTGATCGGCGCGCTTGACGGTGCGCGCCAGGATGTCGATTTCGAGATCCTGGATGATGAAGCGCGATTGTTTGGTACCATACGACCGACGGCACAGTGCGGCCACCCGTGCGAGGAGTTCGTCCAGCGCGAAAGGTTTGATGAGATAATCATCGGCACCCAAGCGGAGTCCCTGCACGCGGTCGGCGACCGTGTCGCGCGCGGTGAGGAGCAACACATGCACGTCGTCTCCTCGGTGTCGCAGTTCCCCGAGAAGCGAGAGGCCGTCGCGCTTCGGCAGCATAATATCGAGGACGATCACGTCGTAGTCATGGGCTTGGGCGAGCCAAAGTCCCTCTTCGCCATCGCCGGCGAGATCGACCGCGTAGCCGGAATTGCGCAACGCGGTGCCCAGCGTGCGTTGCAGGCGCGGGGAGTCTTCGACAACGAGAATACGCATAGTTCTGGTTTGGAGAGGGTGGGCCAAAGTATGGCTGGCGGAAGATTACAGCAAGATGACGTCTGAGAACAAAGATCTTCTGCGACCGAAGGGGATTCGGGACGGAACAAAATTATCTGAACCCACCCACTTTCCGAACCCGGATCGGCGGATCAGCGCGAACTGCCGTGGATCTCGGTGAGACGGAATCCAAAGCGCGTCGAGCCGACCAAATCCGATTGCTACTACAGCAACGGCGTCAGTCTCTCCTTTGCACGCTGCGTCGATGAAGACAATATTCTCTGGCCCCAGATGCTCCGGCTCCCCGGGCTCGACCGGCCTGGCCTTCTCGGAGCCGGCTTCGACATTGGCCAGGTCATGGTCACACCGGCGGACACCGCCCGCCCCGTACCCGACCCGCGCGACCGGCCCTATGCCGGGCTCCTGTTTGTCGGCGTGTCGTGGCAGCGCCTCGCCACTGATGACTACGCCGCCCTGAAGCTCATCACCGGAGTCGTCGGCCCGGCTTCGCCCGCCGAGCAGACGCAGAAAACAGTGCACCGCACATTCGGCGTGGCGCTGCCGCAGGGCTG
>Ga0163152_10008278_pt1 | contig 11147 bp, 15 predicted proteins | sample OliLakLV19MP8IB2_FD_148635 | JGI IMG/M metagenome (GOLD analysis project Ga0163152, IMG submission 148635) | Freshwater microbial mat bacterial communities from Lake Vanda, McMurdo Dry Valleys, Antarctica - Oligotrophic Lake LV.19.MP8.IB-2 | ecosystem: Environmental > Aquatic > Freshwater >...
CAGCACTCACGCGGCTGTACACAGATGACGACGCTGGCGCAATCACAACGGACGTTGGCAAGGAGGGGATTAGCATCAAAACTACTCCTGTGCGTAAAGATGAGCCGATTGTAATTGAGCAAGGCCGTGCGGTGAGAACGTGGAAGTAACGCCGCCACTACATTCCGAAACTACTGGATTACTTCAGTCGTAGCTTGCCCGTGACGGCAAGAGTAGGATGCAGGGCGGCGCAGTAACTAAATAAATGATCAGCCCTTAAGGGGAGGTCAATTCGCAAAACGCGAATCGACCTCCCCTTTTTTTGTTGGCACAACGAAAGAACATTTTGGCAACCAAACCTATTCCCGAAGTCAAAGTCGTCGCGATTGAACCCGAATTGGTGACGGACATTGCCGCGACGCTGACAACGCCAGGTGCGACGCCAAAGGGTGAGCCGCCGCCGACAATACCGACGACGCTTCTGTCGGAACTGTCATCGGCTATACCCCTACCCATTCCCGTCACCGCGCCGGAACCGCTGCAAGTCGAAGTCGTGGGGGGTATCCCTGACCCGAAAACTTCTGTGATGACGCCTGAGCCGACGCCAGCGATAACACCGCTTCAGACTGTTACAACCTCGACAACGGCACCGACTCCCGCACTCGTGACGAAGGGACAAGGCACGACGTTACAGCCGACGACAACGGAAGCCGAAGACCTAGTTAGTGCGGGGCAGCGGACGATTAACCGCACTTGGGAATTCACTCAAAGTGCTTTGACAATAATGCTGACGCTATTATTTGCCTATTGCAAGATATATGGAATAGTCGATACGTCCGTTGACATCGCTTTTACTTACGTTCTTGCCACATATCTGACGCGCTCAAACCATACCAAACAGGGTGGAATCCCGCCAGGTGGCTACACGGGCCGCATATTATGAGCCAGTCTACAAAAGCTTGGCTCTTGGCCGTGCTGTTTATATTTGCCCTAGCCATCCTCATCATCGTCGTACAGCAATTTTTGCAACTGAACGATTTGCCGCAATGGGTGTACAGGCAGTAGAGGCCGTTAGGCCGCGAAGGAGCATAACTTGGGCGACCCTATTTCATTACTCATTTATCTGCTGGTACTTGTTCTCGTCTGCTACGTCCTTTTTTGGATACTCGGCCAGATTCCCATGCCGCAGCCGGTGCGCGTGGTCGTGACCGGCGTGATTGCGCTGATTGCGTTGGTGTACCTACTCAGGCAAGCGGGATTGCTGTAGACAATGGATGATATGAGTTTTATTCAATGGCTTGTCGCCCAGACAGGCCTAACGGGAATTGCGGCACTCTCGATGTGGATCATGAAGACGATGAATGAACAGGCAGTTGTACGACGGACTGAGGATATGAACAGAGAACTAGCGCGGCATGAGGAGTCGCTTTCTCGCGAGCGCGAAAACTCCGAAATTCACCGTGAGGACAAGCGTACGCTGCTTGACGTGGTGCGCGCCAATACTGATAGCAACGCGCGCCTGACGACGATTATCGCGAGTTTCGACCGGCACATTTACCCCGGGGGGAATGGAGAAAAGCGATCATGAATGAAAGCAAACTAATTTGGGTCTTACAAAGCAGAAAATTCTGGGCGGCGGTCATTGGCCTTGTTGCTATCTTTTACACAGCATGGCAGAGCGGCGGCGGCGTAGACCCTGACACGTTAGTCAATGCCATTCTAGGCATCGTTGCAGCATTTATGACCGCAACTGCGCTTGAGGATGGCTTGAGCAATCGCAACGCGACGACCACGACGTTGAGTACGCCGAGTGATAGCGTGCAGATACGCACAGGCGATAGCACCACAACCACGCAGCCGATTACGGGCGGGAGCAAGCCGTAAGCATGAAAAGTCTGCTTTACGGCCTGCATGACATCCAAGCCGCCCCCCATGTTCCGCCGGGGGGATGGTGCGTTGACACCGTTGCCCTGTCGGAGAACCCCGCGCCAACAGACTATACAGCCCTAAGAGCCGATGTGAATTGGATAGTTAGATTGTCGTGGGGCTACGGCTCGACAGGTACAATTCCCATGCCAAGTGGCTATCAAGATTTCGCGAACGCCTGCGCCAACTATGTAGCGAAGAGCCAGGGTGCAAACATTTGGATCATCGGTAATGAGGCGAATCATCAAAACGAGAGGCCCCACGGCACTTACATCACGCCTGCAATGTATGCAGAGTGTTTCGCCAAGTGCCGCAACGCTATCAAGCGCGGCAATCCCAACGCTCGCGTTGTTCCGGCACCGTGCGCGCCCTACCATGCCAGCCCCGTGAGTTGGCTAGACTATTGGCGCGACATGCTTGGCTATATCGCGGCGAATGGCGGCTGTGATGGCATTGCCGTGCACGCCTATACTCGGTCGAGCAACCCTGCGGACATTGCCAGCAGTGCCAAGATGGGGCCGCCGCTTGAAAAAACATACAGCGGCTTTCGCACCTATGAGGATGCGCTGGACGCTGTGCCGATGGCACTCGGCAACTTGCCAGTATACATTACTGAGTTCAATGAGTTGCTTGACGGTGGATGGGATGACCGCAATACAGGCGTGGTGCAGGCGGCATACGAAAATGTCAACGAGTGGAACAGCCGGTCGGATAGGGAAGACCGCTTGCCAATCCAATGCCTTGTCCTCTATCGCTGGCCCAAGTTCGACAGATGGTACATAGACGGTAAGAACGGCGTCATTGACGACTTTCGCGCGGCGGTGGAGCGCGGCTACCTCTCGCCAACAGGAGCAAACGCTGTGAATACACATATCCCCGTCGTAAGCCCCGGAACCCCCGCACCACAGCCGAGCTTGCCGCCGCGCGGTTGGGACGAGCGATTGACGCAGCGCGGGGTGACTGTCGAGACGCCTCCTATTGCGCCAGGGCAACAGTTCTGGCGAGTGGTCAAGGCGCGCTGGTATAACGAGGACGAAGCCGGGGGACGACACCATATTTACATTGAGACGTACAATCCGAATGGCAATCCTATGGCTGATGTGCCGTTTCGTGTTACGTGGCCCTCTGGAGAAACGCGGGGGCGCACGAATCTTCGAGAGGGGTTTGACGCTGCCAATTATCCTATGAGTAAATCACTCAATGAGTTTAGCGTGATGATTCGGCCCGATATTGACGTTCCCTCCGAAACGCTCAAGGGTATCGGCATGGGCGCGGATGGCAACAGTGGCATCCACACGTCAACGTCCGTCACGTTTCGGTTGGTGCGAATGCCACAGATCACGACTGGCAGCACTCCGGAAAATCCGGACACCTCACTGCCGCCGCCCATCATGCAGCCGCCTGTTACGTTTTTCGTGTCGGTAAAGTTGGGTGCGAACGTCCGCACGCAACCCCTAACGGGCAGCATCGTGACGGCCATCCCGTTTGGCGAACAAGTTTCTGTCACCGGCTACGACGCCGTGCGCCAATGGGCCTATGTGCGATGGCAGGGCATCGAGGGCTACGTGCTGGCCGCGCTACTCAGTTCGCAACTGCCGAGCGTGGGGACAGGGCCGACACCTGCACAGCCGCCGCAGCCTGCACCAAGTGTAGATAGCTGGCAACGCAGTTTGGCCTTCATCAAAAAGTGGGAGGGCGATTGGGCAGACAATCCAAATGACCCAGGAGGAGCTACCCAAAAAGGTATTACCATCGGCACATACACCCGTTGGCGTGCAGCGCATGGGCAGCCCGCTCCGAGCAAAGATGACTTGCGGAACATCCCTGACGCCATTGTGGAGCAAATTTTCCGGGAGTGGTATTGGAATGAGTCAAAAGCCAACACGCTTGCATGGCCTATGTGCCTGGCGCAAATGAATATTGCCGTCAACGCTGGGCCTGGGCGCGCTTTGCAGTTCTTGGCTGACAGTGGCGGTAACTTTCTGCTCTATAACGCAATCGCGTTGGAGTGGTACACAAAGATAGACGGCTGGAAGCATTTTGGTGCTGCCTGGACGCGCCGATGCGCCGATGTGCTGCGCGAGGCATCACGCTAAATGAGCGTCACCCTGCTGCAAGGCGACTGTCTTGAACTATTGCCGACGCTTGAGGACAACAGCATAGACCTAATCGCCACTGACCCACCTTATTACAAGGTGAAGGGTGACGCATGGGATAGGCAATGGGACACGCCCGCGCTATTCCTTGCATGGCTTGACACGGTGCTTGAGCAAATGGCGCGTGTACTCAAGCCCAACGGCAGCCTGTATCTGTTTGCATCGCCTAAGATGGCGGCACGCGTTGAGGTGACGGTGGGGCAGCGGTTAAACGTGTTGAATCGCATTTGTTGGGCAAAAGGCGGTGGTGATGCAAAGCACGGTGGGAAGTGGGCGGCGGCGAATAAAGAATCGTTACGAAACTATTTTCCCGAATCCGAATACATTATCTTTGCCGAACATTATGGCGCGGACAACATTGCCAAAGGGGAGGCGGGCTATGCTGCCAAGTGTGACGAATTGCGCGGCTTTATCTTCGAGCCGTTGCGCGCATACCTGGACGGTGAGCGCAAGCGCGCAGGAATCAGTTATCAGCAAGTCAATAATATTATTGGGAAGCCTGTCGCGGGTGGTGGCATGGCAACGCACTATTTCAGCGACCCGTTAACGCTCAAGCATTCGCAATGGGCATTGCCGACCAAAGAGCATTACGAGGCAATGCGTGAAGGCTTTTCCCGCCTCAATCACGGCGGCGAATACCTACGCCGCGAGTACGAAGAGCTACGCCGCGAGTACGAATACCTACGCCGCGAGTACGAAGAGCTACGCCGACCCTTTAGCGTGACGGCGGACGTTCCGTATACGGACGTGTGGACATTTCCAACGGTGCAAGCCTGCGCCGGAAAGCACCCTTGCGAGAAGCCAGAAAGCCTACTCTCTCATATTATCAAAGCGTCTAGCAAAGAAGGCAGCACGGTACTTGATGCGTTTATGGGGAGTGGAGTAACTGGAGCGTGCTGCGTAAAACTAAACAGGAATTTTATAGGAATAGAAAAGGACGAAAAGTATTTTGAGCAGAGCAAGCGTCGCATCGAATTGGCCCAAGCGCAGCCCGCGTTGGAGTTCGCCAAATGAAGCGCGCCGAGATCGAAACTTACGGGGGGGGTAAACGGTTATCGCCGTGGGCTATACGGATTGAACGGAGGTTTTGATGAAAAACAGTGGGTTCTGGGCGTCACTCTCGATAGGTGCGATTGTGACGATGAGTATCGCCTTCGCCCTTAATCAGAACGAAGCGCAAGCGGCAACAAACAAGACTTTCCCGCTTTGCGAGCCGATTAACAGCGCGGCAACGATTATCGTGTACCGTTGCGAGCCAGATTATGGCGCGCCGTACTTGCTCAATAGCGTCGGATTTATGTTGATCGAAGAATAGGCTGTAAAAATGAAGAAGATCGTACTTTCCTTTCTTTTGTTCGTGGCACTTTGCATTGCGCCAACGCAAACCGTCGGTGCCGCTGACAGCGGGTGGATTGTCTCATGCAACTATTCACACTCGTTGCCCGACGACCCCATCGTTTCACCCAGCCAACCTGGCGCAGCGCACCTACACGACTTCGTAGGCGCGACCACCACCAACGCCGCGTCCACAGGAGAATCTCTTTTGGCGGGTGGCACAACGTGCCTTGTGCCTGGTGACAAGTCGGCCTATTGGGTGCCCGCCCTCTACCGCAACGGTGTACGCCTCTTGCCGCAGGGGACAAGCAAAAATGCTTTGTTCTACTATCGGCGTAAGGGCGCACCCGCCGGTGTAACCGTGCAGCCGTTCCCGCTTGGGCTGAAAATCATTGTCGGCAATGCAAAAGCCACGTCACCCGCCGAGAATCCGCAACTCGGCAGCCAGATTATTTGGAAGTGCGGGCCTGGCAGCGGAACGGATTTAGCCGCCCCGCCTACGCAATGTAGCAGCGGCATCATGGTTGTGTCGTTGCAGTTCCCAAATTGCTGGGACGGAACAAATCTGGACAGTGCTAACCACATGTCACACATGGCCTATCCAAGTGGCAGCAGTTGCCCAGCATCTCATCCTGTCGTGTTACCACGCATCGAATCGTTCTTCCGTTATAACGTCGGCACGGCACCCATCGGCACAATCACGCTGGCGAGTGGCCCGTACTATACGATCCACCAAGATTTCTTTAACGCCTGGGAGCCAGGCGTATTGCAGAGCTTGATTAACAAGTGCATAAATCCAGGCACCGACTGTGGAACTAATCCAAATTAATGGCAATCGCGTTTGCGAATCTGGGCGCGTCGTTAGACCCAGATATCAATCTAACGACCAATCTAACGTCTTACGCCAGCGCATCGTGGACGCCGCCGACGGCCGATTTGCTGATTGTCTTTTGTCAGAACTCGGCGGCATCGGCGGCTGCCGCTGTCACACCAACCGTTTCGGGGAATTCGATTACCTACGTAGAGATTGCGACGGTGATTAACGACATCAACCGCATAAGCCTATTCGCGGCGAATCTTTCCGGCGCGACGGCTGGCGCAACAACGTTTGCTTTTGCGGGCAATACGCAGACCACTTTCAGAGCGTCATTTTCCCAAGCGACAGGTGTTAACCTAACAGGCGGCGTCGCGGCAGCTTTTGTGCAACAGCCTACAAACTCAGGCGCGGCTGCAACAAGTGGCAGCGTGACATTGGCAGCCGCCGGACATGCTGACAATCGCCCTATCGCTGGCTTCTGGCATACGGCGAATGAGCAGAGTACGCCTCGCACTAGCTGGACAGAACTCGACGACCTTAGGCTTGGCACACCACCGGCGACGTTGGAGACGCAGTACCGTAGTGACGCCTTTGAGACAACCGCCTCGGCAACATGGGCGACCAGTGTTATCTGGGCGGGCATAGCCGCCGAACTCAAGGCAACGTTGGCCGCTGGAAAAGCACCACCATTCGCAGCACGAGCTTTACGTATGTGGATAAAACGGAGGTAGCAATTGGCACGAATTTATACATTGCCCTACACAGGGACGCTAACATTGGCGGGCGGTGACGCCGATCTATTTGAGATTAACCCAGCCGACGATAAACCAATTCGTCTGCGTGGCCTGATTCTGGGCCAAACGACCGAAGTGGCAGACGCGGCGGAGGAATCGCTACGCATTAGCATTATCCGCCTACCCCTCACGGTGACGAGTGGAAACGGCACGGCGGTAACGCCAGTTGCGCTCGATTCGCATGAGGCGGCGGCTGCATTTACAGCCGAATCCAACGGCGCAACGGTCGCGACGACATCAGGTGCCGTCGCCATTATAGAGGAATTTGCCTGGAACATCCGCATGAGCCCGCTTGAACGTTGGTGGCCTGATGAGCAGTTTGCACCGATGGCCTATCAAGCGGAGGCGTTGATTGTGCGCTGCCAAACGACGGTGGCTGACGATATTACGATTGCCATTACCGCCTACGTAGAAGAAATCTAGCTAGACCGTGCCGCACTTTATTCGTTACCGCAGGTCATTACGTAGGCAACGGCGTTTTGTCTTTAGCAAGACAGCGACGGGCGCGAGCTACAACCAGAGCGCGGGCGGAACCGTTACCCCCGCAGGCGCGATTAGCAAAGGTATCGCCAAGTTATTTGCAGGAACGTTAACGACCGCCGGTGCGCTGATTCGCCTAGTCGCTAAGTTATTCGCGGGGACGCTAACGAGTAGTGGCACACTCATTCGCAACGCAGGCAAAACGCTTGCAGGCACTTTAACAACCAGTGGAATACTGAGTACGGCTCGAAGTTATGTGCGCTCCTTTGCTGGCACGTTGACGACAGCGGGAAGCCTAGTACGGGCAACGGCGAAGGCTTTGGCAGGCACGCTAACGAGTAGCGGCGTTGTGACAAGAGTACGCGGTTATTTTCGCTCCCTTGCCGGAACGCTTACGAGTAGTGGCGCATTGTCCAGGACAGTCGTCTATGCCCGTTCACTCGCTGGCACATTAACGAGTAGTGGCGCGCTTACTACCGCGCGCGGTTATGTGCGCTCACTCGCTGGGACGCTCACCAGCGCGGGCGCACTAAGCCGTAATGCAGCAAAGGCACTTGCTGGCACGCTCACCAGCAGCGGTGTACTGAGCAGAGCGCGAACGTATGCCCGTTCTCTTGCGGGTACGCTCACCACTTCCGGCGCATTGCTGCGGGCAATCGCGAAGAGCCTTGCCGGAACACTAACGAGCGGCGGCGTTGTCTCAACCGCACGCGGTTACATTCGTTCCTTTGCAGGAACGTTAACGAGTAGTGGCACTATCGCCCGCAGCATAAGTAAAGCATTTGGCGGGACGCTTACCAGCGCGGGAACACTTGTTCGTAAAACCGCTAAACTCCTGAGCGGCGTGTTAACGAGTGCGGGTGCGCTAAGTACAGAGTTGGCTGGCGGCTTTGCCCAAGCGGTGGGCGGCACGCTTACGCTGGCAGGCGCAATCACGCGACAGACTAGCAAGAGCCTAGCAGGTACGCTCTCAAGCGCAGGCAACATCCTACGCGCCATCGCTAAGTCATTTGCTGGCACGTTGACGCCCAGCGGCACATTGCAAACGGCGCGCACCTACATTCGCTTATTTGCCGGGACATTGACGACGGCTGGCACGCTGGCACGCAATACCGGCAAGACGCTCACGGGGTCACTTGCTCCCAGCGGCGCAATTGCTAGAGCCATCAGCAAAGCCGTTGCGGGCGCGCTGAGTTTTATCGGCACACTAACCAGGACGCTGGCGGGCAGCAGTACGGCCTTGCTGGACGTTGCGCTCAGTGACAGTGCCGTCAACCTAGCGACGCTAAGTGATAGCGCGGTGTACGCCGCAAGTTTGGCAGATAGTTTGGTAAACACAATTAGCCTAGTCGATAGCGCGGTGTACGCCGCGACGTTACAAAGCAGCGCGGTCTACGCCGTGACCTTATCAGATACAACGAGGACATAATAATGAACAGCACAGTCAACATGGCGGGCAATTTGGGATTCAAGGTGCAACGCGCACAGGGCGCTCCCCTCGCTTGGCGCATTCGTAACGCGCTGCGTCCGAGCTTTTGGAGTGGATGGGCGGCGGTGCAAATGGCCAAAGCCTTTAGTGCGCTGACAGGCTTCCCCATCCTTCACAGCCAGCTAGAAGTACAACTGCGCCGCAAGGACGGCAGCCGCGTCAACTACGGCGTGGTGGGCTATCGCGTCGTGACCACGGCCTTTGTCACCTTCGTGGTGGATCAGTTGCAAACAGAAACGGCCGTCTTCGGCGATTTCAAATTTCATGACAGTGGCGTGGGTGTAACCGCTGAAGCCATCGGCAATACGGCGATGGAAACGACAGACGGCGAGGCGCGCGTGAGTGGTACGCAGACCGAGAGCGGCGCAACAGTTTACCAAAGTGTCGGCACGATCACCTACACGACCACGAAAGCCATAACCGAACATGGTTTGTTCAACGACTTGACCGTAGGCACGCTGATGGATCGCACCGTGTTCACGGCAATAAATGTGGTAAACACTGACGCCTGTACTTTTACGTACTCTCTGACTGTGTCCGCGGGCGGATAAGTAAATGGGGGCAGCATGGCAAACGGTTATACCGTAGGCGACCTCGTAAAGGTCGCAGCAATCTTTACCAACGCAGCAGGCACGGCGGTAGACCCCACTGCCGTTCTTGCCAAATACAAGACGCCGGCGGGCGTCATAACTACGCTCACCTATGGCGTGGACGCCGCGCTGGTGCGCGATAGCGCAGGTAACTATCACATAGACATCAATGCCGCCTCTGAAGGTCGCTGGCGATACCGCTTTTACTCGACAGGCACGGGCCAAGCCGCCAACGAGGAAGATTTCATCGTGTCGGGAAGCAGCTTCGATTGATGCCAAACGTTTATTTGCCACAGGTGTTTGGCACCGGCCCCACCTCGCAAGGCGGCGCGTCTGTCGAACGCGTCGTCTTTGACCTCATGGCCTCCCATCCCGAACAAGGGCGCGTCGGCATGGCATGTGCTTTGTCAGCTAGGGGGCTAGCTTTTATGTTGGATTTCGGGTATAATGAAGGAGCAAACCACATAAAAAGTAGCGGAAGCGCGTCAACGCCCCGCTACCCTTTCAGTACATGCGATAGAGGCGCACGTACCATGTCTTATTCTATTCCCAACCCAACCGAACAATCAAATATCCCCTACGGCTACTGTCATTGCGGCTGTGGTCAACTGACGCACGTCCCTAATAGCAATCACCGCAAAAGCGGGTGGGTCAAAGGTGTGCCTATGCGTTACATTCGGGGACACCATAGCCCTAAGCTACCTTTGGAGCAAGTCTTTTGGGCGCGTGTGCCTAAGCTCTCACCTGAAGAATGTTGGATATGGCAAGGAGCGGTCACGTCTGGAGGATACGGAAATATAAGGAATGAATACAAGTCGTTGAGTGCCCATCGTGTTGCATACGAGTTGCACTATGGAACAATCCCCCCCGAGTTGGTGGTGCGGCACAAATGCGACGTGAAATTGTGTTGCAATCCCTTTCATTTGGAGATTGGCTCACATAAGGACAACTCGGAAGATATGGTACGAAGAGGTCGCAGTGCAAAGGGTGCAAGCAGTGGCACCGCCAAAATTGCGTCATCAGACATATTGGAAATTTTGCGTTTGTACAATTCCGGTCTGACTCAAAAGCAACTCGCGCTTAGATTTGGCATTAGCCGCTCGAATATCGGACTCATCGTAAACCGACAGACATGGACGGATACCGAGGCTGTCGCAGGATATACCAAGCGCGAGCGGGCAACGAAACTCAAGAAATCCGATATTGAGGAGATATTCAATTTAGCCGAACAAGGATTGCTGCAAAGAGAGATTGCCGTGAAATTTGGAGTCTCCAGGAGTCGAATTGGTCAAATCTTAACTGGCCAAAGGCGGGCCGTTGAATAAATTGTACTTGCCTCAGGCGTTCGGCAATGCCGCAGTTAGCAACCAAGGGGAGAATTCTGTTGCGCATGAAGTTTTTCTTTTAATGAGAGATCATCCGCTCCAGGGAAGAACGCGGATGATTTTTGACGAACGTCTGGCCGACATTGCCCATTCGCGCGTGATGAGCCAAGCGCGCGACGGCTGGTCGGGGCATGTAGACCCACAGGGGCGTGGGCCTAATGCTTACTGTCGCATGGTAGGCTACCAACTTCCTGAC
>Ga0163152_10008281_pt1 | contig 11145 bp, 14 predicted proteins | sample OliLakLV19MP8IB2_FD_148635 | JGI IMG/M metagenome (GOLD analysis project Ga0163152, IMG submission 148635) | Freshwater microbial mat bacterial communities from Lake Vanda, McMurdo Dry Valleys, Antarctica - Oligotrophic Lake LV.19.MP8.IB-2 | ecosystem: Environmental > Aquatic > Freshwater >...
CTCCCGCGCGAAGACCGCGACGCTTCGGAGGTTGTCCGCGCGGTAATGGAGCGAGAGGGTGTGAAGCTGCTATGTTGCGGCAAAGACCTCAAACTCGCCAAAGGCCCGAACGGCGTTCGCCTGCAAGTTGAGTCGCACGGAAAAGGCTGCGACGTGTTGGTGGATCAACTGCTCGTTGCCGTGGGCCGCGCGCCCAATGTCGAAGGACTCGGACTCGAAACCGTCGGCGTCGAGTTCGACAAAAAAGGTGTGAAGGTCAACGACCGCCTGCAAACCGCCAACCCGCGCATCTACGCTTGCGGCGATGTTTGCTCACCGTATCAATTTACTCACGCGGCGGATTTCATGGCGCGCATCGTGATCCAGAACGCGCTGTTCAAAGGCCGCGCCAAGGCGAGTTCGCTCATCATCCCGTGGGCGACTTACACTTCCCCCGGAATCGCCCATGTCGGCCTTTACGAGAAAGAGGCCAAGGAGAAAGGCATCGAAGTGGACACGTTCACGCAGGAGTTGAGCAAGGTTGACCGCGCGATTCTCGATGGCGAGACCGAAGGATTCGTGCGCGTCCATGTTCGCAAGGGCACGGATGAAATTGTCGGCGCCACGGTGGTTGCCACGCACGCGGGCGATTTGATTGTCGAGCTTACACTGGCAATGAAGGCCAAGATCGGCATCAAGACCATCGGCGCGACGATTCATCCCTATCCCACGCAGGCCGAAGCCATCCGCAAGACCGGCGACCTCTACAATCGCACACGGCTAACGCCGTTCGTAAAGAACCTGATGAACCGCTGGCTCGCCTGGCAGCGGTGACCGATGTTATTGTTTAACCATGATCCATGCGGACACGTTGTTGCCGAACGGCTGGACGCGCATGGTGCGGGAGACACTCGGACAGCCGGGAGTTGTTGTCGGCTCGTTAGGATTTAGCATCGCTGAGCAGTTCGCAGGTCGGCGGCTACTGGAATGGACCAATTTTCGCTCGCGCTGGTTTCAGAATCCCTTAGTCTGCCGTTCTTCCCGCGATGAACGAGCGTGGCCAGGACGGTGTCAAGAATATCGTCGAGGTGTTTCCCGAGATCTTCCGCCAGAAATCGCAAGGCAAAGTAGCCGTGCTGCTGGAGCAACGCATCCTTTCGACGGTCATTCCGGTACGCCTCCGCATCGGCCAAGTGTTGTGCCCCATCCAACTCGATGACGATTTTTGTCTCTTCGCACAAAAAGTCCACTTCCATATGTCCGCGGCCGCCGAAACTGATCGGTAAATCAACATTCAGACGAAAGCGGTCACGCGTTTCAGGCAGGGTCTGTAAACGGCGAAACAAAAACGCCTCGCTGGCACTACGAGCACGGGCTTCACCCTCGGCGTTGACATCAGGAGCCCGGGCCACATGCACGAATAAATTTGCCAGCGGAACATCCACCCCGTCGCGAACAAGTCGGCGAACACTGGCGGCGTAGTCCTTTTTCCATTCTGGATCAAGCGGCAGCGGCACCTCGCCCGGCCAGCCCGGCAGAGCACTGCCCGGCAGGAGGATGGTGTAACCGAGCATTTCATAGCCCTTGCAACGTTTGTCAAACATCCGCGACAGCATGGGCACATTAAGATCGGCATGGTCATAAACACGCACCTGGCCTTTACTCTCGTGCAGCCGATGCAATCGTCCGACATATTGCGCAATGGTTCCACGCCAAGACACGGGCAGGGCCAAAAACAAAGTGTCCAATCGCGCGTCGTCGAATCCTTCGCCAATGAACTTTCCAATGGCCAGAATCACGCGTCCGCCGACCTGGGCTGGTTCCGCCACCCGCGCGAGCGCGGCGCCAAGGTCTTTCCGCGATTGCCCGCCTTGAAGCAAAATCAGATGTGGAATTTCGGGCCCGAGCAATTGAGCCAATCGTTGAAGGTGCTCTATCCTTTCGGTCAACACCAAAGGAGATCGTCCTTCCTGGATAGCACTTACCACGTCCGTGCAAATCACCCGGTTGCGCTTGTCGTCGTTCTGCAATGCCTCGTAGAGCTGATGAAATTCCATTCGAGGGTCAGGGGCTGGCTCCAGGGAGGCGCGAAAATTGGTCGGACGGACCATTACATGATGGGTGAAGGGCCGCGCGGCAGCCTGTGACTTCGCATCCACGCGATGACGAACGGGACCGCACTGCATGAAAATGATCGGATGATGTCCATCCTTGCGCCCAACGGTGGCTGACAATCCAGTGACGAACTTCGCCTTGGCGCGGCGGACTACGAGTTCAAAACTGCGCGCCGAGATGTGGTGGCATTCATCCACGATCAAGTGTCCGTACTGGGCCACGCGGTCATCCACCACGTCTTTGCGCACGAGGCTTTGAATGAGGGCCACATCCAGGGCGCTGGTCAGCTTCCTCCGTCCGCCTCCGAGGCGGCCAATGGACCTGGCCGGCATGGGGAAGTGTGTCCTGATTTGGAAACAGCCGGTCGTAAGATTTAAAACCGATCTCGGGTCGGCACTCCATCGTCTCCGTGAGGATGTGCGAGCCCAGTTTGCGCGCCAAACTCGCGGGGATGGCATCATCAAAGAAAAACCACACGTGGCCGCCGTTTCCAGACCGCGAGCGTTCCAGCACGGCGGGAACAGCGAGTCGCCGGCAGGTTTCAAGAAATGCTGCCGCATCGCGTTGCCAGGCTTCGCCGTCCAAGTCCACTGCCAGAAAGAAACACGTTTCATCTTGCAACATGGCATAGACGCCGGTGACAAAATCCAAACCCCGATCGTCACGCCCCGAAAGGTGCCAGCCGATGACTGCGTCCGTGATCTGAAAAAAGCGGCGATTGGGACAGTCCGTGCATTTGATTTTCGGTTTCTCACAGACTCCACGAATCCATTCATTTGCGCAGGCAGGAGCATAACCGGATTTCCCGGTTTTCCGGCTCTCGAATCGGCGGGGATAGACATCCTCCCGGCCCCGAAAAAGAGATCTAAATAATGCAACCTTGGCAGCGGGTGGAGAAATATTCGTGACGATGGAGCTTCCTTGGTTCGAAACGTCCACCTCTCGCATTACAGGCTGCATTTCGTTGCCAACAGCGAATTTACCTGGATTCACACGGCAACCCTAACGCAACCGCGATCGCAGTGGCCAATCAGTTTTTGCGGACCGGGCCAAAGCAACTGATCGGCATCCGTTTGCCAAATCGCGCCGCGGACCTTTTTGTGCGGCTCTGCCTTCAAAACCAGGTCATCTCGCCAAGGGAAAGCGTCAGCGAAGAACGCCCGGTCGGGGGACCGGGCCTACAATCTGTAGGCCGCGTGCCCCCACGCGGCTTCTCCCTTGGTTCCTTGGCAAAGAAAACGAATGAAATTCGTTGGGCTCTGTGGCTGAAGCCTTCTCGCTCAACCTCTCAAATAAGGGAATCATAACTCGGGTTCGATTCCCTGCACCCGCTCCAACTTGCTAACGTCAGACAGGAATATCGGGAAATCCATCTCAATAGTCACACCGTGAACTCACGGAACAGGGCAGGGACTTCACGCAATAGCCAGAGCTGCTTGACGGAGTTCTTCGATGAAAACTGCGAGCGGCCTTTCGGCGGAGCGGTGCGCTCTACGACCGACAGCAATGCTTAACGGCTTCGGGGCCACGGAGAGCGATTTCAACCGGACAGCGCTCCGACACCAGCGAGGCCGTGCTGGTCGTGACGATGGCGATTCCCAGCCCTGATTCGACCGCCGCCAACAAACTGTTCACGCCGTCGTACTCCCCGGCGATAGTCGGGCGTTGCCGATTCTCGCTGATGGGGCGTTGACGCTTAACGATACCGAACTGGCGACCGGCGACGGCGCCAGCACCGAAACTTCTGGCGTATTTACACTGACGGCAAATAAGCGGACCGAGGCGTTGCTATTCGACATCGCCTGATCCAGCGAAAGACCAGTCCGAATCAATTTCAGTCAGCACTTTAAAAGTCGGCACAAAAAAAAGAACAAAACATGAACCAATACCACAAGCTCTACGCTCCGCGGGACAGCGCCATCGTCTTCATTGACCATCAGCCGCAGATGCTCTTCGGCGTGGCCAATGCTGATCGCGCGACACTGATCAACAACGTCACGCGCGTTGCCAAAGTCGCGAAGGAGTACAACGTGCCCACCGTGCTTACGGCGGTTGAAACAGAACGGCGTGATGAGTGATTTCCAAGATTAATTTCCGAAATGGTCGAATAGCGTGCTGGGAACTCGTCAGGAGCCTCGATCCACCTGGCGCATTTGCTGGTGGTTCGAGCGTCTCGCGAGTTCCGCCATACCGGAAATTAATTTTGGGAATCAGTCTAAAATCCCGGCCAGCCGGTCGTTGAGCGCACTTCCATGAATTCCTGGGACTCAATGGAATTTCGCAAGGCTATCGAAGCCACGGGCAGGAAGAACATCATCATGACCGGCCTCTAGACGGAAGTGTGCGTCACCTGGCCGACGATCGAAATGCTTGGCGCGGGCTACAACATTCACGTGGTGGAGGATTGTTGCGGCGCAACTTCGCCCGCCGCGCCAGAGGCTGCGTTGTCCCGCATGGTGCAGGCCGGTGCGGTGCGAGTGACGACCATCGCGGCGTTGTTGGAATGGCAGCGGGATTGGAAAAACAAAGAGCATTACAAAGCGCTCATGGGTATTCTGAAAGGACAGGCTGGCGCTTACGGCGTCGGGGTAACCACGATCCAACCAGTAATTCCAATCATCCAAAACTTGCCGGGTCATCGCGGTTGGCTTGGAGGGCTTCAGTTGAGCCAGGGGCACGGCCAGAGGTTCGGCTTGCCATTTTTGATGAGCACCATGAGTTCGCGAGCGCAATCTTCCTCACCGGTCATTCCAAGCACTTCAACAATCTCCCCGACTTTAAGAGGTGAGGTCGAGCGTTTCAACTTGCACCGGGCATTGAACGGGAAGTCGATGTTGTCCGCTGCGTAATACCAGCCCATCGCTCGTTCTTCCTCGCCATAGGCGTCCACGACCACGTCCTCGGTGATTCGTTCCTCCCGTTCCTTGTTCTCATTTGGACGTTTCATGATGTTTGCTCCCGCCATCTGGCCTGCGCTCGCTCGGCGAAGGATGGCTCGTTTGGCACTTTTCCGGAACTAATCAAACCAAGCCCTGCCAGGATGCCCTTTTTCCTTCCATGCTCCGTTTGGATGGTTTTCATGATCTCCTGCCACTCCGGTTCACTTTTCGCTTCCAGAAAGAGTTTTCGAGCGCGACGCAAATGACCCAACGCGGCATCGTAATACTTGCTCTTTTTGCTATTCAGGATGCGCATTGCCAGAGCCCGATAGAGCTTTCCTGCCGCCAGCTTATCGCGCTTCCCTAATCCGCCGGCTGCCGGTTCGGAAACGTATTGGCTGATGGCCTCAAGTTGAGCATGTGTTGATGCGTGAATTCGTGCCGCCAATCGATCCCAATCTTTGGTTTTTAGGCAGAGGCTCATCAGTTCGCCAAGCTCGCCTTGCATCGCAACGTTCATAGCTTTTTCGCGCCACGCCGCTTTCTGATCCTTTGGAACGGAAGCCATCAATTCTTCGTAAGTCATTTCCGATGGTTCTTTTTGAAATCCGGCCCACACCGCAGCCAAGGCATCATCCTTTCTTCCCACTTTTGCTAAAATCTTGGGTTTGAAATGCCCGAGGTCGTGACTGCTTTGATTGTGCCAATTTCTAGTCGGTTCAAGCGCCATGCCCTTTTCAACCCAGGCGAGGGCCTGAGTCCAATGTTTTAGGGACATTTCCATTTCCGCCAGATGTTCACAATCAAGGGGGCTGAACCCAAGCTGGTTACAGAGTTCAACGTAAGAATCCACAGCTTTCGTGGACAAATAAACTTCCTTGAGGGAAAGCGCTGGCAGACGGATCTCGTTGGAGTATTCAAAAATGGCTTTAGCTTGCCCTGCCATTGTCCCTGGCCATGACTGGGCGATCAGACCTTGGAAATGCTCAATCAGCAAACGCCGTCCATTCAAATCCAGAGCTTTGACTAAATCTTTTTCGATACGATAGCAGAATCCATAATCGTCATGGTCCATCCATTTAAGGATTTGTCGAAGCGTGTCATCCGCTGGGAGCTTCATGGCCTGCCGGGCCTTTATCCATCCACAGAACAGGCTCTGGAAGAACATGGACAGATAAGCGCCGGAATCATCACATTCGTCGATTTTCTCGTAACAGCCAGATAAGAAAATTTCAAACAACCGCACCGCATGCCCCGTCGGTTCCGGTGCCATCCCGCCGAGAAGCGCCTCTATTTTTTCCAGGTCTTCGACAAAATCAAACACCTCGCTGTACCGAATAAATTTGCCGGGCTTCAGCGCGCGTTCGATGGCTGCAAGCATCGGATCACTGTTTCTTTTTTGCATAAAAATCCTCGGTTCCCATTATACTATTGGATTATTCACCAAGAGAATCATTCAACTTTTTCGGGAATAATATTGCCTCTATCCGTTTCTAACATTCGGACAAATTAAAACTATGATCAAAACCACCCTCATGTTGCTCGGACTCGCGGCGGTGTTTGTGTTGAGTATGGCTTGCTTCGGCCTCTCCTCCTCCAAAAAAGATCCGAACGCGCCGTCTATCAACTCCACCAATAGTCCATCCATCATTCCGCGTTAAACCAGCATGACCCCTCTTGTGGAAGCGGCGGCGGCCCGTACCGCGCTGGCGGCGGCGTGGCGTCGTCTGCCGGAAGCATTGCGCGGTCCGACGCAGTTTCTCGGCCGGCACTACGCGGGCTGCGGCGCGACCATCGGCGCCATCCCCAAGTGCGATTTTGCCTGCACCGGCTGTTATCTGGGCCAGGATGTCAATCGCGCCAAGCCCAGTTCGCTGATGGAAATTCAGCGGCAGCTTCGCGTCCTCCGCGAATGGCTCGGCCCGGCGGGCAACGTGCAGATCACCGACGGCGAAGTTTCCCTCCGCGCCGAAACCGAGGTGGTAGCAATGATTCGTTACGCGCGCGAAATCGGACTCGTGCCGATGCTGATGACGCACGGAGAAACGTTCCGTCGCCGCCCCGGCTTGCTCGAACGGCTCATGGTCGAGGCCGGCCTCACGGAGATCAGCCTTCACATTGATACGACGCAGCGCGGTCGGCGCGATCATTTTGCGAAGGTCCGCACGGAAGCGGAGCTTGACCCTTTGCGCGAAGAATTTGCGGAAATGATTCGCCGCGCGCGCCGCCGGACAGGGCGGCGGCTTTCGGCGGCTTCCACGGTCACGGTCACGCGCGAAAACCTGGCGGCGGTTCCTGGCATCGTGAGATGGTTTCTAGGCAACGCGGACGCGTTCAAAATGCTCAACTTTCAACCGCTGGCCGAAGTCGGCCGCACCAACCGTGAACTGCGCGGCGTGCCGCCCGAGGAATTGTGGGCCAAGATTGCCGAGGGCGCGGGCGATCCGCACATCAGCCGGGGCGAAGGCTGGCTTAAAGGGGTCGGTTCTTGGTAAATTGCTTTTTATTTTGCCTCCGTCTTCTTTCCTTTCAGGGGTTGGTCCCGGGTCGAGTCTCAACATTCAACAACCCAGGCAGAATCAAATCCTTTGTAGAACCGCGCGAGATGGGGAGTTGCTTCGTTCGGACTTCAGAACAAATTATTACGAAGTGCCGCTGATGGCGGCAGGGGCCGGTGTCGCGCCGGTCACGAGAGCTGCTTGCGCTTGAGTGTCTTCGCACAACGTCGTGATATACCCTGTTGGCCTTCGGCTCCTCCCCAGAGTGTCCCCTCCACCGGCCACCGTTGCGCGCGCACTCCGCAGAGCATCACTCCCGACGCTTCGGCTACGGTGCTCGGGAGAGCAAATTAGAATTTTTTTTGGTCAGTGCTCTCCCTGCGCGCCTGAGCCTTCGCTCTGGTCGTGACCCACTGCTGCGCCGTGCTCACTACATGGCATATCAGACATTGTGCGAGAGCCACTGCGCTCCGCAGCCCTCGCGCCCGTCACGCCCCCGGCGTTCCTCACTGCGCATGTCCGCTTCGCGGAGAATCAGGCGCGGGAATAAGATCGCGGCGCCCGCCCGCTGGTGATCCATTTATTTTCCCCCGCGTGCCTGACGTTGTGATCAGACGCTTTGCGCGGAGTTTTTGACTCGCTCATTGCCGCGAAGGCTACTCCTCATTGCCGGAGAGGCTAGTTGTCGGGGGAATCAGCCCCGGAAAAACAAACTGAACAGAGAGCAGCTAAAAAAGAAAAGCGGCGCCGCAACGGAGAACGCCAATACCGACAGGATGAAAACGGCTCCAAAGAAAAAGCGAGCGCTGGCGCGAATGGTTGAAACCTGGAGGACGTTCGATCTTCCTGGTGGCGTCTCCGCGCGCGAAAGTGGATTGGTTTGAGATATTTTTGGTGCGCGCGTGCTGCGGGAAAACTCGTCGCTGCGCTCCTCGCCGGGGAAAACGTCCGCTGGCGAGACCGGAAATGTTCAGGCGGCTTTGCCGTTGCTAACCGGCGTGACGAGCCGGGCGCATTCGCTTTGAAACCAGTTTGGGCAGCAGAACGCTGCCCACCCGCCAGCCTTCGTGTTCTGCCGCTGGCAATCTACGGCTGCGCTGTGCTTGTCAATGTCGGTGTCCCTCACACCCTCACACCTCGATTGACAATGCTCGCTTCGCCCGAAACTGCGGCATTTAAGAAAACACGAAGTGAAGGTGAAGCCTTTCGGCTCTGGAAAAATCCTTGGATGAGCTGCCCATGAGCAGCTGGAAAAAAGCGGGCGCATTCGCTTGGAGAAATGAAAACGCTATTGAGCCGGTCGTGATCTGGAACGTTGACCGTTCCTTACGTTAGCCGTTTCGCGCCGGTGAACGAACGAACGCCGGTACAGCTAAAGAGAAAACTCAGGAGTTGCCATTCGTGCCGTTGGCTTGCTCCCGGATAAACGGCTGGATGATCGCGAGAATTTTTTCCTGCTGGTTGCGTGGCAGCTTCGAAGCCGCTTCAAACAACTGACGCATCTTGCCCGCCGGACCCTTGCCCAATGATTTGGTTGATTTGCCGAAAAGAAACTCGACTGAGACCTTCAAAACAGATGCCGCCTTTTCAATCTGCTCAGGGCGGAGAGCCACGGGGTATCGTTCCCAAACCGCGTAGGCTTTTTGGGTGACACCCAATTGCTCGGCGACTTGAGCTTGAGATAGTCCGGCGGCTTCCCGAGCGCTGAGTAACCGCTGGCCAAACTCTGTGCGCGGTTCTTTTGACGGTCTTCCGGTTTGCATGAAGCCAGCATAGGGGGCGTTTAGCAGAGTTACTGGAAATGCTTGCATTGTTACTATCATTAGTAGTAATTATCCGGCATGTCAAAACCTTCCAAAATCGGCTTGACGCTTTTTGGGAAAACTCCGCTTGTTTCATGACTCCTGAAGAACGAACTTGTCACCCACCTGCGCGTTGCCTGGGGTGAAATCAACCAAGCTTTGGTCATTGCTGCCGGGCGTAAGGACCAGTGGCCCGAACTGGCCAAAGAACTGGACCAGACGTTAACCCGCCTCACCCGGCATCTGACCCTGGCTGAAATACTTCATCTGAAAGGTGGTGGCCAATGATCCAGGAACTTCGCCGGACGCCGCTTGATGAGCGGGTGTTGAGTTGCGCCTTTGGGTGTTATCCCTGGGATGATTGGGAAAAGAAGGCCTTGGAAAACGGCGTGCCCAGGACCTGGCGGGCCTGGGCTTGGCCGTGATGCGCGAGGCCAATCAGCACGCTTGGGAGGAGCGATTAAAATCGCTTTGCGGCTGGCGCGACAACGGCAAACGCATGTTGCGCTTTGCGCTCCGGTCCCCGGAGAAGGCGCGCCAACGCTGGCAGCGGTTGCTCGATACGGACGGTTATCGCGGGTGCTTGCGCACGGCAATCAACGATGTCCAAACGGGCGAATGGAAATCTTTTCAATGACCTATGGGCCATCGCATTCCTGAATCGGAGATCGAGCGGGTGAAGCAGGAAACCGACCTGGTTGCGCTGGTGCAAAGCCGGGGCATTGCCCTCAAGAAACACGGTTCCAAAGATTGGGCCGGGCTCTGCCCGTTTCATCAGGATAAGGAGACGCCCAATTTTATTGTCTCGCCGCAGAAAGGGCTCTTTCACTGCATGGCGTGCGGCAGGGCGGGCAATCCCATTCAGTTCGTCGAACAGCACGACGGTTTAAGTTTTCGCCATGCCTTTGAAGTGCTCTCGCAGGGCGGAACGGCGGCTTTCGCCGCGCAACCGTTGACGAAACAAAACAGCGTGCCAGTGCTGCCGTGCCCGTTGAACTGAGCCGCTCGCGCGGCAGGCTGGCGCAGGATCATAGGGCCGGTTGATTTAAGGCGGGAAGCCAACCTCACACGAGGGCAAGCTTCCCGCCTTATGATTAACAAACATCCTTCTATTGAACAGTTCCGGAACTTTGTCGAACTCAAAGATTATCGTCCAAAAACCAAAAAGGAATATGTCCGCTATCTTTGCAGGATGTCGGACGTGTCCTGGGGGTGTTGCGGGAGGAGCGTTTCAGGATCTGCCTGCGATTGATTTACCAATGCGGGCTGCGGGTCGGCGAAGCGGTCCGACTCAGGTTGAGGACATCCAAGGCAAAGCAGGACGGATCCACATCCGCGATGCCAAAAGAGGAAAGGATCGTTATGTCCCCCTGGGCCAGGGGATGTATTTGGAACTGAGGTCATGGTGGAAACAACATCGCAATCCGGTCTGGATTTTTCCTTCTCTTGGGTCCGGGTCGAATGAAAGTTTCAAGCCCCGGTCTGAGGTGTTGAAAAATGCCGCCACGCCGATGAGCGTTTCATCGGTGCAACGGGCTTTTCAACTGGCCCGGGCCGAAAGCGGTGTTCACAAAGAAGCGGTGGTTCACACCCTGCGCCACAGTTACGCCACGCACCTGCTGGAGGAGGGAGTCAGTCTCCGTTTGATCAGCCAGTATCTGGGCCACACCTCGCTGGACACCACGGTCATTTACACCCACCTGACGGCCACGAGTGAGGAAAAGGCCCTTCAGGTTTTGGAAAAACGCCTCCTCAGCAGAATCTGTGGGTGGATTCTGGTTCGGGTAATCGACCAAGGTTATGATAGAGGGCCACTTCCATTGCTTTAAAGGTTCGAAAACCATAGGCTCTTCTGGTCACCACTCGGATCTT
>Ga0163152_10008283_pt1 | contig 11140 bp, 2 predicted proteins | sample OliLakLV19MP8IB2_FD_148635 | JGI IMG/M metagenome (GOLD analysis project Ga0163152, IMG submission 148635) | Freshwater microbial mat bacterial communities from Lake Vanda, McMurdo Dry Valleys, Antarctica - Oligotrophic Lake LV.19.MP8.IB-2 | ecosystem: Environmental > Aquatic > Freshwater > Lake...
GTATTACATTTCCATCCTCATCCGTGATGATGACAAAGTAATTGTTATTGCCTTCCGCTTCTCCTTCGAGGATCATTCCACTCAGGATAACAGCCTCGCAGTTTTCATTGAGTGAAATCTGTACATGATCATTACATGCCAGTGTTTCAACACCCTGGATATATACATTGAAGAAGGCAAATGTGTTGCAACCTGCGCAGGCGATGGCATTTACAGAAATCTGGAAAGGCCCACCCGGTTCTTCCTGCCACTCCACTGTGATACACTCACCTGTAGTGGAAATGATTGTACCACCATTGTTAATAATCCATTCGTATTCAAATTCAGGATTGTAGTTTGTCACGCAATAGGTCACGATCTCTCCAGGACATACATAACCGTCACCTGTTATAACCAATTCAGGCTGTACGCAGATAACCGCATCGTCGATATCATCTTCTCCTTCCGGATCATTCGTGTCTATCTGGTCAGGATCACTGTCAATGTCCTCATCAGTGATATCATTACCGCTCATATCAAATACGAAACTAATCTCCGCCATGTTGAGGTAGCAGGATGGCTGGATATCATCATCTGCCCGTAACGTAATTCGAACTGTGACAAATTCTCCAGGATTCAATCCATTGGCATCAAGACCACCATTAGCAACCGATAACGTTATCGAAGCACTTTGACCAGTACTACCCTGGTTACCAGGAGTCCAATCTATATCATTGAGGGAGAATCCCAGTGGGATATAGTCCGTAATGACTACCGCTCCAATAGTTACTTCACCTTCATTGGTGATCGTAATATCAAAGTTTACATTATCGCCGCCATCTACTTCGGCTGGACTGATCAGTTCTTTCCCTAGTGCAAGATCTACTATACAGTCACCATCAACAAATATTACCTGTATACAGGTAGCGGTAAGGCCGCAGGCATCTGTAGCTGTCCAGGTACGGTTGATTGTAAATTCTTCCGGACAAGGGCCTGCAACAGTTGCATCTGTAAAGGCAAAGGTTGGTGTACCTCCGCAGTTATCAGATCCGGTTGGATTACCCGTTGTTGGCGGTAGTGTACTTGAACCAAAATTTATCGTAATATTTACCGGACATGTGATGGCAGGTGGTGTGTTATCAAATACAGTGATCACCTGGGTACATGATGAAGAATTGCCGCAAGCATCTGTAGCGCGATATGTTCTGGTTAACGTAAATCTGTTAGCACACGTCTGGTTGGTAATACCATCACCTAAATGCGTTACCGTTACGACTCCTCCACAATTGTCTGATGTTGTAACAGACCCGGTATTCACTGGTGGAACCTGACTAGCGCAGGATACGGTGACCGGTGCTGGACATGTGACCGTTGGAGGGGTACCATCAAATACCGTGATGATCTGTGTACAGGTTGCAGTGTTACCGCAAACATCTGTTGCCAGGTATGTGCGTGTGATGGTAAACCTGTTTACACATGTTTGATTTGAAATAACATCTCCACTATGGGTTACCGTTACTACTCCTGCACAATTGTCAGAAGCCGTTATAGAACCCGGCGCTGGTGCAGGCACAAGACTTGCACAAGACACCGTCACAGGTGCCGGACACGTCAAAGTAGGCGGTGTATCATCAAAGACTACAATGATTTGTGCACAAGTAGCGGTATTGCCACATTCATCCGTTGCCAGGTATACCCGTGATATGTTAAATCGGTTGGCACACGTCATATTCGTGATATTATCTCCCTCGTGGGTGACGGTGACAAAGCCACAATTATCACTAACAGTGACGCCTCCAGTTAAAATAGGCGGAACATCACTTGCACACTCAACGGATACATTCGCTGGACATAAGATAGCTGGCGGTGTAGTATCTTCAATGGTAATAATCTGCACGCAAGAACTTGTATTTCCACAGGCATCTGTTGATGTCCAGGTCCTTTGCAGGACTTCCGGACAACTGTCTTCAATCGTCACATCACTATAATTGACTTCTAATCCGCCTTCACCTCCAAAATCACAATTATCGGTGGCACTTGCAAACCCTGTATTGTCAGGATCTGTGCTGTCGTTACAATCGATCGTAATATCATCCGGACAATTTACAGTAGGTGGAGTTGAATCTTCTATAACAATGGTCTGAACGCATATGCTTGAATTTCCGCACTCATCCTGAGCAGTCCAGGTACGGATGATGGTATACTCTTGAGGGCATTCACCTTCGATCGTCACGTCATCCTCACTCACACTTATATCAATACTGCAATTATCGGTAGCTGAAGCAATACCGTTTGAGTCGGATGACGTATCATCAGTGCATTCAATCGTCACATCATCAGGACAGATGATCACCGGAGGTGTGCTATCATCCACAACAATCACCTGCACACAATTTGTGCTGTTTCCACACGCATCGGTTGCGGTCCATGTTCTTGTAATCGTATATTCCTGTGCACAAACCTGTGAACCAAAGGTGGCATCACTATAGGCTACTTCAGGTGCTGCATCACAATTATCGGTGGCACTGGTCAATCCAGTATTTGACGGATCTGTGCTTTCATCACATTCTATAGTGATATCAGCTGCGCAATCTGTAATGGTTGGAGGTGTGCTGTCATCAACAGTGATGACCTGAATACAATTCGTTCCGTTACCGCATGCATCCGTGGCTGTCCATGTTCTGGTAATCGTATATTCTTGTGGACATGCCCCTTCCACGGTGGCATCGTCATATGTTACTATAGGTGCAGCATCACAATTATCTGTTGCACTGGACAATCCTGTATTTGAAGGATCTGTGCTTTCATCGCATTCAATGGTAATATTTGCAGCGCAGGTATTGATGGTTGGAGGTGTACTATCGTCAACCGTGATAACCTGAATACAATTTGTTCCGTTACCACATGCGTCAGTCGCTGTCCAGGTACGCGTGATTGTATACTCTTGTGGACATGCACCGCCTACGGTAGCATCACTATATGTGACCACAGGAGCTGTATCACAATTGTCCGTAGCACTGGATAATCCAGTGTTTGAAGGATCCGTACTTTCATCGCATTCGATAGTGACATCGGCTGCGCAATCTGTAATGGTTGGAGGCGTGCTATCATCAACAATCACGGATTGTGTGCAAGTGCTTGTGTTACCACATGCATCTGTTGCCGTCCATGTTCTGGTGATGGTGTATTCCTGAGGACATGCGCCAGCGACTGTGGCATCACTATAGGTGACGATTGGAGCCGGATCACAATTGTCTGTAGCGCTGCTCAATCCAGTGTTTAAAGGCTCAATACTTTCATCACATTCTATGGTAATGTCGGCTGCACAAGATGTAATGGTTGGAGGAGTACTGTCGTCTACGGTGATGATCTGGGTACAATTTGTTCCATTACCGCATGCATCTGTTGCTGTCCAGGTTCTCGTAATCGTATATTCCTGTGGACAGCCGCCGGCTACCGTTGCATCGCTATAGGTAACCACAGGTGTAGGATCGCAATTATCGGTGGCACTGGTCAAGCCTGTGTTTGAAGGATCTGTGCTTTCATCACATTCAATAGTGATGTCCGCTGCGCAGTCTGTAATGGTTGGAGGGGTACTGTCATCAACCGTGATGACCTGAATACAATTCGTTCCGTTACCACATGCGTCCGTTGCGGTCCAGGTCCTTGTAATGGTATATTCCTGAGGACATGCACCTTCAATTGTTGAATCATTATACGTCACCACTGGTGCTGGATCACAATTATCCGTTGCACTTGCCAGACCTGTATTAGATGGATCTGTGCTTTCGTCACACTCTATGGTTAGGTCTGAAGGGCAGTCTGTTATAGTTGGAGGTGTGGTGTCTTCAATCGTAAGTATTTGCAGGCAGGTGCTTGAATTACCGCATGCATCTGTTGCCGTCCAGGTCCTGGAAATCGTAGATTCCTGTGGGCATGTGCCTGGCGCAACCGAATCATTATAGGTCACTACCGGATCAGGATCACAATTGTCCGTGGCCGATGCGAATCCGATTGCATCAGGATTTGTGTTGTCTGTACATTCAAGAGTTATATCACCAGGACAATCAACTGATGGTGGTGTTGTATCCTCTACGATAATAGTTTGCAAACAGGTGCTGCTATTTCCACAGGCATCTGTGGCTATCCAGGTCCTTGATATAGTTGATTCCTGTGGACAGGTCCCGGGAGCAACCGAATCATTATAGGTTACTATAGGTGCCGGATCACAATTGTCTGTGGCGCTGGACAGTCCTGTATTCATCGGATCAGTGCTTTCGTCACATTCAATGGTTATATCAGGTGCACAGGTAGTAATGGTTGGAGGCGTACTGTCGTCTACGGTGATGATCTGTGTACAATTTGTTCCGTTACCGCATGCATCTGTTGCTGTCCAGGTTCTCGTAATCGTATATTCCTGCGGACATGCGCCGGCTACCGTTGCATCACTAAACGTGACTATGGGTGCAGGATCACAATTGTCCGTCGCACTCGTCAATCCAGTATTTGAAGGATCCGTGCTTTCATCACATTCAATAGTGATGTCCGCTGCGCAGTCTGTAATGGATGGAGGAGTACTGTCATCAACGATGATGACCTGTATACAATTCGTTCCGTTACCGCAAGCATCTGTTGCTGTCCAGGTTCTCGTAATCGTATATTCTTGTGGACATGCGCCGGCAACGGTCGCATCACTATACGTGACGACTGGTGCAGGATCGCAATTATCTGTCGCACTTGCCAGACCGGTGTTGTCCGGATCTGTGCTTTCTGTACATTCTATGGTCAGATTTGCAGGGCAGCTTGTAATCGTTGGAGGGGTACTATCATCAACGGTGATGACCTGAATACAATTCGTTCCGTTACCGCATGCATCTGTGGCTGTCCAGGTCCTGGTGATTGTATATTCTTGTGGACATGCACCCTCTACCGTGGCATCGCTATAGGTTACTACTGGTGCAGGATCGCAATTGTCTGTCGCACTCGTCAATCCGGTATTGAAAGGATCAGTGCTTTCATCGCACTCTATGGTGATGTCAGCTGCACAGGTAGTGATGGTAGGTGGTGTGGTGTCTTCAACGGTGATGACTTGAGTACAATTTGTTCCGTTACCACAGGCATCCGTTGCAGTCCAGGTTCTGGTGATGGTATATTCTTGAGGACATGCGCCACCAAGTGTTACATCGCTAAACGTGACTCCTGGTGCTGGATCACAATTATCGGTGGCACTGGTCAATCCTGTATTGGATGGATCGGTGCTTTCGTCGCATTCAATCGTTATATTGGCAGCACAAGCTGTGATCGTTGGTGGGGTACTGTCGTCTACGGTGATGACTTGAGTACAATTTGTTCCGTTACCACAGGCATCCGTTGCAGTCCAGGTTCTGGTGATGGTATATTCTTGTGGACATGCGCCGCCTACCGTGGCATCACTAAACGTGACTACTGGTGCAGAATCGCAATTATCCGTCGCACTCGTCAATCCAGTATTGGAAGGATCGGTGCTTTCATCGCACTCTATGGTGATGTCTGCTGCACAGGTTGTGATGGTCGGTGGTGTGGTGTCTTCAACGGTGATGACTTGAGTACAATTTGTTCCGTTACCACAGGCATCCGTTGCAGTCCAGGTTCTGGTGATGGTATATTCTTGAGGACATGCGCCACCTAGTGTTACATCACTAAACGTAACCACTGGTGCAGGATCACAATTGTCTGTCGCACTCGTCAATCCGGTATTGAAAGGATCGGTGCTTTCATCGCATTCAATCGTTATATTGGCAGCACAAGTTGTGATCGTTGGTGGGGTAATGTCGTCTACGGTGATGACTTGAGTACAATTTGTTCCGTTACCGCATGCATCTGTTGCTGTCCAGGTTCTGGTAATCGTATATTCCTGTGGACATGCGCCGGCTAACGTTGCATCGCTATAGGTAACCACCGGAGCAGGATCACAATTGTCTGTCGCACTCGTCAATCCAGTATTGGAAGGATCGGTGCTTTCATCGCACTCTATGGTGATGTCTGCTGCACAGGTAGTGATGGTCGGTGGTGTGGTGTCTTCAACGGTGATGACTTGAGTACAATTTGTTCCGTTACCACAGGCATCCGTTGCAGTCCAGGTTCTGGTGATGGTATATTCTTGAGGACATGCGCCACCTATTGTTACATCACCAAACGTAACCACTGGTGCAGGATCACAATTGTCTGTCGCACTCGTCAATCCGGTATTGGAAGGATCGGTGCTTTCATCGCATTCAATCGTTATATTGGCAGCACAAGTTGTGATCGTTGGTGGGGTACTGTCGTCTACGGTGATGATCTGTGTACAATTTGTTCCGTTACCGCATGCATCTGTTGCTGTCCAGGTTCTGGTGATTGTATATTCTTGTGGACATGCGCCGCCTACCGTGGCATCACTAAACGTGACTATGGGTGCAGGATCGCAATTGTCCGTCGCACTCGTCAATCCGGTAATGGAAGGATCAGTACTCTCGTCACATTCAATCGTTATATTGGCTGTACAGGTTGTAATGGTTGGAGGCGTGCTATCATCCACTATGATTGTCTGTATACAAGCTGTACTATTTCCACAATTGTCAGTAGCCGTCCAGGTCCTGGTGATTGAATACTCCTGAGCACAGGTCATGGAAGAAGCCGTAACATCATCATACGTTATGGCCAGGGCTGCATCGCAATTGTCAGTGGCTACAGCCAAACCGGTATTATCTGGCAACGTAGATTCACTACATTCAATAGTAAGGTTTGCAGGGCAGGTAATTGTTGGAATGGTCGTGTCCTCGAGATAAATGGTTTGAACACAATTGGCCGAATTGCCGCACTGATCTGTGGCAGTGTGTGTCCGCACAATCAATTGCGAACAAACTGGGTCAAACTGTTCAATACAGGCGAAAAATTCCACGATGGTTGAAGCACCTGAACCAAGTATACAATCGATTGAGTTTTGTTCAAAGGCAAAGATATCTCCGGCGGTAACATTGACAGTGGCAGTTCCAAACTGTACATCTGGGCCATTATCATCTGTTAGCTGAAAGAAGGTTCCGTTGAGATTATAGCCAAAAGGATCATAGAGGGGGCCATTAACATCACTTGTTATAAAATCCCAGTCAAATACTAATTGACCTGTGCTTGGTATAACAATTTGAAATAAAACGGATGCCCCATTCGGACATGGAATATTTCCATCAGGACTTTCAAGCATCACCATGGAGTCTCCCATTGGGATGACACTGCCACCAAAAAGTGCGATGGGCGTCCAGTTGTTTATATCATATACATCGTTAAACCCAAGAATTGGATTGTCGCATCCTATATCTGCAAATGAGTAGGTGATACTGTCCGTCGGACTGCAATTATCTGTTGCTGTTGGACTATCATTTGGCAGCGGATCTGAACACTCCATGGTCAGATCTGCAGGACATGTTATCACAGGTGGTGTAGTATCTATAATCTGGATTTCCTGACGGCAGAAGATGCTTGTGTTGCCACATGAATCAGTTCCAAACCAAATCCTGTCGATGGTATATTGTTGAGGACATGGTCCTGATTTTGGGATATCGATGTAGGTTACTTCCGGGGTTGGATCGCATGCATCAGAGGCGGTTGCCATACCTGTGTTAGAAGGATCTGTGCTTTCATCACACTGGATGGTAATAAACGGAGGGCAAATAAGTATTGGGGCCACCGTGTCAATCACGGTTATAACCTGAACGCAAGTATCACTTTCATTACAATCGTTTACAGCGATCCAGGTTCTGTTTATAGTATAGTTCTGTCCGCATTGGTCAAGCACGGTTTCATCTGTAAAATCTATAGTGAAATTTGTAATGCAACCTACAGTTGCTGTAGCTGATCCGGTATTTGAAGTATCCGTAGATGCAGTACAATCTAATGTGAGGTCAGCTGGACACACAATGACAGGAGCACAGAAAAGTGAACTACATTCTGTTTCAACAGGAATACCATAGGGCTGGGTTATTCCATTGCCTGTATACATCCAGTTAAACTGAACCACACTCTCTGTTGAAGGGCCTGACATAGCGGGGGGAGCATTTACCACAGTGATGACCACACCATCATCGCCGCCGAGATAACCACCATTGGCTGGATCCAACTCTAAATCCCACACGATCGGAGGGCAAAAATTACTACTGTCTGCTATTGGTCCTTCCACACTGAAACAAATCTGGAAAATTTTTGTCCAGCCTACTGTATCAATATAGATCGGAGGCTGGCTATTATCAACCAACTGAATGGCGCCATTGACCCAATCAGCAATGCCCGGAGCCGGAAATCCAAAGAAGGTAGTTCCAAATCCAGGAGGGCTTGTGAGGACGGAAGGCGGATCAGGAGCAACTGGTCCATATCCACCCTGAAAATCAGTGAAACTGTCCAGTTCCATAATGACGTCATTATAGAAAAATCGGACATTCATACCGAAGAGCTCGACGCTATCCAGATCCGTTTGAAATTCTACATCAAGGCAGTATTGACTGACGGAGCATTCATAGGTAGGGTTTGCTAAACGAACCGAAACATTCGGAATTTGCGCCATTGCCAGGTTACACAATCCCATTGCCATAATAAAGGCTATGGTGAGCACCTGGTTTGGTGTGTTAGTGTGGTTGTTCATTATGCTTAATTTCTTGTTCATGTGAGATTGTAATGGGTCAATGGGTAATCACTCAACCGATACCGGAGTTTAGTCGGTATATGCTGAATGTAATTGGGATTCTTAATAAAAATGCAATCATATAAAAACACGCTTTACGCTTCTTCATTTTAACTCAACTTACTGCTTGTTCACTTTAAAGTTCTTTAAAAACTTTTCAGGAAAACAATCATGCTAACACTCTCAATCAATTTCAACGAACAAACCTGATTTTGTTAGACCAAAATCAGGTATGCACCAATAGCAATAATTCTTGCTTCGTTAACATTTGCAAGAGAGTATCAAAACGACCCCGTCCTCTTCGGAGCAGGATAGGCCGTAAAAATAAACAAAATCCCTTTGAATACTGACTTTTCGGGCTTACATTTTCACTTCCTAAAGGCTCCTTACTACCATACGCGAGTGTGGTAAAATCGACATATGTAGAAAATTTGTTAATAAATTTTCTCTGTGCATCAGGCTGCTGTGAAATTTTTTGGCTTGGGGACGCCTTTACACTGCAGGTGAATTTTGATGAAAAAATCAATTTTAAAGGGCTTTTAGGCAAGAACCATCCTAAAAAGACAAAATCCTTCCAAATAAAGTCATTTGACCCCTTTGAAAGATTTAAAACCCTTAGGAAAAAGTAAAATCCTACCATATTCAATCCTATTATTTATCTATTCAATTTCGTATGCATTAATATGTATTATGTAATTATCTGTAATATAGATATTTAAAAAATATCAAACAGGTTAACATTCAATTAGGTTTCTAGGCAAATTCTATTCCATATTTGATTCGAACTTCCTACGAATTCGGGTATGAGGAACTTTAATACGCAAGTTTAAATAGATTATTCCTCAGGCTATTGAAAAAGCTAAAGCCGGAAAAGGTGCCAGCTGTCCTGATTATTTAAGGATACATTTAAAAGGCTTAATTACTCAATGACAATCTTTGTGACCAGGCTTTCTAAATCTGTTGTTACACAGACCAGATAAACTCCGGATGGCAGGCTGGATACATCCAAATTCGTGCCTGAATGGTCAAACTGCTTCTTGATTAAAATCTGGCCGGTAGGATCTAGTATGCGGACAATGCTTCCTGGTTCATCACTTTGCTGCAGAGAAATGGTAATCATTTCCTGATGAGAAGGATTAGGAAAAACGGAAAGGACTCCTTTTTTTAAGGTTCTTGGATTAGAAATAATGATGAGATTAGAATAAGAAAATCTTCCATCCTGATCTATTTGGCGTAACCGGTAATAATTCTTGCCCTGATCAGGCAACTCATCCAAAAAGTTATAATCTTCTGTATCCAAGTCGGAGCCAGTGGCTTCCAGATATGCTATTTTCTTCCAGGATGTCTTAGGCGTACTCCGCTCCACCTGAAAGCCTGAGACATTGATTTCCTGGTAGGTTTGCCATTGCAGTAGATTTCCTTCCTCTACTGCTTCCCCTTTAAAGGAAAGAAGGGTCAGCGGTAGTGTGCAATTGATATTGCTGCACACAGAATCTACAGGCTGTCCAAAAGGTGCTTGACCATTTCCAATATATTCCCAATTGAACTGGACTACATTTTCATCAGCCGACAAGGATTCATTATTCGGATCAGGGTCTACGATCGTCATCACGACACCGTCGTCCCCAGCAAGGAATCCCCCATTTAAGGGATTCTGTTCAAGGTCCCAGACTACAGACGGGCAGAAGGTGTCCAGATTGGCATTTGGATCATCCACCAGAAAGCAAATCTGAAATAACTTTGACCATTCGGCTGTATCAAGAATTATAGGAGGCGGACCCAAATTGACTAGTTGAATGGCGCCATTGACAAATTCAGCTGCCCCTGAAAAATTAAACAAGGCTGGTCCGGCTGGCTCACTTGTTGAAATGATTGGTGGATCTGGAACGACCGCGCCGTATCCTCCCTGATAATCCCTGAAATCTACAAATTCGAGTACATCATCGTCATAGAAAAAACGGACATTCATCCCAAACAACTCCTGATCCGTAATACCTGACCTGAATTCCACATCCAGGCAATACTCCTGCGTCACACAATCGTTCTGAGGATTTGCAAAACGAACGGTGATCACGGGTGTCTGACTATTCAGGGCATTATGGAAGAGCATCAATCCTGAAAGGATTGATAAAACCGTAAAATCCCAAAATGAACTCTTCAAGGTCATAAATAGCTTATCTAAACTAACACCTAGTACTTACAGCATGCTCACTCATTAATATCCTGCCGGATTCAACTACCTGCGCCGGCAAAGTATCTAATCATTTATGCCAGGTTTTCTTTATAGTGATATCTGGCTTTTCTTCTTGTACTGAAACGACAGTCCTGCGGGGGATTTAGATTATGCCCTGACTAAGGACATGGTGAACGTTTTGGAGGTATACTTATCCGTTTGAAGTTTGTAATAAATGACACTTGTCTCTGTCATCCATGGTTTTTGTTTAAGCACTAGCTGGTTTCTTCCGCTCACAA
>Ga0163152_10008285_pt1 | contig 11137 bp, 7 predicted proteins | sample OliLakLV19MP8IB2_FD_148635 | JGI IMG/M metagenome (GOLD analysis project Ga0163152, IMG submission 148635) | Freshwater microbial mat bacterial communities from Lake Vanda, McMurdo Dry Valleys, Antarctica - Oligotrophic Lake LV.19.MP8.IB-2 | ecosystem: Environmental > Aquatic > Freshwater > Lake...
GTGATGTTCAGAATAACCGGCGGCGTTTCATCTGGCAGCGTATGCAATGTTTGTTCGCCAGAAAGCCCTAGGTTTCCTTTGGCATCGCGCGAGCCCACCACAAAGCGGTATTCAGTATCGGGGTCCATCTGGCTCAGGAGCACACTGTGTTCTGTCACTAATTCCTGGGCCGGTGAGAACGGATAAAATTCATGCGGCTCATCTCCTATCCAGTATTCCACTAGTGATCGTGCAGGTTCATCTGTCACCCAGGTAATGGTTGCGGTGGAATCTGTCACAGCACTCGCCATCACCGTTGTCACGGCTGGCGGTGTTGTGTCATCGGTCAAAAAAGAAAAATTAAGAGAATGTCCTAAATTACCAGCGGCATCGCGGCTCAGGGCACTGAAATTATACGTCACGTACCCTTGTAATCCGGAAAGAACCACGGAGTGAGTGGTCACCAGTGGCTCACTATCATAGAGCGATGTTGCGCTGCCATAGGATGTGTTAAGACCAAATTCTACTTGAGTATTGGATTCTTCATCCGTGTCCCAGGTGATAGTTGCGGTATCAGCATACAAATCAATTTGAATGTTCGAGATCAGTGGCGCAATGGTGTCTGTAATACATCCGTTTTCAATGCCGCTATCACCGCTGAGTTTCCCTAAGTGCGTTGCGAACACGCGGGTTTGCCCGCCTATGCGGTAGATTTTGTATCCCAAGTATCCACATGGTTCTGTGGAATCTTTTTTTAATCGGCTGATATAATTTTCAGTTACCAAGTAATCTAGGTTCACACAACTGGAATCACGGTTCATGCCTTCTTCGCAAATAGGCAGTGCCGTGGCAATGGTGTCTGGCAATGGCTGGCTGTCTTGCCACCGCGCATTATCAATCAGCTTTTGCGTGTGAGCTTTGGCAATTTGTTCCGCAATGGATGTGCGCTCGCTATCACGTGCGCTCAGTATAATTTTTTTAGGTCCGATAGCAGTTACCACCACACCGGCCAGCACACCCATAATGCCGATGGAAATCATCAGTTCCAACATGGTAAAACCCCTCTTCAAACCCAGCCGTGAAATAGACGTATTGGTGTTATGCATTTTTCTCATTATTTTAGCATAAAATGCCAATTTGAGCCATAGCGCAGATGAGTAAACAGACTAACCGCTTCGTTTGGCAAATAATCTCCCAAAACTTGGCAACCATTCCCTTTCTCAGGTATACAAGAAGCTCATGAATCTAGAAAAGCTGTCTGTAGGCACGCCACCGGATGATTTGAACGTGGTTATCGAGATTCCTGAAGGATCATCCATCAAATATGAACTCGATAAAAAATCAGGCATGATTTTTGTGGATCGCTTTGTGCACACGGCAATGTTTTTCCCATTCAACTACGGGTTTGTTCCGCACACCAGTGCCGACGACGGCGACCCGCTGGATGTCATGGTGATCTCGGAAAAACCGGTTGTACCGGGGTCCGTTATCCGCGTGCGTCCAATCGGCATGTTGGAGATGGAAGACGAGAGCGGCATTGATGCCAAAATTCTTGCTCTGCCTCATAAAAAAGTGGATCCCATGTATGCGCACATTGAAGATGTCAGCCAGCTCGATAATGCAACACTCAACAAGATTAAACATTTTTTCACGAATTATAAAACGCTTGAAGAAGGCAAATGGGTAAAGATAAAAAGCATCCTGGGTTGCGAAGATGCAAAAAAGGCGATTATGGAAAGCCTTATACAAATTGAGGATTGAGAATTGAAAATTGAAAATTTAGAGGCAATTTTCACCTTGAGAAGCTGCCATAATTCTCAATCCTCAATTTTCAATTCTCAATTTAAGTGCGTTCTATAAAGATTCCACGCTGGTTCTTCATGACGATTTCCGCTATACTATGAGGAAATGCACACACAGAACATCACCTCAGAAACACATTGGCCGCGCAAGACGGTTGGTCATCATATGACCAAAAATGTGCCGACCATTCACGCCTCAGCAACATTGGGTGATGTTCGGAAGATGTTGGAAAAGCAGGTTCAGGAATTTGAAACGGTGAATTACATGTACGTGCTTGATGCAAAGAAGCGCCTCACGGGCATTCTGTCCATTAAAGATGTGTTTCGATTACAAGCGTCACTGCGTGTGGGAAATGTGTGCCGCACGGATCATCTCATAACCATCCACCCAAGTGAGCATCAGGAGCGTGCTGCGTATATTTCTCTTAAACATAATATTAAGGCTGTTCCTGTTGTGGATGAGCACCATGTATTTCTGGGCGTGCTTTCCAGCGATGTGATTTTGCATATTCTGTATCATGAAACTCATGAAGATTTATTGAGACTTGCAGGTGTGTTGCATAACCAAGCAAAAAATTTCTTTGATAACGTGCTGACACTGCCATTTCTCACATCTATCCGTCATCGCATTCCGTGGCTTTTTATTGGGCTGATGGGTGGGCTTGTTGCCTCAGTGGTTATTGGTGAGTTTGAAGCCATTCTGCGCGAGCATATTATTCTGGCATCTTTTTTGCCGCTCATTGTGTACATGAGTGGAGCGGTCAGTTCTCAAATGGTCACGTTTTTAGTCCGTGATATTGCTATCAACCAGACCATTCCTATTGTTCGATATTTTATGAAACAGTTTGTGGTGGCGTTCATTATTGCGGGCGTGTTTTCTATCCTGCTGTTCATAGGTTCTTCCATTCTTCATGACAACAGCCACATCAGCGCCACACTTTCCATTTCGCTGTTTATTGCCATGTTGTCCTCGGTGGCCAGTGGGTTAGTTGTACCGCTGACGTTCCACAAATTGCATGTGGACCCTGCCAATGCCAGTGGTCCGGTTGCCACCATTATTCAAGATCTCTTAAGCATCGTCATTTATTTTTCCATTGCGACGTGGCTGTTGTAATGTTTGTTCGTTTATGGTTATTCGTTTCAAAACCATGTAAAAATGAATTGCATGTATTTCGATAAACGATCAACGATCAAACGATAAACATTATAATCAGGCAACCGTTATATCATCACACAAATACACGTCTTGAATAGCATGTAATAATTCAATGCCTTGATCCCGTGGTTTTTGGAAGGCTTTGCGGCCGGAAATCAATCCAGAACCGCCAGCACGTTTATTAATAACGGCCGTCATCACCGCTTGCTGCAAATCGTTTTCGCCAGAAGCTCCGCCGGAATTAATCAGACCAATGCGGCCCATGTAACAGTTGGCTACTTGGTAACGCGTTAAATCGATCGGGTGATCACTGCTTAAATCGCTGTACATGCGCTTGTCTAATTTTCCGTAACTGGAATCACCGGTATTAAGCGCCGTGAAGCCGCCATTTATTTCTGGCATTTTCTGCTTGATGATATCGGCTTCAATCGTCACGCCTAAGTGGTTTGCCTGGCCCGTTAAATCTGCGGCCAAGTGATAATCCATGTCATCAACGCTGAAAGCACTGTTGCGCAAATAGCACCAGAGGATGGTAAACATGCCCAGCTCGTGAGCCTTCTTAAATTCACGGCTCACTTCGGAAATTTGGCGGCCGGATTCGGCTGATCCAAAGTAAATAGTAGCGCCTACACCTACGGCACCCATGTTGTATGCCTGTTCGGCAGAGCCAAACATCACTTGGTCGTATCTATTAGGGTAGGACAGCAATTCATTATGATTGAGTTTTACAATGAACGGAATTTTGTCCACAAACTTCTTGGCAACAATGCCAAGGCCTCCCACGGTAGAAGCAACCGCATTGCAGCCGCCTTCAATCGCTAGCTCCACAATATTGGCTGGGTCAAAGTATTCGGGATTTTTGGCAAAAGATGCACCAGCTGAATGTTCAATGCCCTGATCAACCGGAAGGATCGACAAATATCCTGTCCCGCCAAGTCGTCCGTGGCTGTAGAGCGCTTTCAGTCCATCCTGCACTTCTTTTGATCTGTCTGAATCTTTAAAGACTTTCTCCACTGTTTTTGGCCCGGGCAGAATCAGCATGTCTTTTTTAATGGTCTGGCACTCATGATTCAACAGAGAATCTGATTTATCAGCCAGAAGTGCCTTGATATCATCAAACGTCATAAGAAAACGGGGAAATCACGGCCGAGCGTAGCACATATGCCAAAATATCCGCTAGCGCTCGTCTGTTATGGGATCCCTACAACATAAGTATTGCGTTCAAAACGTGACTGTGTAGAGTTTTCGGGTCTTGTTTCGCTCTTTTGAGCGAGGACGCCGCTCTTCATCTTCATCACGGAGGGGTTAGATGTTAGTACTTTCCCGTCACCGGGATGAGAGCATCATCATCGGTGATGACATCGTCATCACGGTGGTGGACATCCGTGGGGACAAGGTGAGGCTCGGCATTGCCGCGCCCATCGAAATCTCTGTGCACCGACGAGAGGTGTACGAGGCCATCCAGAGCGAGAACCGAAATAGTGGCCTCGTAAACCCGAACGATTCGTTACAAAGAAGGATCCACCAGTTGATGCGCCCTGAGGCTCGAAAGCAGGACTGAGGACAGGACAACCGGTTCCTTCTCCGGAAGGAACAACAGCCGCCCTACACCGGGCGGCTTGACTGAACCTAAAATTTGACTTGATATACTAAAAAATATTCTTATACTCTTGCAAGTGCTGGATTCCAGTTGGGATGCTGGAATTTGGAGCACAACCTCCTCTTCGATCAAGGAAGGCCAAAATGCTCGTACTCAGTCGTAGGATCGGCGAACGTATCTGTATCGGTGACGGCATCGTCGTCACGGTCATCAGGATCAATGACGATAAGGTCCGTCTCGGCATCGAGGCACCTAAGGAGGTGCCCGTCAACAGGCAAGAAGTCCTCAAGCGAGGGCCGAAACCGCAACCCGACCTTCCTCCGCTCGAACAACAGTCCTAGGGCAAATCCCAATCCACCCGGATCAACTCCCCCGTTGATCCACCTGAGGAAGGCACACCCTGTTCCTATCTCGCCTCTCCTCCAAGGTCCAACGCGCATCCCCTGCGCGTTGGACCTTCCTTATTTACGAACAACTTTTTTCCCTATCGGGATGTTCCAAAAGCAGTAGCATAAATCCCTTATGTCATTACATCTTTATAATTCACTTACCAAGAAGGAGGAAGAATTTGTTCCGCTTACAGGCCGCTCCGTGACGGTCTACACCTGCGGGCCAACGGTGTATGGCCGCCCGCACATCGGCAACTATTCAGCATTTCTTATGGCTGATTTATTGGTGCGATGGTTAGAGGTGAATGGCTACACAGTTACACATGCAAAAAATATTACGGATGTGGGTCATCTGGTTGCTGACCAAGACCAAGGGGAAGATAAAATTCAGAAGCAGGCTGCAGAAGAAAAATTAGATCCACTTTCAATTGCCAAAAAATATACGGACCAATATTTGGCTGATGAACAATTGTTACAATTTCGTGAGCCAGAATTTCGTCCACGCGCAACGGAGTACATCAAACAAATGTTAGAAATTACGAAACAATTACTCGCAAATCATCATGCATATGAAACAGATGATGGTGTGTATTTTTCTGTCACCAGTTTTCCTGCATACGGAAAACTTTCCGGCAACACGTTGGATGCACTTGATGCTGGAAAAAGAATTGAAGTGAATGAAGAAAAAAAACATCCGGCGGATTTTGCGCTTTGGAAAAAAACAGTCGCAGAAAATTCTCATCACGTGTTGCGTTGGTCTTTTGAAACTGGTGAGCGCACATCAACCGAAGGCGATGATGCAGCATCAGGTTTCCCAGGTTGGCATATTGAATGCAGCGCCATGGCACGCACATGCTTGGGTGAACAGATAGATATTCACACAGGTGGGGAAGATAATATTTTTCCGCATCACGAATGCGAGATTGCGCAGAGCGAATGCAGCATGTCACCGTTAACCGGGGGTTTAAACCCCCGGTTAACTAACAGGCAGTTTGCACGTTACTGGTTGCACAAGCGTAGAATAGAGATAGCGCTGGATGGGCAGGGGAGTTTGAAGATGTCAAAGAGCCTTGGCAACGTGTTAACCGTTTCAGACCTTATAGAACGAGGATACGATCCGCAGGATATTCGGTATTATTTGTTATCTGTTCACTACCGAACCAATTTAAAATTTAGTTGGAAAGGATTGGATGATGCAAAGAAAGCGCGCAAGAAAATTACCGATTGGATAAGTGACGTAGAAAATTTTTCTTCTGCAGTATCTGAAAAAAATTCTGCGCATAAAACTGACGTGGAAAAATTTTCTGAAGAATTTATGCAAGCGATGAATGATGATTTGAATACATCAAAAGCTCTCGCTGTTATTTTTAATCTGATGAATTGGTATCACCGTTCTCATGCATTAACAGATGATGCAGTGAAAGATCTGCAAGATTTTATAGAGCAGATTGAAAGTACGTTCGGTTGCTTTGAAATTTCTTCTGATGACGCACAAATTTCTCCTGATGTTCAGGCTCTTATTCATGGGCGCGCAGAGGCACGAATACAGAAAAACTTTGCGGAATCGGACCGGTTGCGGGTGGAATTGGAACGGGCCGGCTATACCGTCAAAGACACCCCCGAAGGGCAAAAAGTGCAAAAAATGTGAATAATGGCACACCAGTTGTACAAAAAAGTTGTCATATAAAACATGTTACATCAGGAACTGGAAACTTATGCAACTACAATTTTTGCTTTGCAAATCGTCCACTTTCTCATCCAACCATGACTTTTAAGCCCGTACAGTGGCTTAAATCGCCAAATTGATCAGCTAAACCTCTCACGATCGACAATTGCCCCTGCGTAACACGGCCTAAAGAGTCTCGTTCCCATCAATGCCGCGCTCTTACTCTGCATCTTGCCGGGTCTAAAGCCCTTTCTGTAGGATCCTCAAGATCCGCTCTACAGAAGGAGAGCGAGGTCCTTCTGTTCTCTGAAAATTCGGCCTATGCCACCCTTCGACTTCGCTCAGGGTGACATCTCTCACATTAGCGCTAGCTAATCGTGCAAACCCGTCATCACTTTCCCACATATGGGCACGTCTCGTACGTGACTATATATAAGGTATCAATCATTCGTGTGAGCTCTTTATAGTTAAGGAGGCGAGCGCAAGGTCTTCTCATTCTTTGAGAAGCAAATGCTCACTCTTCATGACACGAGTGGAGGATCAGGTGAACGCCGATGACTGACACCCAACTTCTTTAACTCACCAACAAACTCCTTCTTTATTTCATTCTTTATACATTCTTATGGACCTTTCGTTTAAGAAAGTCCTTGCAGGCGTCTCGACGACTGCGATCGCCTTCACCCAAATGGGTACGGCATTCGCAGCTTATACAGATGTCCCTGCAGGAGTGTGGTTCGGGGAAGCCGTTGAAGCATTTACGGATGCTGGCTATCTCGATGACACACAAGCTCGATTCCGTGGGAGCGATCTCGCGAATCGTGCTGAATTCATTAAGCTCGTTGTAGAGCTCAACGGTGGTATTTTGTCTACGCCACCAGCAACTCCTACGTTTGATGACGTAGCTGCTTCCGCTTGGTACTACGGGTACATGGAAGAATCAGCAAAGGAGGGATGGTTGAAGGGTGATAAGGACTGTGCCGAAACAGGCGCAAATCCTTGTTACGCTCGCCCATCTGCAAACATCAACCGTGCTGAAGCAGCAGCTCTCATTGTTCGTGCGTTCGCGCTCGAAGCAACGGGTGACGCTCCTCAGTTCGTCGATAACCCAAATGGTATGTGGTATACGGATTCTATCCAGACCGCAGCAGACGCTTGTGTCCTCCAGGGTGACGACTCTACCGGCCGTGTTCGTCCAAGTGACAACATGAACCGCGCAGAAATGGTTGTGATGCTTTACCGCGTAGATCAAGGCCTTTCATACGGCGTTGATTGTGGCGGCGATGGCCCTGGCCCTGGCCCAGTAACGCCAGATGTAGATTCTGCAACTTCAACGTCTGCAACGACGGTGGAAGTGGAATTTACCGTTTCCCTTGACCAGGACAGTGCTGAAGACACAGCAAACTACATGGTCTCGGATGACAACGATAACGAACTCGATGTCACTGAAGCTCAGCTCGTCGAGGACAACGTTGTAAAACTCACAATCGACAGTTCATTGGACCCAGACGTTGAATACATCGTTCAAGTGGACGGTGTCATGTCTGAGGACGGTGACGACATCATGGGCGAAGCTTCGTTTGCCGGTTACAGCGATGTAGCTCCAAGCGATGGCAGCCTTGAATTCGCCATTGCTTCCACCAACCCAGTTACAGATACGGTGCCTAAGGGTGCTGTAGGTGTAACGATGCTCTCACTTGATGTTACTGCCTCTTGTGAGGACGATGTCATGATTGAGGACATCACCGTGTTGCACGAAGGCTTTGGTGATGTTTCCGGCATTGATGGTGTATACGTCGCTCAAGACGGTGCACGTCTTAGCCGCAAGCGCACCATTGATTCCGACAACCAGACAGCAGAATTGCGCCTTCGCACTCCGCTTGTCGTAGACAGCTGTGACACCGTCACGCTGGATATCGTTGTCGACTTCAATACAGCCGCAGCAACATCTTCAGAGCACAACTTCATTGTTGAGCTCCCATCTGATGTCACATCAAACGCACAGCAAATAACAGGAAACTTTCCACTTCGTGGCAACACATTCAGAATTGCTGCCATCACCAGCGGTGTAGTTACCCTTACCTACCGCACCGTTTCACCAAGTGAAGTAGATGTAGGTCAAACTGGCGTTGCTCTTGGCCGCTTTGAAGTTTCTACCAATGCGGTTGAAGATCAGACGCTCTACGCCATGACAGTTCGCCAGAACGGGAGCCTTTCCGATGGCGACGTTACGGATCTTAAGATCCAGCGTTCAGATGGCACTGTTGTGACAAACACTGTTCCTGCATTCACTGCAGACAGCGCAACATTTGTCTTTGATCCACCCCTCACGATCAAGCAAGGTGACAAACTCACCTTCGAAATCGTTGGTAATGTGGTGGGCGGCGCAAGTGATACGGTTATCCTCGACTTTGAGGAAACAGGTGACATTTTCGCAGTCGGTTCACTCTACGGTTACGGTATAAACGGTCAGCTCTACGGCTCACAGGTGTCTATCACGGCAAGCCCAGTTGCTGATACAGTGAACATAAATGCAGGTGAATTCACCATCGAACTCAACGGACCAGTTCAGCAGAGTTACACACGTGATTCAGACGATGCTGTGCTCGCAAATATGCGTCTTGCTTCCGGCGATGGCGACCATGTAGACGTCAAGTCTCTCTTCTTCGCTATCCAGGCTCAGACATCTTCAGGTCAGACACTCGATTACTCACAGGGCGACAGTTATAACAACGTCCACGAAGTTCTCGAGAACGTCGAAGTGCGCAACACCAAGACAGGTCGCACCGTTCAGCCTACACGCTTGACGGATTCGACAGCCTTTGGTCAGAGCACTGAGACAACCGGTAACTTTGGCTCCTTCCAGATTTACCGTATCGATGACCTCATTGTGAAGGGTGACGAAACATACGAAATCCGCGCAGACTTTGTCAGCAATGGTGCCGGTAACTCACCAAAGAATGGTGATCAATTCCGCGTCATCGTTTGTACGGAAGCTCAGCGGGATAACGGTGCTGCTAACGCAACCGGTTGTAGCTTCGGAGGCCTTCTTGCTTCCGCCCCTACAGCTTACCAGCTTGAAATCGAAGGACTCTCCACAGGAGACGATGTCGATGATGTCCGCCCAGGTGGCAGCGTCACTGGTAACTTCCACCGCATTGCAGCAGCAGGTCTTACCATCGCTCTTAAGTCGACTGGTACTTCAGACACTGCAGTACAGAATACAAAGAACATCACCTTGAACCGCTTCGAAGTACGCGCAGGTGAGGCTAAGGATATTCTCCTGACAGGCCTTATCTTCAACGCTTCTTCAGGTTCTCTGAACAATGCTCAGAACTACACGCTCTGGGCTGACTCAGACAGCGACAGTTCAGTGGACACGGTTGTTGAAACTGGCGTTGCTCCTCAGTCAAGCAAGGTTACCTTCTCTAAATTCAAGAATGATGGCTTCATCATTCCAAAAGAGACAACGGTGATCTTCGAACTTCACGCTGACATTGTGACGAATACGACAAATAATGACCTACAAGTCGACTTCGCTCTTGACTCAACGTACGTTGAAGCAGAAGAACTCGATACAGGCTCCGCTCTGTCAGGAATTGGTGAGACTTCCGCTACAAACATTGATACAAGTGATGTGGAAGCCGTCTGTACCGGCACATGTGACATTACTGTTACTATTGCTGCTGCTAAAAACTACGCTCTTGTCAGCTCTGGTGACCTCTTTGTGTCTAACGACACGTCTCCAATTCGCAGCCGCCAACTCCTTGGTGGTGAACTCGGTGATGCAGTTCTCCGTCTCAACTTCTATGCTCAGAACGAAGATATCGATGTAACTGACCTCCAAATCAACTCATCCGGTTCTATAGCTTCGTCTGTTGACCGTCTTGAATTGTATAAGGATGGTGCCGCTACTCCATTCACAACCGCTACGGTTGGTGCTTGTGGTACGGATGATGTCCTTGCTACAAACCCAGGTAATGGCGCCGCTACTATCGTTGCATTCTGTGCACAGATGGAAAGCCGCCAGCTGATCGTTCCAAAGGGTGCTGATCTTGACGTTCTTGTCCGCCCACGCATGAAGACAGACGTGGATGGCGCAACGCCAAACCAGAACATCCAACTCTGGATTAACAGCCAGGCTGTTTCGAACAACACGACGGGTACCGGTGCTGTCCGCGCTCGTGGTGCAAGTTCAAACAACAACTTGACTGCAAACGACCTTGACGCTTCTGCCGAAGGCGAAGTGTTCATCGGTCGCACAGCTGTTGCAACAACAAACGCTGTTATCGTTGGTACAAAGCACGTTTCCGTGCTCTCCAAGATCACTGCAATCACGAACGCTAACCCAGATGCTAACGGTACATCTGTACCAAGCGGCACATCGCCAATTGGTCAGTTCAAGATCACGGCTGCTCCAAACTCGAACAGCCAGAATGGTCTGAACAAAGTCACGCTCTCCGGTGTCATCTTCAATGTCACCGCTACGAACGTGAACTTGAACCCATCGAACTTCAAGTTCTACAACAAGGCAAATGCTGACGCAAC
>Ga0163152_10008290_pt1 | contig 11128 bp, 7 predicted proteins | sample OliLakLV19MP8IB2_FD_148635 | JGI IMG/M metagenome (GOLD analysis project Ga0163152, IMG submission 148635) | Freshwater microbial mat bacterial communities from Lake Vanda, McMurdo Dry Valleys, Antarctica - Oligotrophic Lake LV.19.MP8.IB-2 | ecosystem: Environmental > Aquatic > Freshwater > Lake...
CACTTGCTCGAGATCGTCGAGCGGCATGCCGATGAGCTGCTGACTCGCGACGCCACGAAGCACCTGGTGGCGCGACTCAAAGAGACGTCGCCGGCCGTCGTCGAAGAGCTCATTCCCGCGCAGCTCAAACTGGGCGAAGTGCAGCAAGTGCTCCAGTTGCTATTGCGCGAGCACGTGCCGATTCGGCATTTGGCCACGATTCTCGAAGCGCTGGGGGACGGCGCGACGCACACCCGGCAGCCGGCGCTATTGGCCGAGATCGCTCGTGCCCGCTTGGCGCGTGTGATTTCGTCGCGTTATCGCGATCGTCAGCGGAAGATTCTGGCCATGCTCGCCGACCACTCGCTCGAAGAACTGCTGCGAGCGGGCCAGCCGACAGGCGATTCGGGCTCCCTGGTTCGCGTTTCGCCGCACACCAGCGAACAGATTTGCCACGCCATCGGTCAAGAACTCGAGAAATTCAGCGCCGTCGGCCGGCCGCCGATCGTGCTCGTCAGCCCCGACGTGCGTGCCGCGTTGCGACAAGTCACACTGTCGCGGCTGCCGCAACTGGTCGTACTGAGCTACGACGAAATCACTTCGGATACCCAGGTCGAATCGTTGGGAACGATCTCCGTGGAAGATCTCGGCGAACGACCCACAGCGTACGCTTTTCAGGCCGCCTAGCGGCAATTGAACTATCGAGAACTGCTCCGGTGTGCCCGGAGCACAAATGCAGCGATGAACATCAAGACCTATCGAGCCGCGTCGATTCAAGAAGCCCTGTCGGTCGTGCGCCGCGAGTTGGGGCCCAGCGCTTCGGTGCTGCACGCCCGCGAGGTGCGTGGCGGCTGGCTGAGCTGGGTGCCTGGCTGGCGGCGAATCGAAGTCGTCGCTTCGGACGAAGTTCAGGTCCCCAGCCGATTGGAAGCGCGCGACACCGCGACGACCACGGCGGGCAAGTCGAACGCCGCCACGACCAGCTCTCGCAATCGCTCGTCGGCGCCGGTCAGCGGCGGAAGCCACATCGAGACGCCGGCGCGTGCCGAACAAGTACACGATCAATTGACCGAGCTGCAAGGCATGGTCGCCGCGTTGTGCCGCAGCCATCGTCGGGCCGTCGTCAGCGATTTGCCGCAGGAGTTGTTTCGCCTGTACGCCGGCTTGATCGACGCGGAGATCGGCGAGGAGTTGGCCCGCGGGCTCGTCGAAGCGCTGCGGTCGTCATTGCCCGAGCACGAATGGTCGGACAACGACGCGGCCCAGGCCCGGCTCGTTCGCCTCGTGGAGCGTGAAATCGTGGCGCGGGGTCCCATCCGCCCGCAACCTGGCCGACGCCATCTCGTGGCCCTGGTCGGCCCCACCGGCGTCGGCAAGACGACGACGATCGCCAAGCTGGCCGCCAACTTTCGCCTCCGTGAGAAGCGCCGCGTCGGCTTGATCACGGTCGATACCTACCGCGTTGCCGCCGTCGAGCAACTGCGTACGTACGCCGATATCATCGATCTGCCGATGGAGGTGGTCTCGACGCCGCGCGAGATGCGCGCGGCGGTCGACCGCATGGCCGATCTCGATCTGGTGCTGTTGGACACGGCCGGCCGCAGCCCGCACGACCAGGTGAAGATCCAGGAACTGCGCGCCTTCTTGCACGAGGCCCAAGCCGACGAGGTGCACCTGGTGCTCAGTTGCGTGGCCAGCGCCACCACGTTGATCCGCACGGCCGAGCGCTTCGCAGCCGCCGCTCCGACCTCACTGTTGTTGACCAAGCTGGACGAGGCCACGGGCTACGGGCAAATGCTCGAGCTGGTGCGGGCCGCGCGATTGCCGCTGAGCTATACCACGCACGGTCAGAATGTCCCCGATGATATTTGCGTTGCCGAGCCCCAGCGTTTGGCACGGATGATTATTGGCGGCGCACCGGTTTCGGGAGCCGCGTAGTCGTCCGATCGCTTTATCAGTGCGATCACGCGGGACCGCCGCGACTAACTTTTGTTCATTCCAAGTTACGATTTTTCGGCTGCCATGCACGATCAGGCTGACTCACTCCGCGAGATCGCGCACCGCCAATACCGCGGGACGCCCGGCGCACTCGATGCGCCGCAATTGATCGCGGTTGCCGGCGGCCGAGCGGGCGTGGGCGTCACCACGGTCGCCGTCAACCTGGCAGTCGGCTTTGCGCTCTCGGGTCGGCGAACCGTGCTCGTCGACGTCGATCTCGAGCGTCCCGGTGTGGCGGCCGGCTGTCGACTCGACACGCGCTACACCGTCGCCGACGTTTTGGCGGGGCGCCGCTCCTTGCACGAAGTGCTCGAGCGCGGTCCCGGCGGCATTCAAGTCGTGACGGGTCCGGTGCGACGAACCGTTGCCCCCGATTGCTCTCCGGCCGCCCTGCGCGGTCTGCTCGGCCAACTGGCGGAACTCGGCGCCCATGCGGATGTCGTCGTGCTCGATATCGGCTCGGGCATCAATCGCACGACGCAGGCCTTCTGGCAAGCCGCGGATCGGCTGTTGGTCGTGACGATGCCCGAACTGGGGTCGCTGCTGGATAGCTACGCCGCGATCAAACTGTTTGCCGATTCGCGGACGGACAAAACCGTGGCGACGCTCGTCAATCAGGCGCCCACTGCGGAAGTCGCGCTCGACGCGCATGAGCGCCTGACGCGCACTTGCCGCGGCCATTTGGGCATGCGGCTGACCTCCGCGGGTTGGCTCCCCAGCGATGCCGGGCTGGCAGCGACAGTGGGCGGACATCCGTTTCGCATCGAAGCCGGCGACAGTGAGGCGTCGCGCGAGTTGGATCGCGTCGTCGAAGCTTGGTCGCTTGAAGCGGCCACCAGCGCGACGACTGCCACGGCGGCGACTGCGACAACTGCGGCGTCGAATCCGCCGCCCGAAGCCGGCGAGAGGTCGGCGCCCTCCGATCATGAATCCGCGGCGACGAACGTCGTCCCCGCTCCGCAGGTGGTTCCCGCTCCGCACATTGGCGCGCTAGACAGTCTGAATCTGCTGTCGCCCCCCGGCGCCAGCGTCGGCTGACGGCAACTCGCTAACTGGAAAAATCAACTCAACCCACGGCGTCCCCGTAACCGATAAAGTTGGAGTACCATCGAGCGCGGCGTCAGGCCGGCTCGCCAAACACTTTTCGCAATACAGATTCCTGAAGAACCTCGTGGGAGCACCTTGTCCGCAAGGACCTGCCCACGGCGTTGAGACAAAGCAGCACGGTTAGCCAACCGCGCCTCGGCGCGCGGACGCGCGCTACCTTTGTTTTGAATTGACGCGCTTGTACACAGACAAATTTGTGGCCACGACTGGCAGACGACGAACGTCAGCCAGCCAGCCGCGGAATGACCTATCAGCCGGATCGCTTGACGCGATTCGGCGCGACCGCACTCGGGTGCGGCTCGCACGGCCGATCATGGAGGATCGCATGACGACAACAGTTGCCGAAGTTCGCGCCCTTCCGGTGGCAGCGCCTGACGAAGACATTCTCGATGTCTGGAAGGTGTTCAAAGCCGACTCGATGAATGAAACGCTCCGCAATCGACTCATCGAGCGCTACTTGCCGTTGGTCAAATACAACGGCGAGCGCATCTGGGCGCGCCTGCCCGAGGGAGTCGAACTCGACGACCTGATTTCGGCGGGCGTGTTCGGCTTAATGGACGCGATCGACGCGTTCGACCTGTCGCGCGGCGTGAAGTTCGAGACCTACTGCGTGCCGCGTATCCGCGGTGCCATGCTCGACGAGCTGCGCACCATGGACTGGGTGCCGCGACTGGTGCGCTCGAAGGCCAGCAAGCTCAACGAAGCCCTCAAGACACTCGATGCCAAGTTCGGTCGCACGCCCACGGAGATCGAGCTGGCCGAACAACTGCAGATCTCGGTGCCCGAGCTCGAGAAAATGATTCTCGACGCCAACGCGGTCAACCTGATCAGCCTGAACAAGAAGTGGTACGAGACCGACAGCTACAAGGACGTCCGCGAGATCGATATTCTCGAGGACAAAAAGGGGGAAGACCCCACACGGCGCATCCAGAAGACCGACCTGATGCGGTTGGTGACCAAGGGGTTGAACCGAAACGAGCGGCTGATCATTATTCTCTACTACTACGAAGAGCTGACGATGAAGGAGATCGGCGCCACGCTCGATCTCTCGGAGAGCCGCGTCAGCCAGATGCACAGCTCGATTGTGCAGCGCTTGCAAAGCCAACTGCAGCGGCGCCGCCCTGAGTTCGGAGTGTAAGCTGGCAGGCTCATTCGTCCGAGCCTGGCGCCGGAGCCGCGGCGGGAGCAGCCCCCCGGCCTGCACGGCGCCCTCGGTTGCCTGCTCGGGCCTGTCCACGCTGGCCCCCCCACAGGGGCGCGGCCAATTGTAAGCTCCAGGTTTGCCACAGCCCTTGTAGTTCGCTCGCGAGCTCGGGCTTCTCCGCGGCCAGATCGCGCGACTCGCCGATGTCGTCGGCCAGATTGTAGAGCCGTGCATCTGTTACGCCGACATTGCGCCCCGCGGCGCCATCGGCTGTCCGGTCGTAGCGCACCAGCTTCCAATCGCCGCGGCGGACGGCCATCTGGTCCCCCATTCGCCAGTAGAGCACGTCGTGCGGCGCGCCTGGGTTGGCGCCCGTCAAGAACGGCACCAAATCGACGCCGTCGAGCGTTTGGTCCGCCCCAGTGGCGGCCGTGACACTGGCCGCGGCCAGCGCCGTGGGGAGCACGTCGAGCTGGATCACCGGCTTGTCGTACACTTTGCCGGCCGGCAGATGCCCGGGCCAGCTCACGACAAACGGCACGTGCACGCCCCCTTCGAGCGTGGTGCGCTTCGAGCCGCGCAGTGGGGCGTTGATCGAACCATTCTGCGTGGTGCCGACCATGGTCGGGCCGCCGTTGTCGCTCATGAAGAACACCAGCGTGTCGTCCGCGAGCTCGGCGGCGCTGAGGCTGTCGAGCACGCGGCCCACCGCTTCGTCCATCGCCACGAGCATGGCCGCGTAGGTGCGCCGCCGCGGATCGGCAATCGATGCGAACCGCTGCAAGCGCTCGTCGGTCGCGTGCATCGGCGTATGGACCGCGTTGAAGGCCAGGTACAAGAAGAACGGCTCCGCTTTGTGCCGATCGACGAAGGCCACGGCCTCGCGAGCCAATGCGTCGGTGAGGTACTCGCGCTCGGCGACTTCCTCGGTGCCGCGATAGATCGGCGCCCCCTCGGGAAGAAAGTAACCGTGAGCACCGCCGAGGAAGCCGAAGAATTCGTCGAAGCCGCGCCGCGGCGGCTGAAACTCAGGCGCGCCGCCAAGATGCCATTTGCCGACGAGGCCGGTCGCGTAACCGCCGGCGCGGAGGCGGTCGGCGATCGTCGTCTGGCTCAGCGGCAGGCCCAGCTTCGCGTCGCCACGCGCGTCGCCGCCCGGGTTGAACTCATGGCCGAAACGCTGTTGATACCGGCCCGTCAGCAAGCCCGCGCGCGTCGGGCTGCAATAGGGCCCCGAGACGTAGCCATTGGTGCAGCGCACGCCGCTGGCCGCGAGCTTGTCGAGATTGGGCGTGGGAATGTCGCGGCAACCTTGAAAGCCGAGATCGGCAAAACCCAAGTCGTCGGCCAAAATCACGACGATGTTGGGCTTGCGCGGCGTGTCTGCTGCGCGGGCCATCGCTGCGGCACTCGACACCAGGGAAGCGACGCAGCACACCACCAACAACTGTTTCAACGCGATTCGCTGCGACATCATCACCCCCCATTCGATTTCAACTACGCGGCACGATTACGCGAGACTCTTACGCAACACCATGCTGCTTGAACCAGGCCAGCAGCCGACGCCAACCGTCGTCGGCCGCTTCCTTGCGATACGATTCTCGATAGTCGGCGTAGAAGCCGTGCGGCGTCTCTGGATAAAGCACGATTTCCGCCGGCTTGCCCGCGGCCTTCAGGGCGGCCCGCATCTTTTCGACCGACTCGACGGGGATGCCGCCATCGGCCTCACCATATAAACCCAGCACCGGCGCTTTCAGGTCGCTGACAATGTCGATGGGGTTCTTGGGCCGCAGCGGGTCGGTATCGGTAATCAGCCGGCCGTACCAGGCGACCCCCGCCTTGAGCTGGGGATTGTGCGCGGCGTACATCCAGACGATGCGGCCGCCCCAACAGAAGCCGGTGATGCCGAGCTTCGCAGTGTCGGCCTGGCCCGTCGACCTGGCCCACGCCACCGTGGCGTCGAGATCGCCCATCACCTGGGCGTCGGGCACCTTCGACACCACCTGCGAGATCACCTCCTGAATGTTCTTGATCTTCGAGACGTCTCCCTGCCGGGCGTACAGTTCGGGAGCGACCGCGAAGTAGCCGAGCTTGGCGAACCGCCGGCAGATGTCCTTGATGTGCTCGTGAACGCCGAAGATCTCCTGCACGACGACGACGGTCGGCAGGTTCTTGCCCGACTTCGGCACGGCACGGTACGCCGGCATCTTGCCGTCGGTCACCGGGATGCTCACTTCCCCCGCCTCGAGGCCGTCGGTATCGGTGGTGATCGTCTCGGCCGACACGGGCTGCACGGAAAGCGCGAAGCCGGCGGCCAGCGTGGTGACGACAAAATCGCGGCGCGTGAAATCGATCTTTGGGAGCAGGCTCTTGACGTCGTCGTGCATGGCGGTGTTCCTCAGTTCCAGGCGGCGGTTGTCTAGAAAGATCCGCGGAGCGAGTGCCGGCGGGCCTTCGACGGGTCAGCTTAACGCCGGCTGAGGCGCCACGGGAGAGGCGCGTCGGGAAATCACCGCGAGCGCCGCTTCATGAAGTTCGTTTGCAAATCTCGTGCGCTTGACAAGCGCGCGAAAAAACACGCGGCGCCGATCAACTCGACGCCGCGTGTGGAGAATCAACGATCGCTTGCAAACACCTGACTACCGCGCCCCGCACCGAGCACAGCGAGCCGCAAACTTGCACGGCAATCCGACAGCTAGCACAGCCACCCCGCTATGGCCACGGCTAGAAGGCCACGGGCACGCCGGCCGCGTTATCTTCTTCGACTTCGCCGGCGGTCCCTTCGAGCAGGTTCTCGTTGGGGTCCATCGCCGAGTAGAAGCCGAACATCATTTCTTCCCAGGTCTGCTCGCCCCAGGTGACGGTCTTCGTCGGATCGGGATTGAAGGGGTTCCCCTCCGAGTTATCGAAGTGCGCGATGCAGTGCAGCCGCGCTCCCTTGGGCACAAACAGCGGCTCGGTGAAGTTGTACCAGAGCTGCCAGTTGAAGTCGTACTTCGGCACGTCGAGCACCACCTCGCGACGGCCATCTGGATACTCGAGCTCCAATCGCATGTCTTTGCCGCGCACGTGCATGTGCGGCAGGATGCTGGTGATCAGCGTGTCGCGGCGGAACTTCTTCTTCGAGGTCACCTCGTAGCTGTCGGCGCCGGGCGGAATGCGGAACGAGAAATTGCCCGTCATGCTGCCGATCACCTTCTTCTGCACGGTCTTCGGATCGGCGTACTTGAAGCCGATATAGCTCAAGTCTTCTTGCGGCGTGCCGGTCGGCGTGTAGTGCATCTGGAACAGCAGCTTCGAGCCGGCGGGCACCTTCATCGCCGTGCCAGGCTTAAACACCCGCGGCGGCATGCCGGGGGCGTACCCCAACTGCGCGCCGCCACCAAACCGCATCCCACCCCCCGGCGGCATCACGAACACGATGATGTGATGCACGACGGAGCGGTTGCCCGGTCGGGCCTCCGCGGCTTGAATCCACTTGTCTTCCTTGAAGCCGGGGTCCAACTCGAACATCTCATAAGGCGCCGTCCCTTCGGCCTGCACCTGCCAGGGCTTGTCGCGCATGTAGAAGACTTCGTCGGGCTCGCCGATCCGCCAGCCGGTGGCGAATTCTTTGGCCGGCGGCAGATCGCTGGCTTCGCCCTTGGGGCAGCCGTTGGCCACCCAGGTGTGCAGCAGTTGCTTCTCGTCGTCGGTCAGCCGGCAATCATTCTCGAACTTGCCGTGCGCCGGGTTGGCGAACCAGGGGGGCATCCGCCCTTCGTCGACCACTTCGCAGATCATGTCGGCCCAGCCAACCACTTCGTCGTAGGTGACCAGCGGGAACGGCGCGATCTCGTTGTCGCGATGGCATTCGACGCAGCGGTGCTGCAGGATGCCGGCGATGTGCTTGGTGAACGTGACGTCGCCGTGCGGCGTGACCTTCGGCGTGCGGCCGATCAAGCAGCCGGGCGGCGACGTGGTCGCCAGGCTCACCGCTTTGCCGTCGAGCACTTCGTCGAGGGCCACGGCCAGGTCGCGACGGTTCGGCTCTTTCTTCTGGAAGCCGATGCCGAACTGATCGTCGATCCGACCGCGATAGCGAATCACGCCGGCGCCGTCGAGCACGAACACTTCGGGAGTGCGGGCCGCGGCGAAGCGGTCGGCAATCGTGTTGTCGGGGTCCTTGAGAATCGGGAACTCGACCTTATAGCGCTGGGCGAAGGCGCCGATCTCGGTGACCGAGTCCTGGCGGTTCGAGTTGATGCCGATCACCGCCACGCCGCGCGGCGCGTATTCGGCCGCCAGCTTCGACAGGTGCGTGGCGTACAGCTTCACCAGCGGGCAGTCGTTCCCCAGGAAGGCGACCACCAGCGGCTTGCCGGCGAACTCGGAGAGCGACCGCTCGCGGCCGCGAAAGTCGCGGAGCGTGAAGCCCTCGATCTTCTGGCCAATGTTGGTGGCTTCCGCTTGAGCGGCAGACGGGGCCGCGGCGGCTGGCGCGGATGACTCAACCTTGGCGGCGTCGGCGGCCGCTTCGGCGGCGACACCCTACCACGTAGTACTTTCTTGTAACAAACCCAGTTTCAAGGGGACAACGGTTCTCGAAATCTTCTTGTTACAGGGCCCGCCGAAGCACCAGAACCAACCAGCATAATTCGCGGTCAGGCGGGGAATCTTGGGCTGGGAGAAACTTTGGCTAGCGGCCAGAAAGTTTCGGCCTTTCCGTTAGTCAGGAGCCTTCTTCACTACGGCCTGCGGACAACGGCCGGCAGCCCCTCGCGTTTCGATGGTGTGTTTTTTTGCGTCCCGACCGTCCCGGACGCTTGTTACAGCGGGTTAAGTTGTTGCTTGGATGCCGCTTGCGCCGGGACGCAAATCGAAGACGTTTGCGTCCCGTTTGCGTCCCGGCAGGCGTTTTGCGTCCCGTGTAGTGGCTAGTGGGTAGTGGGTAGTGGTCAGGAAGCGTGCCCCGGAGCGGGAGTCTTCACCTGCAGCCTGCGGACTACAGCCTCCGCTAAAGAGGTTGTGTTTTTTTGCGTCCAATGCGTCCAAAGAGCCTGGTGAGTGAAGTTAAGTGTTTTCTTTGAAACGACTTATATCTTGGACGCAAATCAAGGGCGTTTGCGTCCAAGTTGCGTCCAAGACCCCGTTTTGCGTCCAAGACCTCTCTGTGCGGCCTAGGCATTCTCTACCGCGGAGAGCGCGGAGGATCGCAGAAGAACTGAACACCTCTGCGAATCCTCGGCGGCCTCTGCGGTTCAACGAATTTGTGGGGCCCAGGGGGACAGGAGGCGTTTCTGATCGGCGTCTTTGATGTTCGCGAGGCGTGTACGCAGAAACGACTCCAGTCCCCGGGCGCGACGTCGCGCGAACCACGGAGGGGGACAGTCCCATGTTTTCGGCCAGGGCTGATTGGCCAGCGCGAAGTCGAACGCCGAAAAATGGGACAGTCCCCGGGGCGGCACTTGCCAAGCTCTACAGCGCGAAGACGCGGTCCATGCGCTGGGCAATATCATAAAGCCGGTCGCGGTTGCCGCCGCCGACTTCGGCCGTGCCCCAGCCTTTGAAGTCGATGTCGCGCAAGGCCTGCATCACGGCGGGCCAATCGCAGTCGCCATCGCCGATCTCCACGTCGAAGCCTTTCCACAATCCTTCCGCGTCGCGACGCTTGCGGCTGAACTCCTTGATGTCGAGCTTCATGATCCGCTTGTCGAGGATCCGCACCCACTGCTCGGGCCAGCCATAGTTGACGATGTTCCCGACGTCGAAGTACGCGCCGATCCACGGGCTCTCGAACTCATCGATATAGCGGGCCATCTCCAGTGGGCTGAGCAGGAACTGGTTCCAGACGTTTTCCAGCGCGATCTTGATCTCGAGCTCGGCGGCCAGCGGCAGCACCTTGCGAATCTCCGCTTGCGAGCGCTGGTAAGCGTCGGCGTACGAGACTTCCTTGCTGACGACGGCCGGCACCAGGAGCACCGTGGTGCCTCCCCAGTGTTTGACATCGCGTAGGGCGGTTTCGAGGGCTTTCACCCCTTCTGCCCGCACGGCGGGGTCGGGATGCGAGAGGGGCTTGTTCCAGTGGACCGAGTCGACGGCGCCATGAATCACCAGGCCGGTGGCGTCCTGGGCCTTGAGCACTTCGTCGCGATTGAGCGGCGTGGGGCTGTCCATATCGACGCCGTCGAAGCCGCATTGTTTGGCGAGCTTGAACTTGTCGAGGACGGAGTCTCCCTCGCCGATCATGCCGAACTTGAGCGCCTTGCGGATGCGCGGCACGGCCGGTTTGTCGGCCGCGCGGGCCAGGCCGGTCAGCGCGACGTGGCCTGCCGCGACGGCGGCTGCCGCGTGCGTGACGAACTGGCGACGATCGAGCGAGCGGAAACTGGACATGATGTGGTTCCGGATGACGAAGACGTAACGAACTCGAGAGCACCCAGACCGTGGATAATAGGCGGCTGCGCGTCGGCCCGCAACGAAGGGCAGAGAAAGGTATCACGCGCGTGCTTTAGGGTGCAGCTGGGACGGCGGCGACAACACCGCGCGAGTCACGGCGAACCCTTGCTGCGCTGCGGGCTAGTGTGTCGTCGCGCGCCTGAACTACTTCGCGCCGTCGAAACTCGCAACACTAGCCCGACGCGCAGCGAGGGGCAGTTGATGTCGCCCCGTCGATGTCCTGCGGACGCGAAGCGACCATATTGTCCGGGTGAATCGGAGCTACCGAAGGTGTCAGGAACCAACTCGGCACGTGGTTACGTTGCCAAAATCAACAGGCTCGTCGGCTCCAAACACCGAGCGCCAACAATAAAGCAGCCCCGGACCACGTTGGCCCGGGGCTGCTTGGGGTGCAAGTTTTTCGGCGTGCAGAGGGTGTCTGGAACCGACGCAGGCGCGAGCAATCCAATCGCGCGACGATTT
>Ga0163152_10008295_pt1 | contig 11124 bp, 9 predicted proteins | sample OliLakLV19MP8IB2_FD_148635 | JGI IMG/M metagenome (GOLD analysis project Ga0163152, IMG submission 148635) | Freshwater microbial mat bacterial communities from Lake Vanda, McMurdo Dry Valleys, Antarctica - Oligotrophic Lake LV.19.MP8.IB-2 | ecosystem: Environmental > Aquatic > Freshwater > Lake...
CGGTCAGGCCATCAACCATGCGAGCCTGCGCATCTACGAGCGATCGCTCGAACTGCCGCAGTATCGGGGCATGGGAACGACTGCCACGCTTTTGTGGATACCGCCGCATGTGACAACGCGCACGAGCGCACTTGCACGCGAGACACGGACGGCCGTGGTGGCGCACGTCGGCGACAGCCGTTGTTACCTCCTGCGCCACGGCCTCCTCTACCAGATCACCGACGACCACAGCCTGGTCAACGAACAGGTGAAGGCTGGCGTGCTCAAGCGCAACGACCCATTGGCGTCGCAGATCCGCAACGTCATCACTCGCTGCGTGGGCTATCAGGAGGAGGAGGAGGTTGACACTTTTCCGGTGCCACTGGAGCCAGGTGACGTTTTTCTCCTGTGCAGCGATGGACTGACAAATAAACTGCGTGACGCCGAGCTTGCCGAGGCGATGTGCAAGCCAGACCTGGAGGCGCAGGCCGCGGAACTCATCCGCGTGGCGAACCAACGAGGTGGTGAGGACAACATCACCGTCCTGATGGCAAGAATCGACCCAGCACCGAATTAAGTCACTTTTCTTTCAAGAGGTAACGGCCAATCGAACGGCCGCCCCTTAACGTTCTCGTGGCATCTGCCGAGAAAGAGGTCTGTGGGCGATCTCCGTCTTCCGTAAGGAAACAAACGGGAATGGAGCGCGCCCCGGACACTGAAGCGAAGCTAGAGGAGGCTCAAGTGTCGAATGAAACTAACGTGTCCCGGGCACCGGGATCCGTTTCACGAAGTGCGGCGCCCAAAAGTGCCGCCCCAAGGCGCGCGTCGCGTTTCGACTTCATCTACCTTCCCAACGAGTCAGGCGCCTCGCGCCGCATCTCGCTGCCGAAGCTGGTGGTGTACGCGTTTTTTGTTGGCCTGTTTGGTCTGGTGGGTGCTGTGGGTGGCATGGGCTTCTATGTCAAGAGCACGCGTGCACTCGCGGCTGACTACGAGAAGCTGCAGGCGGAAAACCACAGCATCCGTTCGGAGGCCGCGGCACTTGTGGCGAAGCTGCAGGAGGTGCAGAGCAATCTCTCGCGCGTCGACCAGTTCTCCGACAAGGTGCGCGCCGAGGCATGGCAGCTCGAGCCTGGGACGATGAAGAACGGGGGCAAGAAGATCACCAACGGCCTTTCGCTCATCACACCCCGTAAAAAGAGCGCACGCGGCGGTTCGGGCGCGGAAATTCGCAAGGAAACCGAAGCGGAACAACGCACGCGCGAAGGCAAGAAAGAAGGCGCGCTCAGATCGCACTTGCCCCCGGGCATTGGACCACTCACGAAGGAGGAGTACGACTACGTGCGCCGCACGGGCGCCGTAAATGAAGCTCCGGCCGCCGAGATGCGCCGCGCTGTGGGCGCCTCACTCAAAATGAACAGCCTCGAGTTCAAGGCGCTGTTTGAAACTCTCGATGACATCCGCTCAAAAAGCTCCACTCAGGCCGAGTCACTCGGTGCCATCGTTCACGAACTGCAGGGATACCGCTCTAAAATCGCATCCACGCCCACCATCGCGCCGGTGCAGGGATACGTTTCTTCCATGTATGGCAAGCGTGTGAGCCCCGTCACCGGTCAAAACCGCATGCACCAGGGACTCGACATTGCCGCCCCGCTCGGGTCACCCATTCGCGCCGCCGCTGGAGGAACAGTGGTGCGGACGGGCTACGCCGATGACTACGGCAGGTACGTGGAGGTGTCGCACGGCTACGGAGTGCTCTCCCGCTATGCTCACGCGTCGAGAATCGACGTCAAGCGCGGCGACAAGGTCACCAAGGGTGACACCATAGGAGCCGTTGGAAACACCGGCCGCACAACTGGCCCACACCTGCACTATGAAATCGAAATCGGTGGCCGCAAGGTCGACCCTTCCGGCTATATCGTCAATTTCTGAGTCCGATGAGGCCGGCGGGCTCTCAGACGGGTGAATCAGAAATTCGTCGAAGCGCTGGTCCGTGCCCCGTACACCACGGCCGGATTTTTGCCACCCTTCTCCCGCCAGGACGCGCCTGGGAACCACACGCCCGTGTCTATGCCAAAACGCAGGTTGTCTGCGGTCCTGTAGGAATAACCCACGTCCACCTCAACACCGAGGCTCTTGTCCCGACCCACAGCACCGGCAAGTCCTGCGCCCTTGGTGTTTGTCTGATCGAGGCGGCCCCAGATGACTGCGGGCGTCACAGCGCCAAAACCCGGCGCTTCGAAGGTGTAATCCCCACGCACAAAAATCGTGTTCATCACCGCGTTGCCCGGCATGCCTGGCACCGGTACGGCAGTGGGGTTGTACATGAGGTAAGCGGGCCGGATATTCGGGTGCATGGGCGTCGTGCGGATTGTGGTGTCGCGCGTCTTTGACGCTCCAAATGCATCGGAGTCACCGCGCGAGTAGCCGAGCGAAAAACCGAGCGTGTGCGAATCACCGAGCAGAGACGTGGCGAGGCGAGAACGAGAATTTTCCGTGGCCGCGATGGAAACGGTTTTGTCGGGGCCCGAGGCCGTGCCTGCCACTTGGTAACGTAACTTGAACAGAGCCGCGAGCCCTTCATAACGCTGCGATTCGCAGGTGATCGCCGAATTGTCTTCGTTCTTTGCCACGCAGCGGGTGTCGCGCCCGCCCAGCTGTGCGTAGTCGAGCGATTTGGTTTTTCCGGAAGGATAAAGAACCTCGAACTCACCCGCGAAGGCCCCAGTGTAGAGGCGCGTGAAGAGGTCGAGAGTGCGCAGGCTCGTGTCCGTTTCGCTGTGGTTGTAGCTCGAAAAAGCCACGCCGATCTGTCGCGTGAGACCTGAGGCGTTCACGTCCGCCGGATCGTCCGCGAGCAAAGCCTCGACGCTGAACGCATCCGCGTCATCCCTGAGCGAACCGGGCGAACCTTCGGAGTTCTTTTCGTAGTAGAGCGAACCAGAGAAAGTCGACGTGAGGTCGAAGGTGGCCGAAATTGCATCGGTCGTGCTGATGGTGCCGCCTTCCACGAGCCATTCCGCATTGCGCCACAGGCCAAGACCCCAGTGACGCGGAATGCGGCCCGCGCGAAAGAGACCCACTTCCGAGGCGTACTGCAGGTAGGCGAAATTGACGAAAGGAACGTCGTTCTTTTCCCCACGTCCCCCGTTCAGTGTGAAAGGCTGGCGCACTTCGTTGCCGTCGAAATCCTTCTTGCGGGTTCCGTCGGGGGCGCGATTGGCCGGATCATTGGCCTGGTCGTCCACCGCTCGCGAGTTGCCGAGCGAATTGGCCGTGCGTGGCGACTGATTGTAATTGAAGCGCAGATCGAGAAACAACGAGAGATTGTTCGAGGCGCGCCCTTCCAGCGTGAGTCCGAGTGGAACGCGGAAGCCCTGGTAGGAACTCGACTTGGGCGGCATGTTGCTTTGGAACTCGCCGACCACGCCTCCTTGGCCATGCACTTGCGCGGCTGCGGCCTGCGCCAGGCTCGAAGCCAGACCTGGAATGACACCTGGGACCAGGCATGCCAACGCACGCAGATGACGCTTGAGGGGACGGTTCACTGTGACTCCTTAGCTTCCATGAGGCGCAGTCGTTCGTAATGGATCTGGAGCCAGTGGGTCAAATTCCCCCGCGCTTTCGATGCGGTTTGCAGCCTATCATCAGTTGCCCAAAAAGCAGGCGACTCTGACACGTTTCGTTTCCAGTGGAATAAACGATAGACTCGCGTGCCCAACAGGCTCACCGTCAGGATGCCGGGCCACGCTCTGCCAAGCGGCAGGGCAAGCGGGCACGTCATCACATCTCTGTCTCAAAGGATCCTCCGTGAACGAAGCAGACCCGAAACCGCTCCCAATGAAGGCCATCGCTTTCTCGGTGGTTGGACTGTTCCTGTTCCTCACGCTCGGCTTCCTCGTGGTGCCGGCATTTTTTGACACGAACCCTATGGGAGGGGCACTTTTCGAGAAAGGCCCGGCACCGTGGGCCGTGCCGGAGGCTGAGCAGGCAAAATTCAGTTTCACCGAGTCGCAGGCAAAAGGGCGCTACCATTTCCAGCAGTACTGCGCCTCGTGCCATGGCCCCGAAGGACGAGGCAACGGCCCTGCCTCCCAAACGCTTTCCACACGTCCTCCGAATTTTCTCGGCCCCGATGGTGGAACAAAGAATGGCCTCGCCAAAGAGGGGATAGTGAAGACTTTGCAAGAGGGGATAAGAGGAACGGAAATGCCAAGCTTCGCGGATCTGCCGGCCGACGTGAAAAACGATGTCACGGAGTACATCGTTTATCTGAATTCGCATCCCTCAATGTTTTGAGAGCAGGCGTTACGCTTCAGGGCGCGCGACCTTGTGCTTGAAGTCGACGGTGATCACATCCGCACCGGGAGTGCCCTCATTTTCTGTGGGCGAAATGTTCGCATTTGAGTTTCCCACATCGTTCGCGGAGCCGGATGCCGCACGACTGTGGCTGCCTGCCGCGTTATGAGTCGTATGAGACCCGAGCGCACCTGAGGCGCCAGCACGCGGAGTGCGCACAATACGTCCGTCTCTGCGCATGCGTCTGGCGCGCAGTTCGTCGTCGGTCGCCACCGCTTCGAGCGCCTCGCGTGCTTCACGTGCCTCAACTTCGCGGTCGTGCTGCCTGCGCTCCTCAATTTCACGCTGGCGCCGTTTTTCGACGCTCGTCATTTCCTGGCGCCCAACGTGCCCCGACGCCTCGTGCACAAAGTACCGCATCCATGTGAGGAGCTTTTCCGCACGCCGGGCCGGATCATCCTCTTCCAGAATGAGTTGCCCTTCCTGGTTCTCGATGACGAACCACTTGAGCACGCTGTAAACGAGCTTCGAAAGACTGGAGTCGTCAAAGAACTCCTTGGACTGAAGGTGCTTGAGCAGTCCCGTCCGCAACGACGCGATGCGGCCTATTTCCATCTTCAGTTCAGTGAGCAGGCGCATCTCTTCCTGCATGGTGACAGGCGCATCGGAAAGCACTTCGGCTTCCATCACCACATACGGAAGCTCCTGGAGGCGTCCACCCACACGCACGCGCTCGCGGATTTCGACCTCAATAACGTAACGACCGTCCGGCAGTTCCTTCAGCACGCGCATGGGGCCCGCACCAAAAACATCGACGGGCACGTAGGTTTCCTGGTTCGAGTTGAGGAACTCCTCAAGCGTCTGGCCGCCCCGTGCTTTTTTGACGAGGCCGCCCTGTGCGATGCCGAGCCAGAGGCCCTTTTCTTCGCAGTCGCGCACCATTTTGCGATAACGCGGCTCGAAAATGTGGAACTGAAGCGAATGCCCAGGGAAAGCCACAATCTTCGGAAGCGGAAAAACCGCCACGTTACGTTCGGACTTCATGGAAGCGCCTCCCATTCTCTGCCAGCGCTCTTCGTAAATGCATACAGTGTCACCCCGCTGCTACTGCAGGAAGGGCAACTCCGCAGAAAAGCCAACTTTATGCGCAGAAAAAGGCGGCGTGAAACGCGTCTTAAAGAAACGTGAATCGTTCGTTGCGTGCGTCCACAAGCTTCAACTTCTTGAGCTTCTTGCGCCACGCAGGATCGTCCTGTGCGTCCTCGATTTCGGCAATGACTTCCTGTGTCTCGGCGGGTGTCGCAAGGTGGTCGATGAACAGCACGCCTTCAAGGTGATCAAGTTCGTGTTGCAGGCAGATGCTCATGATGCCATCGCACGAGATGACGAGATCCTGACCGTCCACAGTCTGCGCGCGCAGTTCGATCCATTTGGCACGCTTGGTGCCTCCCTTCGACACACCTGGAAGCGACAGGCAGCCATCGTGCGGAAAATCCACTTCGCCTTCGCTCTTGGCGACGACCGGGTTCACCAGCCACAGTGGAAACTTCAGAGGGGCGACTTTGCCATCGAGCTTCACCTCGATGCTCCCATGCCAATCCTTGAGATCGGTGTTTTCAAGGTAGTGTGAGACGTCCACCACGATGAAACGCTTGAGGATGCCCACCTGCGGCGCGGCCAGACCAATGCCCTCGTAGGCGTACATCGTGTCAGACATGGCCTCCGCGAATTTCTTGAGATCGGGCGTGAATTTTTCCACAGGGTGCGACTTTTTGCGCAGGAGCACATGTGGGTAATTGAGGACTTTGTAGAGGGGCATTCGGGAACCTTTCACTCGAGGGGCGGCCCGTTCGTAGCGCATTCAGGCGTATCCTGCTACGGTCCTTCTGACGATTGAAAAAACCAAGGCCGGCGCATGGTGCGTCCGGGACTTCCGAATTGTTCGGAAGGAGACTCTTCGTACGGCAAAAGCGGCGCCCTGCCGCGGCCTTCCATTTCCGGGATCCCTACATTATGTTCGATATCGTTGAAAAAGTCATCAAAATCGGTGGCCGTGAGATCACGCTTGAAACCGGCCGCATGGCGCGCCAAGCCGGCGGCTCTGTGCTCGTGACCTGTGGCGAGACGCAGATCCTTGTCGCGGCCGTGGCCGCCAAGGAAGCCAAGCCCGACCAGGGATTCTTCCCCTTGTCGGTCGACTACATTGAAAAACTTTACTCCGCGGGTCGTATTCCCGGTGGATACGTCAAGCGCGAAACGCGGCCTTCGGACCGCGAAGTGCTCGTGTCCCGCCTCATCGACCGCCCCATCCGCCCCCTCTTCCCCGAATCCTACATGGTGGAAACGCAGGTCGTTGCCACCGTCATTTCCTACGATCCTGAGGTGTACCCAGCACCGCTCGCCATCCTTGGCGCGTCAGCTGCACTCCACCTGTCGGATGTTCCCTTCCAGGGCCCGGTGGGCGGCGTGCGCATCGGTTTCAAGAACGGTGCATTCATCTTCAATGGCAACGACAAGGAGATGGAGGATTCGGAACTCGACATGGTCCTCGCCGGCACACGCGACGCCATCATGATGGTTGAGGCCGCGGCGCAGTTCGTACCCGAAGACCTCGTGCTGCGCGCCATGGAAGAAGGGCAGAAACAAATCCGCATCATGTGCGACGCGCAAGAGGATCTCCGCAAGAAAGCGGGCAAGGTCAAGCGCGAAGTGAAAGAGCCCGCCACCAACGAAAACCTCAAGAAGGCCTTCGACAAAAAGTTTGGCGCGCAGCTCAACAAGGCCTACTCCATCGCCAAGAAAGCGGAACGCCGCGAGGCCATTTCCGCGGTAAAGGATGCGGCCAAAGCTGAACTCGTGAAAGACGGCGACGCGCAGCTTGCCAAGGATTTCTCGACGTTGTTCGAGCTCGCGAGCTACAACACGATGCGTCTGTCCATCCTCAAGGACAACCGCCGCATCGATGGCCGCAAGACCGTCGACATCCGCAACATCGACTGCCAGGTCGGCGTGCTCAAACGCCCTCACGGCTCGGCCCTGTTCACACGTGGCGAGACGCAGTCGCTTGGCGTCGTGACCCTGGGAACGACCGATGACGCGCAGCGCAGCGAAACGCTGACGAACGTGCTCGAAGAGAAGCACTTCATGCTGCACTACAACATGCCCGGATATTCGGTGGGCGAAGCCAAGCGCCTCATGAGCCCGGGACGCCGCGAAGTTGGACACGGCAATCTCGCCGAACGCGCTCTCAAGCCCTCCATCCCGTCGCGTGTCCGCTTTCCGTACACCATCCGTGTGGTCAGCGAGATCACCGAGTCCAACGGTTCGAGCTCGATGGCGTCCGTGTGCTCCGGCACTCTGGCACTCCTCAATGCAGGCGTGCCGCTTGCCGAACCCGTGGCGGGCATCGCCATGGGCCTCATCAAGGAAGGCAATGACTTTGCCATCCTGTCTGACATCCTGGGCGACGAAGACAACCTGGGTGACATGGACTTCAAAGTCGCCGGAAGCCGCAACGGCATCAGCGCACTTCAGATGGACATGAAAATCGGCGGCGTGTCGATCGAGATCATGACGCGCGCGCTCGAACAGGCCCGCGAAGGCCGCCTGCACATCCTCAAGAAAATGAACGCGGTCATCTCCAAGGCGGAAGACCTCAACCCGCGCGCACCACGCATCGAGCAGATCAAGATCAAGCAAGAGCGCATGCGCGACCTCATCGGCCCTGGCGGCCGCAACATCAAGCGCATCGTGTCGGAGTCGGGCTGCAAGGTCGACGTGGACGAAACGGGCATCATCTCGCTCGCGTCCACCAACGGCAAGTCGGCGGCGCTCGCCAAGCAGCTCATCCAGTACTTCACGAGCGATCCTGAAATCGGTCAGGTTTATCTGGGCACCGTGAAGAAGGTGTCGGACTTCGGCGCTTTCGTGGAAATCAAGCCCGGCATCGAAGGCCTCGTGCACATCTCGCAGCTCGCACCACAGCGCGTGGAACGCGTGGAAGACGTTGTGAAAGAAGGCGAAGAAGTGATGGTCAAGGTCATCGAAGTCGACCGCACGGGCCGCATCAAGCTTTCGCGCAAGGACGCCATTGGCAAGCAGCCGTCTGAAGCCATCAAAGCGCTTTCGATGGGTTGAGGCCTTTTTGGCCCAAAAGCATCTGCCGGCATGTGGCCGATTTGCTTTTTTTACTTGCAGCTCCTGGGGAGTTCGTGTGACGACGAGCGGACTCTTCGACACGCCCCAGGAGGCTACACACCATGTCCATGACCATTCGTTCCCTGTCCAAGTTTTTCGTCGGCTCGCTCAGCGCTTCGCTCTTTCTGGCAACGGCTGCAATGGCCGACGTGAAAGATGATGTTGCTGACGCGTCCAAACACGTTGCCAGCGCGCGCAACGTGCTGACAGACCTCGTTATCGACTCCGAAGAGTCCGAACTCGACGCACTCCTGGGTTCGCGCACCATCGTCCATCTGAGCGAAGACGCATCGGACATTTCTTCGGAGCTTTCCAAGAGCAATTTCCGCCTGGGCCGCACTGAAGATGCTTTCGTTGCTTTCGCCCGCACTTACCGCGACGCCGTCCGCCGTTACGATGAAGAACTTGCAGATCGTTGCTTCGATGGCCCCTTCGTTGTGAAGGTCGGCGACTCCCTCGACGCAGCCGGCGAAAGCGTCTGGATCGCCTCGCGCGCTCTGGGCCTCCGCGTGAAACTGCCCCATCCTGCTCGCCTTGCAGACGTCTGCGGCGAAATCGACGGCAAGTAACGATCGCCCTCAAAAGGCATGTGATCTTCGTCGGACATTGAGGCATGCGATGCATGAGGGACACTCTTTTCTCCAAGCATGCGATCCTGCATGAAGGCTCGTGAACGAACAAAGTTTGAAAATGGGATTCGGCAGAGAAAGCATGACCTTTCTTGAATGCAAGACGTCCTCAAGGCGCCTTGAATTCGGAGTGCCCAGAACTGAACTTGCTCTCTTGATGGTTTTCCGCTCTAAAATTCGCCAAAATAATAGTTGAGGCTCGCTGCAATAATCCGAATTGAGAACGTCCTACGTAGAGCCCGAATGGCAAAACGATAGGATTATTGATATGAAATGCTTTGAATCGAACGAAATCGCGAAATTGATGCACGCTTACGCTTCTGCCGAACCCTTTCGCAAACCTGAAAAGACCAACCCCGCCCACCCATGGGAACGCCCATTGCGCGGGAACGACCTTTCGGGATTAGACCTTGAGTCTCCGCTCGCAGCCGGTGAGTTGGCGACCAATCGGTCACTCTTTTTCCAAAGAATGCTGCTCAACGTCTACGAGCAGTCTATGCTGTATCTCCCACGAGCGAAGCTCGGTGAAGCTGAAATGCAGGCCTTCCAAGCCTTTTATGACGCCATTCTCGTCGGGTTTGGTGAGCAGTTGAGAGTTCCTCTAGAGAACCTGACCTTCTCATTTCTGGACCGCGAAGTCGAAGTCACAGGAAAGTGGGATGGACCACTTCTCGAAAAATATTTCCTGGACGTAATTGCAGAGCAGAACACCAAGCCGATTCCCACAATTGAGCGCGCCTTAGAATCCCGCTCACCGGGCCGCCTCTTCAAATACCTTCTCGTACAAGAGGCTGCTGACCATTTCAGCGAGGCTTCCCCCATGGCGCGTGCGTTACTTGGAAACTTCGGTCCGATCCAGTCGGAGCTGCTTAAGATATTCATCGACGAGTATGGATATGGGGTTCATGCGAAAAAGCACTCTACCCTCTTTGAGGCGTGCCTTTCCTCGCTCGAAGTCAAGAACGGCGTTCATGATCACTTCATCCACTACATGCCCAGTTCCTTAGCTCTGACGAACTATTTCCACTACCTCACCATCAACAAGCGTCTATGGTTTCGATACCTTGGTGCACTCTTCTATACGGAGGCATCGATTCCGCACTATCACAAGCTGATGAGCGCCGCTCTCAAGAGAGTCTTTGGGGACGGAGTTGACACGGCTTACTTCGATGAACATGTGCACATCGATGGGCACCACAGCCGCATGGTTCTCAAGGACCTCATCCTTCCGACAATCACCACGCACGGGCCGAACATCATCCCCGAGATCCTGCTTGGATTCAGTCAGTTTCGATTTCTTCAGGAAATCGCGGACACGGACCTCCTCGCTCAATTCGATTTTATTGATGAACTCGATGTCCAGATGGCGTGCGGCCCGGAAAATGCGCTCGCGGTCTATTCACGCACAGGCGAGATCGCGACGTTCGTTGAACCAAAGGGGGAAATCTCTTACTCCCACATTCATGATGATGCCGAACTATTCACAGTCGAAAGTGGGACGCTCGATCTCATAGTTGGCCTTGAGCCTATCGGCATGGAGGCTGGACAGGCGGTTGTCTTTCCTCCAGGGCGTCTGCACGGAACGATTGTCACCAGCGATAGTTGCACGTACCGAGTCGAAAGGCTGGAAGCGAAATGAAGGAACATATCGGATTTGGGGAAGTTGAACGCAGCATGCGTGGGCCATTCTACAGCGCAGGTATGAGGCTCTTCATCGCGTTCTACAGAGAGCGATATTACGTGCTGGAGGATTCCTGCAAACACCGTTCTGGCCCTCTCAGCCTGGGTACCATCGACATGGAAAAAGGCACGATCACGTGTCCTTGGCATGAGCTGAAAAGCTGCGTAAAGAGTTTGGTGAAGTCGGCGATTCCGTCCATTCGGATGGGCGAAAGAATAGAGTTCAAAGTTACCAAAGGAACCAATGGCGCTAGCTTAAGCTGATTGCCTTGCGTGCCATGCACTTCTTTTTTCTTTGAGGTAGCGACTCGGCTTGGGCCTCTTTTTGACGGCGCGTGGC
>Ga0163152_10008297_pt1 | contig 11121 bp, 15 predicted proteins | sample OliLakLV19MP8IB2_FD_148635 | JGI IMG/M metagenome (GOLD analysis project Ga0163152, IMG submission 148635) | Freshwater microbial mat bacterial communities from Lake Vanda, McMurdo Dry Valleys, Antarctica - Oligotrophic Lake LV.19.MP8.IB-2 | ecosystem: Environmental > Aquatic > Freshwater >...
TATGGACATCGGTATCCCCGACACGTCCGTGCCTAGGGCGAGGCCGCTCCGCGACGAACCACAGTCTGGGCGGTACCCAACCCGCGGATATCAGCCGCGTGAACCGTCGCTAGAACACGGTGCTGCCGACCGGACGGACCTGACGATCACGAGCCCCGGAAAGAGCGGGCTCAGAAGGGACTCGCATACGTCGAGGCAGTACGGCTCTGTCTGCTTGACAGAAGACAGCCATATCAACGACTGCCGTCAGCCGCGGCGGCGCCAGATGATTTCATCAGCCGCCGTCGGCTGCAAGCCGAGGTTAGGGCGCGAATCTCTACTTACCGAGAATGCCTTCCCTTACAAGTACCTGTCGGACCTCATCGAACTTGCTGGGCAGTTTTCCTTGCCTGAACCGAATCTGTCCGAGTCCTTGAATATTTGTGAACTCTTCGCAGACATCTTCGAGAAGGATGATGGCCTTTCGGAAGCCGAGACGGCCCTGGAACAAGCCGGCCTCATGAACAACGTTCTCCCGAGCGTGCAACGAACCATCATCACGGCGATCCTCTGCGGTGAATACCAGGAAGGCAAAGTGAGCGTTGCTCAGCATGTGGTCAAGGTGCACACTTGTCGGGACGCCGGCCGGCGACGAGCGATTGAATTCGAGAACCGGCAACTGCAAGGTTGATTCTAGGAAGTCTTTCAACTCGAGCCACTGCTGACTCTGCCCGTGACCAATGAATACGGAGGTCATGGCGTTGCCTGGCGGAGGTGGCCCCGGCACGGACGCGATTGCCTTCTCAACGGAATTGGCAAATGCGAGAACGCGATTTCGGATTCGAGCGAGAATCTCTGTGTGCTCGAGCTTCATCTGCATGAGTGGAGCCAGGTCTGTCCCGGCAACGCCATCTAGCGCCCCCCGGGCCTCTTCAGCCACCATCTCGAGGGATGGGAGACCGAGTCCTTGGACCTGTCCGGTCGCAGTGCCTCGATCCTGGAAGAACGCCTGAAGCGGATCCCAATTGGGACTCCGGGAACTGTCGGGCCATGGCGTCGCGCGTGTCCCCGCGTTCTCTTTCGCCTTCTGCAAACCATCGAGGTGAAGCTCGAACAACATCGCGTACTCAGGTTGATTGACCAGATGGGCCAAGCGAGTGGCCTTCGTCACCAAGGGTACGAGCGACCCGGTCCCGCCCGCTGCGAGTTCGGTCTGCAGTTCGTCAAGCAGCGTGTGAATCTTGTCTCGATCGTTCATTTGGTCTCTCGGCTGTCGCCCTAACGCCAGCGTTCACCAGCGGCTGCCCATCATTGCACCGGCCGCCGTCTGGTGCAACGCAAGTTAGGTTGCGCTGTTCGGGGCAAGGCGTCTTGCCTCTTCAAGAAAGAGCGCTACGGCGTTGGGTCTTCCCGCGAACGTCCGGGCTTGAGTGAAACCGGAACTGAAAACATAGTAGGGGCGCTTCGATGGGCGTCGGACCTCTTGCAGACCGCGACCGTCGCCGTCGTCGAACATGTCGACAGTCCATTCGGAGAACGAGATACCCACGACCGGTGTCTTCCGAGGTTTTCCGTTCTTGAAGAAGTTGTGGAGGCTGACTCCGTCGACGTGGATCTGAACGTGCCACCCAAGAGCCTCGAATTCGGCGCGAACCCAGCCGAGGCTTTCGCCTAAGGTTAGTGGTCCTGGGTCTTCACCCGGTGGCGGGCCATTCGGGTCGTATGCGGCGATCCGCTCGCCTGCGTCGAGCAACTCGATCTTGGCGAGTTTGAATGTTCGAACCTCGTCGGTGGCGAGATCATGGGCGATCACCTCTTCAGAGGAAATCGACATTGGACTGATCTCCCGGGCCGTGCCAGGCTGACTTCCGCCGTGGTACGCGATCCGAACAATCTCGCCTGTTCTCCAGGCCTCCGAGAGTCGCAAGAAGATCGAGGTCATTTTGGGATAGTGATAAGCGACCTAACGGCAGGCGTCAGCCGCCGCGGCGCTCATGATGACACGCGCCGCGGTCGGCTGCACGCCGTGTTAGCCAGTCAGTCGGACTACCGAAACAGTGCTGCCCATGGCCTCATAGAGGCCCACAGCTCGTCTGGAGCCACCACGCGAATCGACAAAGTGCGTAGGAGGTGGCCGGAATTCCTGGGAAGCCGGTTCTCCATTGTGAGAAACGTGTCGCAGTCGAACAGAACAGCATCGCGGATCAAGGTCCGATCTCCGCGGCCCAAATAGTTGTAGACGTCGGTCTCGACCTTGGCCGCATCCTGATCGCGACCCGTTGGAGTTCCTGAGGCTTCCAAGCAGGAATGCCAATGGTCGAGGACGTCGTACGCCCACCGCAGGTAGGCGGCGTCCCGGCGGCCCTCGACTTCGTCGAAGCTGGCGTCAGAAAGTGCGAACTCAAATGGGGCGCGTTCCGCCAGTTGCATAATCGACTGCAGCGCTTGGAGTTTCGCGACGCCGCGCGCATCTCTGAAGATCGGGTCGCCAGCCGAGACGGCCTCGTTCTCGTACAAATAGCCGCCGTACGTCTGAAGGGTCTGCAAAACCGACGAGTCAAGGAAGATCCGATGGGGGAACGACGAATTGTCGAAAATCATTTCAATCTGGCTAACGCTACGAATGAGCCGCGCGCCGCCGCTGCTCAGCGGCGCGTCGGCTCCATTCGTGGGTTAGACGTCGGATCTCGGTGTGAACGAAAGGCTTCCTCACGAGCCGCGGCGCCCGCTCGGTTGAGAATGGCCACCAATTCAGCCGGCGACTTGTCCGCCCACTCGCGCACCAAGTCGTCGCGAATTTGGCGCACCATTTCAACCGCCCGAATCGTTTTCATCTCGTCCATGGGTCGTTACCTCCCGTGGTGAATAAATAGCCACCGCCCGATAGCCCCGCTCGATGTTCACACCGTTGAACAATTGAATTTTGTCCAGCCGGACCATGTGGCGAAAATTCCAACTCACCACAACGTCAACCGCCGATACCGTCGCGAGGGCGATATGCAGCAGATCATTGCGATACCGAGGGCCCAGAATATGGTGGTCTTCGTACGCCTTGACCAATGTGACGACTTCCTCGGTGGCGGCTATCACTTCGCCGAGCGTGACCACCTCTCGATGCAGATCCTGGACTCGCGCCGGTGCGCTGGCGACTTCGATGGCCGTCAGATCCGAGAGTACGGGGCGAAACACGCCCCGCCGAAAATCCTCGACCAGCCCATTCGACCACTCGGCGAACTCCACATCGAAACACCCGCCGAGCACCGACGTGTCCACGTAGATTCGCCCGGCTTTCATCCGTCCAATCTACACCCGTGCTGGCCCCGACGTCTAACGGTAGCCGTCAGCCGCGGCGGCGCTCATCATGACACCCGCCGCCGTCGGCTGCACGGCATGTTGGGCCGCCTTACTGAATCGGCGGGAGCACTCCGAGTTGCCCCAGTACGCTCCGAGTCACTCCTTGCCTCGCCGGACCGAAAGTCTGATTCGGTGCCGTGGCCTCCAACACCGTCGCGAACACATGGACGCGCCCGCGCCGTTCAACCCAGCCGACCCACCAGCCCACGTTCTCGCTTGGTGGCATTACTGCCCACCCTGTCTTCGCGCGAATGACGTGCTCCTCTGTCTGGTCGGCAACCATCATGTCTCTGACAGTCGCCATCGTCCCGGCGGAGAACGGCAGATCCCCCCGATACAGGCGCGAGAGAAACTCAACCTGTTCACGCGGAGACACGCGCAGGCCTCCAGTCAGCCAGAATAGGTCTATCCCGCCCGTGATGTCCCGGTTCCCATAGCCGACCGCATCAACGAATCGCTGCATTCGCTCAGCACCGATACGTCGCGCCAGTTCCTGAAAATGCGGCACTGCCGAGAGGCGAAACGCCGTCTGCAGATCGCGATCCCGATTTAACTCGGTCCGATCGCGAACGACGCCGTCCCACTTGATGACCGTACTGCCATCGGTCACAACTCCGGTTTCAAGCGCAATGAGAGAATTGAGAATCTTGAATGTCGACGCGGGGATGAGGCGGCGATTGACCCGTTCCGCATGCCCCGCCTGGTAACTGTTCGACACGATGTCATAGACGAGAACGGAACCGGCAAATCCTGTCGCGTCGATTGCCTGACGCGCGGATGGCACCTCCTTGACCGGCACCTGAGTGACGACGGCCTCGGGACCACCCACAGCGACCGCGGTCAGGAGCAGGACAACACACGATTGCAACGGTACCCGCATCTACACCTCATCTTGTCTGCCCAACGACCTGCCACTCACGCCGCGGCGCTCATGATGACACGCGCCGCGGTCGGCTGCACGCCGTGTTAGACAGCGTCTCTGGGTTCTCGGACATTGTCGAACACCGACACCCCAAGGGTGCTGGCAATGGTCCTCAAGGACTCAGGGAGTGTCCCTTCGATGGCTAGCAGCGCCGTGGCGATCAACTCGCGCTGTTCGACCGCAATTACAGCGTCGAGAAGCGCGCGATACTTGACGCATTGGAAGATGCCGCGCAGAAGGTCCATCTCGGAAGATAGGGCAGACTTTACCTCGACCGCCACCAGTGTCGTCTTGGTGGTGAAGAGAACGTCTGCCGTATCGCTGGATGGAAACGAGTACTCGATCTCGGCTTCCCGAACAATGTCCTTGACCTCGACAAGGTCTGGATTCCTCGATATGAACAGCTTCAACTCGAGGTGTGCCGGGCTTTCGCCCTGGCCGACAAGCCGATGACGTTCCCCGACAGGAATGAGCGCGTCCAAGTCTGGCGCTGGAGGTAACGAAGCTCCCAAGGCCTGGAGTACATCTCGCCACCTTGGATAGGCCCGGACGCGGGCGGCCAGCGATTCAATGGTTCGCTTGCGTTGAAATAGAGGGGCCTTCTTGAAGGCCTCGGGATCGTCGATGAATTCGGTGAACCCTTCACCTGGGAGATCGCTGCCGACATTGACAACCAGAACTTGAAGCGGAGGAATCTGGACGTTCCAATCGGCCGCCAGCAGTTCAAGCGACCTACCAACTGACCCCAGGACATAGTTCATGTTGCGCGGGTTCGCCATGCCCAGTTCCCGAGCAATGTCGCCGTAATAGATCGGACGACCGGCCCACGCTTGTCGAACAAGGATCGGCAGCGTTTCGAGCGCGCGCCGTTGATACAGCTCACCGTTTCTGTCGATCGGTTTGGCCACGATGGCGGTTCTTTCGGTCATCTTCATTGCCCGATCAGCTGGCTAACGTTCCGAATGAGCCGCGCGCCCTCGCGATCGGTGGCGCGTCGGCTCCATTCGGATGTTATGCCGTCAGTTGTTTCGCATAGTCAGCGAACTGATCCGCCGTGTTGTCAAGATTCACCAGAATAATCGACACGGGCTTCTGGCTGGGTAGGCACTTCGCGAGAAGAGCCAAGCCGGCGAGCTGATGCGGCGCCAGTGCGTCCTTCGCAAGCTTGACCTCGACGAATCGGTGTTCACCGTTCACGACAAGCCAGAGATCCGGGGCCACTGGCTTTGGACCTCCGAGGACCTTAGCAAACGCTGCCGCCTTGGCTTGGAGTTCGCCAAGTCTCGGAAAATGCCTCGCAAGTGCGCGTTTGAACTCGGCTGAGTCCTTGGCCTCGAGATCATCCGAGTTCGCCCATGTACTCGACGTGAGCCACTTGAATGAACAGTAGTAGCCTTCCTCGTGGCTCATGTGGCTGGCGACAAACGCCTCACCGAAAAATCGCTTCGGACGTACTCGATGCTTCTTTGCGAGAACCCGCTTCAAGAATGGGGACGCTGAGGAGCTCTCAAGCATGTCGTCCCTGCCGCTCCTCCATCGCTGCCTGTCGGCCTCGCTAAACGTGAGTGTCTCAATCCGGAGCTCGCACATTGTGTCTCCAGTTTCGATGCAGATCGGAGTCCAACACTATCAGCCCAACGCTGGCGTTCACCAGCGGCGGCACATGATTGCACCAGCCGCCGTCTGGTGCAACGCAAGTTGGCCGGTCATTGACACTCGCGCTGAACAGAGCCAAGGATTGGTACGATCACAGGCCCTCGGCTCGTGCCTTCTTCGTCGCGATATAGGACCGAACAGCCAGGAGCGCGAAGACCACAGCGAGGGCCAGGTATACGCTCTTGCCCTGGCCCTTCCACACGGCGGCGAACATGAATGCGGCCACGAACCAAAGAAACGGAATCACGTTGCTGCACATGGCGTCGAGTCTACAGCCATTCGAGCGGCAGGCGCCTCAGCAACGGAGATTCCAAGTGTGAATCAGGCTCATGAACGAGGGCGACCAAAGAACAAGACGTAGCCATCGGCATCCTTGAGTTCGAATCCACGCAAACCGTCATCGGTATCTTTGAGCGGTTCGGAGAGTTGGACGTCGCGCGCCGAGAACTCTGCCGCCAACGCGTCCGGATCCGCGACATGCACGTAGGCATCCCATCGAGCAATGCCTTTCTTGACGTCCCGCGTGCAGTTCGGCACTGGACTGACGCCGACATCCTTGAACATGATCATCGCGGCGCCACGTTGGACGATGCCGAAGAAGATGTCGTCAGGTTCGGGCCCTTGAAACGTGATGTCGAATCCGAGACGGTCCCGATAGAACGCCAGTGTTGCGGATACATTTCTCGCAATGGAGAGTGGCGCGATGCCGGAGATCTCCGGTGCAGTCATGAGGGCTCCCCACCGTCGGTTTTTCAAAGCGTTTACCGCAACCTGCTTCAGCCTATCCAAATCCGGCTAACGTTCGCTTCTGCTGCGGGCGATTAAACAAAATGCGAGCGCAGCGAGCTTCCGTATCGCCCGTCTGCAGCAAGCATCGTTAGATATCAGCGGCTCGTTCGGCCGATATAAGTCGTGAGTACCACGAGTGAAGGGCTGCAAGGTCAACATCAAGGGGCGCTGGATTGTTCTCGATGAACATTGCGTCACGGTACTGATTCTGGAATGCCTCAATAGATCGTCGTGGGTGCATCGCAAGGAACGAGTCGTGAAAACTGCTGAACACATCGTAGTGGTGAGTATGAATGAACTCAGACCATGTTGCTGTAAGCTCGTCCTCCGGACGTAGGTCAATAATCTCAATCTGCTCGAACTGGCGATCCTCGAGATTTCCCCACGCTGCCTTGAGGAGACCGACGGCATCCCGGTCGGACTTTGGCGCACCGTATCCGAAAATTGTGAACATCAACGAACCCTCCAAAGCCGTGCGGACAGCATCCCACGCAAACGCGATCTCCGGGCTGCTTGAGTAGTTCTTCTCCTCGACGGGGAATAGCAGCCGATCTGGAGTGAACACACTCCCGCACTGTGAACAACGAGCTCCGCGAGCACCGGAGGTCCGATCTTTGGCGCAGAATCCGTGTGCGACTGAACCGTGCAGGAAAACGAGATACGGAAGCGATTTCGTGACGCGCAAACTCCTGCGATACGCCTGGATCAGGAAGGGGTCCCAATTGAAAGTCGCGATGACATCCTTGGAGCGCAGACTGAGAACGAGATAGTCATAGATCGTAGGGACCTCCGGCAACACGAGGTCGGAGAAGTACGCTTGGACTGCGCTTTCGAGAGCGACACGTATTGCGTCGGTTTCAGACCGACTCGCAATCTCAGAGTATACCTCTTCGAAATTCCTGGACTGCCACGTGATGCCGGCTCCGTCGAGTAGCGTGGCCAGCCCTACTGTCTCGACGAAGTCGGTCATGACCGGAAGACGATGACCATTTACATCACCGCTCGGCGTTGCTGCACGAGACGCGCCTGCGCCGAGAAGAACAAGGTGAGGACGCACCTTACGTGGATTGTCCACTTCTTCGTCGACAGATGTCTCACTGGTCATCATCATCCTCGATCTAGCTGACATCTAACGCCAGCCGTCAGCCGCGGCGGCGCTCATCATTACACGCGCCGCCGTCGGCTGCACGGCGTGTTAGGCCTGCGGTCGAAGCTTCGCGACATGCCGTCCGTTTTCGTCAATGTCATATACGATCTCGCGCTCGATGGCCGGCCAATCGCCTGAGACGAGTTCTCCTCGTGCGAATAGGTCGCTGAGCGTCTCGACTCTCTGGCCTTGGTCAGGGCGTTCAAATGCCGTCATGAGTAGCGGCCATAAGCTGGCGACGTAGCTCGTGCCAAACGACGCGCCGCTTACTACCCCGCAGATCTCGTCCCGCCAGATGACTGGCCCACCGCTGAAACCACCCTCGATTTCCCGGTCGACAGAGAATCCTGGGAAGCTGAACATGCCCCAGTCGCGCCGCGCCGGGAACACTTCGGTCACGGTCGCCAGTTGTGCAACCGCTGCTCCACTGAAGCTTAAACCTGGGCCGACCTGGACCTTGGCCTCAGGAAAGCCGCAGAGGATAACCTGCTCGCCGACAACTGGTGGATTCAAAGCCCAACGCAGGAAGCCAACCAACGGCCTCGCGTTCTTTTCGCTCGAGGCAGCGTGATCGGGCTGCGCTTCCATCATGCAAATGTCTGTGACGGGGCTGTCCCAACTTCGAGTGACCGACCAGATTACCGACAATGGCGAGCCCGTGTGCGCGGGCTGAAATAGGCTCACGGAATGGGGAAGATGGAAGTAGCGGTCGGGTCGCCGGGTTAGGTCATCGAACCGGCCCGGATCGGTTCGAAAGAGGTCTCTCGAGACGTGACGGGCCGTCATGAATAGGCTTGGGGTCACGAAAAATCCGGATCCGCCCACCCGTACAGTCCGATTCCCGTCAGCATCGTCTAGGTGGCCGAAGACGCCCGCGATCAGAGGATGCACGTTGTCAAAGATCAGCGGAAGCTTGGCAACCGTCATCTCTTGATCGTCGGACTGGACTTCATAGGAACTCGCCGGGTGGTTGGGAGGTTTGAGCGACGAGGAAACTCGCCGAGCAATTGGTTGATAAAGTACGGGGCAACAATCAAGAAATCAGAATTCGATCCGTAACTCTCAACCTCGCCGGACCATAGGGGTTCAGCCTTTTCAGCAGCGGACGCAGTGGGTCTGACGGCGAGGATGGAAAACCGCCGGAAATAGTCGGTTGCTGTATAGCCAGACCGCGTCAGCGGAACCATTCTCGTCTGCGTGGACGTGCTTGAACCGGTTCCGGAATATGGGACCCCGCCAACAGACCCGGATCCGGAGGAAGTCGTGGTTGTTGTCGTCGGCACCGGCCAATAGATCGTCGTTGGCGGAACGTACTGACTGCGTTCGCCAACGTAGCAGGTCACGCCGAGCAACGCATCCGGCGTCTGGTCGGTGTGCCGAAGTCCCTTGGACTCAAGGCCTTGGCGAACGAGATCAAGAATATTCATTTCGAGCAGTTCGTTCTCATTACACTTGCCGATCGGAACGACTTGGAAGGTCTTGACCAATTCAATCGGCTGCTGCGGATTGGGATAAGCGGCAACATCCATGATGACGAAGCCGCCTGTCGCGCACGCTCCCGTGAGGGTCGCCGTGGCGACGACTAAAATAGCCGTGTTTTTCAGACGCATCATGAGTCCTGCCTCTCTTGTCGGCCTAACGTTGCGCATGAGCCGCGGCGGCTTGGTGCCCATGTTGTTCATCATTCCGCCGCCGTCGGCTCCATGCGCTTGTTAGGCGGTTGCTCAATTGAGCTCGGGGTCTATGGCTCGAATGACCTGGCATCCGCGAACGGCCACCATCGGATCTGAATGCGACCCAAAATGTACTTCTTCGGAACAGGACCGAATGCGCGGCTATCCGAGCTGCTGTTCCTGTGGTCCCCAAGGACGAAAAAGAAGCCCTCTGGGATAACGACCGGGGCGCGTTCTTCGAACGATCGAAGATCGACCGCAACAAAGCTTTCGTCGGTGACGACACCGTTTCGAACTACCACACCCTCACGAAATGCCACGGTGTCTCCGGGTGCCGCAACGACTCGCTTGACCAACGATTGCTCAGGGTTGTTGGGGTGTAGCAGCATCACGACATCCCCTACTTCGGGATCGTGGAGCTGATACGCGAACTTGTTGACGACTAGCCGATCCTGATCATGGAGCGTCGGCTCCATGCTGCGCCCTTCGACGCGAGCCACTTGGAACCCAAAGGTCACGATGAGCGTGGCGTAGACCGCAGCCGACATGAGGGTGCGGCTCCAGAGAACCAACTCGTTACCGATCTTGCGTATGCGCGACGAGTGCGGGGCGCTCGCGCCTCCCTCCGTGGTCGTATCGGTGATGCGATCCATTGGTTCGCTCTCCATCAGCTCTCCTGCCTGGCTCCCAGTTCCGGTTTCGATCGATATCCGCCTAACGTTGCAAATGAGCCGCGCGCCCGACTTGGCTCAGCGGCGCGTCGGCTCCATTTGCGGGTTAGCCGGCACCTTGGCGTAGTCCAGTAGCATCTCATAAACGGTGGGATCGAGTGCCTGCATCGCTGGGTGCCCTGAGGAGTACTGCCGCTCACCTGTGACCTGATTCACCAGAGTGCCTCTGGCCGGGTCAGGCGTGTCCCAATCGGGGCTCACGCGCAACCGGACGCGACAGGCCGGAGTATTCTGCGCATCGAGCCGTCCGCCGGACCAGTTCATGACGGTGCCAGATACGTCGGTTCCGAAGCCGAGCAAACGAAAGGGCTTCGTGTTCCACCGCTCGATTGCGCGCAGTGAGGTCCCGAGAGTGATGCCGGCCGGAGAACGCCAGCGCGTCTGCTTTCCGCGAACACTGACCCACCCCGGACCACGCTTGTTGTCACCATCGCGCCAATGCACTTCAAGCTTCGCATCGGCGGTGTCGTTGAAGAGGACGGTCCCCTCGGTGAAGTCGCCCTCGGCGCCCCCCCACGGTACCAGTGCGGTCTTGACGTTCGCCGCTCCAAATCGCGCAGCCAGCGCCGCGGCACTCGTGTCGGGCGAAAAAACCTCGCACGAAAAGGGCAGAGGGTCGCCCTGGCCCCGCAACGACGCCACGCCGAGCACTACGACGGCGCCGACCGTCGCCAACACCAAGACTGTGGATAGAGGTTTGCCCATATCTCTTGTCCGTCTAACGGTAGCCGTCAGCCGCGGCGGCGCTCATCATTACACGCGACGCCGTCGGCTGCACGGCAAGTTAGCTCGCGTCCCCATCTGTTCTTACGGGCGGGTAGGCCCGACGGCTGCGGATAAACGCTACGACTGTGACCCGCGTCTCTGTCA
>Ga0163152_10008307_pt1 | contig 11114 bp, 8 predicted proteins | sample OliLakLV19MP8IB2_FD_148635 | JGI IMG/M metagenome (GOLD analysis project Ga0163152, IMG submission 148635) | Freshwater microbial mat bacterial communities from Lake Vanda, McMurdo Dry Valleys, Antarctica - Oligotrophic Lake LV.19.MP8.IB-2 | ecosystem: Environmental > Aquatic > Freshwater > Lake...
TCCAAAAGCCCGCGCGGATTCCCTCCCAGACCCCTCCTCCGCGCGGACAAAATACAAAAACAAAAGTTAGCCGAGGTTTTGCGAAATCCTTTCCCAGAAAATTGTTTCGCAAAACAGAGTCCGCATTTTCGCCCCGCCACACTGCCCGAATACTTGGAAGGCAGAACCCCGAAAGAAAAACACCCTTTCCTTTTTCAAAAGAAATTCACCCCCGCCAAATCAGAAATGCAAGGAGTGTTTTTTCTTTCGGAGTTGCTGGCGTACTCGGCGAGCGGAGGCTGTGGCGTGGCGGAATTTATTACCTCACTTTATTTTGAAAATAGGTTCTAACTTGGTACAATAAACGCACCAGTAGTAACTTGTTCGGAATTAGGAATATGGAGCGATTTTGCGGAAGCCAAAATCGTGCTTTGATTTTCGCCAAAACCCTTTCCGCCTACAGCACAAAAGCAGAAAATTCCGCGCGAGCGGGATGTTTCTGTCTTTTGTGCTGTAATTATACACTTTGCTCGAACTTTTTTTGAGGGGAAACTGAGCGAATGAATCAGCCCTGCCACCCGCCGAAGGCGGGCAGGCTGGCAGATTTACCCGCCTTTGGCAGGCGCATATAGACTCCCCCGTAGCAGAGATTGCTTCGCAATCACGCTACGGGGCAAGCATAATCTATCGATCGCAAGGTCATGTGGGTTCCCGCCCATCGCCGATGGGCGAGGCTCGCTCAAGTAGTCTTGGGCGGCGACTCCTGCCTGCCGGCAGGCAGGCCCACCCCGGGCACCAAATATAGCTTATTCAGAATTGACCGCTCCGCCTGACGGAATTCCCCCCGCCGCGGCCGAGCGTAAGTTTCTTTCAAAAAAGGTTCGCGCGAAGTTAAACCGTTTGCTTTCTTCGAGTTACGTAGAGTGAAGACAAAGACACAATTATGCTAGCCAGGATAATGATGTTCCAGGGGATATCTTTATCATCGGGACCAATTCCAGTATTTGGTAATTTATGAGCAGCTACAACAACAGTAGCATCCGCAATATCGGCAACCGTAAAACCATTGGCATGTCCAGTCGCGGTCACGATGTTTGTAGTGGTTTGGTTAACTGAAGCAGTACAGCGATAAATCCAAGTTTCGTTAGTTTGAAGAATTGAATCACCATTTGTGTCACCAGAAATAAAGTTTACCAAAGCACACTTGTTATCGGCAACCGTTACATTATTCATTGCGACTGTGCCGATATTGGTGACCGTATATGTATATGTCACTGAACCGGGACCTCCGGGCAATGCTAATGGATTTGGAACTTTCAGAATGTTGATAAGTGGTGGAACTCGAGAGCTATACGATCTACGACCCCCTCCGCCGCCACCTCCTGATGGTGGAGTGCTGTCATTGTTATTGATCGTACATGTTTTATTATCACCGTTTGCAAGCGTGATATTTCCATTGGCGGCACAATCTCCACCCCATTCGCTGGCCGTATAACCTGAATCATTTGTTTCACTTGCTGTATAGGTACCAGGGGTGAGAGTCGTTGCGGCGCCGCTTACTACCGGTGTCGCTCCTACAAAAAGAGGAAAATCGGAAATTACCTTTGTACCGCCGTTGTCGTTCGTGACGGTTTTGATAAGAATGAGAGTTGGGGACGCACAGGTCTGTTTTGTAACGTGTGTATTGTTTAATGTTACCGCACCGTTTTGTGCCAAAAGCCTTCCCGCAACCGTTCCGCCGCCATTATCGGTGATTGATGCCAAAGCCAAAATGTTTCCCTTTAGATTTGAGTTTGTGGAGAGACAGCCCTCTAGGCTGTCACGGAGCGGAAGCTGTGTCGTGGCGGAATTCGTATCGGAGCGTACCATTTAGTTTTGCTTCCACACACGCTCCGCGCGTGCGAGACATTATCGATTTTGGAAATAGGTTCTAACTTGGTACAATAAACATATACTTCGACTTCGCTCAGGGTAAACCAAAAAGTATGCAAAAAAACCTTCTTTTTTATCTTACTGTCCTCATTCTGCCGCTAATCATGGTGGCCCTCATCACGACCATTCTGGTCGTAAATAACTAGTGAAAGCCCAAGTCGGCTGGATTGTGGTCACCCGAAACACGGTCTATCTCTCCTCCTTTCGCTTCAAACTCCTTCCGGAGCATCATCACCTCCATCGCCAGTTTACGCGTCGCCGGAGGAAGCTCTTTTTTAATAAATCCCTGCGACCAGTAGTCGATAACAAGCTTGCTGTCGCCGAACACCTTCTTCACGCCATCTTTAAGCGCGATTTGGAGTGCATAGAAGCAGCCAAGTAGCTCGCCGTAGTTGTTCGTAACCGTTCTGCCTCCAACGAGATGCTTGCCATGTTTATTGATCTTCTCCTTGGGAAGCACTTTTGAAAGCAAATCAGCGCCGCTGACATCGGTAACACTCACCTCAACCCCGTCTCCCCGGCCGGTTCCGGCGTCAAAATAGATACCCGCCTCGAGGGTCGGCTTAACCTTCACCTCATACTGCGCCCCGGAAGCAAGCCAAGCTTCGGCTGAACTCCTCGTTGGGAAGCCCCTGAATCGCGCCATTTTGCCTTTTACAGCCCTCTCACAGATGTCCCACGAGTTCACCACCGCCTTCTCTCTGGTGGCGAGTAATAGATAGGCGTAATAGGCGTTCTTTATTTTCATTGGTTCAGATTGCTGCCGAAAATACTTTCAATCAGTTTAACACTCTCAGCGGCCGGTGGAAATGCGGGGGTTGAACTAGCAAAAACCCGCGCAAGCGGGTTTTTGCTAAAATCAGTCCTATTGCGGAAACTCTTGAGTGACTACTGAGCGCCGCAAAGAGTGCGAAGCTTCTCAAGGCCGCGGAATATCTGAACAGCGGTTGCGTTCTTTGACTGATGGGTGGTCGCGGAGATTTCCTCAATGGAGCGCTCCTGCAGATAACGCATCTTGATCGCCACGCGGTACTTTTCCGGCAACTCATCTATGACCGAACAGACCAGCCTACTGTCTATCTGGCTGATAATACGCGGAGCTTCTTCCTTGCTCGGCTCAAAGCCCTTGTCAGCAAGCTCGTTGAGCGAAAGGGACTTCTGCTTCCGGTACTCATCAACGATGAGGTTATTGAGAACGTTGTAGAGGAACGCCTTCATCTGAAGGATCTTGCCTCCCTTCTTCAAGTACGACCACGTCTTCACGAAAGCCTCTTGTACCAAATTATCCGCCAGCGCCTTGCTATTGAGCTTAAAATAGGCGTACTTCTTCAACCCTAAACCCAGCTCATTATAAGCTTCGGTCAACGTTTTTTTTGGTGTCATTGCTTATAAGGACGTAACGGAATTGTAACTCTTACAGAGTCGTGAGCCTAGTTCAGCTTTGAAGAGCGCCTATGGCACGTCAGGCAACGAAAGCAAGCTGCTGCCTATACGACTCGGAGCTTTTCCTTTATGCGCACCATGATCTCTTTCATCTTCCAGCGGCTCTTGACCAAAAATTCATAGACGCCATAGCGAGCGGCCTCAACGGTTTTGCCGGCGTCGTTGTCGAGATTGGTAAGAAGCATTACAGACGCCTTCTTCCCCCACTTGTCCTTACGCAGCTTCTTAAGCATCGTCATGCCGTCCATTTTCGGCATAACGATATCGAGCAAAATGAGATCGGGGCGCTCCGCGACAGCAACCTTGAAGCCCTCTTCGCCGTTCTTGCCCTCAAACACGTTGAAGCCTTTGTCCCGCAGTTCCTCGGCTAAAATACGGCGAAGCGGCTCTTCGTCCTCGATTACCAATATCTTTCTATCACTTGCTTTATAATCCATAGGTTTATGATGACATATACGCTGGCTATCTTTCAACTCCCCTACGCAGTTCCTCTTTTTTGTAGCACGACCTTTTTCGTCATTCCTGAAAGCGGCAATGTTACCCAAAATGTGGTGCCCAGCCCCTCCTTCGATTCAAATCTGATGGAGCCATTGACGCGCTCAATGATGGATTTGACGATATAGAGTCCAAGTCCCGTGCCGTCAACCTCCTTTTCCCGCGCATTGTCGCCCCGGAAAAGCTTTGTGAAGAGCTTTTTCTGCTGATGGGCCGGGACACCATATCCGTTGTCTTGGATCACGATGAGCAAATCGGTACCTTGTTTACTGAGCTTGACCTTCACGGTGCCGCCAAGATCGATATAGCGAGTAGCGTTGCTCAGCAGATTTTGGAAGATGATCCGCAGCAGCTTTTGATCGACTTTCACCGATGGCAACTTCGCGTCATAGACTCGCTCGATATTCAGATTCTTACTCTCAATCGCCGGGGTGAGTTCTTGCAAAACACTATCGGCCACAGCTCGAAAATCAGTCAGAACCGGTTCGACCGCCAATGTTCCGAGCTCGATCTTCGAAACATCAAGGAGAGCATTAACCAAATCTATCATGCGCCCGTTGGCCTTATACAGCTCGTTCAGATATTTCTTTTCTTCGCCGCTCTGATTCTTCGGCGCCTTATCGATCAGCTTTTCGGCATACCAACTAGTGATAGTAAGTGGTGTCCGGAGCTGGTGGCTCGCAAGAGCAACAAACTCGCTCTTCGCCCGGTCCACCTCGTGCTCCTTGGTGATGTCGCGATAGATACCGATCGCGCCCACAACCTTTCCCTCGAGGACGATTGGTGCTGAAACAACGCTGACGGGCGTTTTGTGACCATCTTTGCGAAGCGCGTAATAAAAATTCCCCGACGCGCGTTTTCCGGATTTGAGCGAAGTCCACGTCGGTCGGTCACGCAGCTGTAATATCCTGTCGGCGACGTCCATTATGGGAAGCACTTCCGCAAGCGGTTTGCCAATAGCGTCGGCTTCCGAGACATAGAACAGCTGGACAGCCGTTTCATTCACGAACATCACGTTACCCTGCTTGTCGACTGCTACCACAGCATCGCCAATACTATTGAGCAGCGCCTCATCCTTGGCACGCTCCTGATCAACCTCAGCCATCGCCGCAGCGAGCTCCTCAGTCCGCTTTTCCACCCGCTCTTCCAACTCGTCATGGGCCTCACGCAGCTGGTCTTCGATTTTTTTACGCTCAGTAAGATCGCGAACACTGGCAATATAATACAAGGGCTTACCCGAGCGCTTGGCGACCGTGAGATCGATCTGAATCGGAAAATCTGTCCCGTCTTTTTTGCGGCCCGTGGTCTCCCACACCAAATGACCCTGCTCACGTATCTTTTGGACAAAGCTCGAGTGATGCTTCCTGGCTTTGGGCGAAAGCAAGAATTCGATTGGCCTACCTTCGAGCTCTGAGGTCAAATAGCCAAACATCTCTACTAGCGCCGGGTTCATGAACTCGATATGCTTGCCATCGGGCCCACCGACAGCGAGTCCCCAGCGAGCATGCTCAAAGACGTGCTGCCACTTAAGCAAGTTCTTTTCGATATTCTTCCGTTCGGTAATATCCTGACTCGTTCCCCGTATACCGACCGGCGCACCCTTATCTATAATTACCTCGCCACGCATATGAAGCATCCGTGGCTGTCCGTCGGGTCGAGTTATCCGATGGTCGAGCTTGAACGGTTTCTGGGTCCGAAGCGCCGTCTCAATCGACTGCTGTACGAATATTCGGTCCTCCTCAGCGATATAGTTTAGAAAGGTTTCATACGTAAATCGGCTCCCCGGCTCAAGGCCATAAATGTGGCATAACTCGTCAGACCACGAGACCTCGCTCGTTGCAATATTCCAGCGCCAATTGCCGAGTGCGGCGATGTGTTGAGCCTCACGAAGCTGCGCCTCCTGTCGCCGCAAGGCGCTCTCAGACTGTTTACGCCCCGTCACGTCACGAATAATAGCAACAAGCCGTGAGCCATCATCTTCGACATTCTTTACCGACACTTCGACATAAACAGAAGCACCGTTCTTCTTAAGAATGGTCATCTCGAAATGATCTGGTGCCGCGCCCTTGGCGAGTCTTAATTTAAGCTGCTCTTTAAAGTCTGCAAGCTCATCCGGATGGACTATAGAAAGGAACGAAGGGAGGCTGAATAGCTCCTCGCACGTGTAGCCGTAGATATTGCAAAGCGCCTCGTTTACGTGGAGAAACTTCTGTGTTTTTCCGTCGACAATCGCAACACCGTTACCTAGGTCGCTTTGCGCCTTTAGGAGCGTCTCGGCGAACGTCGTCTGCCGCTGCAACTCAAGGGTGCGCTCCATGACACGTTCTTCCAGGGCATGTTTAATCGCCTCCAGCTCTTTCTGAGCCTGCCTTCGCTGTTTTACTTCATCCTCAAGCTTCCGGTACAATTTTGCGGTCTCAACTGCCATCGCTACTTTCTGAGCTAAACGCTCGGCGAAAATAAAATCGGCTTTACTATGTAGACGACCGGAGTCGGACATCATGAGCGTAATCGCGCCCAGAGTTCTACCGTGAGCTTTGAGTGGAACACAAATGTAGGAGCGAGGATTGAGCTCCTTTATAACTTTTTTCTGCTCAGCAGTATGCGAGGGATTGTTAAGCGTTCTCTTTGGTATCACTGGAACAAACTCGGCTTTGCCCGTGCACACCACGAACGGCGCTCCGGTCGGCGCATTCATATCAATCGGGAACTTCTTCCGGAGATCAAGCGCCCAGCGCACCTTTTTGGGGTCGGCGTGAGCGACCGATGGTGCTTGCAAAGCGCCCTGCTCATCAAGAATATAAACGGCGCACCAGTCCGCTAAACGGGGCACTATCAGCTTTGAGATGGTCGTGAGGGTTTTCTCATACTCGAGGGAAGATGCCAAAATACTCCCCGCTTCGACGAGGAACTCCGCTCCGACTTCGATTCGTTTGTTGTTTTCTAATGCCTTCTTGGTGGGCATGGGACGTATATTGGCATTCTAATCCTCTCGCTACCCTTCTGGCAATTGCGGAGCTGTACAGGCAAAAACCTCCCTCACTCCACGCTGAGGGAGTTCGACACCCAGAAAGCCCAGTGGCTTAACTAAAATGGAAGCCGATCAGCTTCCATTTTTATTACAGCACGGAGTTAGCTGAGCGGGCAGATGAGCCCTCAATCCGTTATGACTAAAACGTCTTTACACTCCTGCGTGGGAGCCCGCGACATATCCAGTCGTCCAACATAATTGGAGCGAGTAGCCTCCAGACGGTCGATTGATGTGGAGAAGGTCGCCCGTGATGAGCAGGTTTGATACTACTTTGGACCGCATCGTCTTCATATCCACCTCTTCAAGCGGGACGCCGCCGTCCGCCACCACGGCGCGGTCAAACCCCATAAGGCCTTCGATAGTAAATGGCAGCGCCTTGAGCAGGTGCACAATCTTCTTGCGCTGCTCCTTCGTCACCGAGTGCACCTTAGTCGCCGCATCCATCTGTCCATTGAGGAGCATAAGAATTCCCTTGTGAACGCCCACGGGAGCGATCTCACTCGTGATATTCTTCAGAAGTTTGTTCTTATTCGCGTCAAAAATAGCGGTGACCTTCTTATCAAGCGCCCCAAGATCAGTTTTCGGATAAGCGTCGATAGTCGCCGTCACCACGCCCGTATGAAGGAGATCGGCAACCTTGTAGGCGCTATTAAGAATGAGCGGACCAGAGATACCAAAGTGAGTGAAAAGAACCTTTCCGGAAAGATCAAACTTTTTGACGCCATCAACGAAAAACCTGATCTTCATCCCGTCGAGTGAGATACCAGCCATGTCTTTGACCCACTGCTCACTCACCGCGAGCGGAACGATAGTTGGCGTTGGCTTTGCCACCTTGTGCCCAAGGTCTGCGAGCCACTTAAAGCCATCGCCAGTTGAGCCCGTCTCCGGATGCGAGACCCCACCGGTCGCAAAAATATAATCCGTTGCTGAGTACTCGACCTCCCCGCACTGCACCGCAGTTATTAAATCGCCGCCCATAAGCACCTTGGTCACCGGCGAGCCATATCGCACTTCGACACCGCCCTTTTTGATATAAGCTTCGAGCGTTCGCGCCACATCTTCCGCCTTTTCAGTTTTCGGAAACGCCCGTTTCGCACCCTGCACAACGAGTGATAGCTTTCGCGACTCAAAGAACTCGAACGTGCTCTTCATCCCAAACTGCTTGAAAAGCGAATAGAGAAACTGCTCGGCCTTGCCGTATTTACTAAGCAACATCCGCTCATCTTCTTCGGCATTCGTGATATTGCACCGCCCGCCACCAGAGATGCGCAGCTTCTCACCCAGCTTTTTATTTTTCTCAAGCAAAAGCACGCGTAATCCGCGCTCAGCGGCTCGTCCAGCAGCCATCATGCCTGAGGCTCCGCCGCCGACTACAATAAGATCATATCGGGAGTTCATAGATATCAGATCAGACTGACATTACATCATATTTACCTGCTTTTAGGTAATCCTCAGTAATCAAATATATTACTGGGACAAAATTGACCACAATCTTTTCGCTATCTTTTTTAACTCCATTTTCAAAGGCTTCACGGTACATTTCGTTATACCTGAAATAGATATCACCTTTTCTCAAGAAAAGGTGATTTTGCTCGCGAATATGAAACTTTCTGGACGCCGACTCATCAGAAAGTAACTGCCCCTTGAGCGAATCCTCGGTAAGCCACAGCTTAATCTGAAGCGGACGCACTGAAGTGTTCCGAACTTTGAGATCGATATAGTTTGAGAAAATTGTTGCACCACTCCCGAATGGGAGTGTCCGCCCCGAATCAGGAAAGACATCAACTGAGTGATGATATCGCTCGAGTATCTCAGTCTCTGCATGCAACAATATCCAGAAAAGAAAATTTGAAAGCTGACACAGTCCGCCACCAATCCCCTCTGAGACTTTGCCGTTCGACAGGAGCATACCCTCAACATACCCCCTCTTCCTACTTACACGACCGACCGTATTCCAGAATGAAAAAGTCTCGCCGGGCGGAATAATAAGACCGTTGAGCTTCGCAATTGCGCACTTAAGGTTAATGACCTTATTAATCTGTAACCGCTCATTCCCATCGCCAAGCTTTCGGTAGAGTGGACTCGAGTGTCGAGCGACGACCGTGGGTAAAAAATTTCCTTGGTGTAACCTCTTAAGCGTGAACTTATTATAAATACCTCTTGCGAACCTCCGCATGGCAATAATTGGCCACACTAGAAACGGGAACCGACTGGAGAGCGCCCGTCGTTTCGGCCGCTCATACTCAAAAAGACACTTTTTCAACTCGGTAATCATGGGCGATGCGGTGTGTATTGGAAATCAGAATTGGAACCCGAAATGGTGTCGCACCTCTATCATAGCTATATAGGTCGCACCACTTACCCAAGTAAGTGCGTTGACTCCGATACTAAAATATCTTGGCGGTGTGTATTGGACAAAGTTCGAATATATTTTGAGTTAAACCCTGATTCCGACTAATCGCACGCGCGGAGCGCGTGGTGGCTTGAAACTGCCTCGTACGCTCCGATTTCGTGGGGAAACGAACCAATGCGCCTCGGACACGCTCGCGGACTCGCGTGTGCAAAAACCAAAAAATTTCCTTGCATTTTCCTCGCGTCTCCTCCCCCCACCCCTCCACCGCGAAGCGGAAAAAGAAATGGAAAGGAAATTTTTGGTTTTGCTTCGCCGTTTCAGTCGCCAAAAAGAGCACTATTAGTTTATCACTTTTGATTGCTCTTTTCTCCGCCCTCACGGCGACCGAGGCGCTCTCGTATCCGCGTTTGGTGGTAACTCTAACCTCCGCGAACCACACACAAACGCCTACGCATAGCCCGCTCGCATTCGCTCGCGCTGGCTGCTTCGGTGTTGTGTGTGTTCGCTTGGTGACTTCGAGAGAGTGTCGTGGTAACTCAGAGAAAATGGATTGTGCTAAAGCACAAAAAATCTGTATGTGCTTGCCCCACCCAGCCAGTGCGCGCACAAAATTGGACTCCCTTTGATTATAAAAAAGAAAGGGCTCGCACAGTGTTTCCACCATGCGAGCCGATGTTTGAACCAATGAACTACTTGCCGAGCTGGCGGCTATATACTTCCGCCAGCACTTCCACATACCCGTTCGCCGGATTTTCCATTCCGACCTCGCGGAGCGCGCGTTTCGCGATCTCCCGAGGGTCCGTCCAGAGAGCAAGGTTCACCGAGTTGGACTCTTGCACCTGTCCGTTCAGGGTGACACTCTTGATCTTCATGGCCGTTCCCTTGTGCCAGAACGAGATTTCGCACTTCGACGGATGACCGCGAAACCACTCGCCGTAGCTCCACACACCCCGACGGCTGTCCGTCTTTCCCTCTACCACCAAGACATCGTTACGTCCTGGTAGCTCGGGAATGCGGAAGAGATCGTGCGTATCATTTGCAACCCGAACGAATCCGTCCGACACCTTCACCTCTCTCAGAAAAGTGTTCAGCCACTTGTATTCCTCACACGTGACTTCTTCTTTCTCGAGAAAGTAATGCCGTTCGGCCCAGGAGTCGTCCTTGACGCGACCATCCACAAGGGAATGCCGCACTTCGGACGGCTCATACGTCCTACTTTCGTAGGTGAACACGCCAAGGCGCTCGAAAAACAACTTCTTGAGCATTTCCTGGCGCGTCGTTGCCTGCTCCGCTCGCACGCCGACCTCGCTCTCAAGACGAGCGAGGTCCACCTCGGTCAGTTCGTAGAGCTTCTTCCTGTACAGAACTCTGTGAGCAGAAAAGACGCTCTTGCAACGGCGACCGAAAAATCCCCAGTCGTTGGTCTTGCTGTAATCGTCGTAGAGAAACAGCTCAACCCGAGGACGATCCCAGCCGTCTTCACCAAGTGTTTGCTGTCCGACGGCATGACTCATCTCCACGAGACGATTGATCCTGTCGGCGAACAACTTCCGCGGTTCGGCGAGCCGCACTTCTTCCCGAAGGAAGATTTCCACTTCCCCCAGCGATATGAAGTTCGTCCGCCACGGCTTGTATGACTTGTCGTCACCCAAGCCGCGATAGGGTTCCTCCTCGCTGTGGAGAGAGAAGATCGTCTCCTCGCCCCTGGTCAAGAAGCTCCTGTGCCAGAGAGAAGTACCGATATTGTGGTACTCCCTTCCATCCTTTATCACAACACTGATGTCCGAGACACCGCTTTTGGCGAGCATCTCTTCCACCTGGTTGAGGTAGGATTCCTCGGCACTGCGGCGACTCCCGATATCCTGCGCTTCGCGCAGGCGA
>Ga0163152_10008308_pt1 | contig 11114 bp, 7 predicted proteins | sample OliLakLV19MP8IB2_FD_148635 | JGI IMG/M metagenome (GOLD analysis project Ga0163152, IMG submission 148635) | Freshwater microbial mat bacterial communities from Lake Vanda, McMurdo Dry Valleys, Antarctica - Oligotrophic Lake LV.19.MP8.IB-2 | ecosystem: Environmental > Aquatic > Freshwater > Lake...
CTTCAGTGTATAAAAAATAGCGGTCATTGGCTCCCAGGCTGATCATGTTTCCAAGTTTTTTAAGACCTCCGAAAACCATTGCGCACTCGGCAACCTTGGGAAAAACAAATCAATACCGTTGATTTTTATCTGAAAACTTTGCGTTTCGGCTCTTTTGATCTCCACAAAAGGCTGCGGAACTGGCAGGTGTGAAAATTTCTTTCGCCATGCATATAAAGTCGGCAGGGGAACACCGACTTGTTGGCTAAATGCCTGTGCGCTACAATCCGATTTTGCAAATAAGGATATGATCGCCTTTTTCTCCGCTGCGGTGCGTCTTTTTGTCATTTTGTGTATTTTTGCACAAAGATCAGGCAGAGAAGTGGCAGGTACAAGATGGGGTTGGTGGTAGGCTTACCCTCCGCCCGCGCTTATGTGGAGGGATAGTTGGCGTTTCAACGCTGCACCACCACTTTTCCTACGAATGTCTGCCCATTTTTTGCTCTAAGTTGAAAAAAATAGAGCCCAGCCGGCAAATCTGCAACTTTTATTCCCATCGAAGTGCCCTCCCAGATGCCTTTTCTGACATTTTTACTGGAAACGTTCGTGAGTATCCACTGCCCTTGTACAAAAACAGGGAGGCTAATGGTGGTTTCGAGGGAACTGGGGTTGGGGGAGATTTGAATGGTTAAAGATTCGCTCATAATTGTCTTCGTATAAAGGCTATCACAAGAACTATTTTCAAACCTTCCGAGACGGTAGCCGGGGAAATTTATCAGGTCATTGTTGTTCCAGGAATAAGGTAAAAAAAGTCCGTGCTGTTCGAATTGACAAGAATCCCCCTTTGCATTAGGATTGTGAATCACATGAAGATAAGGATTAGAGCCCGGCACCGCAGCATAAATTTTTCCGTTTGGGGCTAATGCAGCTTTACCAAATGTTGTTTTCCACACAAATACATAGGTACTGTCCCAATAGGCAACTTGAGTGACAGCATTTTGCAAATCCTGGGCTTGTAAATCTACTTGAAAAGAATAAAGGTAACCAAAAGTATAAGCGAAGCGGGAATTGGGAGAGATAGCCATACCGCCAAAAGAGTTTCCAGTGTCTTCATTGTGCTCTATATAGACTTGGTGGAAGTTAGAGAGATCCCCTGTACATCGGTCAAAATCAAATACAAACATATCCGCCACATTTTCATAATGGATAAATTTAGTACCGTCTGGCGAGAAAGCGCACTGCCCAGTCCCTGAACCATTCCATGTACTGGGCGCTCCGATGGATTGCAATTCCATTAAGTGAATGCCCATTGGATCAAGCAAGTATTTGTAGTATTGATTGGTTTGGATTTTATTCAGAACCAACCACCAATCTCGCCCGTTGGCGTGTCTGCAAGCACTGAGGTGGCCGCCAAAAATTGAATCAGCACATATAAGTGTGTTTTTTTCAAAGACCTCTTGCTCAGACAAACGGCTTGCATACAAACCCCATGCATGAATGCCAGCTCCTGTGCTTTGGCGATGACCAATGGCAAAAAGATAGAAAAGCGAATCTTTGCCAGGGTCGGGCAACAACATCCAAGAACCAGTAAAACGATAATAGTCAGGGCAGTAGGCATCATAAATCCAATTGTTTGGGGTAATATGCTCTCCGTTGATTATTGGCTGTGCGTTTTTATCCAAAACCTTGCAACCATTGGTATATAATAGCACCTGACCAGCGGTGTCCGATATTGCAGCTATACTTCGCGAGGGCAGTGAGCCATTCATAACCTGAAATGGAGTAATGGATAATGGTGCATTAGCGGCATTGAAATTTAGCAAATTAATAGTGGTCTTTTCGACAGAATCCTTATATCCTACGAGCCATTGAAAGTCTCTCTTCGCATCAGGCATCTGGGCTGATATAATTACAGGAGAGAGTAAGGTGAAAATAAGTAGCAGGTTGCGCATTATTACATCTCATTGAAAAATGAAAGCCCTCGTTGCGTAATTCAGCAACGAGGGCAAAATGAAATACAGGTTTTTATTTTTGTATGATGAGTCGTTTAGAAATCCTGACGCCAGTTTTATCATTGGTACATACAATGATATAGGCTCCTGCTAAAAGCCCTGTTATGTTGGTTCTGTTATCGGAAGACCCGCGCCAGCAGCTGCGGCCGCTTAAATCGCATATTTCCAACCCCCAATGGTTCACCTTCAGCCCATCAGGAAACAGGACTTCAAATGTGCCATTGTTAGGATTTGGCAGCACCTGAAATTCAAATTCTTTTACTGTCTTTTTATGCGCACGCTCCTGGACCAGACACCCGTCATAAACATGGTATGGCTCATTGACCATTAACTCCAGCAAACCTCTTGCTTGCAAAACCGCATCTCCCCCCTCGAACGCGCATTGGGCTGCAATAGAACGAAGGGCATTTAATTCGGTTACGGTGCATTCAAATGGTTCTCGTGCATATAGGTCGCATAAAAGCGAGCCGACTGTTTTTTTGTTTGCTTCAAAAACTTGCGTTGAAGGAAGATTCGAGAGTGTGTTGCGGTACTGAATAACCAGGTTCAGGCGTGCGGACGTTTGTGAACCCTTCAAATCCTTCAAGTCTTGATAATATTGCATCAGCAAATCCGATTGTGTCTGGGTAAGTGGGCCGCTTGCTAAAAGTTGTTGGATATTAGACCATTTCGTATTGATTTGGGACTCCAATGTTTCCTGACTTTGCTCCCAACCCGTCGAATTAAGCTCAAACTGAGCCAATATGCCAGCGCTGGTATTGGTTTTCTGCGCCCAATAATTTGCATAGGTGGCGCTGTTTTGAAGATTGCTTCGTACTATCCAGCCCAAGGATTGTCGTGTTGCCATCCAGCCTAAGCAATCAGCATAGTTGGGGAAAGTTAGCTGACCTGATACTACCTTCCTGATTATTTCATCATCGTCATTTTGGAGCATTGGCGGTGGCAATGTGCAGCTTATAGTATTATGGTCGCATATTTTGGTATTGCCGCCCATTTGCGCTTCAAACCATGTTTGAGGGTCAACATCAACAGGAGCAAGATCTGCCCCATCGCTTGGGTCAACAGTAAAAAGATTGCCCTGTTCATCTATCCCTATACCTAATGCTGCTTTTTGCCCTGGAGAGGGAGCATAGTCCCAAACATTGCCATTGTGCATTTGTTCCTTGGTATTGGCATTATCGTAGAACAAACCAGTTGTATGGGGCCCAAGGAAATGTTGGGTGGTAAGCTCCGTATTAAGGCAAGTGCCCAGTACATGCAAGCCTATGTTATTGGCCGTATAATAATTGCAATCAAGTTTTGATTCGCTTAAATAGAATCCCTGAACGCCAGTATTGGCTTCCAGAACGGAACTTGAATTCTGTACACAATCATTGTTTGTGATGATACAATTGGTACTTGCCCAAGCGGTAATTCCTTTGTTTTCCATGACCGGGGCGCCGTCATAGTCTACTGTATTGTCGCAGATTGAAGCTTTGGTAGTGCCAATAATTTGTATCCCTGAGTCAAAATCATCTAAAGATTTTAGATGAATGATATTATTTGAAATATTGCATCGGTTTGCCATCCCATCCACATCCCAGAGAAGTACAGCCTGCCCACCCTGATTGGTAAAAGTATTGTTTATTATCTGAGGATTCGAATTGTCATTGAAAAGAAGGGTAAAGCCACTTAGTGCATCAACAACGGTGTTGTCATCAATCGTAGGGAGTTTCCCAGTATATCCACGGCTATTTCTGGCAATCCCTGCGTAACCGACATGGTTGAAATCATTGCCCTTAATCAGGTAATAACTTGTTTGCGCGTAAATGCCTCCCCGGACATAGTCAAAAACACAACCCTGAATTGTGTGGTCAATACTGGACTCGATATGGATGGCACGACCAAAGCCGACTTCCATATCCAGAAAACGGTTGTTGGCGATGTCAAAATCAGAAGATTTTGCGTATAGACCTGTCGTGCAGTGTCTGATCAAATTCTGTGTTTCCGAAATGCTACCAACCTGAATCGGATCATCCTGAGTGCCCACTGCGCCTTCAAACCACAATCCAAAAAGTGCTTGAGCCCCTAAGGATTCTAACTGACCATTTTGAGGATTTGTATAAGGCTTCAGTTTGGAACCGTCAAGCGTATTACCGAAGAATTCAAACGTGAACGCGCCATCATTTTTTGAAAATACTGTATAATAGTTTCGCTTGAACTGGCTGCCGTGAAGGTATATCCAGGCATCCATGGTTGGGTCAATACCATAACGCATATCGTTGACTTGGGAACCTGAAATTATTCTTAGCGTCGAATGAGAACCGACATATATTGCATCCCACATTTGCATACAGCCCTCAACGATGCAATTATTCAATGTCAAATTTGCATAAGCTTGAACCGAGATATATGTTCCAGGATCCATTATAATCGTTTTTCCCGTTAAGGTTAGCGAAGTGTTGATCGTAATGCTACCTGTAATACGAATGGTCGATGGTAAATTAGCATTATTCAAATCAGCTTCAGTTGTGTGCGCTGGTACAAAAGCTGGTACATCATTGCACGGATCTTCTAACGCAGTGCCAAGGGTAAAACTGCCTGAAAAAGGGGAGGCTTTGTCAATAATAGTTTTACCCGCAAGCGGGAAAGCTTAGATGAGCAAAGCAAAGTACAGCACCGTTTGAAACTTGAAAATCGAGTTTTGGTTTAGGGATAGAAAAGGTAGGATATTAATTTTCATGTTTGAAATATGAATTGGTTAAATGATAAAAGACGCATTGATTGCTAGCAGGGCAGGAAGCAGTGCTCCGCTTTCACTTATTCCTACGACCCAGAAGTCGGGGTCTCCATGATGACTGATAATATAACCAGGATTGCCAGAACCAGTAAAACCAATCACAATGTACTCACCATTGGTAGTTTGATCCTTATCAAAGGCATCGTCAAATTCGCTACCGCCAAATGATTTTTGCCATTCGATGTTGGGCTTAACGGGAAGGGATTTCCCAAAAATGAAAAAAATGAGCAACAAAAGAAGGCTTTTCAGGCTGATAATGATGTTTTAGCGAAAGAGGCTACGATTGAAGGCTATTTCAATGGGGCTGGCAATATCTTGATATTTTCTTATTCCTGCTTGTTAAATTTACCCGAAGACGACTTGCCCGAAGGCGTGAGGGCCGTCACCGTGTACAAACCGTTGGGCAGCGAGGAAATGTCAATGGTGACGTTACCTGAGGTATTTTGATGGTTTAATGCTCGTCCTTGCTGGTCTGTGATGGTGGTTTTCAGAGATCAAAAATGCTATATATTTGGCTTTGTGTTCGGGGGCACGGGCGAAAGAGTGGTAAAAAAACGAAGGTTTTCTACAGCAGTAGGGGTTGCAGCTTGTTTACACATTTGTTTAGTCACGCACGAAAGTTGCACTTGGTCAAAAGACACAAGTTCGGCGGTCGGGGAACACCACGCGAGGCTGAAAATAGAAAGTGCAAAAGCAGCGGGGAAGCCCGTATTTCTGGATTTTTATACCGATTGGTGCAGTCCCTGTCGGGTGATAGACCGGGATGTCTTTACGGCTGGGAATCTCGCTACTTTTTTTAACGAAAACTTCCTCATATGAAATACTTGGTCTTGACTTTTTTGCTCTGCCTTTTTTGCAGAATTTCTTTTTCGCAGACTTACATAACCCCAAGTTTAGGGTATGATTTCATGTCTATGAAGTCTGTTTTCATAGACCCGGATTTTCACGGATTTGAAGTGTTGAGTCCGCCTTATTCCATCAAAGGGTTACAGTATGGGCTTGAAATAGAACAATCGATTTTTAATGGAATCAGTACATCAGCGCACCTTTACTACGCTAAGAGAAAAGTTGAGGCCTCTAATTATGGGTTTATTGCCTCTGATGGATTTATTTTCAATAGTTGGAGAGGGAATATTTCGTTAAATTACCGAATTAATAATTACCTTACTTTGGGTATTGGTTATGATTACATTAAACTGAAAGACCTGAGGCACACACTACGAGAGCGGATATTTTCAACGTTTAAACCTCAAATGATTGATAGAGGCTTAAACGTAAATATTCGAGGATATTGGAAAAACATAGAAATTAAAGGATATTTCCATAAAGGCATAAATAGCAATATATCTGACTCATCACATGAATTAAGTATTAAGCCAGTAAACTACTTTGGCTTTAGCCTTGGTTATAGGATTAAAATAATTAACTCTTTTAAAAAGGGCAAAAAGGCTGAATGCCCAACTTTCTGAATAAATAAACGATGTTAACAACGAATGCCCGAAAATGCTTCCTAAACGTCGCAAATTCGCACATCCAGCCGTTAGTGCCAACAACAAAAATAATAAATCGCAATAAAGTCAACCACCTCGCACACCAAACTCGTCTAAAAGAAAAAGAGGCAGCGGTTACCGCCGCCACCTCCTGACCTGACCCCGATAGCCCCCGGTTCTCATCCTGAAATGGCCGGGTTAAACAATCAGAGTAAGGGTCACTAAAACCGTACAAAAGTATGAAACATTTGAATTTTCGCATGAGAAGAGCGGCACTATCGCAAACTGTGAAAGGTTTCCGACTTTTTGCCATCTCCTCAAACAAATGGGCATTTTTCATTTTTTACACGGCAAGCTTTTTATCGTCTTTTGGAGTGTTTGGCCAAGCTTGTCCGCAACAACCTGTCGAACTTATCCAAAATGGAGATTTTGAGGTTTGCTCAGTCCCCCCTTTAAATCTAATTGATGCCGCATTTAATATTGGCTGTATCCCCACTTGGTTTTCTGGCAACGGCACTCCTTCTATATGTAACAATTGGTTTGGTGTAAGTGCTTATGAAGGAACAAATTACGCTTGTCTATCTAGCACTATTAACAATAGTGGAGGCTGTGAACATAACGAGGCCATTTTCGTTTCAGTCGATCTTTGTGCTGGCGCCACTTATCGCCTAAATTTTCATTACAGAAGCCTCAGCCTTAATGGGGAAGGGCAGATAAGCGTTGTGTTAGACAAAAATATCCAACCCATTTTTGACCCATTACATCCCGGCCAACCCTGTTTCAATTCTACTGGGCAAGATATATTTTCAGAGACTATTCATGAAAATAATGAATGGGTAGGTGTCCAAAAAGATTTTGTGGCAAGCGCTTCGGGAGCATATCAGCTGGCTTTTTACCCCACACCCACCAATATTGTTTCTGGACATCTAGATATCGGAATTGATGCCGTTTCGCTAACGTGTATTTCAAGTGGTTTCTCTCCAGAATTTACTATTGAGGAAATTTGCCCTGGAGAATACCTATTCACAGGAAGTCAGGATGACGTGCCCGGTTCTGTTACTTCTTGGTGTTGGGACTTAGGAGACGGTGATACTGGTTCGGGGCAATCAGTAACGCATAATTATCTTTCTGGGGGCGTTTTCGACGTTTGCCTATCTATCAACACAGACTACTGTTCTGGATGTCTCAGTGCCGTCTGTCACGAAATTGATTACGATGACCTTTCCATTACTAAGAGCTATACCGAAGATTTTACAATAGGCTTGCTGACGTTTACTATAGACGTAGGCAACAACCTCAATACACCTGTTGATGTTATAGTATTTGACTTCTTATCAAATGCGTTCACCGTAGTCAATCCCAATGGTTTTTCAGCAAGTGGGAATGTTTTGCAGCAAACAGTTCCAATTCCTGCCCTTAGCCATGTTGAACTACAATTTACAGCTACTCGAAATTGTTGGTGCTTGTCAGTATCTAACTGTGCACAGGTTAGAAACCTAAGCATTCAAGGCACACCATGTGGCTGGATTTACTCCTGTATCGAGGTTTCAGGCTTTTCGACCTATGCCAGCGGGGATTTTACCTGCTCAATAGACCCTATAAATTGTAATAGAGCAACTTTTAATGCTATTTATTCTGATGAAGACAATTGCACACAGTACCTCTGGGATTTTGGGGATGGCAATTCAACGACAGGGTCAACCGCAACACATCAGTACACATCAAATGGCACCTATGATATTTCACTGACCGTATCAACACCTTGCGGCAACCACATTGTACAAAAATCAATAACGATCGACTGCTCAGCGCCGCCAGGCTTCACCTGCCCTTGTTCGGCAGGTGGCCTCAACATTGATGCCAGCGAGAACAGCCAGTTCTACGACCCTGCGCTTGGCGGCACGCCCTTCGCTGCTTTGGAAGCCGCCTTCAACTACGACCAGGACAACGACGGGGATATTGAGCCTCTAGAGCACAACAACTGCATCGCCATATTGGGCAACCTGATCGTGGACCAGGGATTGAAGATAGAGAATTGCCAAAACGTGCAGATGCAGCCATGCTCTAAAATCACCGTGAGCGTCCCTGCACCGGGCAACCTGTACCTGCATCGCAATACCGTCTATTCCTGCGATACCATGTGGCACGGCATTGCGGTCAATCCGCTTTCTACGCTTAAACTCGAAAGCAATACAATCCGTGACGCGCAATTTGCCATTTCCGCCATTGGGGCCTTTGGTGCTATACCCGGCCCTAATACGACTATAAATGTAAAGGGCAACAATTTTGCCAACAACCATGTGGGCGTGTTCTTCCCTGGCAACTTCCAAAAGTTTGTCGTCCACTACCCCATTACGGGCAACACGTTTGAGAGCACGGCCGACCTGCTCCCGCCTTGCGATGCCAACCTGCCCAATTACAGCAGCACGCTCCGCGGCTATGCAGGGATTGTAACTTTGGGCACGCCGCTTACCGTTGGCACGCTCGGTGCCGGCGGCGCAGACAATTACTTCAAATTGATCCGAAACGGCATAATTTCCGAAAATGCCATGCTATTTGTAAATCGGGCCGATTTCCAGGACATCATAGGAGGGCAGGATCAGAATCCTCCCTCTTTTGCGGCCGCGATTGGGAACGGCGTTGTGGCAGTCAACGGAAAGGCGGACGTGTGGCGCTCCAACTTCAGCACCGTTCCCAGGGGGGTGTTCGGGCATGGCAATAAAATGTTGACGGTCAGGAACAACACCATGCACGGCATGCTCCGCGGCGTGGAGACGCTCAGCGTTGGCAGACTCACAATCAGTGACAACCCGGTCATAGAATTTGCGGACAGGGGAATGCTTTGCCGGGAAGTGGTGCCGAACAACGGACTGCCCAATGCGGCCCACAGGATTGAGAACAACCCGGACATGCACCTGGTCTCAATCCCTGCTGGGCCAGTTTATTTTGCTTCGGCGATAGAAATTGACAATGCGATGAGCGTCCATATCGGAAAGGGAAGGATCGGGAACAACCGCTTTACGAGCGGGGGCAATTTTGCCCACGGCATACGGATAAATGGCTCAGGTGGCTGGGACATTGACGAGAACGAGGTTGTTCTTGAAGCCTCTGCGACCTCGGCATCCGTCTTGAGTGTTGGGATTCACCTCACCAACACCCACGAGAACTACCTGTACCACAATATCGTAGAGGACATGGCCCCCGGCTTCAACGAGGCCGCCGCCCTCAGCCTCTCCATTGGCACCGGCAACCGATACTGCTGCAACGTCACCAACGGCAGTCGCTTTGGATCGCGCTTCTTCGGGGCCTGCACTGCCACCGAGTGGCGTGTGACGGACATGCTTGACCACGAGTTCGCGCTGTTTTGCGATGCTGGGACGGTGATCAGCAACCAGCCTGATTACGGCAATTCGTTCGGCGATGGCTCTGGGACGGCGTTTCATGGAGGGCAAGATCAGGATGTTCTAAATTCTCAATTCAGAGTGGTCAATATGGACGTGGCTGATAACCATTGGCCAGAGGCAATTTCGACACCAAATGCTACAGTTGACTTTTTTCTAGATGAAGGTTATGCCCCAGGTTGTACGGCTCCATGTGTTGCGCCTCAATTTGCGCCCTATCCCCCAGATAGGGACATCCATCCTTCTGATTTGGCAACAGCGGTAGGCGGCTGGACGGGCGGAGAATACGGCGCGGCCTTGCAATGGGAAAGTGGGCGGCGGCTGTACGAGCGGATGAGCGACTACGAAGGATTATTGGGCGACCATGCCGCCACGGATGCCTTTTACTCTGCTGCAAACTCTGGCAAGATTGGCACCTACTACGATGCTGAACGCTACGCAAAGGGTATCTATGGCTATCCTACCAATATCCAGAACGACTTGGCCCAGTCCCTTGCCCAGTTGGAGAGCAATCTGTTAGCGGTGGAGACTGTACTTGCAGGGCTTGCTTCGGCTACGAACTATGCAGACTCCATGGCCATCTACCAGAATGCCAATGGGCTCTATGCATCCGCCCAAACAGCACTGGGCATTCTGCACAATGCGGAGGCTCTTGCTCAGGCATTCCAAAATGCTCAAGCAACCAATGGGTTGAGCGTGACCAACGCGCTGACTTCCGACAACCTGTTGGAGCAGAACCGTAAAACAGTACAGCAGCTTTATTTGCAGACCATAGGCTTGGGTATTGCCCACTTGACCCCACAACAGTTGGCCGAGGCCGAGGCTATTGCTGTCCAATGCCCGCTCGAAGGCGGAAGCGCAGTGTACGCAGCGCGTGCACTCTACCGCTTAAATATAGATCGGGTGTTCATGGACGACAGCCTTTGCTCAACCTCTCAAGAAAGGAGGGCCGTTGAAGGAAAAATGTTGACATCATACGGCAAATGGATCAGATTGATCCCCAACCCAGCAGCAGATTTTGTAACAGTAGAAGGTTTGGATATCTCTCAAGATCAACTTGTTGAAATCTCTCTTCTCGATATAACCGGAAAATTGTGCCTATCTCGGATCGTTGAACAGGGCGATATCGTGCTTTCTACGGCAACCTTATCGGAAGGAGTTTACATCTGCCAAGTCAAGCTGCAAGGGAAGCCTCCAGTTTCGCTCAAACTGATCATTGTTCACTAATACTTAAACAAGGCCAAGCAAGATTCGCTCTTGCTTGGCCTGCTTTTTTGGCTATGAAAAAATTGGTTTTTTTTCTGTTTTGGATTCCCCAAATTCTCATTGCACAAATGCATGACAACACGTGGTTGTTGGGATACAACAATGATACTATATTGGACAACCAACGAGGAATTGAAATACTAAGATTCCCCGAAGGCAGGTTGAAAATCGAACAAAACACCCAATT
>Ga0163152_10008310_pt1 | contig 11113 bp, 6 predicted proteins | sample OliLakLV19MP8IB2_FD_148635 | JGI IMG/M metagenome (GOLD analysis project Ga0163152, IMG submission 148635) | Freshwater microbial mat bacterial communities from Lake Vanda, McMurdo Dry Valleys, Antarctica - Oligotrophic Lake LV.19.MP8.IB-2 | ecosystem: Environmental > Aquatic > Freshwater > Lake...
ACGGGATCCAGCGCGGGTTGCAAGACGGGACGGAACAGTCCTTCCGAATTTTCGCGCATGACCGTTTGCAAGCTGCGAAAGCCGCTGGTCAGCCCGCTGGTGTTGAGGGCCGAGCCGAGCGCGGATTGGATGGCGTTGGAGAGCGTGTTGATTGGCGCGTTGAGCTCGTTCAAGGCGTCGTTGGCAAAGTCCAGGACTTTGATGCGCGGCAGTTGCAGCTTGATGTCCTGCGCGAAATCGAAATCGACTTTGCCCGGAGAAATTTGCTTGAGCCGACTGTCCACGTCGATGACTGGCAGGATGACTTTCGCATCAGTGAACCCGGAGAATTCGCGCAAGACGGAATTCCAACTCAGCGGGTAATCGAAGATCGCCACATCGATCCAATTTTGCTGCGCGCGCTGGCGATATTGATCGTCGGGGGAGTTGCGGTAATTGGCGATCGTGACACCTGTGGGCCATCCATCGGCATTGGCGTCGAACTTCGCCATGTTGAAATAATTCTGAGTCCCGTTGGTCCAACCGCGGTTGGCGCCCAATCCGTCCTCCGCGGCCCATCCACCCATCAGATTCACTTGCGCCGTGGTGGGGCCCGTCGGCGTAACATGAAACTGCGTCTTGATGTCGCGGAAGAACGGCACGCGGATTCGCCCAACCAGATTGTAGAAGCCAGCCGCGGGCCGGCCGGGCGTTTCCCAATTGTTGAAGTAGCCGTCGCCCGCCGTCGTGATGGGATAAAAACTTCCGCCCGGCCCCTGCAATTGCAGATTGGCTGGAACGGCGAAACGCGAATCGGTTCCGTCCACGCCGAGCGATGCGGGCGCGATGTTTCCGTTCGGCTTGATGGCGAGGGCGGCGTGAAGGGCTTGCGGGATGAACGGCAATTTCGTTTCCACGCCGAGGACGAGATAGCGCTCGGTCAAACTGCAAGCGTTATTGGTGCGCGGTTTGAACTGCAGACTGAGCAATTTCAAGTCGGTGTTCCAATAAACGAGATGCTTTTCGGCGATGTTCGCGGGCAGGCGTGCGGAATCGAGATGGCCGCGACAGAGAAATCTCATTCGCTCGAACTCGACGGGAAAACCCGACGGCACGGGCAGCGAGACCAGGCCGTCGGTGCGCGACTCGTAATTCTCGCTGTCGAGAAACGAGAGGCGATAAGTCTGGAACGTGAATGGGTAGCCGTAGAGCGTAAGATTCGTCGGGAACGTGCCCGACTCATGGATGCCGCTGACACCGCCGTAGCGAACGTAATATTTGGAGCGTGGCGTGAGCGGATAAAAACCGGTGTCGGTTCCGGCAATGACGCTCCGCCCTTGCGCGGGAGCGCGAAAGTTCAGCCCAGCGTAGTTCGCAAAACCGTCGTTGTAGTTCGCGTGCCCCGGTCGCTCGACGTATGCCGCGCCGTTGTTGGTTCCACGACCGGTGAGCAGCATCCGCAGTGGACGTTGCGCGTCCTGTTCGTTCGAGAAATCTTCCGTCCGCAAAAATGTTCCCGCGAAATAAATCGCGCCATCGGAAACATCACTTGTCCGTTGCGCGAAGAGACTGCCTCCGGCAAATCCCCAGGTCAGATTGGCGGCCGGGATCGTGCCGTAGGCGAGCAACCCGCCTTCCGGCGTAAAATCCAGTTGTCCCAAACCAAATTCTCCGGGGGGCGCGGTGAAGTTCAAAACCTGCGGTGCAATCGTCGCCCCGGCGCTGCACGCATCGCCGCCGCAATCGCGCGCGTAGGGCATCGGTGCGGGGCCGGCGAGCAGCACGTGGCTCGACGCTGTGATTGCGTCGTTGGAAACGATCAGCGTGCCGCCAACCATCGGAACATGTCCGCCGATATTGCGATTCAGGTAGGGGAAGTGCGGGCGAAATTCATTTTCCTGCAAGGTCGCCTGCATCGTCAGCCACGCCGCGCCCTTCGCATTGGGCCGGACGTAAATTGGCGTTCCCGCCGCCGTGGTGACGTGCCGATAGTAGCCGTCGTTGGAAACGCGATCTCCGGCCAGCGGGTTGACCAGGCTCAACCGAATCGCGGCCAGATCATTATCCTCCTGTTCGCGCACGAACGTGATCGAGTCGGCTTGCGAGATGTAAAATTCGCCCTGGGCTATGCGCCATTCGATCTGAGTGGCGCCGATGAGCAGCGGCTTGGTTTCCTCCGAGAAATAAAGCCGGTTGGTGTTATAGGAGGCCGCGGTGAAAACGAGGTTGTTGGTCTGGGGCAAAAGATTTCCATCCAGCACAATATTGGTCTTCGCCGCGTAAGGCAGCATGACGCGATTGTTTGTGTTGAGCATCATGCCAAACCCTGTGGGAAACCAGGCGAGCAAACTCGTGGCGGTTATGCCGCTAGACCCAAGTGTCGCTCCCGGCAGTTGATAGCGAATGCCAGCCGATTCAAAGAATTGCCCCGCCGCCGAAAGGCTGAATGAGCCGTTCACATTGGTCGCCGTGCCGTCGGTGCCGAGATTGACGGTGAACGCGCCGCCGCCGCCAAATTTCACCAGCGGATACGCCGAGACATAAGCGCCATTCGCGGTGACCTGAATCGGCGATTGAACATAGTTCGGGGAAAAGAGACTTCCTGGGCTTGGCGTGTTGGCGATGTTCGTAATGGTCGTGGCCACAGGCCCGAACCGAATCGTGCCATTGAAATGCAGGAGTCGCGCAGGTCCAGTGGAGTCCGAACCGTCATCAAGAGGAGCGCCTCCATTTTCCGTGTGCGTTAGCGTTTCAATCCCTTCGTGGAAATTGTTGATCGAGTCCAACTGCGCGCCGTCTGGTTCGAGATTGATCGTGGAGATGACCGAAGCAATACTCCCAAATAAAAGTGGCTGGGGTGACGAGGCGTTGTAAGCCGTCATGCTGAAACCGTTGGTGACGGTGTTGGGTTTAGTGGGAACCGGAGTGCCGGAACCGACGGTCCGCAAGGTTCCGCCCATGCTTGTCACGAGTGCGACGGATGGTGGTGCCGAGCCGAAATCGTAAAATCTCCGAAGAAAACCGCGCCCATTGATCGTGAACGAATTTTTCCCCGGCGCGGTGGTGACGGCATATTGCCGGGTGAAATTCGGCACGCTCGGCGCGGCGATCAGGTGGACGCTGCCGTCGCCCAGATAGGCGGTTGAACCCGTCCACGCCGCACCATTGGTCAGAGTCCCAGTGTGGCCCAAGCCGGTGGAATCGGTGGCGGCGGTTCCAGTCGCGTCGTCGAACCGCCAGTAGGCGACAAGGCCGCTTTCATTGCCAGCCAGCGGGAGATTCCTTGTCGACTGAATCTCGGTCGTCGTGAGCGCGCGATTCCAGATCGCGACTTCATCGATCGCTCCCGTCCACGGTGTCGTGTAGTTGTAGTATCGGCCGATTTGCAGCGGGTCCAGGAGTGTGATCGCCCCTGCGGCACCAGTCCACGCGCTTGAACCTACAATGACGCCGTCCAGAAAAAGTTTGCCGCCCGAGGCATCCACCGTCAACGCCGCATGATGCCACGCGCCATCGGCCACCGATGCGGCCGAAACTGCGTCTATTGCGAAATTGCCAAACGAGCGATAGTAAAATCCACGAAGCTTCCCGCTTTGCACAAGCAGGCTCCACGCATTGCCCGTGTCCACGGATTTGGTGACCAGACCTTGAACCACACCCCCGCCATTGGTTGTGCGGAACCATGTCGAGGCGGTGAATGGATAAGAATTCAAGTCCGGCTGGTGCGCCACCGTCACGAAATCATCCACGCCATCGAGCTTGATGGCGCTCGCCGCGATGGGTTCCAACGCAACCGCCGCGTGCGAAGTTACCCAGGCTGGATTATTTAGAAGCGTTCCATTGAACGCATTGATGGCAGTGTTATTTGCCGCAGTGCCGCCGCTTTCGTCAAAACGCCAGTAGCCCAACAATCCGTCTTCCGTGCCGCCGAGCCTGCGATGTTTGAGATAATTGATTTCACTCGCAGTCAACGCGCGGTTCCACAAAGCGACTTCGTCCATCTCACCGAGCAAAGCATTTCCGTAATTGAAATAACGACCGAATTGCAACGGCTCGGTGCCCGTTGGCGGGCTGGGAATGCCAGTCCAATTGACGCTGTTCCGCAAATTGCCATCCACATACAACTGTCCGTTGGTCCTGTTGACCGTAAAAGCAATGTGGTGCCAGTGGCCGTCGGCAATGGGGCCGCCATCCAGACCGATGGGAAGTACTACCACGCTGCCGCTGCTACCATAATACCAGGCGTAAAGATTTCCGTTGCGGAGGTTCAGCGAGTAACCGTTGCCCGAGCCGTCGGAATATTTGCTGACGATTCCATCGACCAGGGCGGAGTTGCGAAGAGTCTTGACCCACGCGGTGATAGTGATCGGGAAAGCGTTGAGGTTGGCGGCGTGCGGCACGGACACATAACTGTTGGTCCCATTGAAACGCAAAGCGGTTCCCGCGCCACTTTGCTGGCCGACACAAGGGAAGGCGCATCCTATGATGGCGGCGAGAAGCCACAAGCCATTTAATACGCGCGTTTTCACAGAAGAAACGTCTGCTCACCGTTCGAATCGCCACCAATCCTTGAAAACAGACGACGGCTTTTATGAGAGGGATAAATTGTCCGAAAGGATAGAGAAATCTCATAATATTTATTCGGGTGTGAAACCCCTTTGAATTAGAGCCCAGAGAGTGGCATCGGTTTGCCTGACATGCCGACGGTTTCATCCGCACCGGAAAGAATTCCGTTGGGTTGGACTGTATTTGTCCTGCCTGATTTGTTTAAAACCTGTTGTGTAATGGTAGGGGTTTCGGCTGACAACCGATTTCTCTATTCTTGGATCGGATACTGAAGTTTCAACGTGCAATCGTCACAACAACGTTTTTGGCCCGACGCCCAGCCGCTGGTGGAGCGATTGGGCCGCGATTTTTTCCGGAGCGTGCCGGTATCACCGGGAGTTTACCTGATGCGCGATAAAGCCGACGCCGTCCTGTACGTCGGAAAGGCAAAAAGTCTTCGCCATCGGTTGGGCAGTTATCGCGTGGCCAACCCGGAGAGAATGGCCCGCCGCACCTTGCGCCTGCTCAATCTGGTGGAAACCATCCGCTGGGAGGAATGTGCTGATGAAATGGCCGCGCTGCGTCGCGAATCGGAATTGCTGCTGTCGCTCCGGCCCCGGTTCAATCGCGCTGGAGTCTGGAAGGGGCCGAAACGGTATCTCCTTTGGCGGAATGGTTCCTTGGGCCTAGAACTGGCGGTGGTCACGGAGCCGGAACAAGGCTGGAATTGCCTCGGGAGTTTCGGCGCCCACGCGATTTACCTGCATCGGGCGTTGGTCCGCGTGCTCTGGTGCCAGTTGCAACCGGCGAAAGGGTTGATTGGAATGCCGGCTCGCTGGTTTGACGGCGAGGGCGAGCCGCGGGCGGTTATTCCGTATGCCGACCATCAAATCTGTGCGGACATTTGTTTTCAACTGGAGGCGTTGGGTGCGATGGACATGGATTCGTTTGAGAACGGGCTTGTGCCGCCAACAAATCTGTTCGAGGAAAGATGTCGCGAGGAAGATGTGGCTTATTTGAAGGAAAGATTCGGCAAGCCGCCGAAAGATGCATTGAAATCCTAAAACCCGACTGCCACGTCCTGTTCGCTCGCACGGTTGTAGTTGCCCAATGCCCAGACTTTCGGGACTGGACCTCACCCTGAAAACCGAAGTAAAGAGCCACGGATGACATGGATGGAACGGATGAAGAAGGCTTTTGGGTTGAGCCGCTCAGAAATGATTCATCCCTGAGCAGATCGTAGAAATTCTTTCCCCATCCGTGTGATCCGCGAAATCCGTGGTTTCCTTTCTGGAGTTCGGGCTGAAGGCAACTTTCCCTCGTCAATCGAACGCAGACACTTTCTCTCCAGACCACTTTTCGTATTCCCCAATGACGTCCGCCAAGGAGATGAACGGCTTGTAAACCAACCGGCCCCGGAAGCCGAAAGGCTGGTCGATTTTGTACGCGCGCTGGAAATAGACAAAGTCCCAGGCGGGATTTCCGGAGCCGCCTCCGGTTGGAGACTGCGCGAAACGAAGCTCGTTGTCGCCGGTTGGCCGCTCAAACATCAGAATCACCACGTTCTCTCCGAACCGGCCGAAATAGAATGGATAAATGTATTCTACATCCGAGTGGCCTGAGACCAGTGATATCTGGAATCCGTCATCGATGGGCGGATCCCAGGTGCTGCCCGCTGGACGGTGGGTGGCCGAGACTCCGTGGCTTGGGGAGAGATGTTTGATCCAACGCGGCGCGGCATCACCCCGCCCAGGGCGTGACCGCCCGATAAATTGAATGGAGAGGTCGCCCGGACCATTCATATACGACGCGAAAAAGATTCCGATGTAACCGTGTTTCTTCCACGCATCGTCCAGCGGGGTTCCGCGAAAAGTGAAATCGATGGCCTTTCCGTCAACCTGAAACGTGATCCGGCTTTTAAGGGGCCAGTGCTCGGTTCGCTCCTGATTCAACTCCACTGAAGTCGGTGACAGTTTGACCAGCTTCATCGGGCTGCGTCGCGGCTCGAAGATGTTCCAGGCATAGGACTCGGCATCGCCGCTGAAGATATGTTCAAGATTCAGGCCAGCATAGAATGGCACGAACAGGTTCGTCGGATTCAGTCCATTCAAAGAAAGTTCCGCGACTCCGTTATAACCTGTTCGATGGCTCGGTTCGAACGCCTCGTTGTCGGCGATGATGGCGCGCAGCTTTTCCGTTTGCACGACGACATGGTGTTCATCCGCCGGCTTTGACGTGGTTGGAGTGGCTTGATCCGCCAGCGTGGTGAACGCAGATACCCCGATCAGAATAAAAAAGGCGAGAACACACAGAAGGGCGGCCAGGCATCCGACGGCGCTACTGAAAATTCTTCGAACGGGAGGGATCCGCTTGGAAGGATGATTAATCGCGTTCATGTTTCAGTGGTGGTGGCGATGCCATCAATAGGGAGAATTCGGTCGGTGCGCGAGCCCGGAAGTGCGGTGCGCGCCGAGGAATACCAGAAACAATCTTGACCGTTCGTCCATCTGTGTCGAATCTTTGTATCGTCCCAGTCGAATCCAAAAGTGGAAATTACTACGTTCATTATGAAAAACACCTCCAGCAAATCCAACCAGAGTCAACTTCAAGAGGGACGGAATTCCCTCTGGTTGACATTCACCCGATTCGCATTGTCGGCAATGGCCGTCGCGCTGATCGGTTCGCCCGCCGCCCTCAAAGCTCAATCGGACGATTTCAACGATGGGAATGATACGAATCCCCCGCCAGCGTGGGTTCGCTACGACCCGATTGGCGGCCTTACCGCTCCGCCGGCGCAGTTTTTGTTCACCAATGGCGGCTATCGCATCTTCGCCCCGGTTCCACTCGCTCCCGATGCCGGTCAGGCCCGCGCCGGCAGTTTACGGCCCGACGCGTTTCATGCGGATTCGTTCTACATATCGGTGGATGTGATTGATTTTGACGATACGATTCATCAGGTCTTCGGTATCCTGGCACGGGTCAATACGCCGGGGTTGGGGACCACGGGCGGATATCTGTTTTCCTGGGAACCTGGAACGGGTTCTTTGCCCGGCGTGAGCAACGGTGACCTGGATATTTCTCCACTGGTTGGAGAGGTGGGCACCGGCCAGATCGAAACCGGAAACAGCAACCTTCACCTCACCAAGGGCAAGAGTTATCGGTTTGTTTTCATCGGCAGAGGTTTTGATTTCGAAGGCCAGGTCTATGAACTTCCCGATACGACCAACGCCATCAAGAAGATTGTGGCGTTCGATCCATCAGGGCTTTATCCAAGCGGCTCTCCGGGATTGGTGGCCGCCAGCCTTTCGAGCCTCACAATTCCCGGCGATGCGACTTTCGACAACTTCTTCGCCTCGGATCACGATCCGCGAGGAGTCTGCGACAACTTCAATGATGCCAACGATACGACCCCGCCAGCAACCTGGACGCACTATGATCCAATTGGAAATGTGACGGCACCGCCGGCAGAGTATTCGTTTACCAACGGCGGTTATCGCATTTTTGCCCCGGCACCGCTCGCGCCGGACGCCGGCCCATCCCGTGCCGGAAGTTTTCTGACCAACTCAACCTTGCTTGATTTTTACACCTCGGTGGACGTGATCGACTTTGACGACACGGTTCGGCAGGCCTTCGGCATCGCGGCGCGGGTTAACACGCCAGGGCTGGGGACCACCAGCGGATACCTGTTCTCGTGGGAACCCGGCAGCGGAACTCTCCCCGGAGAAAGCAACGGTGACCTGGACATTTCCACACTGGTCGGCGAGTTGCCGACGGGCCAGATCGAAACGGCGCCCAGTAATCTTCACCTCACCCGTGGGAAAAGTTACCGGTTCGTGTTCATGGGCAGAGGATTTGATTTCGAAGGCCGGGTCTATGAACTGCCAGACACGACGAATCCGCTGATCATTCTTCCTGCGACCGATCCCTCCCAGTTGTATCCCTCCGGCACGGTGGGTCTGATCGCGGCCAGCGAAAGCAGCCTTACGGTTGTGGGTGATGCGACCTTTGACAACTTCCTGGTAACCTCGCTCGAACCACGGCTATCCGTGACAAAAACGGGCAATGCCATGACCGTCTCATGGCCCGTGCTGTCAACGTTCACTCTGCAAAGCAGCCCGAGTCTTTCCGCGCCGGTCTGGACGGATATCACCACGGGGATCAATCACACCGGGCGGCTGAACGCTTACCCGGTTTCCGGGCCGACCGGAACGCTGTTTTACCGGTTGAGCGGTCTCTGCAATTAGAGACGCGCGGCGCGGAAATTGACAGACCTGATCAATCTCGTGCCGGGTATTCATTCGATAAGGATCCGGCAGTAACGGGAACAAGCTGCGGGCGGCGATTTCAGAAATGAAACCGCCGCCTTTGCCGTACCGATCAAGCCGGAACCCGAAACCGATTCGGCGTGGCCTCTGGATTCCCCAAGAACCGGAGCGCCGGCTTGAAGCCGGCTTTCGGGTTTGCGAGTGTCAAAAGCCGATCACAGACCGGTGCTCCAGCAAACAAGTTGGTTCAGGGGTTCAAAGCGCGAACTTTTGGTTGGGAGAATTCTCACCTGGCTCTCTCTTGGGGAGAGGGCTGCGATGCCCCGCCGTTGAATGGGACCGTCGATCGGATTCTTAATCGTAATCTCTATCTTAATCCTTCCGGGAAAAAACCCGGAAAGATCAGGATACAGAGAATGATAAGATTAAGACCGACGCCTCCCCATGAACCGGAGCGCCGGCTTGAAGCCGGCTTTCGGGTTTGCGAGGGTCAAAAGCCGGTCACAGACCGGCGCTCCAGCAAGTTGGTTCAGGGGTTCAAAGCGCGAACTTTTGGTTGGGAGAATTCTCACCCTGAACGTTGCAGTTGGACTTTGGGAGCACAGCCGCCCCGGCAGTTGTTCGGCAAGCCCTCGCGCCGAACACTCCGCCCGCCGCATGCACCAAATCGTGCGCGCTCGCCCGAGGGCGCCGACCGCGAAGGTGCCGAACACGAGGGCGCGCTTCCCATTCTGATCCCGTCGATCCGGCTCAGGCGCGTGCTCAATCCACGGACTTGAATTGCGAGCTTTCCCAACCTGAGAAATTCGTCTAAAACCAGACATGCATAAATCGCTTTCCGTTCTCGCTCTCGCCTTAATGGGCTGGGCTGTGACCCCCAACGTCGCCGTCGCTGCGGAGGCGAAACCGCTTCGCGCGCTCTTGATCACCGGCGGCTGCTGCCATGATTACGCGAAGCAGAAGGACATCCTCAAGAGCGGTCTTGAACAGCGCGCCAACGTGATTGTGGACCAGGTTCATGTCGAGATACCCGAGGGAACATCGGCCACGAAACCGCCTCTGCCGATTTATGGCAACCCGGATTACGCCAAAGGCTATGATGTCGTCATCCACGATGAATGCGCGGCGGATATCAATGATCCGGAGGTTATCAGAGGCGTTCTCGCGCCCCATCGTTCGGGAATCCCAGGGGTGAACCTGCATTGCGCCATGCACAGTTATCGCATCGGCAACCCCGGCGAAGCCGCAGTCGCTGGTTCTGCGCGGTCGATGTGGTTCGATTACCTCGGGCTGCAATCCAGCTCCCACGGCCCGCAGTTGCCGATCGAGATTCGCGCCGCCGAAAAAGGTCACGCCATCACGCAAGGCTTTGCTTCCTGGACCACGACGAAGGAAGAACTCTATAACAACATCCAGATTTTTCCCTCCGCAACGCCGCTCGCCCATGGAAAACAAATCGTGCGAGGCAAAGACGGCACACCGAAGGAAATGGACAGCGTCGTCGCCTGGGCCAATGACTACAAAGGCACCCGGGTTTTCAGCACGACGATTGGCCACAACAATGTCACGGTCGAGGACGGAAAGTACCTCGACCTCGTCACGCGGGGCTTGCTCTGGGCGTGCGGGAAACTCGACGATAAAGGCAATATCAAATCCGGCTACGAGCCGAAGAAATAGCGGATCAAGAAGGGCTGCGGCAGTTCGATCCTCGTGTAGAACGGCGAAGAAAATCAATGGAGCGCGGACTTCAGTCCGCCTCAGAAATGATGCAATCTTTCCTGCGCCGATCGCCAGAAGTGACCGAATCGACGCGGTATAAATTCCGCGCTCCGGTTTGTGCAGCGGCGGCGAACCGTCACTGCGCCGCGAGCTTCAATTCGAACCGGCGGGATTTGGGCTTTCGCGCCTGATCGATCTGCGTTTCCAGTTCGGCGATTTGTTGATCCAGCCGTGCCAGCTCGGCGGAGCGCTTGGCCTCAACTTCCGAACCTTGCGCCCAACTTGGGAAATTGAACAATTGGATTTCGCGCCAGCGACGGAAGAAGACGTTGTTCTTCTCGAAGACCAGCCTCAACACTTCGCGGGACTGCTTTGTGATCGGGCCGGGCGCGTTGGCCAGGTTCCAACCTTTGGCCAGATCGTCGCTCGAAACCTTCCCGGCGGACTCGCCGTCAATGGTCAGTTCGTACGATCCGGCGGGCAAACCTGTGACACGCAATTCGTATCGGTTCAATTCCTCCTGGATCGGCGCCAGTTTGAGCGCGGCTTCCGCCCGCTCATCCACCGGCATCGGCAACGCATTGTCCAAACGCTCGAAACTTACC
>Ga0163152_10008311_pt1 | contig 11112 bp, 9 predicted proteins | sample OliLakLV19MP8IB2_FD_148635 | JGI IMG/M metagenome (GOLD analysis project Ga0163152, IMG submission 148635) | Freshwater microbial mat bacterial communities from Lake Vanda, McMurdo Dry Valleys, Antarctica - Oligotrophic Lake LV.19.MP8.IB-2 | ecosystem: Environmental > Aquatic > Freshwater > Lake...
TTGCCCCACTGGAACCAGTGGGGCAACGGGCGTATCAAGGCGCGTTCCGAGTTGGCGCTTGAACGCCGTGCGCAAAGTGTCGAGCCCGGTGAGCCCGAAGCGGTTGGGATTCACATCTCCCCCCACACCCGGCAGAAACAGCACGACAGGGCGCTCGCCTCTCGTGCCCGCTTTCTCCCAAAGAACTTGCTCCGCCACGTCCGCCAGCACGCCGGGTGCATCGGCTGAAAGGAGGAGACTCGTGGGTCTCAGTGCCGTTCCGTGCATCGCGTAGTTCAGCAAGCCACCCAAAAAAGAACCGCTCGGTCGGCGCGCGAGCAGCAGGCGCGCACCGCTTTCCACCGGATCGCTTGCCACACGGCGGTTCACCTGCAGACTCTGGGTTGGAACCAGCGCACTCACGAGAGAAGCGGGTTCCAAGGTCGCGAGCGCCTCTTCCACCAGCGCAACGGATTGAGCGAGGAGACTTTCGTACAAGTCCGGTTGGAATCTGTCGGTGGCGGCCACCTGCCAGAAAAGCGTATCAGAGACGCCCGCAGGTCCGCTGTGCGTGTGAGTCGCGAAAACGTGCACGTCCTCGATTGCGAATCCAAGAGGTGCGAGGCGCAGGGCAAGTTCGTTTCGGAACGCCGCGTTGATCGCGATGAGTTCGAGACTGAGAAACAGCAGGCGCCGCCGGTTTGGCCGCTCCAAAAGAAAAGCACGCGCGTGCAGAGGCGAATGCGTGCCCTTGGAAGGCTTGAACCATTTCGCGACAGGAAAGGGGGTGTGAGGCGGGAACGGAAACTGGCGCCGTTCAAGATTTCCGTACCCCGCAAGGGAAACTCCCTGTGGGAGCGCGAGCGGAACTTCGCGTGAGGACGCAAGAAGAGACTCTTCGCCCCCATCAGCCTTCGCCTCAACAGCAGCACTTACGGGCGCCGCCCATGCAAATAAGGTAACAAAAAAGACCGCAACGAGAGCAAGAACAGAAACGGAACGAAGGCACTTCATGTGTAACCTCTAAGGAGAACACCTTCACCTTAGAGGTTACACCTGCGAAATTTCCGCAGACAGGAGCAGCGTCAGGAATCCGCATCCTGCATTTTTGTTACGTTACTTTGAGTCCGAACCAATCTTGTCGCCCAGCTCCTTGAGTTCGTTTCCGATGTTGTTAAGCGCGGTTTTCGTGCCGTTCGAGATTTTTTTGCCGAGCGTGTTCGCGCCGGCGCTCAGACGGTTCTCCAGAGTCGAATACTCGCTCTTGAGCTGCGCCACGTCGCGATCATACTTCGTCTTGGCATCGGCGCTGAGCTTGCGCGAGCCCTGAGCGGTTTCGGTCTGGATGTTCTTCGAGAGTGCGGAAATCCGGTCTTCGAGCTTCTTCATGTCGGCCCGCAGTGCGTCGTCGGTCTGCGCGGTGTTCACGTCTTTTTCAGTGCCGGTTTTCGCGGTATGCGTGCCACGTGCAGTGGTCGTCGTACCCGATTGTGCCGTGTTGTTTTCGGCTTGCGCAACGACAAATGGAGTGATCGCGAGGAAGGCGATGACCGCCGATGCGGTGGAAGCGAAAGGGCGGCGAGCGGATGACTTCTGAAACAACATAACTGACTCCTCGTACAGTGATAGGACTCCCGGAGCATGCCTGAAACGTAGCCATGAAAGAAGGACAACTCCGTGCCCGCAGCGGCAAAACCCACGCGTCACGAACATGTCGAGTCATGACGCGGCACTGGAGTCACCCTTGAGGCACGTTCACTGGCATGATGCCCATGGCCACTCGAGCGGCCGCCAGGGGCGTCGTGGCTTCAGTGTCCCTAGTAATCGCAAATAGCTTGGCAGGAGGATGTGGTGACGCAGATGCTTCAGGAAGAACGGACGACCGGCTCTACACGCAGGAAAGTCCTCATTGTGGATGACGACGAGCAGACGCTTCGCCTCATCCGGCACTTCCTCGACGGCTTCCAATGGCAAGGCCACGACCTGCATCTGGTGTCTGCATGTTCTGCGCAGGAAGGGCTTGAAAGACTCGACGCCCATCCCGACACCGCCGTCATCATCCTCGACGTGGCAATGGAAGACGACAAGGCGGGGCTCACGTTTGTAAATGTGGTGCGCGATGAACGCTGCAACTCGCGAGTGCGGATAGTTATCTGCACCGGCGGACGCGCGGGCCTGGGCAGCGAGGTGGAGGTGATGCAAAAGTATGACGTCAACGGCTACCTTCCCAAGCAGGAACTCACGCGCGAAAAACTTCAGGCGTCACTCGTTGGTGCGTTGCGCGCTCACGACGCCATCGAGCGCATCGAGGTGCTGAAAGAAAAGCTTGTTGTGGCAAGCCGTCGCGCGGCACTCGGAGATCTCGCGGCGGGCGTGGTCCACGATCTCAACAACCCGCTCACCATCGCCATCCTCCACCAGCAGCGCGCACTGCAGATGCTTGCCGATGGAGACACCGAACGCATGCAGTCAAGTCTTGTCAAGATTGGCGACGCCTGCGAACGCATCCAGCGCCTCGGCCTGCACCTGTTGAACTTCGCGCGGACTCGCAAGGAGGAACTCGTGGAGTTGGGCGTGCGGACGCTTGTTGAAGGCGCACTTCAGACCTGCGATCGGCGGCTGCAAGCCCAAGGGATCGCCCTGGATGTCTCAGCGCTCACCGACACACATCTGATCCGCGTCCGGCATGGCGAGATGGAACGCGTGGTGGCAAGTCTCGTGAGCAACGCGTGCGACGCCATGGAGGGATTGGCGACGCGCCGCATCCTGTTCGGCCTGAAACAGGATGAACAGGGCGGCCTCGTGATTATCGTACGCGACACAGGCATGGGCATAGCGCCGGAGCTGCACCGTTCCGTTTTCGAATCGTTTTTCACAACGAAGAACGCCACCGGCGGTTCGGGCCTCGGACTCTCGATTTCACGCAAAGTCTTGCGCGACCATGGTGGAGATCTCGTGCTTGCAAAATCTTCCCCGGGAGGTGGGGCCGAATTTCACATCGTCCTGCCCAGCGACTCGCAGGTCTCCGAAAACTGAGCCGAGCGCGACGAGAGTGAGAGCCTCAGATCATCCAGCCGACGTTCACGGAAATCAGCGGCAAGCCGCGGCCCTTGAAGTCGTTGAAGGCGTCTTTCACTTTCTTGTCGGCGTCCTTGTACTCCTTCTGCTCCTTGAGCAACGCAGCCTCCACGGCCGTTACGCCCTGCGGCTCCACAGAATAAGACGCCTCGGAACCCGTGGCGATCTGCCATCCCGCATCAAGTCCAAGGGTCAGTCCGCGCCCCAGGATCCACTGCCAGCCACCAAGCACCGGCACGTTCGTCCGGCTGACGTCGCCCTTGAATTTCGTACGGACGTTGCGCGTGACTCCACTGACTTTGAGTTCCACATCGCGCGTGTAGTCGCCCTTGAACGTGGCCTTGCCGATACCGCTTCCGAGAAAAAAGCTGCCCTGAAAAGGGAACCAACGAACGAGCACGTTCCAGTTCTTATTCTTCACCTTCACATCTGACACTTCGCGGTCGAAACCGCCCATGTGCGCGGACAGTCCCACGATGCGCCAAAGGCGAGAATCGATCCCGTAGTGCAGGAAATCCGGAAGTCCGATTCCGATAGTGGCGCCCACGCGGTAGGGCCCAAGAATTCCGTGGCCCTCGGTGTCTGCTTCATCATCGAGAACCACTCCGTCATCGGCTGGCTTCGCGGAAGGCTGCTGGCTTGTGGGCGACTCGGTCGCGGGCGCCTCGGTCGCGGGCGACTTGGTTGCTTCACTTCCCACTGACGATGACGAGCCGGTCGAGCCTTCGCTCGGAGCGGGATCCTGGGCAAAGGCTGCCGGGCACGCGAATGCACCAGTCAAAGAGGCGACGGCGCAAACGGAAAAAAGACGTCGCGCGGTGAACAGGTTCGTCATGGAATTTCCTCACGAAGCGAGTGGATTGGGACGCTATTCGAATGATGGGTTTGAATCCGCACAAGAATAGAGCCTCTGTTACGTTGTGACAAGGGGTTGTCGTAGCACATCCGCTGCTCATTCACACCTTTTGGAAAAGAGGAAAATGCGACCTTTGACGCTAGCCGGTTGCCCGTGCCTGCTCGGGCGGGAGAAAACGCTAGTGCCGGGTTCGGACCCTGCGTCGAAAGCCACGAGGCAATCGCTGCGCTCGAGCCCGCATTTCGAGTGGACATTTCATGGCGCGGAAAACTGAAAAGAAAAGGATGAACGCCTGATGCACCGTTTTCAGATCAAAAAGTCCCTGCTCACCAGCCTGACCATTGGCCTCGCGGCGACCCCTCTCCTGTTCGTCGCGTCATGCGGCACGCAGACCGGAGACGAGTCGGAATCACGCGTCGAAGCTTGGAAACCGAATCCGCGCACCGAGCGCTTCACCGACGCTGAAGTGGCAAGCGTTTATTCCACAGCCACCAAGGTGGTTGGCGGCAAAAAGCTGCCCGAGTCGAAGCCTACCCTCAAGGCCATTTACACCGCGGCGAACGCGCCTGCGAAATTCAAGACCGAATTTGGCGACTTTACCTCCGGCGCGGAGATCAAGGGTTACCTGAACCTCGGCTACGTGACTTCCATGGGTTTCCAGCAGCGCCTCGTGGGCAACTTCGAGAAAATCAGCACCTGGAAGAACATCAAGGACGCCAAGGGTGGCCAGCTGTTCGAGGACGCATTCACCACCGACGCGCGCGGCCAGAAGATCGCCGACTGGAGCGATGGCTACGCTCTCCCCACGGGCGAAGTGCACCTTGCGACGCTGAAACTCAAGACCAACACACCGCTCGGCGCGATTTCGGTGCCCGCGAACGTGACCATCTACAACCAGGGCGGCGAGATCCAGGCCGACGTCACCAACGTGAGCGACGTGCGCGTGCCCATCGTGGGCACCGTCATCAAGGCGCAGGGCCTCAAGATCCACCTGAAAGCATTCCCCTACCAGAAGGGCTGGCTCGTGTACGGCGCAGCCACCGTGAAGCTGGAGAAGTTTCAGGACGCGCTCAAGCCCGACATGATGTCGACGACAGTGGACGCGCTCTTCACATGGCTCAAAGACAGCACGATTCTTCCGCTCTGATGCGTGGGTCCGTTTGACTCCTTTGCCCTCCTCCTTCTAGGTTCACGCACCAGCCCGACCAGGGGCTTCAAGCGTTTCCGGAGGAGGATTTTTTTATGCGCGATCTCGATTTTCTCGCACCCGGCTGGCGCACGCGCGTCGGCGCGGAATTCGACAAGCCCTATCTCGAGTCGCTGCGCGCGTTCCTCCGCACCGAGTACCGTGAGGGGCGCACGGTTTTTCCTCCCAAGGACTCCATCTTTACGGCGCTCAAGCTCGTGGATTACGACGACGCGCGCGTGGTGATCCTCGGGCAGGATCCCTATCACGGTCCCAAGCAGGCCATCGGCATGAGCTTTGCCGTTGCCGCTGGTGTGCCCGCACCACCCTCTCTGAAAAACATTTTCAAGGAGCTCGCATCGGACCTGAGCGTGCCCGAGCCGAAGCACACCGACCTCACAGGATGGGCGGAACAGGGCGTGCTTCTCTTGAATACAGTGCTCACTGTTCGCGCTGGAGAGGCTTTTTCGCACCGCAATCAAGGCTGGGAAAAATTCACCGATGAAGTCATCAGGACGCTCGGCGCACGCCGAAAACCCATCGTGTTTGTCCTTTGGGGCGCACCCGCGCAGGCCAAAGCCGTGCTCGTCTCCAATCCGAACCATCTCATCCTGCGCTCACCGCACCCATCACCGCTGTCGGCGCACCGAGGATTTTTTGGCAGCAAACCATTTTCGCAGACCAATGCGTTTCTGGAGGAAAAAGGAGAAGGGGCGATCGACTGGAGTCGAACGCGCAGCGAGAAGATTGCGAAGATGAACTGACGCTCACCAGCCGTCGAACTCCGACTTCACCACTGTGGCATGCACGAGGTCTACGTTGTCAGGAGCGGGCTTGCAGCCCGGGACCGGCTGGAAATCGATGATCACCTGGCCGCCGCTCCCCGGGTTCGCCACCGGCGCACCTTTGAGAGTGATCTTGGTGTTCTTCACCAGCGTGCAGTATTTGCTCGACTCGGTTCCCGTTCCTATTATCACCGTTGTGACCTTGGCCGTGATCACCTTAGGGGCATTGGGGTCGACAACTGTTGATGGCGGGGGAGCGATTGTCTCCGGCGGTGTTGTCGTGCTTCCAGTAGACACGCCCGGAGCCTGCACGGTTGTTCCTGGCGAGACGTCCTTCGCAACCTTTGGAACGTTCGCTGCAGGCTCGAGAGTCTGCGGATTGTTTGTCTGTGGGTTGTTCGCCGGATTCTGCAACGAGTTGTCACGGATCTGATTGACCTGACCAGCAGGAGATTCCGGCGGGGCGACTGGATTTCCCGAGCCTGGTCGCGGCTTTGGTGCGGTTTCAGAACAGGCGAAGGTCAGCGTGCCCACGATGGCCGCAAGACTGAGATGAGCGAGGGTCGTGTGCTTCATGGCCAAATGCTCCTGCACCTAGGGCGCTTGTTTACTTGAAGAGGCCCGCGGGAAGCGTCTGGAAGTGGTCGGCATAAAGGAACGCCGAGGCGCCCGCCGCGAAACCGCATTTGGCTTGTCCCAAAGTGACCGTGATGTTCCGACCTCCGCTCGAGGAGGTGGAGTACGCGCTCACTGGTACGGACTCGTTGGATTTCAACAGGCACTTCTGCGCTTCCGAGAGTTGCGAGGCCTGCAGACGGTGGTCGGACTTGATGTAGGTGTTCACACCCGACTTCACCACGAAGGTGAACTTCGGCGGAATGCCTGGAACAGACACCCATCCTGCGCCCGCAGGACCAGTGGCCGGTGCTGTTGTCGTCGGCGCTGTCACCATGGGAGCAGTCGTGGGCGCAGCCACAACGGGAGCCGTCGTAGGGGCTGCCACAACGGGAGCGGTTGTGACCGGGGCAGTGGTCACGGGAGCGGTCACCGGCGGCGTACCCACAACGGGACCGGTCGCAGGCGCCGCACCGGGGACACCGCCTATAGGCTTGGACGGATCAAAGCGCACGATGTCATTGCCTGCGCACAGGGCATCAGCCGGTGCAGGGTAGTTGTTCGCACCCAGCGCACGCACGTAAACAGAGTCCGAGTGCTTCGGAAAAGGCAGCGCAAAGGGGTTCAGCGAGCAGATTTCGTTGGCTATCGTAGCCTTGATAAGGTCATCTTCCGTCGAGTAGACCTCCTGCCAGGACTGAAGATTCTTCTCGGGGCTGGGGCACTCGCCCTGGGTGCCGTCGGCCTTGGTGGGATAATCCACAGCGCATTTCTTGCAGAGTTGCACTTGGCGGCCTTTGAGCCACGCTGCCACCTTGGTGTCGGTTCCGGCATCGAGGCAGCGGCCCGCGCGTTCCTTCACCGACTCAGTCCCTGCCCCTTTGTACGTGGGGGCGCAGGCCGAGCCAACCGCCAGGGATGTCGCGAGCACTGCGAACGAATACGAGAAGAAGCGAGCGCTGTGGCGATTCATATTCCATCCCTCAGTTCGGCGGAGGCCCCACCGGATTGTACGTGCGAAGCGTATCGGCACGCAGGGAGGAAAACTTTAGCCAGGTCTTCTCATGTGTTCATGAATTTTAGGAAGTGAGTCCTTTTGAGAAGATTGATCTTGCGACAGTGGCATCGCCTGGAGAGATCCCATACTTTTGAACCCAACTAGAGCGGAGTCGCGAAATATCGGAGGGCAAAATGGATCTCTCACTAAATATCATTGACCAGCGAGCAAAAAATATTGCTGCGCGCATGCGCGAGCGCTGGCTTCAGAAAAACATCAGAGCCGAAAATCATGTTTCGCGGGCTTTCACTGCTGTCGTTCTCCAGAATTTCTTCGAGACGGATGACCTTGACGAAGTTGAATACGATATTGTTGATGGCTTCGACGATGGCGGAATAGACGCGGTAAGGATTGGAAAGGTCGAAAATTCTGGATTCACTGTCCACGTCTTTCAGACAAAATACCATCAGCAAGGCGCTGGTAATAGAAATCTCGACTTGAATTCAATCGAAAAACTGGCTGCGAACATACCAAGCTTATTCACCGAACATGGAAATCCTCCGTTCAACTCAGACCTCCTGGAAAAACGAGGCGAGATACTTGAGCTACTTGGTCAGGGGTTCATTCCGAGGATTCAAATTGTCTTCTCAAGCAATGGTAAAAAATGGGTTGAAAACGCCGATAAATTCATAAAATCTCACGAATTTCTAGCAAATCCACAGGTTTCGACAATTTACTTGGGTTTTGAAAGAATCGTCGAAATGATGACCTCTTTCGAGGCGCCGAACGTCCAAATCGCAACGACCGGAAAAGCGATTATAGAAGAGCCGTATTTTATAAAAATGTTTGTTGGAAAAGTTGCGATATCCGAAATTTCAAAGCTAGTTGAGACGCACGGATCATTGCTATTTGAAAGAAACGTAAGAAAGTACTTGGGCCTCAAAGGCAACAGGATAAACGTTGAAGTCTCTGAAACAATAAGATCCGACGTAGATCGGCAGTACTTTTACTTTATGAACAACGGAATCACGGCAATTTGCGAGAGCTTCACTACGAACTCTCTTGCCGGAGAAAATTTTCCTCTTCATGTCAATGGACTCCAAATCGTTAACGGAGGGCAAACCTCAAATACCATCTACCGAACGCTACAGTCACTGAAATCGACAGGAGCCGCAACTCAGGACGGCTTTGTCCTGCTCAGACTTTATGCAATTTCAAAATTGAGCCACCAGTCTCTCATAGAAAAAATTATCATAGCCACCAACAGCCAAACTCCTATTGATCTTTCAGCCTTGAGTTCCGTCAGCGAATTTCAGAATATGTTGAAACAAAGTGTTGAAGAGCTTGGGCTCTCTTATCGATATGAGCCCAAAGCAGGAGAGGTCCACCGCCCTGGCAAGAAAGGCGATAGCCCAGAAGATTACATTTCAATGCGGACGGCAGCGGAAGCTATTTGCGCAGCGTGGTTCGGCGACATTCAGTGGCTTCGGCAAGTCACGCACGGAGTGTTGCAACTCCACTACGAAAAAATATTCAAGCCAAGCCTAAACGGCGCTCAACTCGTACTCGCCGTCGTGCTGAATAGATTCTCCGATTCAGCACGACGAAACTCCACATACATTGCTCGTGCACCGTCGCTTCCTTATTCTCATTTCGTTTTGACTCGATTCCTTGCGACGGCCTTGGTCCTGCATTCCGAGGCACTAACTTTGGAGGCGAAGAAAAAGTCATTGAATCATCCGGATGGATTCGGATCCCTAGTCAATCATGACACCATCGCAGCGCTTCTCAATTTTTGGGATAGGGACAAAGAAAATATCGTCGATATTTCCTTGGCGAGACTTGTCGAAGTCGAACGAGATTTAGGACTTTCGCAGGCTGATTCGAAAGCCCAGCTGTCCGCTGCGTTCCGTCAAAGCGTCTTGCAGAAAATAGTCAATAAGCGCATTAACGAGCTTATCAATACCGGAGTGACAGCTGCGAAATGACATACGTGCACTTGCTGCATTTTCGGATCAAATTTTTTAGCGCTCGTTCTCACGCCTATTGTTCTGCAGTGCCGCGCGGGTAGCGCGGTGATGCCATCCACCCGACTCAGATCAGACGAGTGCGGGCCACAAAATAAGGCCACCAAGTTCTTTGGCGCGCAGGGCAATGGGATCGTCGGGAAGCGCGGTGAGAATTTCCACACCGTCGCCCGTCACGGCAAGTGTGTGCTCGAACTGAGCGCTTGCGCGGCCGTCAACGGTGATGGCGGTCCAGCCGTCGCGCAGCATCTTCGCGCGCCAGTCGCCGGCGTTTATCATGGGCTCGATGGTGAAGGTCATTCCGCGCACCACCTTCTCGCCATTGCCAGCACGGCCGAAATGGTGAACCGCCGGCTCTTCGTGGAACACGCGGCCGATGCCGTGGCCCACAAAATCGCGCACCACGGAGCAGCCCTGGGCCTCGGCGTATTTTTGGATGGCTTCGCCAATGTCTCCCAATCGGATGCCATGCTTTACCACGGCAATCGCGCGGGCGAGAGATTCGGCACTCACGTCCGTTACCTTACGGCGTTCCTCGGACGCCGCTTCTCTGCCGCCCACGAAAAACGTGGCAGAGCAGTCGCCGAACCAACCATCGAGGGTGCACGTCACGTCCACGTTTATGATGTCGCCGACCGCAAGGATCTGCTGCGCGCTCGGGATGCCGTGGCAGATGACCTCGTTGACGCTGGTGCACACCGATTTGGGAAAGCCCTTGTAATTGAGCGGGCTCGGATAAGCGCCGTGGGCCAGCGTGAATTCATGCACGGCCGTATTGATGTCGTCGGTGCTGACACCGGGTTTCACGAAAGTCTCGGCGTGGCGCAGGATGCGCGCGGCCAGATGCCCGGCTTCGCGCATTTTGATGATGTCATTTTGACTTTTGAGCTTCGGCATTTCCTTAGGCTCCGACCTTGGCAAGCAAGGCCCTCACGGACGCAGCATCGGCAGTGCCGAGCGCGGTCTCGCCATCGAGCGTCTTCTTGAGCAGCCCCTGCAGGACGCTGCCAGTGCCCACTTCCACCCACGTGCGCGATGCGGCGTCGTCAGCACTCGCCTCTGCGCCTGCACCCGTTCTCAGCTCGCCACGGATGGCTTCGAGCGTCTGAGTCCACAGTACGGCGCTCGCGACCTGGAGCACGAGCATGTTCTTATCGTAGGCGGTGCCTGTGTACGCCTTAGCATCCACGTTCGCATGCAACGTCGTGCCAAGAGGCGACAACTTGATGTCTTCCAGGTAGCGCTCCATTTCTTCCGCCGCCGGTTTCATGAGCGAGGAGTGGAATGGCGCACTCACGGCGAGCGCGATGGCGCGGCCGAGCTTCTCGTCACCGATAATTTTAGACACGCGTTCCACGGCCGACTTGTGGCCCGAGAGCACGAGCTGCGAGCGCGAGTTGAAGTTCACCACTTCCACGGCTGCGCCCGGCTTTGTTTCGTTGCGGCAGATCTCTTCCACACGCGCCGCCTGAGCCCCCACATACGCGGTCATCGCTCCGACACCCACGGGAACCGCACGCTGCATGGCCTGGCCACGGAAACGCACGGCCTTGACCGCCTGTGCAAAGTCGAGAGCGCCACCTGCGGGC
>Ga0163152_10008312_pt1 | contig 11109 bp, 12 predicted proteins | sample OliLakLV19MP8IB2_FD_148635 | JGI IMG/M metagenome (GOLD analysis project Ga0163152, IMG submission 148635) | Freshwater microbial mat bacterial communities from Lake Vanda, McMurdo Dry Valleys, Antarctica - Oligotrophic Lake LV.19.MP8.IB-2 | ecosystem: Environmental > Aquatic > Freshwater >...
GGGAAGGTGTTGATTGGGCCGTCGCATCCTCGCGCGTCGTCGCGACGCGGCGGCGTGTCACTTGCGAGCGATCGCGAAATGAGTTCGCCGATTTCTTCGCGTGAGCGACGAAGTTGGCATGGCCCACCTCTCTAGGAGAGGTGACTCGAGTTACCACCTGCGGGGCGTGCTGCTGCCCCGACACCGAGCCGCTCCCGACAGGAGGATCGCGAAAGCGAGGGCCGTCATCGCGAGTCTGCGAGAGGCCAAGGTCCGCGCAATCAGGAATCACGTATTTTGAGGAACCCTCTGAGCGAGCGAAGCGAGTCGAAGGGCTGCACGAGACATGGCACCAAGATTTGCCGCCGACGTCGGCGGCAAATTCATTTACCACCCTCGACAGGATTTTCCGCGTCCCCTCTCATTTTGTAGGACGCTCACGAAATGGCGCCCCACATCCGGTACGGGTTGCGCCTCGCAATAGCGGGGTTTCTCGCTTCGTCGTGCGCACATCGATCCGCGCCGACTGCAACTCCCCGAGCAGCGCCGGCACTCGAGCCGATCGTCGTCGAGTGCCTCGGCGAAATTCGTCCCGTCCAGGTCGCGCGATCCGACATGCAAGCCGAGGATGCGATCTCGGCGCTGCCGAAGGCCGAACGAAGGAGTGTCGACGCCGCTGTCGAAGGCCGCGTTGACCCCGCCGAAAGGATTTCCGCCCTCGAGAAGGCATTTAGGAAGTTCAAGCCACGGCCGGTTGCACGGGAGTACGTCCGATCCCGGTTGATCGACGCGTATCGCGAGATCGACGACGTGAAGTCCATCGCTCGCATGGTCGACGAGTGGCCGATCGACGATACGGAGGAGACCTCGGCCTGGCACGCCTCCGCCGCCGCCGAGTACATCGACCACGGAGTCCTGCTTGACGAAGCACGAGTGTTCTTGGCGCGAGCCTTCGCGTTCTTGCTCGGCGAGGAGCTCGATGGGCCGGAAAGCTCCGAACCCGAGTTCGTCTGGAGGCGAAAGATCTCCGCCGCGCGCGCTCGCTTGATGCGCGACCTCGGGCGACTCGAAGGAAAGACGGGACGGGTCGATCGCGCGGAACGGATCTTCGATCGCATCTTCGCGACGGACGACACTTGGCTGGCACACCGTGTCTTCGGTGAAATCCTGGAATCCGTCGATGCCGCGCGAGCGGTCGAGGAATACAGCCGTGCGCTTGCCCTGAATCGCGACGAGGATCCGGCAACCATTGCGGCGCTTCAACGCCTTCGCGGGCAGGAGGAGAGCTTCGCGATCCTGAAGGACGTGCGACGCATCGGCGCGCAGACGCGCCAGCGCGCGCTGCTCGGCGCACGGCTCTCGGCGGCCCCGCCAGAGTTCTCGACCGCGACTCTCGATGGCAAGCCGCTGACGCAAAAACACGTCCGCGCGACTCCGGTACTGCTGGTCTCGTTCTTCAGCACGTCCTGCGGACCGTGCCTTGCCGAGCAGCCGGTTCTCGGGCGACTGAAAGCGAACTTTGGTGGACGCGTGCGAGTCATCGTCATCGGTATCGACGACGAGGATGATTTTCGTTCGCACGTCGCCAGCAAGGGAGTCGACGGAGTCGAATACGCCTACTCGCCAACGATGAGCCGCGCCTTCGGCGTCCGCGGAATACCCGACACCATCGTCTTTGGCGCGGAAGGGCGAATCGAGTTTCGCAATCTCGGCTTCGGCGCGAAAACCGAAGGCATCCTCGAGGATCAGATCGGAGCGCTGCTCTCACTTCGGCGCCCGTGATCCACTATCCTTCGGTCGTGAGGATTCGATACCGGAACACGATTGAGGATGTGGTCGCGTTCAACACCTTTCATCTCCGCCGATCGCCGACGATGGCCAGAACGCGCCTTGCGGGGATGGTCATCTTCCCTCTTCTTGCTCTCCTTCTCTTTGGCAATTCCGCGTATCGGCGCGGCGATCTCGCTCCCCTGAAGGCCTGGCTGCTCTTCTCGGCAATCTACGTCGTCCTTTTCCTCGTCATCACGCGCCTGAGGACGAGCCGAGTGATCAGGCAGTTGCTTCGAGAAGGCGAGAACAAGGCTGTCGTGTGCGAGCACGTTCTCGAGATCACGCCTGACGCGCTCGTCGAGAGCACGGACATCAGCGAGTTCCGCTCGAAGTGGGTGGGGATCGAGCGCGTAGAGGAAACGGCAGACCACACGTTCATCTACGTGCAGGCAACTGCCGCTCACATGATCCCGCGCGCGGCGATCCTGGAGGGGAACTACGAAGCGTTCCGAGACGAGATCCGAAGGATCCTCGTAGCAAGGGAGTCGTGACACAAAGCCCTTCGACTCGGCCGCAAACTGCGCGGCCTCGCTCAGGGTGAGGGTCGCCTACGCGAGCATGTCTCTCGCGGTCAGATCGACCGCGGACTTCTCGTTTTCGTACTGGAGCAGGCCGATCGCCTCGTAGCGCGGGCGCACGCGATCGGACAAAAGCCCGATGCGCTTCAGGTTGGGCACGATTCGCTTGAACATCGTGCGCCGGAAGAGCGACATCAGGTCCGACTCGAGCAGCGTGCGGTTCCACTCCGTCCGCGTCATCGCGTGCGCGTAGTACTCGTCGTAGATCTCGTGCGCGAGGAAGCGGTTGCGCAGGAGCAAGGTCAGCTCGAACGCCCAGTCCTCGCGGTCGCGCCGCTCGCGCTCGGAGAGCTCCGTCTTCATGAAGCTCTGCAGCGCGAGCACGCCGTAGTGCACGTGGCGCGCTTCGTCGGTGATCACGTACTTGAGCAGGTTCTTCAGCATCGGCTCGGTCGTGATGTTGCGGATCATCCCGAACGAGCCGAGCGCGAGGCCCTCGATCATGATCTGCATGCCGAGGAACTTCATGTCCCAGCGCGAGTCGCTCATGATCGCGTCGATCACGACGTAGAGGTTGTCGTTGATCTCGTAGCGCCGCTCGAGCTTCTGCGTGAGGTAGCGGTGGAACACCTCGACGTGGCGGCCCTCGTCCATCACCTGCGTCGCGCCGAAGAGCTTCGCGTCGAGCCACGGCACCGCTTCGGTAACCTGCGCTGCCGCGAAGAGGGCGCCCTGCTCGCCGTGGAGGAACTGCGAGAGCGTCCACGAGAGCATCGCGTGGCGCTGGTTCGCCCGCTCGATCTTGTTGAGCTTCTTCCAGATGCGGTGCTTGTAGGTCGGGACGAACTGATCGGGGACGAGCTTGTCCTTGCCGAGCGGATCGATGTCCCGCGACCAGTCGAGGTCCTTCGTCGCGTTCCACTGCGAGTCCTTCGCGAACTCGTAGAGCCGGCTCATCTCGGGGAAGTCGCGCCGATACGCCCAGTCGAAGTGCGCACGGCCGCCGAGCGCGATGTCCGTTGTCTCGGTGTTCTTGTATCCGCGCTTCACGAGGCCGCGATACGCCGGCCCGAGGAGACCCGCGAGGATCCGCACGTTACGGCTTTCGGCCACGTCGCGCACGACGGGAACCGTGCGAACGATCCGGTTCACCGCGGAGACGGTGCCCTGGACAGCGCCGGGACCGCTTCGGACGAACGACTCGACCGAGCCCGCCATCGATCCGGCGACGCCAGAAAGAGCGCTCGTGACACCCGTCAGGGTCAGGTCCATGGGTACGCCTCCAACCCCTCTATTTTAGGCGTAAATTCCGACGGCACAACAACCATCAGCGGGCGCCATGCAGGAGAATCCGCTTGAACGTGTAGAAGTAGGGGGACCGGTCTTCGAGCCGCTCGAGCACCGCCGTCCGGTAGCGCGTCAGGAACTCGTCGTAGAGGCCGCCCTCCATGCGCTTCTGGTAGGCGGTGAGCGTCGTGCCTTTCACCCACTCGACGACCTCCTCGCGCGAGTCGAGGTGATGGCCGTAGACCTCCATGCTCACCTGCTGCTCGCGGAAACCGAGCCGCTCGATGAGCGTCGCGTATTGCTCGGGCGCGAGCACGTTCTTCGGCTTCTCCCAGCCGCCGAGCGCTTCCTTGAACGGCGACGAGCGCGCGATCTCCGCGGCGACAGCGTGCGACGGGTGGTCGTCGTTCGCGGGGAGTTGGAGCGCGAGCTGCCCGCCCTCTTTCGACACCGCCGTTGCAAGCCGCGCGAAGAGCGCCGGATGATCGGGCGCCCAGTGCAGCGCTGCATTCGAGAACACGAGGTCCCACTCGCCCGCGCCGATGAAGGTCTCGATCTCGCCCTTCTCGAAGCGCAGCCCGCCGCCCGCGAACCCGCCGCAGCGGGAAAGCATCGCCTCCGAGCTGTCGATGCCGAGCGTGACACGCGCGCCGAGAAACGCGTGCAGCTCCTTGGTCAGCTCACCGGTGCCGCAGCCGAGATCCACCACGCGCATGCGATCGCGGCGATGGATGCGGCCGAGCAGGTCGTAGAATGGTCGGTTCCGCTCGTCACGAAAGCGGCCGTATTGGTCCGGGCTCCAGGGATCCTTCTGCACGGGAATCCGACTCTACAGCGCTACAATCGGCGGCGCGACCATGGCCTCCAAAGTCCTCGAGTTGATCAAGAGGCGCACCGGCCTCGTCGGAATCGGCAGCCTCGAGATCCCGTCCGGCGACGGACCTTCGCGCGCGTGAACGACGAACCTCACCTGATCCGCTGCACCGGTCCGTCCGGTGCCGACATCGTGAAGGTGACTCGCGAGCGGATCGCCACGGGCCCGTTCACGGAAGCGCGTGATCCGAAAGGCGCCCATCGCCGGATCGCCGTCGTCGAGAAGCCCGGCGGAGCCGTGCTCGTCTGGGAGAACCACGGCTACACGACGCCCCCGCCATCGGTTCTCGCGGTGCTTCTCGAAAACCGTTTTCCCGAAGCAACCTTCGAGGATCAACCACTCAACCTGGGCGGAACGCCTCCTGCGGGGCGTTCGCTACTCGACGTCAGCCTCGATCTCGATGACGACAAGCAGAGCGCCCTGTTCCACAAGTTCGTGAACGGTATCGAGGCGCGCCTGATGAAGCCGTTTCCGCTCGCGCGAAAGGACGGAGGGGCTCAGCTTGAGTGCACCGGGCAAACGCTGGAGTGGCCGTTCGGGGAAGACGAACAACCGTTCAGCCCGCAGTGTGGCCTCCACCTGGCGCTCAAGCTCACGGTTCATCCCAAACGGAAGCGCCCGACGGTCACGCGGAAGACGATCGTGATGGGCTTTTTTCCCGTGCTCACGCCGCGCGCGACCTTCCTCATCGAAGGGAAGGAGAGGCGTTTTGCCGCGGACGACCTCGATCGCCAGTTCGGCAACCAGATGGCGTTGCGCCTGAAGCTGGCCGTCGGTCGCATGAATCTCGCCGCGGGGACGGAGCTCGATGAGCTGACGGTCGCCGCGCTCTTCGATCCGTAGCCGGCATTGCCCCGGCGGCGCGCGACGTGCTACCCAAAGCCCCATGCGCGAGCTCCACGTATCCGCACTCACCGACGTCGTCGCCGAGCTCTGCAGACGAGCCTGCACCGAGCTTCCGGAGGACGTCGTCGCGAACCTTTCGAAGGCGCTCGGCCGTGAAAAATCGGAGGTCGGCAAGGAGACGCTGCGCGACATCCACGCAAACCTGAAGATCGCGCAGGACGAGAGCGTGCCGCTCTGCCAGGACACGGGCTTCACGATCGTGGTGCTCGACATCGGCCAGGACGTGCACCTCACCGGCGGAAAGCTCGACGACGCGATCAACGAAGGCGTCCGTCGCGGCTACAAGCAAGGCTTTCTGCGCACGTCGATCCTTCAGGATCCGGTGCGGCGCGACAAGAACACCGGCGACAACACGCCCGCCGTCATCCACACGCACCTGGTTCCCGGCGACAAGATCGCGATCAGCGTGCTGCCGAAGGGCGGAGGCTCCGAGAACAAGTCGGCGCTCAAGATGCTCACGCCGGCCGACGGCCTCGAAGGCGTGAAGAAGTTCGTGATCGACACGGTGTCGAAGGCCGGGCCGAGCGCGTGTCCGCCGCTCACCGTCGGCGTCGGCATCGGCGGCACGTTCGACCACGTCGCGTGGCTCGCGAAGAAGGCGATCTTCCGGAAGAGCGGCGAGCCGAACGCCGATCCCTACTACGCGAAGCTCGAAGCGGAGCTGCTCGAGACGATCAACAAGCTCGGCATCGGGCCGATGGGCCTCGGCGGCTCGACGACGTCGATCGCGGTGCACATCGAGGCGCACCCTTGCCACATCGCGAGCCTGCCGGTCGCGGTGAACATCCAGTGCCACTCCGCGCGGCACAAGGAAGCGGTGCTCTGATGGCGGCGAAGAAGATCGACGCGATCTGGCATCTCACTGCGCCGCTCACTGACGCCGACGTGGCGGAGCTCCGCGCCGGCGACAAGGTACTGTTCCAGGGCGTGATGCTGACGGGCCGCGACGCGGCGCACAAGCGGATGATCGACACGCTCGCCAAGGGCGAGAAGCTGCCGGTCGATCTGAAAGGCCAAGTCCTCTATTACGTGGGCCCGTCCGCGACGAAGCCCGGCATGGCGATCGGCAGCGCCGGTCCGACGACCGGCGGCCGCATGGACAAGTGGTCGCCGCGCCTGCTCGAAGCGGACATCGGACTCAAGGCGATGATCGGCAAGGGAGGCCGCAACAAGGGCGTGATCGACGCGCTCGTGAAGCACAAGGGCGTCTACCTCGCGTCGACGGGTGGCGCGGGCGCGCTGCTCGCACGCGCGATCGTGAAGGCGGAGATCGTCGCCTACGAGGATCTCGGCGCCGAAGCGATCCGCCGCCTCGAAGTGAAGGACTTCCCGTGCGTCGTGGTGAACGACACGACGGGCCGCGATCTCTACGCGGAGAACCTCGCCGCGTTCCGCGATCCGTCGCTCGGGCCGCCGCCGCCGCCGTCGACGAGCGAGTAGTTGGATCGCGCAACCGCAACCCGCAGCATCACGTCGCCCGGCGACGCGACCGTCGCCACGCAACGCGAGGTGGACTGGGTCGCGGCCGCGTGCGGCGCGATCATCTGCGTGATGTACGGCGTGCGAAGCCCAGCGGCAGTACGCGATCGACATCGCCGCCTTCGCGTCACCGAAGGGCACGCTGGACTGCATCGGCGCGTTCTCTCGCACGGACTTCCGTGAGGACCTCAAGCGCTTCACGATTCCCACCCTCGTGATCCACGGCGATTCGGACGCCATCGTGCCGTTCGAGGTGAGCGGGAAGCGCACGGCAGCGGCGATCCCGGGCGCCGAGCTGGTGTTGATCAAAGGTGGCCCACACGGGGTGAACGCCTCTCACGCGGGCGAGTTCAACGAAGCCCTGCTGGACTTCCTCGAGAGTCCGCTGACGACTTTCCGGGCGCCGAACACGTTCGACGAGCGGGAGCTCTCAGACTCGGTCTGATTTCGCGGTCTTCTGGGGACGAAGGGCAGCGGTCGCGTTGCGCCGGCTTTCGCGCCGTGATACTCGAAAAGCCATTAGGAGCGCCCCCGTCTGAGATGACGGGGCGTTGCAGCCCTCACTGGGAGCCCTCAATGAAGATCCACGAGTATCAGGCGAAAGAAATTCTTCGCCGTTACGGCGTTCCGACCCTCAACGGGAAGGTCGCCTTCACGGCGGACGAAGCGGACGCGGCGGCGAAGGAGCTCGGCACGCCGGTCGTCGTCGTGAAGTCGATGATCCACGCGGGTGGCCGCGGCAAAGGCCGCTTCAAGGAGCATCCCGATCTCGGCGGCGTGAAAGTCGTGAAGCCCGGCGAGGTGAAGGAGATCGCCCGCAAGATGCTCGGCTCGACGCTCGTCACGATCCAGACCGGCGCCGAAGGCAAGAAGGTCGGCAAGGTCTACATCGACAGCGGCTGCGACATCGCTCGCGAGCTCTACCTTGGCATGACGCTCGACCGGAACTCGTCGCGCGTCACGATCATGGCGTCGACCGAAGGCGGCGTGGAAATCGAGAAGGTCGCCCACGATACGCCGGAGAAGATCCACAAGGTCGCCATCGATCCCGCGGTCGGCTTCCAGGCCTACCAGGGGCGCCAGCTCGCGTTCGCGCTCGGCCTCGACAAGGAAGTCGGGAACAAGTTCGCGTTCTTCTGCAAGGCGCTCTACGAGGCGTACGTCGGCACCGACGCGACGCTCGCGGAGATCAACCCCGTCGTCATCACGAAGGCCGGCGACGTCATCGCGCTCGACGCGAAGTGGAACCTCGACGAGAACGCCCTCTTTCGTCACAAGGACCTCGCGGCGTATCGCGATCCCGACGAGGAGTCGCCGAACGAGCAGAAGGCGAACGAATACGGCATCAACTACGTGGAGCTCGAAGGCAACGTCGGCTGCATGGTGAACGGCGCCGGGCTCGCGATGGCGACGATGGACGTGATCAAGATGTCGGGCGGAAGTCCGGCGAACTTCCTCGACGTCGGCGGCGGCGCCAACGAGGACCAGATCACGAAGAGCTTCTCGCTGCTCGCCGCGGATCCCGCGGTGAAGGCGATTCTGGTGAACATCTTCGGCGGCATCATGAAGTGCGACATCATCGCGAACGGCGTCGTCGCGGCGACGAAGAAGCTCGATCTCAAGATCCCGCTCGTCGTGCGGCTCGAAGGCACGAACGTCGAGCTCGGCAAGAAGATCCTCGCGGAGTCGGGCTTGAAGATCACGCCGGCGGACGGCATCGGCGGCGCAGCAGCCGCGATCAAGAAGGTTCTCGGAGGTGTCGCGTGAGCGTCTGGATCAACAAGGACACCAAGGTCATCGTGCAGGGCATCACCGGCAAGACCGGTGAGTTCCACGCGAAGGCGTGCATGGCGTACGGCACGAAGATCGTCGGCGGCGTCACGCCCCACAAGGGCGGCGAGAAGTTCGAAAGCTCCGTGCCGATCTTCAACACCGTCGCCGAAGCGGCGAAGGCGACGGGCGCGAACGCGACCGTGATCTTCGTTCCGCCGCCGTTCGCGGCCGACGCGATCCTCGAAGCCGTCGATGCGGGCCTCGACCTCGTCGTGTGCATCACCGAAGGCATCCCGGTGATGGACATGGTGAAGGTGAAGCGCGCGATGGCCGGCACGAAGACGCGGCTCCTCGGTCCGAACTGCCCCGGCATCATCACGCCGGGCGAGTGCAAGATCGGGATCATGCCGGGCCACATCCACCAGCCCGGCGACATCGGCGTCGTCTCGCGCTCCGGCACGCTGACCTACGAAGCGGTCTACCAGCTCACAGTGATCGGCCAGGGTCAGACGACGGCAATCGGCATCGGCGGCGATCCGGTGAACGGCACGAACTTCATCGACTGCCTCAAGGCGTTCCAGGACGACCCGAAGACCGCCGGCATCATCATGATCGGCGAGATCGGCGGCTCTGCCGAGGAAGAGGCCGCGGACTTCATCAAGAGCTACGTGAAGAAGCCGATGGCGGGCTTCATCGCGGGCGCGACCGCTCCCGAAGGCCGCCGCATGGGCCACGCGGGCGCGATCATCGCCGGCGGCAAGGGCACAGCGCAGGAGAAGAAGGCGGCGCTTCGCGCAGTCGGCGTGGAAGTCGTCGACTCGCCTGCCGACATGGGCGTGGCGCTCGCGAAGAAGATGGGCCGTCCGACCGATCGCAAGAAGACCGCCTGAGCGTGCGTCGCGCTTCGCTCACTTGAATCGGCGGACATCGGAATCCGGTGTCCGCCGATTTCTTTTCAGCGAAGTAAACGGGGCCGCCAGGCCCCGCCCTTCGCCCCCAGAACTCGAAGGCGTAGGCTTGGAGCATGCCTCGGCAGTTACTCCACTCGCTGACCGGCTTGATTCTCACAGCGCTGACGGGCGCGGGCACTGCGCTCACGATTCCGAAAGTGCTTCGCGACGAAGCGTGGACCGGCCTCGACTTCTACAGCGTGCCCGAGGAATGGGCGCTGATCGCGATGGTGATCACGGGAATCACGCTGGCGCTCGCCGCTCCTCTCTTCGCGCTCGTATTGTTCGCACACTGGTGGCGCCGGCGAGATGCCTTCTCATCTGCGCCACGCGCCTCGAAGCGACAGGTCGTTCGCCTTCCGATGGTCGTCGTTGCCTGGTACGTGATCTCCGGCGCCTGCCTCTTCAGTCTCGATGCTTCTTTCACGAGGCGCGGAGGCACGACACCTTTCTGCTACGACCACCCTGTTCTCTTCGTGTATCAGCCAGTCGTTTCGACCTTGTTTCGGTTGGGATGGCACGGCGGCGGGCGCTACACGCGCGCGTACATGGACGACTCTTGGCGAGGTCGGCCCATTCAATACGACGCGCCCGGTCCGGCCGCTTATTATTTCCGGCTGACGCCGCTCTGATCGTTCGGACGCATCGCGAGGCGCGCTCCGCAAGACTGGAGCGGTGAGTATTGAAGGCGTATCTTCCGCGCGTGCGTCTCGCTACGTTTCTCCTCGCAGCCCTCTCGCTCGCGGCGTGCCGCGCGCCCGCGCCGCATCCGTGCCGCGTCGACAAGGGCGCCGTGCCGCCGAAGCCCGCGTGGGCGGGGCCCGAAGAGTGGGCCGTCTCGTCGCTGCCGCAGCCCGGCAACGGCTGGATCAGCTCGGTCGCCGTGAAGTACGACGGCAGCGCCGGCGTCTACGGCGGCAGCATCGGCGGCAGCTTCATCCCGATCTCCGAAGAGGTGACGCTCATCTACTTCAAGATCGGCCCGAAGATGGAAGACCTCTCGCCGGTCGTGATGACGCTTCCCGGCATCGCGCTGCGCAACTACGCGGCGATGGCGTGGTCGCCGAATGGGCTCGCGTTCGGATCGCGTTCGACGCTGGGCGTGTCCGATCCCGAGTCCGGGAAGATGACGCGGCTACGCCAGTTCGAGATCGGCGATCAGAAGAACCTGAACAGCATCCCCACGCACAACGCGGTCGTGTGGGCGCCGGGCGGCGATTGCGTCGGGGCGACGGTCCCGCTCGAAGGCGAAAAGGGCGAGCTCCTCACCTGGAACGCCGCGGGCGCGCGCGATGCGTCGGCGCGCCACGAGATCGACTTCCTCGAAAAGGCGAACGCGTGGACGGACGAGGGCGTGCTCCTCGTGTGGTCGAGCGGCGCGACGCCCGCGCGCGCGCGCTGGATGGATCCCGCGACCGGCGCCGCGAAGGACGCGCCCCCTCCCCCGCCCGACGCGCAGGCGTTCTCGTGGGTCGGCGGCGGATGGCTCACCGTCGATCGCATCGGCACCGTC